>Ga0058701_10002058_pt1 | contig 14922 bp, 6 predicted proteins | sample AgamicOrMae_FD_97039 | JGI IMG/M metagenome (GOLD analysis project Ga0058701, IMG submission 97039) | Agave microbial communities from Guanajuato, Mexico - Or.Ma.e | ecosystem: Host-associated > Plants > Phyllosphere > Phylloplane/Leaf | place: Guanajuato, Mexico | collected 2012-06-04
AAAAAAAGAAAAAAAAAGGAGAAGAAAAGAATCGGAAATTAGAGCACCTTACTAGTTTGATAGTTGGTTAATCGTAACTGAAACTGGTACCTCCTTGTATTAGGGGACAACCTGCAAATAAATGTACTACCGTTTTAAGTTGAAGATGTCATCACCATAAGAATCAAAATGCTAAGTTAGCTGTTAATATCATACATATTCCTTTAGAAAATATGGCTACCATCCCAGACGAAAAACAACGAATAGAGGTCTGGAAGCTGAGTGGGTTGCTCTCAACATACAGTGGGTTACTATTTTTCCATAAGTAGTGATTCTGAGGCGTCGTGATGTCATGGTGTTGCTACGAAGGGCTGCAGCTGACCAGAAGTATTGGTGTAGCTCATCCACATGCGCTGGCTTTGAAGACAGGGAATTAATTTCTTTTGGTGATACATAGTTGAGGTGGGAAGATATTTTCCCTTTGCCTATAAAAGTTTTAAATAAATAACAAGGAGCACCGCACGCTCTAGTTATGTAACCTAAAGTACGATCTACACACAACACTGTCATCTGGGAGTAGCTAGGGTTTTTTGGAGAGTAGGCTAGAGGGACCAGGAATTTGAATAATTCCTTTATTTCTTCGTGGCGGTGGTTTGCTATTCTCGACTCTCTCCATTAAGCGTCAGAGCAAACAAAACGTTGACGTCCCTTGGAGGCGGCGTTATGAGAAATTCTACGGTGCTTACCGCTGCACGTTGTTGAATTAATTTGTTGAAACCATCAACCCTGGCGGTACAACCCTTCTACCTTAAAGGCTACGGCTACGAGCACTCTTCTTTTTTCATCTTTTTCGCAAGGAAAAATGCCATTTGCGCTACTTTCTATTTGCATAACTATGCCGTCCTCGCGCCTCAGGATCTTTTGGAAGAGGTGAACAGGCCCATTCCACTGATGTGTTATTGAGAAAGGGGAAATCATCTTGGGAGACAGACAAGAACTTGCACTCATTTTAAAACTTCTCTTCAAACTGGGAAGTATGAAATCATAAAATGCGACATTAATGAAGCCACTACGGACTCGTGTCCATCTCAATGTCTTTTTTTTTCAGGTGTGATACATATCTCCCTTATACCCATAAATATTCTCGCGTCGTACTTCAACATGCACCTCCGCGAGGGCTTTCTTCGACATCTGTGCATTTCTGACTTACCTGTTAATCCTACGCATGAAGATACGCATTCTGGATGAATTCTACCGAAATTGCCCTCTGGACCATAACCCCCACTCACCATCATAGTAATACCTAATATGCAGGGTCACACACCCCGTTGCCGTCGCGTATCACTATTTTTTGGATAAAACAAACAATAATAAAAAATAGCATGCTTAAAATCAATCAATACTAATAATCAAGGACCCCGCATGTTCGTCGTAAAAATTGTGTACATTCACAGAATCTTTTTCTGACGCCAAGGAAATTCCTTTTGATAAAGTGACAAAACAGCTTTTTTTGCCGCATCTTTTTTTCCTTGCAACAAAAACATTGTTATTACTGCAAGGAAAAGAAACTTGTGCCAAGGAAAAAAAAACCTTGTGCCAAGAAAAAAAAATAGGGCAAGAAAAAAAACTTTTGTCACCTTATCAAGAGGAATTTTCTTGGCATCAGAAAAAAATCTGTGAGTGTAATGTTGAATTGTGCTCGTAACATCCCATGTGATTGTCAGTGATGATGTAAAAATGTCAATGGCACTATTAACGCTATTGTCCAACGATTTAGCCGCAAATCAAGTTTCCAATGTGGACCTCGTGAATAAAATCATAGGCAGCTCTACAGCGTACACGACCGCTGGTGGGTGCTGGCCAGCTCCCCCAGCTTCTTCATAGGTATTCGAGAGACTCACGTATTTGAAAAGTCAGTTTACGATTACAGTAGTGCCACGTCGTTGGGCATTACTCGCACAAGGCTGAATTTATGCACACGAAATAGCAATGCTGGCTGTTGGTGTTGGTCTATTATATGGATGAATGCTATAAAATGGCGCTATTTTATATTGCAAAACAAACTTATTCCGTGTTGGCGGCGCCATGCTTCTTAACTTTTTGCACACATTTGGTATTATTGGATGCATGGCTTACTAAGATGATTAGACGTCTCCCGCTGAATGAATATAACTGAATTCCGTGTGGAATGAACTTCTACTTTTTAATGCACTAATTTATCTATCAGAAAAAAAATATTTACCAGAAAACCTAAAACCTACATTCTACGGTATGTTAGTTTGCCCTCTCCAAATCGCGAAAACTCTATTTACTAGGTAGTGGTCAAATTCTAGTGTAGGAAATAATTGAAATCCAGGAGGAAGAGTAAATCTAGGAACCCATGAGAGTAGATAGGGCTATGACAGTTCTGGCGCACCACCTAACCAAACTTAACCTGGGGTTATTTTGAAACCTAACCTTACTTAACATAGTTAAGTTAGGTGGTGCGCCAGAACTGTCATGCCTCTATCTACTCATGGGGAATCATGATAACTCGTTGAGAGTGATAATGACGGGTTGGGAATGATAAATGATGGTAACTCGTGAGGAAGAGTTATACCCACGGGAAATAAAAAAAAGGCATGGGGCACGGCAGCCCCGCACATATTTGCAACATTCAGTATTGACCCGTCTTGCTACTGCTCTGAATGTGAGGGAAGGTTATCATGAACCGATGCAATAATTAATCAATTTCAGCAGTCCTATTGTGCGCAGACACTCTCATTTATGACTGGCTATAGAGAATGGACCGTATCGATTAAAATAAACAAATTAGGGCATCGTTTGGAACTAAATACATGCAACGACTTGGTGCGTCTTACTTGCGAGCACAGGATTTTTTTTCCTTCCGATTTTAGGTCAAATTTATTTTAAACTGTTGGGGTATGGAAATTATAAATGGAATATTTGGTTTATTGGGTTGGTGGTTCACTGGGTAAAAGGCGAAAGCCAGCTTGAGTACTCACAGGAGGTATATTAAAACAAAATCTTTTGCTACATTTTGGATAGGTGGTGTTGACCTCGTCGGAACTCAAGTCCAAGTCGAATGTTCCTGTGCTCGCCTCGTCTCGCTCTCCGTGACATAACGCTGACATTTGCGTTTTTTTAAACACATTTTAGCCAACCTCATAGTTGAGTAGCCTAACAAAACATTCCTCTTTTCTTTTTTTTGAGGAGGGGGGTGCATGTTAAGTTTTTAAGCGTAGCTGGAGAGTCACCCATTCTTTCCTTGACGAGAATTTTTCTCCTTCAATTAGCTACAGTATCATGACATGCAACTGATCAGGTCACCAGCAACGTGTCACTTTTTTCCCCTCAAATAAAAACAAAATATGTGTTCACTAAATAGGTTTCCTCATGGAAGTCACTAGCAAGCCTTAATTACGCACTGATTTGATTACTTATGCGAAATATCTGGTGTCTGTTGTTTTGAAATTTGACAATGTGATGATGAGCTGAGAAGGCTCACCGGCCAAGCCATTATTGTTGGGCCAGGCGAAAGTGCGCAGACGCATGTATTTTCCATGTTCCATCTTTTCAAATGAAACTAAACAGCCCTTTCCGAGCAATTTGGTGCATTGCCTATTCGTCACTCTTTCCCATAGATATGTCCTGGTCCTATCAGTAAAATCATGGAAGTGTATTCATTTTTATAACACCCCAAATGCATCCCTCCTGGGCTTCCCCACGCTCGGAAACAAAAGTTCAAGCCACGCTGCATGACGTCACTCTTTCCCTATTGCTTGAATGTAATTTCAGTTGACTGGTGGCTGCCTTTTGAGTGTTCAGTTTCATATTGTTTGCGTAAGTTAGAAGTCCTTGCAGAGTTGAGGGTGCTTTTCAGAAGAATGCATTGTACGGAGGTACTTATTCAAGCTAGCTGTCAAGGGCTTCTTGCTAGTACAAAACTTTGTCAGCGTTAGATTCGGAGAGAAAAGGAATGTTGCCGCATCAACTATTTTATTAGTCGAACATTGTTTGTTAATGTAGCGCCTACAGATGTCTTAGTTAGTGGTACTTTGCTTGTCAAACATAGGTTTGCTGGAGAAACAAACACCGTTTGTTAGTTTGACAAACATCGAGTTTAGTCCCATTTAAGTTGTCAGCTAAAATTTAGATTGTTAAAAAAATCTACAAAATGCATTTACCTTCGTATTTGGCTCGCAAACTATTGTCTAAAACTCATGCTTTGCCCCCTTATTAACTCCGCAAAGTCCCGACTTTACTACATAGCTCTAAAATGCGGAGCAACCAAACATGTGCACAACCCTGAAGAGACTTTCAACTACATAAAACGCGAAACTTCGCGTGTCACCACGAAGTGTCATCTTCTTAGGCCCATAGGCGACTAAAGAGTCGTTTCGCCATGTTACTTTGCAAACGGCAACAGAGGTGTTTCTTGACGTTTAAAACTTTGCACTCACTTAGAAGAATGCGTTTTTGCCCCAAGGCGCGGAGGGGGCGTGGTATAGAGAAACCGGGTCAGCCCGTGATTAAATTAAATTTGCCCGTGACGAGGGTGTGTTGATAAATTACTTCCCACTCGCGCTCTTAGTTTGTCCTTAGAGAATCAGGTGAGCGCACTTTCTGCGAATCCCCTGAAAGGAGTCAAGTTTCGTTCAAAAAAGCTCTTTGTAAACTATACACTGCAGTGTTTGCCATTACTATTTTACTCCCATTTCTGTTAACAATCTTAAGTATCGGTACACTTTTGAAAATCGAGTTGAGCTCATTTTTGGGTTCTGCTAACAAGGAATTGCAAATACGAAGAATGGTCGTATCTTGACGGGTACACGCGCGCGCGGGTGAGTGGGTGAGTTTGTTTAAGGGTGTGTGGGTCTGTACGAAAAAGTTTGTCAGACGATATCTTCCGTACGAGTGGACCGATTTAGACCAAAACTTCGGTGAATGTTACCATCAACCTCGAATCTTGAGCCGCTCAGAGCGAGTTCAGTCGGAGCAATAATGTCCTCTTGGGGAAATGGATTTTCTCTTTGCACTTGTATGAACCCTTAGGAGAACGAAAAGACCAGTAGAATTGAACAAACCCTTTTCATGTAAAATTTTAAGCTTTGCAGAATAATTTTATATAATTCAAAGGTTTTTTCACGTGCATCATTATTTATCAATATAAGACAAAGACCGTTTTTGTCACTACAAACAATTCTTCGTGTTCAGAGAATGAATGAAAATGCGGGTGTTAATTTTGATGTGCAGTGAGGCTGCGATATGTGCCCCATTCAAGAAAGTTTTAAACCAATGTTTTATTCTGATATCTGACGACCACGTCTTATTTGTTTCAGGTAATATTCCGACTGGGAGTTCCAAGCGGTATGTAAATGGTCTACAATTCGTCTGGTATTTGAAATGAGCCCCTTTGCCCTGAATCGATTTCTCTTGATGTCAACTTCAGCATGTTATCTTTCTGCGGTGACGTCTCTTGGCTTTGAATTCATAGGCACCTGTGGAGCAGCAGTCCTTGTTCAATATTAAAGCATAAGGGACCCAAAGCTCCATTATGGGGGTTAGCTTACCTTGACGAATGGCACAGGGGACAGTCCCATGGCGGGCCCACGATAAGCAGACCCACGAAAAGAGATGATGCTTTACAAGTACGATAGGCTAACTCTCTAGTAATCATCTTTACCCTCAAAGAATAATGATAAAAAGAAGAGGTTGACTTTAACGTGCAGCTTCATTATGAATAATTTATTGACTTTGGAGTTTGTGTTGATATCGAAGAAAACTAGCACCGCTCCAGTCCATACTAATCGTGTATTCATCGGGTTAGAGGAGGAATGACTAATGCCTGACGTAAGCTTTGATTGGAAGCTCAATTTAATATCATTATCAGATTCGTCCACCACTTATTACAGAAGTTGTACCACTAGGCTGGTCTACAGGCCTAGATATACTAGAGAGAAGGCATTGGGCAGCCATTTTGTTTCTTACGGGATCGCGAAATGCATTTAGCTTACGGAGAAACTTCGGAAACAAGATGGCGGCGCCCATAGTTTTGCACCCTTAATGCCTCCTCTTTAGTATATCCGGGCCTCAAGGCTGGTCATGATAGGGCTGGAAGAGTTGTGTCTTTTACTGGAGCACGAGCTTTACCGCAAGTCTACAGCTTACTTTATGAGAGTATTATCTTGGTGTTGCAATATGTTAAACTGACGTGCGGTGGAGGTTAGGTGACGTTATCTAATCAGTCTCGGCAACGTCCGTACTGGATAAATTAACAGAAGATGTACTCTAAACCAATCCCTCATGACTGGCAAGGAGCATTGAAATTCCTGTGTGAACCCCTGGAGCTGGTGTCCCTTTCCCACAACTGTGCCCTAAACATACCTTGCGAAGACCCTGTTAACTCCTCTTCTCCCCTCACAACAAGCCGTACTTTGATTCCGTTCTAATTGCCGACAGTCTACTAACTATACGTGCAAACGAAACTATTGGAGTGGTGACGCAGTTAGCTTGTCCTGGGTGCAACTTTCGTTTCGGATGGTTTAACGGCACGACGGGCTGTGTTGCCAAAACAAGGTCTGTTCAAATACTGTGACAAGTCAAAATGGACTGATTGCAAACGAAAACGGTGCCTCCCATATTGAAGTACGCCGAGTTTTTCCGTTTCATGTCAACGGATGGGATAACAAATAACCTATGCGCCGGATATAAGGATACCTAAGATATAATTAAAATCAGGGTTGCTTCAAAATAAGCTTATTTAATGTAAATTGAAATGTAAGTTCGTCGTTATACACAAATGAATTCAAATTTCAGTGGAATTGGATACTATAACAAAAACATGAGCGAGACGAAAAAAAGGGTTAGTTATGCTCTAGATGTGTACTGATTTGGTGGTTCCTGGCTACTACTTTCAGTATCACAAGGGCTACAGTAGATTTTGTGTACATTTTCAAGATATTTTTAAAAAGAGGATGAGAAACCGACTAATTGTCAAGGTATGCTTTTTAAACTGTGAGCTTGAAGGTGCAAGCCCAAACAACTGGAAAATAAATCAAATTAATTATAATGGATTGACTTGAATTGAATAGCCTATGACAGGGTATAACATACTCGTAGCCTGAAGGCTTGACATGACATACGAGGCCATATTTTTTACCTCCGTCTCGCAGATTTCATGTTTGAAATGCTTTATACACGACGGTACCGGTATCGGTCAAAATGCGTTTGTTTTCTTTAAAAAAATGGCCGAATGAGGAATTTTCAATAGCTGTGTTCTCTGAATTTATTCCAGCAAACTAAAAAAAAAAATTAAAAAATGATATACATTTCTGTACTCGTTTGCTATTTATGTTGACACCGTCTACTAATATTACCAAAACCGTCTAGTTACATTTCTTAACAATAGTAATTACTGGAAAAACAAATCAAAATACCTACAATACCAAATCGTAAGTCTTACAATATCCAATAATTTAATTTCGAAGCACGTTTTGATGTATCCAACCGTTTATGAGATACTGGGACTACCAAAAATCCTTCTCCTTTTTTTAGAAATTGTTACTGTGACAAAGAAGACGCACCACGGTCCTCTGAAATTTACAAGTAGGCATCATTTTATGTTTTTGCTGTTTTTATTTTGAAGAGATTTGTGTCCTGCGACCACCCTCTTAGTTTTTGAATTTGATGTCTGCCTTTATTATATAAACGATTCATTGCAGTTTGTTATCCTCATTACATGCTTTTGCTAAAAACTATAGAATAATAGAATGTGATTTGAAAAGGAGCCAAACACAAACATTTAATTGGACGTGAACTGGGACAGGAGCGTGGGACGTGTTCCAAGAATCTATCACAGGAGTTCGACGACGAATGAGAAGCCAAGTGCTTCCTTAAACTTGTCGAAGAATGAATAAAGGCCCGTTCACTTGACCGTGAATTGTCACGGGTGAGGTGCTCGCAACAAGAAGAGCAATGGAGCATCTTATTGCCAGGATACATCTCCGTGCCGCTTTTAATGAGAATCTTCTGTTCCTTTCAAGGAATCGGCACTCGGCCGACATTCTAATCGACTGCACGCCTTGGCTGTATCTAAGTGAAGATTCAAAGATGGTTTATTGATCGCGATTTATGGTACAGACAGCAATACACAGACCCATTTACAGGGACTGCACTACACCAGGTCTTAACAGCTATCATGAAGTTTTTTTTTCACCTTTTTTTCTGCCGAGGGTCTGCTCGATTGGGTTGGCAGATTTGGGCACCGACGACAGCGATTCACGAGTCGCGGCTGCAACTTTCGGCCTTTTCCGGAACTCAAATCTGTCGCTGATTGGCTGCATTGGACTTTCAATTTGGTGGGTCCGCCGACTCGACATGATAGCTTTGGCTGAACCGAGTAAATTCGTGAAAAATTTACTTGAAAAACAGTCAGTATGTCATAGGGCCTGCGAGGAAGACAACCTTGCCTGCGGACACGGCAATGCTTTTATTGAAGGCTATGTTTCTCAATGGTAGAGCTTGGTATTCCACATTTGCGTGCTGCTGTGGGTGACGCGTACTGTTTTTTGTTTGTTGAGGTTATGATCATTCTGAGAAGGCTGTGATATTTTTTTTTTAGAATTGATTGAAATAAAAGTTTCTACCGGTATTTCACAACCTGTGTCTCGGTGCACCATCTGGGGTACTGTTTTTGATAAAACAAGTCCGAACTCGCAACAATGACCGATTCCATTGTAAAAGGCAGCCATGGTTTAGGTGTCGCTTTGATCTTTTGTGTTCGCTCGGTTGACTCGTCAAATCCAGGCGGAAACGAGGATTAAAACCACACGTACAGAGATCACCGCAACTCCTGCCTGCACATGTAGGTCACATAGGCTGATTGGTTTTAATTCAGCGGGAGCAGCAGGTCGGTGGGGAATACAATGTAAAAATATTCACCTTCATTTTACAAATCATTGAGAAAGGCACGGCCAATTAGTATTCAGAAACATTTTGAATTGTCGGACAAACGAGATCGCTAGAAACAACAAATGCGTGTTTATTAATGAATTGGATTTGTTAGAATAAGGAAGTTTTGTTCGGATATTAAAAGACTTCCGCTCCGTATCCATGAAAAGTATCGTTTTGCGCAAAAGTAGAAGCGAAGCAAAACACGATATAGGAATAAAATAGGATTCAGAATACATCCTCGACAACATCGATAAAACATTTCTAGCAAAACTTCTGTGGATCTTCCTGTCTCTATGTCCGTCTATAGGTTTCCAGGAGGAGGGCGACGTGCTGTCCTGAGTTTGGAAATATTTCACCTCGTAAACTGTTAGAGCTGTTAAATGAAAATCAGTTCTACTTAGGAGATATGAAATGTAAGGCATTTTTTAATTCGCGCACATTTCAAAATGTCTGACGCGTTTTCAACATAAATGTATTTTTCCCCTCCAAATTTGAGGAAAACATTTCACTTCTTTCGGTGAACAATAACGAGCTTAGATGATAATCATCCGGGATTAAACTTGTAGGAGTAAATAAGACAGAAAAGGTCAAACATCTCATTTACTCATAAATCGCTGCATATTGTTAGAGGCGTGGGCGGATATACTAGCAAGGGCAGCATTAGCGGTGCTAATTGGCGCCGCCATCTTGTTTCCGGAGTTTCTCCGCAAGCCGCAATGCATTCTGTGATCCCACAAGAAACCAAACGGCTGCCCAATGCCTGCGCTCTACTATATCCAGGCGTCTACCTGTACCAACGATTCCCAACCATGTGCCTAAGGTACTCAGCTTCCGAGGGTAGTCTTTAGGTGCATGTGCTAAAGAAAGATAAATTTTGACAGACAGAAAGAACAGTAGCAAAGTTACTTTTTATTACTTTTGCCGCCTATCCTCCTATGTCGCTTTGAAAGTGCATCTTGGAGGGAGGCGGTGCTCGCTGCTGTGTCACCGAGCCCGGAATAGAATATTGGAAATCGATAACTCATAAAAGGAACACCTCAAACACAGCAGGTGAGTGTGGCAGGGCTGGGATGAGGCCTCAACAGCAACATAGAATCACTAACCTATCACCGAACAAGATTCTCAAATCTCATCTGCGCCTAAAACTTTTTTGGGCCTAGACGAGCCTGCACAGAAGGATGGAAGTAAGACAGAAGTGTAGGCCGCTCAAAACTGCTAAATAAGCCATTATATGTAATTATTCAACAAAAAGTAATAGGAATGACACCATTCTTCGGGATTTATTAGATGACATGTCTGTTACTTAGGGTCCTTAAAACTAAATTTTGTTCAGAGGAAGATTTTGCTTTGAATAAAAAATGGTCACACAGGGCTGAAGTACGGTTAAACGATTACCCTCTATTTTTAAGCCCGCCTCCTTTCAGAGAAGGGTTTTATAGTTTCGTGCGAGTCATGTATGTTTGTATCCTCTTGCCGCTCCGAAGATACTGGTCGAAAAGTAACGTTCAGTATATGAAATGGACGTGACGTTGTCTGCCTATGTCGACTGGGTCTGCAAATCTTCCCAGTCGTCGTAATTTTGAGCCAGGCAAAAATATGCCATTGAATAGCAAGAGTTGCAGACTACGCCACTATTGTGAATGGAACTACTTTTTCGGGTACGAACCAGCCCTTCTTTTCTCACTAAATGTTTTCCTGCTTACTGACAACATTTTGAGGCAATCACTGAGGCGGGCTTTTCAATCGAAGTCTCAACTTCGTGAAGTTATATTAAAAAGCATGCATAAATGAGTGATAATGGTTTTAGGCAATTTCGCGCGCATGCGGACCCTTTCTTTAAAATGACCGCAGACATCTTAAGAAGCACCAGCCAAAAGAAATCGAGCAGGCCCACCCGATTTATTTTATTACGAAGAATGTCGCCTTGTTACACCAACGATGGTTGCCTCGCACCCGAGCTGTCCCTTAGATTATATGGACGGGAGCTTTAGTCACTGAAACAACGTTTCTCTTAAGTGTATTCATGCTCCGCGTGATCATCACTGCACTAATTTTTTATATATATTTTTTTTCACCAATTGCTATTAGTAGTTGTTGTTTCAACGATTCTTGTTTGTTCGTTGTTTCGGGATACCTCTGGAAGTTAAACTTGCTCTTAATTACAAAACCCGTGAATTTACGACTTTTGCGGTGGGTGTATGCAGTTGGCACGGATTGCGAATTCGACTACGTGTACTGTAAGTCAATTAATTCTTGAACTGGAAACAAAACAAACTAGCGCGACCTTAATCCACTCTGAAAACATCTCGCACAAGTCATTGCAGGATGGACAATTGATACAATCGGTGCAATTGTGCATTTTCAAAGTGGAAGGGTGTAGCATAATCTTAGGTCACGCAGAATAGTAAGTTTGCTTGAGGCTCCGTACCCCAGCGTTCCCCTGCCTTAGACATTTTGCCGGATCAGAAGTTTGACGTTGATCCAAAGCGTCCTTATATTCCCCGACTCGAAGTGGAATCGTTGAACTTTCTGCCGGAGTTGTCCGGTTTTAAGGATGTTTTGATCGCGTCAGACTAGTCAAGTTCAGTTAAAACTTTAAAATCAATGTAGAAAAATTCGGAAAGCAATCAAAGCCATTCCCTTTGTGAAATTAAGTCGTCCCAATTTTAATCAAGACTCATTCATTTATACAGAGACGCAAGAGTTGCTGATTTGACTCATCTTCACACCAAAACGCGCTGATTTAGAGGTTTTTGTGCAATATTTCTGTTAAATTATCGGTGGGAAATGGATTTTTTTGGCTGTAAGTGTTCATTTCACGGTATTCAACAACAGAGATTTTTTTCAGCATCTCGGGTTGCTTTTTCCACAAAACGCCAAATACTGGTAATTTTAGGTTAGTGTCCGTGTGACACCGTGTTAAATTCGCAACCTTTAGTTCCTCGGAATTTAAAAATCACACCGCCAACCGGGTCCAAAATTTTAATCAACCATGCAGGACCATGTAAGCTATAAGTTTTGAGAGTTTTAATGACAGAAACTGGTGAGGGTTAAACTGATGAAACAACATCCTAAAGGGGTTCCCAGTGCTGCAGATGAGGGAAAAAGAATGTAAGAAACACTCCTAAACTGTTTTTTCTTCTTTTTTTTCGGCGTTTCAATACAAACCTATTTTTTCTTCTTTTTTTTCGGCGTTTCAATACAAACCTATTATCTTGCATGGCCTGTCAATTTATGTTTTTTCTAGTTAATCCACACCTCGCTTCACTTTTAACTTGTAGAAATAGGAGTTAAAAAATCGATTCTGCCAGCCCCCTATGTTGAGCGTTATTTGAAATGTGCCACCAAAACAGGAGGAGGGCCGACACGATTTTTCCAAGTACTTTTTTTTTTAATTCTAGCTAAATATAATGAGATTATACCTAGTAAAATATTCTATTTTATTAAAAATATTCTGTCGCCACTTAAGATAATGGTTGCACTGATTGCACAGTGCCATTGTGATAACATTTTGTTTTCGGCAGAGCATCTACAGTGTTTAAGTTACGAAAATAATATTAAAGAGTAGACCAATACAATATAGGTAATGCAATGGACTCGTTAATTACTTCGAGAGGACAAACACTTTGGGTGCCTGAGTAATGAGCCAAAACGTGTCAGCATCTCAGGACACCAAACGAAGCGTTCCCTATCGTATGCTCACCAAAGTACTGCCTAGAAACTCTCCTGCACCCTTGCCAATCAAATGATACGAGGGCCTGGTATTCCACCGTGACATAAAAAAAACTTTTTTGTGGTATACTCCGCATAATTGCGACTGGAGTGAGTCTGTTAGCTGTACGCATCTCCCGCACTGTGAAGGCCCTAATTCTTAGACACGATTAGTATGCGAGTACTGAGGTGCTAAACAGAACAACGTGGATGATCCGAGCTCCGTCGCATATGACAATGGCAGGCATCACGCAGATTTAATTACGGGCGGGCGGTGAGGTGATGTATTCCGGCCTTGGCTGCGCCCGCGCCTGCTCCATGGGGGGAGTTGGCACAGCCCTGCCTTTGCCTCTATCGTCCGTCGCGTCGCCGAGCTCAACTTCCTTGTAAAACCGCGCCAACAAGGTACACCTTGCACGCCAACTATGTCTCTCAGATTGATCGAATCTTGCGCTGCTTTGATGGACTGCCAAAATTTGGTGTAGTTTTCCGATCCTTCCAAAGAAAAAAACGATCAAGTGTAAGGGCATGTCCCAAAAACGATTAAGTAAATGAGTACGTTTCAAAAATCGATCAACTGCACTGTATAAGAAATGCAGTTGGTCGATTTCTGAAACGAACAAGTTCATATGATCGATTATTTAAACACGTACTCCTATTTGATTGATTGTTGATTTGGGGGATTGTTTTGTTCTGCGTTTGGCCATTCAATTATCAATGCAGCGCACTCTTCCGCGAAAAATAAGTCAAAGAACATTTAGAATACTTTAATCATACTCTTTTAGGTCGATACTCGCTAAACTAATGTATCGACTTCATCGTTGCTCTTGGAAGAGTCGTGTAAGCATGGAAATGAATTGACCTTTATGATCACTGCATCGCAGGTGTTCGTTTTTCTTCTCTTCTACTGTGGGTCGTTAGTGTTGCCGCTGCTTGTCGAAATGGCGGTTGTGAAACCTCGTTGCTCTTGTTCAGAGGACAAAGTCCGCCATGACTTTACGCAGATTGTTTCGTGGACTTGCTTGTGGCCGGCTCGCGACACCCATTCCGGTTCATCAGCGGGCTTCAAAGCATCCATCATTTTCTCTGCGGCCCACGTCAGTTGGTTTTGGCAGTTCCGAACCTATCAACAAAATAATCTCGTGATGAATACTCGTCTCCTCGCAGTGCACAATTCGAGGAAGATAACGTTGACCAAAATGATGTACTATCAGTTGAAAAGATCTGTCTCCCTGTTCAGCAGCATCTGTTGGCTTTGCCTGCAACAGAATGCTGGTTGCGGCACGGTTTTGCCTTGCGGTGGTGATCACTGTGGCCCATGAGTTTCTACCTGGTAGATGTGGGATGGGATGGGGGAAGTAGACGACGCAGGGAAATGAATACTGAGAGCATTGAGTGGAAGACAGGTGGAACCGCTGCCGCTGTGTGTGGCTGGCTAGGCGACTTCGCGGTGCGGCTGCTCATGGGCTGCGCTCACTCAACTCTTGAAGTCTCATCTGTCATAACCGGCATGGCGCCTAGTCTGTGGAAGTCGTGTACCTGGAAAAGTCTCCTTTTTTATCCTCTCCTAATTCCACTTTTCCAGTTTTCCTCAACTTTTGCCAACGTAAGTTCTATTATTTTTTCCCTTCTGGATAGCAAATTAGAGACGTTTAAATTATGCGGATTAATTCTACAGACGTTAAAGTCACACTCTCAGCATGGTTTTGAAAGATAAAAGAATATGTACCGTATCTGCGATTTTTTTAAATTTTATTTTGAACTTTGGAATCATGTTAAGAAAAGCATAGACTTAAAAACTATTCAATATAGCACTAGATCTCCCTGATATTGGCCGCATAACGGAAATCGTTTTACTGTATTCCGAGTAATGACTAACATGGGTTGCAAACACCGCCCGACATCGTTCTATACAGGCCCAGCGCCAGGATCGTGCCTATGAAATTTGCTACTATGATTGTATTTGACCAACTCGAACTGTTGCTGTTATTTTCGCAGTAATAAAGCGCCACTGTAATGAGGGAATGTTTAGTGAAACCCGGATATAACGCTCTTGAAGGAGCCGGCCCGCAAAAGCGTTATAGGCGGGAAAGCGTTGTAGGCGGGAAATGAGTTTCGGGCATAACTAAAAGGGATATTATATCGATAGCGACTTTTAATGATAACCCCCCAACGAAACGATAAAAAATGGTTGACAAAAATGCGTTATGGGAGTTTGAGACAAAAAATACATAGTATTTTACTGTAAAAGATTGTTTTACTCCTTTATCGTATTAC
>Ga0058701_10002059_pt1 | contig 14921 bp, 12 predicted proteins | sample AgamicOrMae_FD_97039 | JGI IMG/M metagenome (GOLD analysis project Ga0058701, IMG submission 97039) | Agave microbial communities from Guanajuato, Mexico - Or.Ma.e | ecosystem: Host-associated > Plants > Phyllosphere > Phylloplane/Leaf | place: Guanajuato, Mexico | collected 2012-06-04
AGGAAGGGGGGCATTCGATAGCGCCAAAAACCACAAGCGCCAACGCCGCAAGCGCCAGTCCGTAACCGCCAAACGAGAAAAGTCGCAAACGCCAAAGTTCGTATAGGTTTAGGTCAAGTTAGGTTAAGTTAGGTTAGGCTAAGTTAGGTTAGGTTAAGTTAGGTTAGGTAAGGTTAGTATTGCGGTTAAGACCTTCGGCGTTTGCGACTTTTCTCGATTGGCGGTTACGGATTGGCGCTTGCGGCGTTGGCGCTTGTGGTTTTTGGCGCTTATGACAGCTACCCCTTCATTAGGAAAAGCTTTTCTCAGACCGTAGACTGATAGCTATTCAGCTATTTAAGCTATCATGTCTCACTACTTTCGAGTTCTTTGGTTTTTTTACTGGTTTCTAAGCAATAGAATCTTTATATTTTTATCCCGTTTTTTTAAATTTAATTTTTTATTTATATAAGTCGAGAGGCAATTTTTAAATATTTTTTTTTGTAAGGAACGATGTCAAAAATGGATCGCGGGGGAAAATAGAACTGTTCTTGAGGGGAAAAAAGCAAGGCTGGCGCATCGCTACGTGAGAAAATAAGGTAATTGTCTTAAGGACCTGTTTCCGATCCGGCCATTCCCCCAAATTCTTCCGTTTTTTGCGATTTCCGTTTCAGTTTTATTTTGAACAAACGGCACACAGTTTATTCTTACATTTAGGTCTACGAAAAGTTGGCCGTTGGAAGGCGAACGTCATTAAGGCTCTCCAAACACTGGTTATCTGTTGCACCCCTTGAAAAAAATTAATACATTTTCGGTTCCTGTTTTTCAACTAAAGTAGAAATGCAGTATCGTAAAATAATAGCTAAACACTGCAGGTCAATTTTCGTTGCTGATTCCCGTAAGATTTTGCAAGGAAATTCGCACAGGAGATCTACACCACGAAGTTTTGCCCTACATTGTAGCGAGAAACTAATAAACTCCCTACAGGCTGTTGAGCTGTCTGTTTCACAGCAGGGAACGAGCATTTCGGCATTCCAGCAACCCATATCAGGAGGAGGGGGGTCGAGGGGCATAGCTAAGGAGCGGCGCCTCCCCATACCTGCCCGGAGGTATTATGTCACTGACAATAAGGTTGCGTTAAAAGGCGGCTTTTTTAAAAACTTTCTTCCTCTATTCATAGTCGATTCTAATAGCTACTACAGGCTATTAGGTTGACAATGGACTGCTTCTGTCTACCTCTGAAAGTCGTAATTTATAGGGTAGAATCAACATGCAAATTCACAGTGTTGTGAACGTTGCCCGACCTATATGCTTAATGCGAAAATTTCATCAAATGTAACCTATAAATCAACCCTATCTTAATCGAAGTAATAGAAAAAAAACATGTACCTAACAATTCCCACGGAGAACGTAAACTAGAAAAAAAAATTATTATTATTATTTAAACAAGAAATAACATGACTGAACATTACGTGACCTAACCCAACAGAATCTTAGTCAGGGATAGGTTAACCAAACTTAACCTATGATAATTTAATCATCTAACTTGATCTGTCGTAAGTTAAACCTGACCTTGAACCTACGTAGCCTAAAATCTAGCCAAACTTAATATGTCCCAAGGTTTCATGAAAATTAGGTAAGTCCGATATAAGGTATTTGGCTTTTTGAAAAGACAAACAAGAACCTAATGCTATCCCCGATTTTGAGAATAGGATCACTCCCACGTAGATAAAGCACATATCAAAACCCTAATATCATTTGAGATATGGATCACTGCATATCTCACACAGATAAAGCAACTTAAAACGCTAGCTAATATCATTTGAGAGATAAAATTAGTTATCAAAAGTGCTCGAACCGCAAATTCTAGCTTTTAAATCTTAACTTCCTTTCAAAAAAATCTCTTCTAAACCACGAAAAATGATTAAAGACTACTCTCGCCTATCCTTGACACAGCACTGTGCGTTCGCAGTCTTCCGTAGTATCCACGCTAGTTAAAATGTCGAATTCCCTTCGAAAAGCCACTTCAAACGTTCCGATGAGTGGTTATACCGGGTGTAATCATTAATAGCTATTTATTGCTGCCTTTATTGCTGGTTTCATGTTAACCTTGTGTACATATGTGAGACCCAAGTACCCGCTGCTAACGTTGCTAGGGTCGTTGAGGCTCAAACAAGCCAATCAAACTTAGAAAGTGCTACTGGAAACAGAGCTAGTTTTAAGCCAAATCGTTAAATAGCGACAAACTAATTTTAACGCACGTGGATTAACGTTACATATATTTTATTGCGATGCTTGGCTCTCGTACGAGTTTTAAGAGGATGATCGTAATGATCCAAAATAATCCGTATTTATTCAGTATTATCGATCGTTTTCAATACATTAGCTTGAAGCGTTACGTAAAAAAAAAATTCAAAAAAAATAGGGCAAACATGTGTTTTTAATGAGAGAACAACGGATTTAGACAGGTAAATATATTCTATTCACGTACTTCATGACGCTATTTCTTTATTTTACTTGTATTATTAATATTTGAGGGAAAGCAGTAAAGTTTTCAGTTTAACGAAATTCTAATTTCGATACAGTAAGGTGCAGTGGAGTTAGCTTAGGTTTCGCGAGTTATCGCTAGGTTAGAGGTAAGTTTAGGTTATGATGGGATATGTTTGATTAAGTTAGGTTATGCGAAATTTAGTTGGGTATAGGTTAAAGTTGTCTAGCAATACTTTGTTCATTTAGGTTATGTTTAGTTCATGTGAGTCCATATAAAAATCCGTTGAGTTAACTGAGAAAAGCATATAGGTTATCGCGTTAGGTTACGTTTTTCAGTAAACACGGTATAAAAGATTTTGTAATACCAACAAAATTATTTGTTAAGATAGGGGTAACAAAAACATTTTGTTACAACAACGAAATGTTTAGTTCTATCCACAAAACGTTTGGCTGCTGCAGCAAAATTTTTGGTTGCAGCAACAAAAAAATTATTCGTTGTCCCGTTTGTTGTAACAAAACCATTTTTTTCCGTGAAACGCCGCCCGCGATTGTTTACCTAAAACCAACCAGAAACTACCCATAGTTCAATCTACCAAGCAACGTCTTCCCCTATCAGGAAGATTCTAGCAGGAGCAGAAGGAATATCTTCCTTCACTAGGCACAAAACTATAGTTTTGTGCCTAACAGTCATGGTTTCTGACACAGGAAAGAAATACAATATGAGGTACCGCGCACCGGTACTTGAGCGAATGCCTGAAAATCATGTGACTATCTCATGCTGCGTCTTCGCAAGGAAGCTTTGCTTTTATTACCATAATGATAGTCATTCTTGGTGTGACGTCACCGAGTCAGTACCTTTTCCTATTCCACCTTCACCTTCAGCAGTGATAATCACAGAAGACCTTGGAAAAGGAACGAAACTTTTTTAGCTTTTGTGAATCGAAAATTTCCGTCATTTTTTTCCAAACCTTTTCAAACTTTTCAATAAGATTTCAAGAAAGATCAGTCGAGGGAATGAGTCAAAAACTTTTCGCTTCCCAGGTAAAAAGCTTTTTTAACATTGAAAGCGGCCGTTTGGTTCATGCTCGCAGATGGAACTGAAATCGCCAAAGGATGTTGTTGGACAACGGGAAGGGCAAGGGCTTGGCTCCGTATTGGCTGATCGGAATAAAATTTCTCTATCCAAAAAAAAAACTCTTTTTTTAACAATAATTTACACACACAAGGTATCGCGATTTTATCAGCTATTTTTGGCTTTAAACTCATTCCTTCTACCATATAAATGATTTCTGATGCAAAGAAAAAATTTCTTGACGCAGTGAAAAAAATATTTCCTTTTTTTCCTTGCCACAAGATTTTTTCTTGCAACTGGATTTTTTTCTTACAGCAAGAAAACAATCCTTGAGCCACAAAAAAAAATGAGGTCCTCGGGGCAGGATTTTTTTTTGGGGGGTCACTATTTCCAGGAAACATTTTCTTGCTATCAGAAAATATTTCTGTGATTGTTAACATCTCATTACTTGACACACAAATCCAAAGGGGAGAGTTAGCAAGGTTCCCTTGTAAGCATTGGACCCGAAGTGTGTAATCAGGTAGCACTGTTTCCACGAGGTATTGGTTTTTGAAATCAACATTTTAAAACTGTTTCAGACACCGCTTACATGGAAAAAAAAATCTTTTCATCGAACGCGAAATTTGTAATCCAGAGCACTAAGGTTAGCTAACATGAAAATTCGCAATTCACGCATCTAGGCAGACTAAATGGAGGTCGCTTCCTTAAAAATGGTCGTATCTTGTAATGAGATTAAAAAACGACGTGTGAATCCTTTCACTAAATTTGATTGATGGTTAGGTTGCGACGGCGGCGGCGTGGCGGGCGGATATGAGGCGCGTCCGCTGCGCGGCGTGGACCGCGTCTTGTCCAGGTACAAGGAGCTAATTCGTCATGCGGCCTGCTGGGCTCTGATCTGCATTCTTCCCAGCGCCTCGTTACGGGAAATTCTTCTAGCGACACCAATATCTGCCCAGAGAGAGAAACACTGCTGCCGAGAACTATGATTTCAGCTTGGTGACCACGTGAGGTGTTTACTGCCTCATCCCTAGGGACAGGAACAATATGCGTTATGTAATTTTTAAACGATTGTTACTCGAAAACGGTTAGAGATAACCTAGCACATCGACCTATTTTTGGAACCGCCAGCAGCTGGCGGTTCCAAAAATAGGTCGATGTGCTAGGTTATTTTTAACCGTTTTCGTGTAACAATCATGTAAACATTACATCACGCATATTGTTCCTGTCCCTAGATCCCGACACCACTCAGTCAAAGAAAGCGGTGAAGAGATGTAAAATGAACCCTACAAACAGCACGGTTAAGTATATCATCGCGAAGTTTCCCTTGTTGACCTCTACATTGTTTAATGAAGAACGCATTTTTCATACAGCGATCAATCTACTACTTTCTTTTCAAGGTGGGCTTGTGGTTTGAAAACGCAAAACGAGGCGTAATTGTTTAATTCAGGCCACCGGCGGCCACTGTCCACGTCAAGTCAAACAAAAGCCGGCAGCCAACAAGTGTTTAGTGGTGTGTACAGCATCACATCCTTAACCCACGCTGCTTTTAACAAGATTTGTCGTGTCATGTCAGCCGTCCCGTCAATAAGGAACGCCTCAGTCATTTAACTTGGATAGATGATAGCTTTTTCAAGGTTCCGACAACTCACTTAAGGGTCTTTGTTTCTAACACCGTCCTGTGCTCCCTGACCTGCGACGTTTATTTAACTACTTCTGCAGCTAGGCCTGCTTATGTGCTGCATACACTGCACTTGCGAAAAATGGTAAATTACCACCGAAACATTTCTCGGGAATTCCCTTTAAAATCCAACTAAAATAAGGTAACCTTTTCTAAACACAAATTTGCATTTTGAGTTGAATAGAGTGAAACTATGAAAAATGTTGAGTACGCTATAACACACAGTTTTCCTAAGGTGCATTTTTTGCCATTGGTTCAGAATTTCTATGATAATTACTGCTGAAATAGTTGAATATCGACGAAGAACATGCCATACACTAAAAGCTGATTAAATGAATGCAAGGTGTATATCTATTGTAGAACTACTCCCAGCACGTAATAATTCACCGCTGGTTGGTTGGACCGATTTGCCTCCGGGAAACTCTGAACGTATTATTGAAATTTATCAGCATGAGTTAGTACAAAGGTGGTTACGATGAATCGACAAAGTCTTGCTTTTCAGCAAAGTTGAAGTGGCACTTTTTAAAAACACTCAAACGGAGCTGGGATTTTCGGTGATCAACATATGTTTACTGTGGGTCAAGGACAGCCCACTGAGATGTAATTGGGAATGCCAAGCTTACTTCAAGAAGCACATGCGTGTGGGGTGAAGAGTTCCTGAGTTCGATTCCTGGGGGAATCCCGTTCCTGGGTTCGATTCCTGGTGGCGATGAGGCTTTATGGTTCTATTTTCGTGCTTGTCCATTCACTCCCTCGCTTCCCGGCGCTTTGGTAGGTGGCGATATAGAAGTCTCAGTTTTTAAGGTAGTGAAATTGAAGAGTTAATTGTGTACATTGGTGAGTACATCCTCCAAGAGTTTCAACACTTAAAGTTTAAGAGATCGCATTCTGTTTTTCCAAACTGTTTCAACCTTTTACTTCATGACTTCAGGATTGAAGATTTCGGACGGGTTCAAACCTCTGCTTCGGTTGTCGCAAACCCTGAGCCTGATGGTCCTTCTCCCCGGCGTCTACTACCGCAAAGAAGTGGATACTTGACGATGATAGTTGTACCTCCTTGCTATCGCTCTCACCAGCTAGAAGAGAAAAAGTAGACCACAAGAAGTCAGGAACTGTGACTCTTAGACTACCTCTCGGTCAATACATCAAATGGATTGACTGATTACTGGAGTACATCGATTGGTTTGAACGACTACATGCACCTTGACACCAGAGTCGATGTCCATAGCATACGGAGAGTAGGTTACAGCCCACATATGCTCACTCCCTGAAGTTGACCGTTGTCTGAAATGTGAAAAGTGTGAGACGGCGTGACCGGCCACGACGGACTCGTGATTGTAAACAGATTGAATAGGCGAAGACATCGTGCCGTCCGTAGTCCGCCATAGAGGAAGTCCAATTGAGCCCAATCAGAGATAATCACCGCGAGCTCTAACACCGAGCGGCAGCCGCAGCTCCGCGCATCGCTGCTGCAGCCTCACCGCACCGACTCGGCGAATTACCAGGAGACCCGGCTTCGACCCCGGACTTACTTCTTTAACCTCCACGCCGAAAGTCGCTACACGATCGACTCCTAGGTCAGGACCTGGTTAGCCACCTGCACCACTACATCCTCCTGGCACTGTGCATTTCACTTGTCGGTTGGGACTGGATGCCAGCTCCTCCTTAACACAGGATGGCTGCTAGAGTCGATCTACCATTTTATCCGTTTTCGGGATAAATTTTTCCCCCTTTTTAACCCATAACAGCCCAAAGTTTTTATAGTGAAATTAAGCTGAAGAGAAACTGAAAGGATTTTTCCCATTGAGAAATGCAATTTTCAGCTTTGGAAAATGCCTAAATAATTAAATTTCAGGTTTCCAGAGGGGTATCATATTTCTTTTATTGTGACAACTCTGAACTGAAAAGATCCTCTTAAATATTTTTTTCCTGTTTTGGAAAGGCATCGCTGTGCGAATCTACGAATCTGGTGGGTTAAAAAAAATAGCTGATCATTTTTCAGGACACTAACCTCTTTTTTGATGGAAGGGGTTGGTTGGTGATGTTTGTAATCGCTTTTCCAGGAATTCAGCCAATTCACTTGCTGAACCTGTACTCAAAACATGAATAATTTTGGTACCAAAACTTAGATGCAGCCCAAGAAAGTTAACTATCGACCAAGAACCGCAAAGGTGAATATTTTGTTGACTTCTGTCAGATAAAATGCACCTGCAAAGTCTTCTAAAGACAGAGTTTCATGCGTCTATTCTTGGGGGATGATCGACGTATCATGGCACAAGTCGGTGAGGGTGTTATATATTTCATAATTGTTCTATAGGAGAATCCCCCTCAGAGTTACTACCGCATCTCAATGCAGGGGTTGTAATTATGTAAATAGGGCAACACACACGGTACGTGCATGATCCACACACCTGCATTGGCCCTGAAGATTTCATTCGCAGTTTATCCGGTTCAAACATATTCACGACTCTCCTTTAATTCTTCAACTATTTAAATATCACACGAACTTTTCGTGTAACTTCAAAATCGCATTTCCTACCTCTTTACGCGGTTGTGTCTGTAAAGTATTCCATTTTGTCTTCAAGACAGACGTATGAATCAGTGGACATATCAATAATAAAAAGTGCTCGCGGAGTCTTTCAGGTTGATATGATCTCTTAGACACTCATCACATGTCGTAATACCAGGAAAAGCATGAGGCTGCCTAACCAAGATGTAAACGATAGCTTTTTCGGGGACCTCGATTTGATATTTTGCAGTGTTAGAGACAAGAGGATTGACACGTATTATGGTTTGTCTTCACAATGGACGACTTAATAACCCGATCTGGTGACAGGACTCGGCATAAGCTTACCATTAACATGGCAATGGATAGATCGGTCTTGCAAACTCATTAAAGATGTCTTGATGTGACCGCTTGCCGGAAACACGTATGTCGGTACCGAAAACGTATTTTCCGACATCGGTTCGGGGTTTTATTGGTGACCCAACAAGGCCAGATGAAATCCAACAAAACACAAATCTTTCTTTTGTGAATTTCAAACCGTTGTTCTGATAGCATTTTCTGCAGTTGTCATTTGGTGCCCTCCACTATTACGACATCCGCAGAGAAAATGTTAACTTTTTTCCCATAGTTGAACGCAAGGTCGTTCTCAGAGTAACGACTAAATCTTCCAACTCCTGTATTATTCTTCCAGAGACGCACTAGATTTAAGCTCCATTCATTTGCAAACTTAATCAAAATTTGTCTCTGGATGCCCTTCTCAAGGTAATTAACTCGAAATCCCTGAAATGCACAACACGTCGTTTTACGTCGTAAAAATGAGGCATACTCCGAAACAGTGACGATATCATTAAAAAAATCCTCAAGAACATTGCACAACCGCAACGTGAAGATAACTGAATTTTCCAACGCTTGAGTTCCGCCTTCAATCGTCGAGATGAGTGACGTGACAGCGGAGTGAGGCATATGGCAATAGCAGCATAACCTGAAGTAGTCTAACACAGCTACACATTACAAAACATGGTCGATTGTATGCTGTTTATTATCACAGAGTAATGAACGCTAAAATTCGGTTGAAGCTCAGACATAGAAAATCAACGGAGCGCAATTAAGAGATTTCACGATTTCAGCCGACATATTGACGAAATATTGAAATTGAATTCCGAAATGCCCAATGCTAAAAAAAATTTCTTCGAAGACTCGTGACGTATGCATTATATGTGGAGCATAACAAATCAGACAGGAAATAGGCCCGATTTTGAAAAATATTAAATTCAACTAAATCCTGACTCAAGCTGGATTCGAACCAAATTGCAGAAGGATGAGCTAAGATGATAACCCCACATCTATCTCCACTGAAACCGGACGGAGAAATGAACAAAAAAAAATACGGACAAAGTTTTTATGCCTTTGACCACTTCCCGGATTGTTTGAAGCATTTATTCAGGCTCAAAAAACATCTCGGTTTACATAAATATTACTTATTCAACAAGAACTGCACGTTATTGGATCTGGGTTCTTGTAAACTCAGTTATTTGGTCAGCAAAATATCTTTTACGTCTATATTATCGTGACGAGGGCGTCCGTGCGGGCGCCTTCCAACTTTTATCACTACGTACTGCGTACTCCCTACCATAAATCTGTGAGTCATCGAGGGTGTACATTGATTTACACTTGTCATAATTTAACTTAACACAAGACAATTCGTCATATTCTGGAAAAAAAAGTGACTTTTCAGAAGATGAGGGCTCGGTGTAAAACATGTGGGTGTGACTTCTACGATCTGTCAGTCATGAGATATTCATTCAATGTCTTTGCTATGATACCTCAATAGTCACTAGGCCAGCTAATGCCGATAATTTCGGCGCTACATCATTCAATATTTATAGAAATGGGAAACCAGTGAACACCTAAAACTGACAAAGTGATAATGTCTAGACATACATAAAGTTTTTTTTATATTTTTTTTAGAATGCAGATACAATTATATATAAGTTATGAAAAGTTAGTCCATGCTGTTACATGTGGGATCTCTAACATTTAGCTCGTGATGCCAACTTGCATCTAAGAGTCTGGATCAAAGATAAATGAAACCGGCTTAAGAATAACGGGATTTGAATAGAGATATATTTTAAAAGCTTATCAAATAAGACAGGCTTACGCACAATGTCTTGTCACATTGCAATGGGAAAAATTAGTGAATCTGAGGTATTGTTTAATATTACAACAAACTCGTTTGGATTTTATCTGAATAAATTCCAGTTTGTTTGTGACCAGTACAACACACGTCACATCCTTCACACGCAAGCAAAGTTAATTAGATTTCTGTGATGAATTGGGTATTTTAATTAATATGCGACGCACACTCCCAAAAACATCTATTAATGCATAAAAATACTGCATAAGGAAGATGTATTCGCTAGGCTTACGATATAGAGAAACTCGTGGGAGAGCAATAATGCCGTATGAATTACGGTACATCGAAAGAATAATTTTCTACGAACTTATCTGCACTGCAATTCGCTGCGGAGATCTGTATCAATGCAGCGTTGATTTAACTATTTTCATCCGAATGGACCAATTCTAACTCTGTGCAAATATTTACTCAACAATTTAAGGGCCCTGTTAATTCAAGTATTATGTTGCGGGGAAAAGTGGGCATTCAGTTTTAAACAAACCAAAGAACCACCCCTTTCAAAATTACATTTTGCAAAATTTGGAGGTAAAAGTTTTGCTAGGTATTTCAAATTAATAATTCTTGGGCTCTTCCCTAGGCAAAAATAGCATCTTCGAACATGGTTCACTTTTTTGCAGACCGGAAATCGAAGCTAATAATTAAAATGTTTCGTTTCAAATTGATTTCCTCAAATGTCTTCGATGCACGATCTACTTAATTGAGAGATTGTAGAAGATGCCGGCGCTTACTTAGAAAAGCAATTATGTGATGGCTCAATAATAATCGAACTTCGAATAACAGCTGGACTTACACTTCTTCAAGTAAAATGTTTACGCTTACAACATGGTAATTTAACTATCTGCATTGTTAACTATCAGCATTGACATCTCACGTGGCAATGACAGCTCTGTCAAAACAACATCAGCATTAATGCTATAAATGTAAAAATTATAACATAAATATCGCAAACATATGTAGTCAAAAGATATGATACATATTAAAAAATTATTTTTGTTTTCGTGACAATGATTTAAACAAATCAATGCACCACTCTCATTCTGTAAGATGATGGACACCTTAAAATTGATTAATTTTTGAACTTCGTAAAATAAAACTTTCGTATAGATAACAATGTTGGATAAATTTCAAAGTCCAATTTTTAATCAGGTACGTCAACTGCAAAATGTGAACATATCAGTTCCAAACATTGCTTGAACATTCTTTTGGCGTTGATTAATCAAACTCGATGTCGGACATTGGAAAATAAAAACTATTGTTATCCCACCATATAATTAAAATTGTGGTATTTTATTGACCGAATCCAGGATATGGCATGTGCCTGATACACGAGCGACTTCTGGTAATACATTATATCTATAAATAACTTATACAATCAACATTTTCGATTCTGTTTAACCAAAAACTGAAGGGTATTCAGGGTGTCAAGAAAAAGAGTAGAGGGTCAAAGTAAAAATCTTAAATTTCGAAGAAATGTGATTGCCAGTACATCGTTAATTATTTACCTTTGCTAACTTGTTTGTCTATTCGTAAGTTTGTTTGTTAGACGGAAGTGTCCGAGTCCTCTGCTGGGCAAAGCACGAACTTGTTTCACGCACTTCCGGTTCGCTGGCCAACATTAATATCTCATTTATCACCTCGCGACACGGCAACGCCACCAATTTCATTTTTTCCCTCCGTTTTTGAATGTTACTTGTGTTTCTGTCATCCATTTGTTCCGTACTTTCTTCTTTTTTCCTAAAGACTTTTTACTCCGGCTTGTCTTATTAGATTTCCGATTTGATTCAATACAAAGTGCTATCAGCACATGCATTTTGCACGAGTTGAGTTATAATACTAATTGTAAGTATTTTTGCAATTTTAAGTCTGCGGGTAGACAGACACCAAAAGGACAGCTGGCAAGTTTTAGAGACTTGGGATTGGATTGCAAACAACAACAGTATTCCCTATTTCTGAAAAGAACTGGGTTAGCAAGGTTATACTAAGTTAAGTCACGGAACAGAGGTGATCTCCAGTTCAGCTGAAGAAAAGCAATGGTTTGAGACTATGCTGACATTGGTGCGATCATCGATACATTCCTATGCTATCCAGCAGAAAACAATAAATGGCGGTTGTTCACTGTCCAGTCAATTAATTTTATTCTTAAATCATCCCTGAACAGTATTCCTAGTTACCATGAATGCCAATCCACATGGGTAAGACAGTTCATCTCAATTCTAAACACTCGGCTTCGATTTTGTAAAAGGTGCGATTGGTTAGGTTGCCGGAGTATTTCGAAACATCGAGTACACTAGTGTGACGTCGCAGTTCCAAACTATACATAATATTATTCAACACCGTACTCCAACGCTATACTGACAAGATTTTGACCCATACGCAACCTTTCACCCGATGCTGTTTCATCTCTGCCCTTGACCCCAAACGTGATTTCCTCTGCCAATATTATTGACCCCCAACTCGCAACTTCATATAATTCCAACGCCCAAAGCTATACGGCCATTCGACTACTAACGCATGCTTTACAGAGATTGACTTCTTGCACTATTCTTCATATCCAAAATGCCCACAGTATCGCTCCTCTCGCACACTTTCAATTTACTTTGAAAGCGAGAAATCCAGTACCAGCTGGATTCTGCTCTAGATTTTGCAATCCAGTCTGGCCACTGATGTCTACTTTTAGATCAAAACAAACTCTCACATGTACCGTGAGAATCTTTTAATTGATTTGTGGGCTTTTATGAATGGGCGGCCCCCTGGTCCTCCTTCACTAATGGACCAGAGTGAATCACTCCTCACTGAAATTACTTCGACTCCGAGTCCCTTTCGTGGCTTACTCCTTTCTGTTTCGTTATTACTCATTTCTTTTGGGTGGGATTGGATAACAGAAGTTCATCATGCCTCGAACTTCGAGATGGAATCCGATGTAACTTAAAGCACGACTTTTAGGCCAAAATCAGGCTCTAGTTTGTTAGTACGATACTTGTGACGCATCAGAACATAGAACTGATAGTGAAAATGTAAGTTTCTATGCCATGTCTACTTTGAAAGTGTCTAAACTATTAAGATATCGTTTCAGTTGCTAAAATGAGATAGCTAAATAGAGACTTCTCAGAACGGCTATGATTTAGGTTATGCTTTGAATTGGGTTGGGGGTTGTATTAGATCATGTCTCTGGTAGGTAATACTAGATTATGCAAGGATGATCAGTTAGTTTTTTGTAAGATTTGATTAGGTTATGTTATGTTGTAGTCTTTCATGTTAGATTAAGGTTTCTTTAAGGCTCCGTCAGATAGGGTTAGATTACAATAACTTAACCCATTATCGCCCAGCGGTGCCGTGTTCGGCAACGGAAACATTTATTTTAGAGGATCTTTTCAGTTCATAAAGTCACAATTTAAAAATGTCACCTCCTTGGAAACTTGAAATCTAATTATTTAGGCATTTTCCAAAGCTTAAAATTGCCCATTTTAATGAAAAACACCCTTCAAATTTCTCTTTAGCTGAATTTCACTCCAAATACTTTGGGCTGTTATGGGTTAAGATGGGGTAGCACTGGAAGTTATCGATGCTTGAAAACAATAATTGCTCACCTAAACCTATTCCTCGAATCTGGAAATGTAAGTGCATGGCAAAGGTCAACTACAGTAATGTTGCTCATTATGTTTGTTTTTTTTTGTTTTGTAAACAAACGTAAACCAATTAAGTTAGCTCGCGTTCTGGTTTAGATATCTCATCACACGTCCTGCGGCGCATATCTGTGGGTTGAGCGGGCTGTAACCACCAGGGGCAGGTCTAGCGCCCCGGAGAGGTGACTTTATGCCCCGTATACGGCGAGAGCAAGCATTTATGTGGTTGTACGGAGACGCCAGAATAACGGCTAATAAAATTAGGTTTGCCTTTTTCGTCTGTTGAGACTCACTTTATGTACTTTACGTGATTGCTCGCTAAGGTTGATACGAAATTTGCATTTTTGTTTGTGCATATCGCTGAACAGTCGCTTTAACTATCAAAGCCGGTCTTTTATTGGCGTGAAAAAGTGTTTTACTTATGAGCCAGTTGGGAAGAACTTTAGGTTATGTTTACTCAAGGTAGCTGCGTTCGCAAAGTTCAATGTTTGACCAGCTACGTTCGGATGATTGTGATTTTGTTGATGTTTGTGATTTGGATCAACCAAATCCATATCTTTTTGGCCAGGATAAGCAGCCGTTCAGTCTGGATCTGAACCAGTCAGAATCCACATATCGAGTAAAATACGTCGGCTTGCTTTCTGATCCCAATTTGAAATAGGCGTGACGATACCAGAGGTGATCCACGGGTGGTGATCAGGTGTACAATAAAAAGGTCATTAAGAGTCACCCGCTGCGAAGATGAATGAAAGGAAGGGTTCTTTTTGGTGCTACCGGGATTCGGAGCCTTGTGGGTCAGGTACCCGAGTACGGGTGACCGGATGAGTATCTCGATGAAGACACTGTGAATTTGAAAGGTGGGTTTTTTCACTTCTTGTTTTCCACCAAGGCTTGACAAACCAGCAAGCGTCAGTGGAGCTTCCCTAAAACACTTAACCTAAACCATGTTATCCTTCCTAACCTGCACGGTTAGGTCATTCTCTTAATGAAAGATTTTACAAGGGTGGAACGTAGAGGTGGGAAATATTACCTTTTAAAAACAGAATGGAAAAAAAAGGAACGGAGTGTCAAAAACAGTAGAAACGAATAACATCTGTTTGAAGAAACTCTTACCGATTTTGGGTGGTTATTTTTCAAGCTAAACCTGGACTATTTTCAGTCGCATCAAAGGAAAGCTCTCGCCGAGACCTATGGAATTATATGCCTAAATAGTCTCTAGACATATAACCTAAATATGTCTACCTTGAAAAAAAAATGTACAACCTCCATTTTATCTTTACACCCAAAGCAGGTATGAACTCCTTAGAACACGTGTTTCGGGTTTACCGAGTATGCTAAAATATCAAATATTAAAAATTAAATAACAAATAAAATATCAG
>Ga0058701_10002060_pt1 | contig 14921 bp, 7 predicted proteins | sample AgamicOrMae_FD_97039 | JGI IMG/M metagenome (GOLD analysis project Ga0058701, IMG submission 97039) | Agave microbial communities from Guanajuato, Mexico - Or.Ma.e | ecosystem: Host-associated > Plants > Phyllosphere > Phylloplane/Leaf | place: Guanajuato, Mexico | collected 2012-06-04
AAGTGATTTGTTAAATTTATTTTTAAGTTGAATTTTGTGGAATCTAGCAGATTTAAAAAAAAATCTTGATACAAACAAATGTTATTTATATATTTTAAGTTACAGAGCGAGGGATTGACGTTAAGAAACTTTTAACCTGAGAGCTTCGGAGTGTAGTCGATTTCCAAGTTTTCTCTCAGGATCTTGTACAAAGTCGTTAAATGACAAAAAATCACGCTTTAATTACAAGATTTTATGGATAATGAGCGTTTGGACCCGTTTATTCAATTGCCCCCATCTGTCCGATTTCCAGCGTTCGTTCCGTTCCACCAAAGTTTTACAGTGGTCCTGTAGGATAAACCAGAACACTAGGTCATTTCGTTTTGATGAGGGATATTTCGAACGAGCTTTGTACTTGACAAGTTGATTCTGCTGTGGAAACGGATACCCAGCGTTCCAGACAGCTTGACGTGGAGTAAATTCGGGGCGAGAATAAATAGGTAGTCTACTGAAGTCACTGTTCACAGGGATGATTACTGCAATACGGTGTGAAGGTTAAGGGGTACCTGAAAGGAGGTTTTGCGCTGTGCCCAGTGCCTTGAAGGGACTTACCCACTGGAACCCTGACCCCATCTATATTCAGGACTGGAAACTTGACCCATCACGCCTTTGATTCTTTTATCCGCACCCTGCTCGGTGGGTACTAAAGCGAGAGGGTTTTAAAGGTGTTTTCTCGAGGAGTATTACATCAGGTATCCAGATACCAGGTCGCATTAAATCGCATTACTTGTTCCAGAATAAAAAGAGTACAAGTCACCGCCAAGGGCTATTAAAACGCTGTTTTGAAAAAAGCCGTATAAAGCGGCGAGAACGTACAGGGTACACTTTTTGTAGAGCGACTCGCTAAGAGTGACGGTAAAATATTCCGAAGTGTCGCGTGTTGCGGGTTGCCTGATCTAGGCGGCAGTAGGCGGAAACGCCCATGGTGCCGCCCTGGCGCGATAGAGGGCGCTAAACTCCCTGCACTTCTTAAAGCTGCACTCACCGATTTCTATATGGCCGTTTTCAACAGTTACATGCAGGGGCACGCTTTCCTAGCTTGTTCAATAAAGCTTATTTGAGCTAAAAATGCGGGTTATTCATTGAGTTTACGAGGCATTGTTATGTTACGGTTTCGGGTTTCATAAGTTCATGCACCAGTTGTTCTGGAATCAGTTTTGATAGAATGTTCCTTTATCCGTGATGAAATAACGAATGATTTATAACTACTCCCTGCGTCACCGGATATAGATTCTCGCCTAACTCAGATAGGGATGTTTCTTCGCAGGTGGTTTTTCGTTTTCATTATTTAAGTATTTTATGTAGCTTACCAAGTAGATTAAGAACACTGCCTTATATACAATTTTAATTCTATACGATTCAGGCGCAAATGGACATTGTCAACCTCAATTCTACCCTCAATCAGAAGCTCTGTCTTCAGGATGTTTCATCGAGCTGAACAGTGCCGATAACAGGCTCTTTTTATTAATCAGAAATACAGCTAAGATGCTATTATACACACCTGACCACCATAAACGATTTGTCACCGTCCAAACATTTGAGTTCTAGGCATTCAAAGACAGCTAGAATTACATGGCGTTATATGGAAATGTACTAAAATATTCAAATTTTTAATATTTTACGAGAAAATTTGCTCGATAAGTTTGTTTAAAAAAGGTTCCACATGATTAAGATGAACAAATTGAGACGAATAAAAACTTACCGTCGTTTACGAAAAATATTAGATGAAAACCTCTAAAAACAGCACATCATTCAGAGAAAAATGAGTCAAATCAGTAGTGTCGACAATTTTGAAAAATTAAAATAACAATAATTATCGACTGCCAATTAATCCTGATTGTTTGTTTGGTCAAATGTTATACTTTTTCATGCTTTTCAGATTTTTAAACACAGTCTTGTCATTGTTTTGTAAAGCTTGTTGGTGGATTTGATGAGGTTTGTCAGTGAAACATCCTTAATATCGCATCAATTCAAACAGTGTAGATGTGATACCCTCCACACATTTGCATAAATATTAAACTAGGGGCATGTACATGAATGCTGTGACATTATTTACATCGATAGTGTTGATCTCCATAGGATTATTCGAGCCGCTTTTGACAGTTCACTCAATAAGACAGTTAAATGTAGCATAGTCACCAAATCAGCTCCCCATCAAAACAGTTCCCCTTCAGGATGTTTCTGTGTGCACTGAAGCGTCAGGCCAACACACGCCCGTATAGCATTCGAATCGCAAGCGGGAGAAGGCCCTAAGCGGGAGCTGGCAGCAGGAGATGGGAGCAGCTAGAGGTGGCAAGCAGCCCTTCAACATCACTTGCATAAAACCAATCACAGACCGCTCAACCAAACTTTGCAATAATTATGGAACGAACGAAGGCCCAACCTCGACCCATAACCTTGTCATACTTTTACATTGATCTAAAAATTGTGTATTCATGGCATAAATAAATAATTTTAGCGAGATATTTGGAGGAAAAGCGCTGGTGTTAGCTGGTATTATGTGCATGGCGAACTTGATATCATATCCTTTCTTATACCAACCCCTTGTTCATACAATTTAAAAGTTCATAAATAGGAGACTACTCCACCAAATGAGGTAACTCAATATCCGGGATATCTGAATTTTTAAATTTTACTCGTTTCTGAGCAAGACCTTGATATTTTTGCGCTTTGAACATTTTTTCGGACTTTATGGATTTAGGAATAATTTCATTAAAAATTCATGATAAAGATAAGAAAATTGTATCAATCAAAAGCCAAAAATGATTAAGATACCGATAGTTGAGTCGTTAAAAAAAATAAATAAAATGATAAGTCGAGTCCTTTTCTACAAGACTATTTTTAAATCGGAGTGTGCGACATCGTCGGAAATGCAGAATATTTTAATATATGATTAATCTCTAGAGGAAGCGTTGCACAAAATATATATAGCTGTAAACAAGTAATCTAGTCAGCAAAAAGCCATTGTCTTTTATACTAAGTTTCGAAGCATTCTACTAGAGCTGAGAGACGAGTCCAGCTCAAAGCAGCATAGCAGCCCAGCCGGTTCTGATAAACGCTCCCATTATTGCAAATTAAGGCTGGTAATGAAGTCAACAGCACAGACGCCAATTTTCAATCATCATCACACACGCATTCCAACATAAACAATTATTACTCGACCATACGAAGGTATTAATTAAACAACGTGGGATCTCACACTAAGGAAGCCATGCTACAAAAAGACGTGCGAACTACGGGCAGCAAATGTATTACTGCACTTTAGCTCTCGTCCTCCCCACCAGAGCTGCCCCTGCAATCTCGATATACGCTCGGAAGTTCATATCGTCTGCATGCCCCCCTCCTCCTTGCACACTTATTACATTCTCCTCTCTCGTTCTGTTTATAATTACCGCCGTTTCGGTGCTCGCCGCGGCGGCTTTTGGAAATTACAGAAGACACAAAATGGACGTTTGAGTCACTTTGCTACCCGACAAGGAGCAATAATATTCGTGCAATACCGAGCGAATTCGCATGCATAAAATGATTCTACAAAACGAGAGGATATCCTGAAGAAGCCAATCCATTCTCCGAAATTGCATCGACAAAAGAAGCGACGAGAATCGGCAAAATAGACCTTCCCATTTCAGGCAGGTGACTGACTTTTCGAAAAGGGAGGGGACTGTAGTCTCTATAGAAATTACTGGAATCATTCCTCGAGAATAAGAAGAATCAACGTTTTGTGACTTCCTAAAGCTCGACAATGTGAAGTTTTGATGGTGTCTTACCGACAAGGTTTCGAAACAGGCTGCAAAAATTGGTACATATTTTCGATTTATCAGAATATATCGGAAGGTCTAAATGATTGACTAATTGTAGAGTTCGAATGATTCTATGAAGGCCCTCTCTCAAATTGTGTTTACAAAATTCGTAGACCAAGTTACTCAGTGACAAGAGTTCGATTGCAGAAGAGGGTGCTAACGGGGCGTCTGTGGTTTCAGACTAGCTTACTTCAGTTTTTCTGCTCAATTTTCTTTAATCTTCCTTCTCCTTAAACCATAAATAAGTGTCAAAGTAGAGAGCAAAACCTATACCACTTCGTTAAGAATAAATCTCTAATGTAGTACCTGCAGGATTTGCCTCGTTGGCTTCAACCTTTTTCTCGACAGACAAAAATTTTGTGAAGAAATAATGAAATTACTAGCGGAGTCCCATTATAACACGAGAGTTTTAAGAGGGTGAGCAGAACAGAACAGCCCTACATGAAAATTACGCCGAGATTATATCAGAGAGCGCATGCACGGCGAAGCGCCATAAAAAGTCGGAACGGCCGAATTTAACCCGCCTTAAAAGTAATTACCAGGCGTAAGACGCAAAAGCAGTTGGCTGTTGGAGCAAGTGAATTCTGCAGACAATTTAATAAGCTCCAGTGATTGCGCCCATAATACCGTCCCCTATGCTCTGAATACATTGTTGTGTGATCATAAGGTTGAGGACGCACAGGGAATCAAAGCTGCCACGAACAATGGCAACATGTGATCTGGCCGGAGCGACGTGGCACGAGGTGGAATCGTTAACACTGTGTATGGTGGCAGCTGATAGTATTGTTGGATACCCAGAGTTTTAGGTTAAGCTGTCAGTCATGTTATCTTTGTTTGCCATTAACGGGAAATCCTTGGACCACAGACCAATGCCCTGACAGATTACTGAATAATGTGGGCTTCGAACTGGCGGCCAGAAGCTACAGGTAACATCGCCGAAATTATAGAGGAAACACTGGCTTGTGAGTTATCGATTTATGGAGTTCTCGGTGCAATGTCGCTTCTCATTTAAGCCCTGACAGAAGAGTATGGAATGACCAGTGACTAGTGTCACGGAAACCCAACCAACATACCTTGAAAGCCCGTTATAACTCAAAGCAAGGTTGTGTTCAATTCAGAACACTGGACTTGGAATGGTGACGAGTTCTACCGAATTAACAGTCCTCGTCTAGAAAATGTTCAACGTACTAGACGACGTACTAAAAAATAGGGTCACCCCACGAAAGACCCCGACATGGAGCTTGCACACACTTTTAATTGATAAGACTTAAAGCGACTGACAATGGAACACTACTGAGTAGGGTACTCATCATTTATGTATGGAATTCATAGGATCAACATTGCAGAAATGAAGTTTCTAAGATGCAGAAATGAAATGAAGACCAAGTGCGAGGATGTTTACATTCTTACCGAAGAGTTTTACAGGAACAATGCAACTGGTAAGAAACTCTGAAATCCAAAGGTCGTCCCCATGGCAATCTTCAAGTCCACGCCTAAACACAAATTCTTACGGGTAGGGTCATTAATTATGAACATAAGGTGAAACCTCGCGACAATGCATCAGCGCTGGCTTGTTCATTTCCCCGATGATATCGGTGTGCGATGAATCGCCAGCAGAACTGGAATTGTAACATGCCGGCTATACGACCCCTGTGATTGAACCAAATGTTTGTGATTTATGAGCGGCACAGGAAAACAGCTTCAGAAGCAGGACAACATACGTAGCTTTCAGACCATCGTCGACCGGCTCTCTTATTCAATGATCCTCCCGTATCTCAAGAAGAATCTTTTTGGGTTTGAATATCAGCCGATGGACCTCAAAAGCGGAAACTTCGGTCCGCTGTTAACCCATGTCACGGAGTTGTTGACAAAATGTACTCGATGCAAATTCTGAATTTGAAACTCTATCATATTGCCGCTATCTGAGTGAAGTGATTCATCTGACTGGATTCCAAGGGTCAGTGAAGCAATTTACGATTTTCGGGACGGATCAAGTAATTTTAACAAAATCTTGTTTTTCGACCGCCTCGGCGTTCAGACGAAAATTCGATCACAAGAGTGGAAAACCTAAGTTGAGGCCTTTGAAAAAATTCACTACCAAGTTGCTAAACCAACTGCGAAATTGAATAAAAATCTTTTTATAAAAGGCCGGTAAAGAAGGGAAAATAGTTATTTGAAGGGTAAAAAGTTTGGAAACGCTTCCAAAAAAACTACTAGATCTAAAATCAAGTTAAGCCAAGCCCACGAAAAAAAAAAGAAACACTAATACTTGGAGACCAGTAAACACATCTCCGGTTTTACTGATCAAAGCGGTAAGGTGAACTTTGTGATTTTCATTTAGACCACATGGAGAAGTTTTACAATAAGGGTCTTTTATTTGTTGGTGATGTGAAATAGGCAGCCTTTGAAGCTGAGTGACTTTGACAGTGCTCTCTAACGGTTCTCCTGTTTTTAATTCGCCATTTCACCGTGTCGAACGAAACCCGTTCAGCCAAATTGGCGATTGGCAAAATAAAACGACAACAATCATCACCATGCCACAATGGGTAACTCCAGACCTTCTCAAATCAATACGGCAACAGAAATCTTACACAAAAGAGTACTCCTCCATTCCCTCTTGAGACGTCTGCCTCACCTGGAGCGAAAAGGAACCACCGAAACGAAACATCAATCAAAGTCTTTTTAATTTCGTCGCCAATGTTTTCCATCGAGTCGCAGTTAACACTGTCATCGTTCATGTGAAGACTAACGAAGGCATAAAGGGATTGCACCACATTTTAACATTGTGAAGCAACATGTTGCTTGAACCCATAACTGTGTCCACATATTCTGATTCCCCTTTTTACGGTGTGAGTGTTGCTCCTTGCCACTAAGTGCCCTAGACTGTACCTGAAATATTCGTACCTAAGACATCTATAATATTGAGGAATAATATTTTCTACTCAATAGAAACTAGTCTGTGTTATAAAGTAATTCAAGTTTGAAGGTACCTTTCTTTAAAGTTCACCGAGCTACGAGGATGTTTTTATTGAAAGAATGTTCAATTGTGTTTTTGACCAGCTCCAGTTGGCTGAAAGTCGGGAGAATAGGCATTTCCCTTTTTAAACAGTAGAATGGGTCTTACAACCCCGTCCAAAAACAATTACATTCTTCCGGAATCTAACTCGACTGAAGTTTATCAAACATTTGCATAATTATTTTGATGATCGCTGACTTGTTAAGGACCATGTGTGAATCAGAATCGAATCCACTAGCTCTAAGGAAGGGTTTGAATTAAGATTTGAGTTATGGAAAATATATTTTACTGAAACCCTTTCTGGAGTACTGCACTCTCCAAAAATAGGGTTCAGTCAGCTCCGCTGTCTCCGAACCAAATCCTGTTAGACCCCTTTTGACTGAAAACGCAGCATCATTTTTTGTTTAACTGCCAGCAACTGCAGCCAATGCCTGCCAGGATCTAACTCTTGTTCTAACTGCTCTTCGTGGATTTATGATGGTGTTTTTGTTATCGAGCCGGGCACTAATCTTCACCGGAACACAACTCCCGATGTCTAATAGGCATCTACTTCCTCAACCGCCGGAAACGACCCACTGATATCCCCTACAAATTGCCAATAATGAAACAACATTTCTTGCAGGGGTCATTTAGAAATTTTGCGTGGTCTGCGATGAGGCATAGCTGGTCGAAGGTCGGCATCCGGCCTTGTACCCCCCAACCCCTCTTGGGTGGGGGTTAGACCCTAGTAAAGTCCGTCCGGCCCCTTGCACTTACCACCCCTCAAAATTACCCCACTTGCCATGTTCCGCCCCAGAGGTAATGCAATACCATATTTAGCTAACGCCCAGCCACTCACTGTTTAAGTGCTTGCTACTAAAAATCTCATCGCTTTCCGTGATGAAGAAATTGTAGACTGAAAGAATTAGGATAAGTTGCGAGCTTGGTTTTGAAATTTTCAGCGCTGCGGAGAAAAATAAATGCCTAGAATATTTCTGAGACAACATTAACGAAAAGCCTTCTTTTGATCTATAAACATACTCTTCAAGAAAAGTCCAACTTACCACACATGAATAACGGGCACAATCAATTTTCATACACGGCAAAACGTACGATGGGTCACAAAAGTAATGACCCCTGCGTCCATAAGAAATACATGGGAGCAGGGGTCATGACCTTGGTGGCCCACTGTACAGTATTTAGGAACCATCATTATTTGGATTTTTTAATCCCAGTGTAAGCGTTTCAAGCTCTTTCAAAACTAATTCTTTATACAAGAGTTTCTCTTTTCATTATATTTTGAGAATAAAGTCTCATAATATGATGTTGAATGATTACAAAAATGTTCGCAATGGATAGGAATTTCGTTTTCAATGTTGAGACTCAATGGTAAATGTTAACTTTGGTGGTCGAAAAAAAATTGTTTGGACGGCATTTAGACGAAATGTAATGATTAATTCACATATTAATATCTTTATCGCTTTCACGCCTGATTATAAGTTTTCGAGAAGATTTTGAGCTAAGGTACAAGCTCTTTTGAAGCCTCACCTTATCGGCCTGTAAAGGCGGCAGGAGTTGAGGGGGATAATTCCTGTGGGGGTCGGGGAGGGGTTTGTCCCGTGAACGATTCCGGGCACGTCCAATGGGCGACTTCTTCCCTCCCCATTTCACCCCTCGCAGTGCAGTTGTCCTAATCGCGAATGTTTTGACTGTCGAGAAATTTCAATTTAGCAGTAGCCGCATTTCATTTCCGGCAGCATGGCAATGCCTTCTTGATCTCATCTGCAAGACTCGCTGAGAGATCGTGGTTCGATTCTCCGGAGGTCGGTCACGTCCCTTTTAAATGTTCAACTGTCGCACTAATCCTATCATGATGTTGTTTGTGTTGAAATGAAATCTACGAGAAACGCTCAAACACGCTCAACGGTTTAGTTCTAGACCTTGTCGTATGGTCTTAGTGATCTAAACAGTCGGTATATGTAATCGGGAAAAAAAAAGGAAAAACGCTAAAAGGAACGGGTGATCATGATGTTTACCTGTCCATTCAAACATTCATAGATTCATGTTTTCTATTTTAAATCGTATTTCTTCTATGAAAGAAATGAAAGAAAGAAATATTTAAAAAAATTCATGTGAACCCTTCGAAAGATAAACTTTTACAAGAATGTGCGATGATACAAAATACGCTACTTTCCTGAAGTAATCTACAAGTCAAACATAATATATAACAACGCAAGAAATTCTTACGTGAACTTTAAATTTTTAACTATAGCTCTTTCACAGAGAAAAAAAACAAACTTTGGGGGCATTATTTTGCCTTATTTTAACACGAAAAAAATGATTCGAGGTTAAAGAATGGGCTTCGAAGAGGGAGCGTTGCTATGAACATAGCTTATTCTCACCTGCTATGATTCGTTCTTTTCCGAAAAAAAGCCTTCGAGTTTTTCATTTGAAGGAACTTTGGAATATGTAATAAAATATTGTTTATAAAAACTTATAAGAATAAAAAATGATCACCGTGCAACGTTAAGGCCAGCATTTTCAAAGAGAACACTGATGCCTTTAAAAATGCGCGAATATCTATTTTTAATTAGGTAAAAAGCCTTAACTATGAAATAAAGCCGCTTTAAATCATAATAGTCTAACGCACCCAAGGATATGTTGAGGTACTGAAACCATTACCGAAAAAGTCAGCAACATAAATTAAGTCGGAATTTCTCATACTTGGAACATTTTTACTGCCAATTTGGTTTATCGCTGCATCTCATGGAAACGTAAGACCGGTTCCGATTTTATGCTCTGTGACAAGACGAACAGTTTAACAAGATGTCCTGCAAACGCGGACATATGTCGACAACCAGTGAGGAAAGAGAAAAAAAAGGTATGAGAAGGTGCGGCAGCGGTGGTATGCTTCTAGGCGTGCTTTCCCAATTACGAGCCAAGTTTAAGTTAGGAAGGGTAACCAGATTATGTAACGGTGGCTCTGTTGCCCTTCCTGATCACGGCGACTTGGAGACAAACTAATAAGGTGTGAGCACTGACATAACAGCGGGAGAAAGGATCACGAAAAAGTAAGGCTATGACACGAATTTCAGATGTAGGTTGTCGATTTAAAAAAATCGGATTAAGAGCATGCTGTTACTAGCGCGTGTAAGACAAGAGAGAACCGCGGAGATTTACTCCTTATGGTAAAGCGCGAAATGGAGCTTTTCAAAGTCAAACTTGACGCAATACGCAATAAATTCAGCTAACGAGTTTTTGCATAAACAACTAAAATGTTCCTCACTCGACTTTATTTTTTCGGGTATTCTACTACTTCCATTCGTTCTTCAAACCTGGTAGTAAAATATACTTAGAGGATGACCGATGGAACCAGGAGTTTGACTTAACAAAAACTATACTTTGTGAGCTTTTATTGAAATCCACGTGTTATTTCAAGAAGTCGTTTCTTATATTTGTTAGCGTTATCACCTGAGGTTAAGAGTAGGGAAATAGCTCGAAATTTCTTTGACAGTCTGTTTTGCTCATATGAGTCACGACGCAATAAGGTTTTGATACGCTGCGTTATTGACAATGAGAAAAATCTCCGAGGAAGAAAATGTTATGATCATAATATAAAAAATTTGGTCGGAGCAATTGCCAGAGTTGGTTTCGGTATTCAAGTCGGCAAAGCAACACTTAAAATGAGAAACACGTTTTTGTTTAGATGAACACAATGATAAAGGGCCAGCCTGGAGGAACGGAAATAACTGAAAGGGAAAGAAAATTGAAAGAAGAAATTTAATCAATTGAGGTGTAAACTACAGACGAGTTCAAGTTGCCAGAAAAAACGTTCAGAGTGAAAGAAAAAGATGCATCGACATAAGAAACGAGGGGCTCATCAATATCATTGCACGCAGCTCAATTTTAATAATTTCATTGCTTAAGATACCTTATAGGAATGGCGAGTTAGACTAATGCACTTGAGACAGAATCACTAAATTTCATTCCAAATTCAATATATTCAGTACTTCCTCCCTGCTCCTACTGTCGATGGAGCTGCGCCTCAGTCCAGATTTGTGCTCCGTTAATGCTTAGTTCGATTCTGACGCTAGCCCCTCTAAAATTTATAACCATTCCACTACAGCTCGAGTTGTCGAGCGGACCTAGAATAGCATACTTCCGATGAAAAGCGACGAGTGTAATCAATGATATAATGTATGTATACAGTTCGTCCCAACCCGGATGAGGTTTGACCCTTCCGCTACAATGCACAAAGCAGAAACGGTTTTTGTTGGCATAGTTGTTGTAACGGCGTTAATTTTCGGTGCAATAATGCACCCAACCCTTGTTGTGTGCGCTTTACAGAAGAGATATGGTGAAAGGAGAATGATTATTAAGCATACAAAAAAAAGCAATGTAATGAAGAATCCGAAATGAGTTGAAAGAAAACGGGGTGAGAAGAGGTATGGGTTGCTGAGGGAACGAGAAAGGGGAAGAGGAGGTTGGAGAGGAGTTTGTGGGCAAGTAATTAAGAGTGCAGGCAGAGACATGGGGTTTGGACCACGCTATGGAAAGGAGGAAAGAATTATGTGCACCTGAATTACGTGAACGTGGCGCGGAACCTCGGGACTTTGCCCCTATTTTTCCGTGGTTTTGTGGTGCGAAATTAATAGAGGCTGCCTCTGTCTCTGGAGCGGCATGGAGGCCGGGATACAGGCTTGGGGCTTTACAAAAGGGAACATTCCTCACCGTGGTTTTAAATGGCTCCAAGGCTGTTCCACGGCATTGATACCAAACTTTCAGGGCCTCTTGTATCCCCATTGAAATTTCCTTTCGTCTGCAACGGTGTATATCGCACCTACTTCCCTATGCGCTTCCTCATCCCTGTCTTACACTACACCGTACTCACAGTGAATAAGCTTTACGCATGGCGGTGTAACAAAACCAAACTTATCTTAAGATCTTACCTGAGTCTTCAGTCCCGCGAATTGCAGCTGCATGGATTTCTGGAACATACTATCCTGTAACAAACAAAACTTGCATTAAGTTTTCAGAAGGAATAAATAATTTTAATTTAATCGCACCTCATGAAAATAATGGGCGAAGAAAAAGTAAAAAGAGAGTTAGTTCACGAAAATTGCACGAAGGGAGTTATCGCTCCTAACGACAGACGAAATTGTCAACAATGATGTCGAAACGATTAACTGAAAATAAAAGTAAACGTTTAGACTAATGCGTTGCTGGTTTCATTAATGATTTTTTTGTTTACCTTTTAAACCTAAACAACGTCATAATTACGAGTATTTACATTGAAAACTCGCCAAAACTGGATACAACGACTATCGGCGGATATTACGAACGGATAACGTCGGTCACTTGACGGTCGTGATAAAAGATTTCAAGTGTTTTTGACTCAGTGAGATGTGGCATAACTACAAAGCAATACATTGATTCAATGTACTGACACATGTAGACATATCGGAGCATTGACTGCAGAAATGAAATAATAAACTGATGTGCGCAGGTCACTCGAGCGAATGAACATCAACCTTCTAAATACTTCCAGGACTTTTGAGGAGTGTGAAAATAAAACAAAGCGCGTTTCCACCGCCAAAAAAAGGCCAAATTAAATACCCGTTGATACTTTTAACGATCATTAGCCAATCTCCAAATGGACCATACGAAAATCAGAATAATGCAGGATCGGCAATCTTGCGGAAGATGAACACAGCAAAAATTCAGCAAACACTTGTACGTCTGATACTCAAAACGAGGTTTGCGCGCTTCGAGTTAAGACCATCTCCTCACACAAACATTTGTATTTATCAGCATCATTCCAGCAGAGTATAACAGAGTTGATATTTCGGTGCAACAATGATGTAATCATCCTTACCGATCAAATAATTTTTGTGTTCATCTGAGTATATTAAAAAGAAAGTGTCCCTGACGAACGAATTACGGATAAAGCGTATCACGAAAGCGGCGCTGTAGATTGAAACTCAGCGTTAATGACAATATATCATGTGTTATGAGATGATCTCCCTATCTGGTGCGGCAATGCGTGATGAAGTGCGGATTATGCACGGCGCGTTCTATGAAATGGGAAATGGGTTTCGTACAGTGGGTTCAGATAGGTACATTACGTGTTTGACGCACTTGTCTGGGTCTGACGAGACCGCAAAAACATGGGAAACCGATGCGTGATGGAGGGGAATCATTGACCCAACTGATGTTAACTTCACGACGACAAAGTTCCATAGAGTAGTTGCTATATAAAACGAGATTGGTGTGATATCGTACACATGGATATCCTTCCTTAGTTCCCAATGTACAATCAATACAATCTTCCAAATAGCGGAATAAAAAGTATCCCTTTTCTGTGAAGGGTACACTTGACAAAACTTTCGGCAGTGTTACAAAAATGCTAAATAGATTCTAGAAGTGAATTTCACCTCAACTAGATCTTCGATCTATTTGACAGTCCGTTTTTGTTTGGAAATTGGGGTCGGTAATGAGTTGAGATACCGGGATTAACATATCGCGAATCGATTTAATGATGACAAGGCAATACTAGAAATGAAGCCTTTCCGTGTAGGAGTAGGCGCTTTGTAAAATATAATGATAAAAGTATTTATGAAATATAAAATGAAGTTCATGAATTGAGATAATGTAAAAATCAGCTACGTAATTAATCGCAACAAGATGTACGGTATCGTTTTACTGGAGCGTCCAGTGCGATCAGATTATCTTCGATTCCGACCAACTATAAAATGGTCGTAAATATATCCTAATGTCTTTCCGCTAATTTATTTTTTTATTCCTGCTGCGGGAAAATTGCATTGTTTCGAGAGGTATGAAGCCGTAAACGACGCTCCTCGCTTCTCAATGGAATAGTCAGGTTTTTATTGTTAATAAAGAATATTGGCAAGGTGTTAATGCTCATTTAGTGTTGATTTGTTTCTCACGACCGCCTCGAATTGCACTTAATTCTGGTTACCGTCACATTACTGGATTCTGCACGGACTACATTCCCGTTGTTGTCTAACTTTGATTCCCACACATATTCGGGGACATGTTTGGCATTCCTATCTTGGTTCAATCGATACATTAAAACCACGGTAGATGAAAATTCACTCATATGTTGCGCTATCAAACCCCAAGCTGACCTAGAGTCATCATAACTCCTCTCCCATTTGTATTGGGTGACAACATCAAACCAACAACTGGGTCGGTTTGATGTCGATTTTGTCCTAGCCGAAACAGTTTGGATTTCGAAAGATAGTGTTGCAATATTAACGGAATCATTATACTTAAAAGGCAAAATGTTAGATGGTAGATGAGGTTGCCAACTAAGGAATTCGGCGAGGAGCATGATATCACCACACCCATATCACAAAGCTATCCTCACAGTCCGTTCAGTCACATTCATTCATGATGGACCAGCAACAACCGCGGTGAATCCTGACCACAACACTGAATTCCCGGACCTTACTTCTTTCGCTGATGGTCACAAAAGCTCAACTCGACGGCTCATCCGGCGCCAGTAAAAACCTTCCCTCAACTGACAGAATGTGCAAATTTGGTGAGAACATCCACTTCTTCCTCTACTTCGGACAATGATCACAAGGTGTAAAGGTTTTTGTGTGTTGATATAGAAACATTCCATTAGAGGTCACTTTCCTATTCAAAAGTAAAATTTTAGATGAATAACAAAAGAATGAGAGTATTTATCTAGGGAATATTGGGCCGCATTAGTAGTTGTGTTCCCACACTGTTGCTTTCAAAGTCCACGAGTCACTTGAAACGAAAATCGAAGGGACAGTGAACTTGAGCGTCAAATACCGATTGATTGTTGACGTTGCATTGTTGACTCTGGATGTGGCGTGCATTGTTGTGCGAGTGTCCAGGTGGGCTATGCAACAATTCGATCGAAACCGAAACGAACTGATTGTTGAAAGCAGCTCGAGTGGGGGACGAGCGTGTGTGTACTTACTGCTAGCTTTGTACTCCCGATACACAGTTCACGTCAATAGTCGGACCTCGAAATGCGGACGGCTAGGCGGGCCCTAGACAATCCTAGCCTTTTCTTCGCGTGAGTTTAGCCG
>Ga0058701_10002061_pt1 | contig 14920 bp, 8 predicted proteins | sample AgamicOrMae_FD_97039 | JGI IMG/M metagenome (GOLD analysis project Ga0058701, IMG submission 97039) | Agave microbial communities from Guanajuato, Mexico - Or.Ma.e | ecosystem: Host-associated > Plants > Phyllosphere > Phylloplane/Leaf | place: Guanajuato, Mexico | collected 2012-06-04
ATTCGGAAAATCTCGTCAGACATTCTATTAATTAGGTCGATTGTAGTTCCGCCATGAAAAAATAAAGAAATAATGTTATGAAGGCACTGAGGAGGCGCAGTAGAGGGGATAACTACACAACAACTACCGCATTATTAGAGAAGTTGGCCGTTCTATCACGAGGGGGCGCTACACTGTAGGGGTAATGGATATTCGAAGTACTGTACGTATCTAATCGTTTTGTATGCTTGACATTTGTCCAATGACCTAAAGTTACGGTGGCAACACTGATGATATTTTTAACGTTTATCAGATTACGACTTGCGAGTTTTGAGTAAGAAAGTGAGACGGCTACAACGAAGTGTTTTGGCTAGCTTTCAAGAAGACCTACGAGTACCCCGTATCAATCGAGCACTCGGCTAGGAATACTTCATAATTAGATCTTGATGATATTCATGTCAAAAACTAACCCAAAACACGCTACTTTACTTTTCTTAGAAAAAGGTAAAACTCTGCTAAAAACAGGTAACTTTTTATTGTCCATTGTTACCAGTGGAAAAGTTGAATACCCGTCTCGCGCATAAACAAAAAACGCATATAACCGGGACCGTTCATTACATAGTAATTTAATTAAAACTGTAGGGTACCTATTTAATAATTACTTGTTAGCGTCTGAAGAATTTTCCTGGTGAGCCCTTATTCCAACTTTTTACGTTGATGATAGCTTTTATGTGGTAAATCAAATCTCACGGTCCGGTGAAGGTAACCTGTCCTTTCTGTTGAGCAAAGAAAATTATAGGTTTGCTTCCCTGTGAGGGCTCGCCGAAACGGGGAGAAGAGTTGAATCGCGCGGGAAGAAAGTTTAAATGAAGAAAGAATAGCGACTACTTTGGGAGCTGCCCCAGTCTTTTCCGATTTGTTCCAAACTCTTTCAGAAGGCTCTCAAGAAAGCAGTTTTCCGCAACAACAATGTTGAACATTTGTTCCGCGATGTTAAAAGCATCAATTACCGATGCCGACCCCACATCCAACTGACAAGTGAGCAACAGATCTATTACCATAACGACGAAAGGTTGCCCAAGTCCGCTCAAGCGATTACGCAGGAAAAACTAACCGATTGGGATTGATAAGGCCACAGTTTATCAAAATTTATACGAGATCTAACCTTTCAAGAATCTACAGTAACAAGAACCCACCCCACGAACCGAAGTGTCAAACATCTGTGAAATCATTGATTTCCAAATCCAAACACCGAGTCTCAAAAAAAAAAGATTGGATCTTTTGCAAGGCCATCGGTTTGAATGAGAGCAGTTTCATTGAGTCTAATAGGCTTTTAATTTGTAGGCGTAGCCGCGGTGATTCGAAGCATGACACAGACGCATGAATGTTTATCTGCCACAGACGACTGAGCAGCGCAGCGAGCGCCTTCCCACCACGGGATAGGCAACACGCATTGCACGAGTGTCGCGCGGTTGCCTACCCCCTCTTCCACTTCGTAGTCTGACAGTCAGGACTTGAAGTGGTGGCATTTTATTTCCATTTTTATTTTTCTTTGGCAAGTAAAAAAAATAATTATTTGAAAACCTCGATATTTTTTCGCTAAAAAATCCAATTTTAAAGACACCGCTACTTTATGGGAAAGTTTGCCGGCAGGAGGACAGACGTTGGAAGTACGCGCGGGTAATAGCGGTGATCAGCAGTCTCCTCGGAATCATCATCTCCTGGTCAAGTACATCCTTGCCCCACTTGCGTGGTGGGCTCTGGTGGGCTCTGGTGGGGCTGCTCTCGTGGTGGGGGATGGCGCTCGGGGTGGGCGTGGGGGGCGTGGAGGGGGCGTGGAGGGGGCGTGGAGGGGGCGCAGCGTGGTCGGGGCGCCTGCAGCCAAAACGCCTCTCACCAGTTTTGTCCAAGACCAAGTGTCGAACGAACCGCAAACTTGTTACAAACTCACGAACGCAGGACGACGCTGACAAACCGGTTACGAAGTTTACTCCAAAAAAAATCGGGTACGACTTCATATGTGTTTGCTTTGCTTGGAAGTGCGCCTTAACTAGGATCTCTACATGTGACAAACTTGGGCCTCGTCTTCATTTTAAGATACCACCGGTTGGTAAAAAAACGAGTGATTTATCACATTCCTGTTTATCCAGTCACTCGTAATTTGAATCAGTGAGAGCCTATGAGATTCAGTGAATATTCACTGAATATCCGTCAATAGCACCTTTGAAAAAAAATCAGTGGTGCCACATTGACTGAAATTCAGTGAATTTTCACTGAATCTCACTCTCACCGATTCAAATTTAGCGCGATTTCGATCTAAGTTTGCACTGTGGGGGCCAACATTTCAAAACGGTGCAAAAAAAGCGGATTTCTTTAAAATAATAATCTAATATATAATTTTGAAAATAATTTCAAAAAAAAATTAAGGTGTACGAGTTTAATATTTTCAAAAATTTAAAAAAACTAAAAATTGCGCTTTTTTTGTTTTTTTTTACTCTTTGAGGATTAAATCAAAAACGTAACAATATTCCCCAGAAACTGAAAAAACTGCTATCAATCGTGGCAATCTATGAAGAATATCGTTACGAGACGATATTATTACATGTCAGTTCTTTGAGCGTTTCTCTGTTCCCTTAATTTTTACACTCTTCCGATAACGCAGATAAATAACCCGAACACTTGCCAGGCCTGTTATGTAGGCCTATGTTGTAAAGGGTTCCGTTCGACAGATCACGGTATGCGATAAGCTGTACATATCATCATTCCCTGGAGTTAAGCCTGTTTCCGAACAATCGTGCCATGCCATGTTGCTGGGGCGCTTCGTTAGTTCAAGTTATCGCGACAAGAAAGCGCTTCCGAGCTTGAAATGGTTCTCCCACACCTACCGCTAATGTACTCCCGTCGGTGCGCCCTTTGGCTCATCCCACACGTAACACCTACTCTATACCAATTTCGGATATGGAAATAATATAGGTGCCCAACCTCTTGTTTTCTCAAGGACATATCAATTTAAAGCTTTCCCAGTGATACGTATACATCTAAAATGAGGAGGCCTATTTTCCGACGAAAGTAACACGTATGCAGCATGTAAGATTATTTTGTTACGAAAAAATTCTCGTTTTCTGGTTCTCTTCTTAAGACGTAGGGCGACAAACTCCTACCGCAAAAATGACCCGGCAGCCGAGACGAGGAGACTTAATTATGCAACCTGTTGTTCAGAGGCGGGCAACAGTCACTCAGCTGCCCCAACATTTTCAATAAAATGAGACGAAAGTTAACGCGCAGCGCGCAATATAAACAGTCCACTCAACAGGTAGGCAGGCATTCGACTGCAACGCACCTCTCCCTTCCCTCCGAGATTAGCCGCGGCGCCGCGCCGCGCCGACGGCTTTACTTCTTAGGGATCTTTTTGGGCAGGGATTAGAGGCAAAGTGGTTACGTGAAGTGATCTGCAGGGGCGACTTAATGAAACACGTGGATTCGATTCGATTCGCTTCGCTTGCAAAGGCGAACTCCGACAAGATTACCAACAATACGGCACGGAGGCCACAAATGTTGCAGTGAAACTGTAGGCGAACCGCCCAATGAAAAATCAAATCACAAGATATATTTTGACAAGGTCGTGAAAAAGGATGCCTCAAAAAATAAACGAATTTTAGGCGTATTCTGTTTTTAGCGTGATGTCTATTTGATGTTGCGCAGAACAGAGGGATTAAGCAGGCCAGAGTCCCTACTCTGTAAATTAGAATATTTCGTGGAAGAAAGATTCATAAAGCATGAAGGCATATTCAGCTTCCAAATTTGCTCCAAGTTTTTGCTGCTTGTATACACGATTCGTCTTTGTCGCGAAATAGAGTGGGAAACGGCCGTCAGCGTGGCGAGGCGCAAGTAACCTAACCTCACTTGACCCAATTCGCTATCTAATTTAACCCGACTTAACCAAGGTAAATCGAGCTTAATGCTCCCAAGCCTGTCACAAGGCACGCAACTTAATCTTGGTTAACAGTATGAGGCTTGGCAACGACACTTTGAGTTTTGGTTAGTTGCCTCGCTCCGTTCTCTCTCCGATCGACATGGTAACGATTTGTAAGATGGAAAAGTCTTTTGGATTAACAGCGTGGTCCACGTGGCAAGGCTTCAAACTACGGCTTGGAAGAAAATTTTTGAGTGGGTTGAGGAAAATATGATTGGGCGTAAGCAGGTCTCGAGATGCTTTTTGAGTTTCCCGCAAGGCGGGCGACGCGGCGTTGCGGGCGGCGTTGCCGTTACGGTCGGGTCAGCGTCTCTCCCCTGGGAACTCATTCAATTTTTGTGGACGGGTCCTTTTGCTTCGATTCCGGGGACTAGACTTAGTCCACTCTTTCCACCGAGAGAGACTGCAGTCATGGTTACGAATACAGGAAACACAGCTTCATCGATTCCGAACGCACGTGTAAACCTCTTGCTTGCCCAACGCTTCATTTTGATAGTTACATTTTCTACCGCGTTCTCGGCCTTTTGTCGCAAAGTAGTTTCGTTCGTGTGGGTGCCAATCCCGCGGAACGGCACAAGATTGCTATTAAGTATGCAAATCTTCAGTGAAGCTATTCCAAGGCCTATTGATCTGAGGGATTCGCGCTCGCACAGATGAAGCAATCCATCTTTCTGGGTTCGCAAGACTGTCGCCAAGCCTGATACCGCTAGGTAAGTGGCATCAAGCTTGGCGACAAAAGGTCCAAAAGGTAGAAAATGAAACTTGTTGATACAGTTTACCAGGATTTTTTCTTCGAGTGAGGTAAAATGGCTGTGGTAGGTATTCAGGCAAATTAATTGTCTGCTAGCTTGTCGTTGTCATGACGCGTTTGTCCCCGGAGACATTGACAGTGTTGCCACACTTAGCAGACAAACTATAATGTTAGGGTATCCTTCAAACTGCGTAGAATAAGTACTAACCTCTAGATAACGTTACCATACATACTTTTTACTTCCTATACAGGCATTACGATAAATCAAGCTAAGCATATCCTAGCATTTAGTTACGAGTATCCATAACAGCCAAAATTTAGCTTCACGTACATATTAGTCAACGCAAAACTTTAGGTCACTTTAGATTAGTCAACAAATAACTCAGGAACAATTTTCACCCGATGAAGAAATCGTTACTCCTTCGATATTAACAACGGGGGTAGCTTTAGTAGCGGAACGATATGCACTGGCCAGGCAACTTGACTTTCCAATTAGTTAAAAGCAAAAAGAAAAAGAAAAAACAAGCGACCTGGCTGTTTGAGCCATGGTCACGTCAGCTGGTCACGTGACCCCCGCCCCCGAATGAGGCCTAGTGGGGTGCAGGTGGACAGTAAACATTAAGGCTAACCTTTGGAGTGGGCAGCAGCCTTCGCAAGTGAAGAGTTCGCGATGAGTCTCCCAAATGATACGGCCTCTTGTAGGCCTTTCATAAAGTGGGTTGGCGATCAAAAGGCACCAGGGGGCGCTTGGATCGCCCCCAGCAACGAACCTTTATTGTACACAAACCAAAACAGCCTATCTTTGTGTGGCTCGCGCCCATAAAATACCCTGCGAGGAATTCGCGTTCATTTACTGCCCGCTGGACGTTTTAGTGAACGCATCAATGGCTCCCGGCCGGTGGCCGAACGCCGAAATTGGGCGATTAAACTGGGTGGAAACGAATACTTCTCCCGGATGACAAAACAGCTTTATTCTTCCTAACTTTTCGTGTTGATATTGGGTCCAGGAACGATCGTTCCGAGAAACGAGTTGATTTCATCTGATCACTAATGTATTCATAATTTAAGGAAGCGGCGCCTCGAAATTTTTCATCGGCTGTCAAAAAACAATCCTTTACCTCAAAAACGGAATTCCTTTTGCAGCTTCGGGGAGAAATTAAATTTCATTGAGTGATTGAAATCTGGAGGAAAGTTCCAAGAGATTGAAACAACTTAAGTTTTAGTGCATCGCGTGCTAAATTTCCACTCCCCTCTAAGATTCGCCACTTTAATAGTATGGCCAACGTCCACCACAGAAACTTTACGAGACTTTTCATTATTATTTAGCGTATGTAGTAAAGGGGCACGACATTTTACGCCCACAATTCGAGCAATTTATTTCATAAAAATCGTTGCTTGTTGACTTCCTTCCCCTCCTCTTTGCCTCTCTCAGACCTTTTTTTCTTGGGTCGATCATTTCTGTGAGTCTTTCTCGCAGTTCGGGCACCGCGAATTACGGCCCACCACCAGCCCATAACAGTAGCTGATCGAGTTCAAGTTTAAGAAATAGTTTCAAATCCCAAAGAAAAAAAGGATTTCATCATCAATACTACAGGTTTTCAAATAAAAAAGACCCATCGACTAAAAACTAACTTGTAATACCAGTTATAAAAGACAAAAAAAATAATTTGGCATAATTTAGAGACTAAAGATACAGAAAAATGAATCTATAGGCAAAGAATTAATTGGAACAGCTGAAAAAGTTGAGCTATGCTTAATTCCATGCGTTGGAAGGAGGCTTTTTGATTGGCTAAAAATAGGTACATGATTCTATTCAAATAATTACGTTTTAAAATTATCTTGAAACTTCTTATATCCTATTGTCTTATTGTCCCTCTAGCGTGGTCGGTAGCGCATTGACTGCGTAAGAGGCTAAATCTGTTCCTCTTTTTCTTTCTTTTGATACTTTTTTCTTTTGATTATTCAGCGGATTCAAGGTCCAAACCATTTTTCTCTATCACAAAAACAATACCAAGTGTAAAAAAAATAAATTCGAAACATTTTTTTTTTGGCGGAAATAGAAAAAAAGCAAGGGGTACCCCTAGCTTTTTTTTAATTTTTTGCTCATTTTTTTTATTTGAATTTCCCAGTTATTATGATTTGAATTTATCGAGGGATACTCAAAATGATCAATAACGTTGTCCGTTGCTTCATAATTTTATTGAACACCTCGAAAATGCGAGAGTAAAATATGATTTTCACTGAATGAGCTGAGCAAGCTTTCGTGTCGGAATCCTGCCATCTTCCAGAATGAATTTTTGAATTCACGCAAATAGCTTTCTAAAACGATGATAACCGTTTAATAGCAGACGACAGTACTCTAATCTGAATTATTGATAGGCATAAATTTTAATGTTATGAAAGGTTATTAGGTTGAAAAGTTTTTTATATACAAGATCAAATTTGGCGGATAATGTTATGAGTTGGATATAAATCTTCCTAGGGACTTTCTTTGGGCATAGAATATTAGTTTAAGCTTGTCGATGAAAGTGAACGTTTAATTGGGCCCTGCCAATTCCCTGGTTTTCATATCAATGGCGTCAAGTACACGACGCTTCGTGCAATTTGATTTAAGTGGTGCGCCTACAACGTTCGACCAAGAGTAAAATGTAAGCGATTTGTACGGCTTTCGTGGCTTTTGACATGTTCCGCGTGATTTCCAGCGACAAAAGGAAAAAGTGACGGAAGGTAAATGGAGCCGAATCACGGCTCACGTGCTCCGATTTCAAGCGAGGGCCCGACGCGCCCGGCGCGGCGCGGCGCGGCGCGGCGCGGCCGCTCATCGGGTTCCTGCACAAGGCGATTGCCCCACCACGGAAAGTGGCATCACTTTGTCCAAACAGCGACTGTCCACACACACTACGACACGCGCTGGACAGAAAGAGAGTTGGACAGAAAGAGATCTTGACAGAAAGAGATCTAGACGAAAAAGAGATCTGGAGAGAAAGAGAGGTAGAGAGAGAGCTGGACAGAAATGTGGTCAGTGGGGGATAAAGGAGGACGAGTAGAGGATCAAAATAGTTTTTGGGCGAGTGAAAAGGAGATAGATGCATACCTTCCAGTGCGCGTTACTCATTGAAAGGAAATCGACCGTAAGAGGCGTTTTCCGCAATTTCCGAGCAATTCTGAGGAACCACCTTAAAAAAGAAGAAAAAAAATTGACGGGGTGTCAATAGAGTGGCGAAGCGTTTATTTGGTTCGGCAGCAGCTTGCAGAGGGGAGCCGGGAGGCGGGAGGCGGGCTCTCTTCTTCCCTCCCACTGGGAATTTCTAGCGAGATTTAACCGACAAAGCACCGACGTCTATTGGAATTTATGGAGTTGCGGTGGGAGAGAGACAAATGATAGGGTAGAATCGCGCGCTCAACAACTCCCATGTTGCTGTTTGCCAAAACAACTCGACCCATTACAGCTCTTTTATATTCCCGTTTTCCACGTCAAATTTTCCACGCGTTTGCCTTCCAAGTTTTCGGCAATGACAAAGAACTCCAAGCAATTACCAATTAACGAATGCGCATTCATTTATTCCGGCCGCCTCGGGAAATGAACCATTTTCCTCAACTTGTCCTCCGGAAGTCGGAACCTAATTGGCGAAAGTGTTCACTTAAAGTTAAACACGGAACAGACAGTGAGCGAAACTAAAGGGCCATAAGAAATGTATCTTTGGAGGATTGAGTCATACCAAGGACGCATACCTTTTCAAAAAGCTACCATTCTGATCTACAAAATCCCTACCACAAATATACTTCTCACAATTCTGCAGAATCGACTTTTTAGGAAATAGTATTGACGTTCATGAAACAGTCCTTTAACTTCTACTTATTCGATTAATTAACCTTTAAAAAATGACCTAAATCTTCATATGACGATTTAATAACAAGTTCTTTTCATTAATAGTCTGAAAAACAGTTGAGCGACTTGAAATTTAATAGTGCCTTACTTGAGGTATATTCCCTCAAGGAGCGAGTGAGGAAAAAAAAACAGCTTGCCGAGACACTTGCGTACATCCCCACAATAAAATCTATATAGGTTGACTTAGGTCAGGTTTCCTACACGTCGCTCCAATCATGGTAACGAAAAAACCTTAAAAATGCCCAAGAAACTGAGGAAGGTAGCAAAAACAACGCTTGTCTTTTCAAGCGTATAAACAGTAGGCTTGCAAAATGAATTACAAGAGGTTGCCACATTGTTTACTATCCACCGTCGACGTTAAAAAGTCGTCAGGTCCATTTAAAGTACCGTTCGAGGGTGGCACGGCCCGGGGACACCAATTATACCATGCAAATGACGAAATCTGTGGAGCAAGGCTGAGCTGAGGCGCGCTGCGCTGCGATGGGCCTCGTTTTGAGTGCCATTAAACGCGGCGCGGCACGACGCGGCGCGAGGCGCCCAAGCGGCGTCTGTAAGCTCCATTTTGCGCGCAATGCAATAAAACCATCAGTTCGTTTTTTGGATTTGCGGTTTGCGAATACAGCGAAAAAGAGCCGGAGGCGTGAACTGCGCGAGTTCAGCTTATTCTTTGCCGGAAGCGAAGAGAGAAGAATTACAAATTGACATATGCCAATGTAATGAAAGGATGGACATCACAGAAGTAGAAAATCTAATGTTTGAAACTGTTCAAAATCATATTTTACTCAAGGTCATACTGATATTCCTTCAAATCTGTTGCATCCACAAGAGCCAAATTACAGTCAACGCGAGATTATACTCTCAAGGAAGTTATTGAATTGGATTGAATTTAAACGTTTACTGATCCAGAGAAATCCACCAAGGGGAATACCCCTTTCTCGCCTATTAGGCTTATTTCAAAATCCCTGCGCTGACTTAACCGAGGTCAACTCAATCGAGGCTAACTTAACTAAGGCTGGCTTAACCTGGGCTACATGAACCTAGAGGCATTTTTGACTGGGAGATTTGACTTATTGAATAAGGCCCTTCCGAGGACTTAACCGCATAAGTGACAAAGTTAGCCGACACACATTAAGACCTTAATTTTTCACCGTTCCCACATTCAAATCTCGACGCATCCGAAGGCCAACAAGGTCGAGGGTAATATAATGAAGCCTTAGAATCCTCCTCCCACCCCCCGACCCCATTCCCTTGGAGGCTGCCAAACTGGGACACATTTCTCTCCTCAACTTCCAGAAAACTTTATTTTGCTCTTACGCGCCCAAATGGGTGATGTACTGGAGCCTATTTAGTCGGAAGCAAAAGTCTCAACTTTGTTTCCGCGTGCAGGTGGCATGGCGCCGTGCGGCTGCGGCTGCGGCGCCGGCAACGGCGCCGCCAACGGGTCCCGGCCCCGGCCGTCCCCGCCGTCGCCCCCGGCGTCGGCGCCGTCGGCGCCGTCGGCCGGGACGGGGACCACCCTGGACCGCTCGTCCGTGCGCTCCGTCAGCTCAGAGGACGTGTCGTACCGCGGCAAGTGCTGCGTGCGCGCCGCCAACCCTGCCTACAAGCGCGGCCGCCGCCTGCAGCTGCTGCAGATGCTCGTGCTCCCCTTCGTCCCCATCCTGGCGCTCATCGTGCAGACCGCGCTCACGCTCCAGGACATCCTCGTCTACCGACAGGAAGTTTCCGAAATCGACACCCAGGTAAACGCACGCGGCTCCACGAGTCCAAACGAAAAGGGAACCCAACTTGGGCCCCTGCACACCGCTGCATAGGCAACAGCAACTCTTCCATGTTGCGCGGGATGCCTATGCAATGTTTGTAAGGGGCTCTCTACGTCTACGACAACAGAGTAAAGTCCCGCGTGCACGTCTAATCAACTTCGAATGTCGATCTTCTCTTTTTGTTTAACACAGCGGCCTTGATTATTCAAATTTGTATGCGTTTCCTTCAGAGGTTAACACTTCAATGTCGCCTCTTATGTTTATATCCAAGAGTGGAGGGAGCTGCAACAACGCTATTCTAACAATCATGACTAACCACTGTTTTCTCGCACGCCTTTCTTTTAAGCTCCAGCTGAGATACTCGGCGATGTACTCCATATTATTGAAATTTTCCTCGTCGAAGCATTTCTTTTTTGAATTTTGGAAAACTTAAAGTTTTTGAAAAAGAAACAAAATCACGCGTTATTTAAATGCCTCTTTGCGACTTCTCTCCCAAATGGTATTTTAACGCAGGCATTGAGACAAACGCATTTCTTTTTTAAGAAAGAAATTTGCTGTAAATTTGAAGGGTTGAATCTTTCTAATTGGTCTATTAATGAACATCGGATCAATAGTAACACCCAACTATTTTCATATCACAGGGGTACTTCAATTTAGCCGTGTTGTAAATCCAAATATTATTTCGTATTATCTAAAGACAAGTTGAGCTTATTCAGCGTATGCCAAGCATAGGGGACAGGGTTCAAGTATCGGTGGACTCCACGCGCGTTTTAGGTTGACCTGGTGGTGTTTGTTGAGGAGCGGGTCGGAGCGGGTCGGGTGTTGGGTCGCGCTGGGCTGGGCTCACTCGCCGAGACAAACAACGTAAACGAAAGGGGAGGAGGGCAATCATTACAGTCTCTCCACAGAGACACCTGAGAGTCTCCAAGTGTTCCCCCATACCCCTCTGTTCCCCAGCCCCCATTCGCCCCCATAAACGCCGCAGTGACATTTAAACAACAGGCATCACACTATGTTTTTATACAACTTTAAGTTGTGCTTTCGGACAGTTTATCTTGGATTGAATATCAGGTTAACTTAGTTAGGGGACACACTATTGATGTTAGGCCTCATCGTTAAAGGTCATGTTCAACCTTCCTGAATTCGGGTGCTTGCTAAAAGAATATTTATTTTCAGTAGACCTCTGTGTTTCCCAAAATATGATTTAAACGTAATGAACAGGCTATTACAGAATAAATACCTCTGTGATAGTCATGATATTGGATCTTTTACGTAAAAAAATAAACAAAAAAAAAGATTCAAAATTAAAGTTTGAAAAATTTAGTTTGGTAAAACATTTCTACAGATTTCAATGCGTTAGGAGCAGGCTTTCGGATTGACTAAAAATAGGGGCATAATTTTATTCAAATATTTACGTTTGAAAATTATCTTGAAGCTTTTGATATCGTATTGCCTAATTGTCCTTCTGGTGCAGTCGGTAGCGCATTGACTTTGTGTTCCAACAGGTTCCGGAATATCGGAACCAGTTCATTATTTTGTTCCTTTTGATGTTTTCTTCTTAATTATTCAACTCTATCAATGTCCTAACCTTTTTTTTACTATCACAAGAACCTTACCAAGTGTAAAAGAAATAACGAGTTCGGATTCTTTTTTTTTGGCAAAAATTGGAAAAAAAAGCAAGGGGTGCCCCTAGCTTTTTTAAAAATGCTTGCTCATTTTTTTAAATTTGAATTTCCAAGCTATTACGATTTTCATTCATCGAGGGATGCTCAAAATGATTAAAAACGTTGTCGGTTGCTTCATAATTTTACTGAAAACCTCGAAAATGCGATAGTAAAATGCGATTTTTGCCGAGTGAGCTGACAATGAGCAAGCTTTCCTATCAAAATCCTGCCATCTTCCAGGATGAACTTTTTGATTCACGCAAACAGCTCTCTAAAACGATGATTGACGTTTAATATCAAATGAAAGGACTCAAATAAAGTTCAAGTATTGTTGACATCAAGTTTTTTTATGTAAGGTTCTTAGGTAAAAGATCAAAATTGCGCGAATAAGTTTGGGAGGATAATGTTAGAATTGAGAAGATTAAGTTGTTCGGACCGATTAGGTTAATTTCTGGTAGAAAAGTTAGGTAATGTTAGTTATTCAGTGGCCTATATTTCAATAAACTACGGCCAATTAGCTTCATTTTGGATAGGATAGGTTAGGTTAGATCTGTTAGAATTGAACGTCTTAGTAGAGAGTATAACTCCTCGAGTTTCGGCGATCAACTAACCTCAAAAATCCCGCCCGTTTCAACTCATCAAAAAGACCTCGAATCTGGTGGAGGAAGAGGGGCCTTCCAGATTGGAGTGGAGTGGACCGGGGACCTAACTGATCGCCGACTACATTTCCGCAACGGAGCCGTTGCGTTGCCGCGAACGTGACTGGCGCCCTCCGCTGTGGCGCCGCTCCGCCACCGCCGCAGAGCGCCACACCGCCATTTTGCCCAGGATCCATATTCGCGACACACAATACGGGGGAAATGGGACGGCCGATGAGCCGTGTCGAGTTCACACGCCGAAAGACAAACACACTTAAAACTTCACTCGCCGAAAAAATTAGTTAACTGGTCTTTACCTCCAGCAAGAATTTTATCAGAGTAAGAATACCAAATAACAAAATGAATCATACTGTTACTCTTTTTTTTAAAAAAAACAACGTTTTTTTGGGGCAGACAAAAGACTTAAAAATAGGGAGTGTTCATTGACCCGACTGCCCCATTTAAAATAGGTTGGATTCCGTGCGTTCAAGTCACCTCACACTTTAAAATGTTTTGTGTTGGTTACGTGCGTTTAGGTCTCCCAATATTAATGCATGTCGGGTCAAAAGCAACCCTTAAAAGGAAGACGTTTACTTTGAAGTGCGAGAATTGAATGTGTTGAAAAACGAAAATAAGTAACTATCTTATGCGGCATATTGATTGGCTAAAAGACGAAGGCTGCCTTGTTGGTGGTTAGGTGACGATAGCGACGGACCTGGGCCAGGTGGTGACCCGCATGCAGCACGAGCGCTCCGAGGTGGCCATCTTCATCTTCACCAACGGCAGCACCCTCCGCTCCAACCTGTCCAACCGCTTCGACATCACCGACCGCGCCCTCTTCAACATGACCATGTGGCCGCCCGTCCAGCTGCCCCAGGAGGACAGCCAGGGACAGCGGATGACCATCAAAGACAAGGACGCCTTCCTCGAGAAGCTCGGAGAGTTCCGGTAACTTACAGTCCCTCGCTTCACGAGTAGGGGGGAGGGGGGCGCCCATCCATGTCTAATGTGGCTCGCTACCCCTCATATAACAGCGTGCGCTATAACAGAGACTACAAGGGCTTAAGGAAAATCCTAACAAATTATCCACAGATGATACGGAGGAATACAACACTCGATTTGAACTAGTGTTAGTCTGAGATTCCGTGAAAATTCACTGAATTTCAGTCAATAATGTAAGTCAATTTTCGAAAAAATTCTGAAGCACTGATTTTTTTCAGTGGTGCTATATTGACTGAAATTCAGTGAATTTCCACTGAATCAGACACTCACTGATTCGAATTTAGAGTGAAGGATACTCGGGAATGGGAACATTGCCTCAAATATATCAATTAAGTGAAAATAGGATTAAAAGTAGGATTGCAATGGCGTGGGGATTACATAAGATTGCATCATTGCAGAGTGACACCCTCGGATGTGGCCAAGAGCGCTGGTTAGGGGATCACCCCGTTGCTGCCGCTAACAAGTAGGCCTAAGAGGAGTCTCGTTTCACCGACTCTCTCTCGCTCACTCCCATGCGCCTTCCATGCGTCTGTCCTGCTCTGCCGCCGTCAATGACGCTTCAATCCCCTTCCATATTCCATCGATAAGTGTATTCGAAAAAAGGATAGAGAAAATGCCGCCCGAGTTCGTCCCTGGTCCACGGGCCCTCCTATCGGCTTTCAGGGTGTCAATTTTCACGCCGCGAATGATCTACTCGTTCAAATGGGCACGAATCAAAGAAAGGAGATGCAACACTCAGAGGATAAGTCAACGGGCTAATAGCTCGCGTAGGATTACAGGCGGTATTAAACGAGGAGCTGCGATTAGGATTGGGAAAAGAAAAAGTAAAATTGTATGATTTGAGGGCATGGTTTGACGACAATTAGTTTAACCGCCCGATGCCTCGCTATTCTCTGTGAAATGACGAAAGATAAACACTTTGAAGAATCAGTGAGTGAGATTCAGTGAAAATTCACTGAATTTCAGTCACTGTAGCACCACTGAAAAAAAATCAGTTCTTAACTGAGATTCAGCGAATTTTCACTTATGCTCAGAGACTCTCACTGATTCAAATTTAGAGTGAAGCACGGGGAAAACCAGACATCTAAAAATTAATTAGAGCTCCGTGAAAACATGAAACTTTTTTCTTGGAATCTAAGGATTTTCGAGAGGTCAAGAATGTTTAAGATACAAATAGGTAGGCTAGTGGCTAGAGCTTGGGGTTGGGGGGGACTGGGCTGTCCCTTTCTTGCGCCGGGCGCCGGAACTTAATTTGGAGGTG
>Ga0058701_10002062_pt1 | contig 14920 bp, 10 predicted proteins | sample AgamicOrMae_FD_97039 | JGI IMG/M metagenome (GOLD analysis project Ga0058701, IMG submission 97039) | Agave microbial communities from Guanajuato, Mexico - Or.Ma.e | ecosystem: Host-associated > Plants > Phyllosphere > Phylloplane/Leaf | place: Guanajuato, Mexico | collected 2012-06-04
AGCCCTCAGGAATGATTATCACGCCACACAAAAGCTGTTTTTTACTCAACAAAAAAAATGCGAGGAATTCCTTTTCCTTAACAGTTGCGATTTGCTTTTAAAAAGTTGCTTTCATTCTTTAAGTCTTCGCAGCAGTGTCTCCACCTTGTTACATTTCATAACATTATGAATTGAAAAAAAAATACAAAATAAAGGACATCCAAGTGAGGTTAAGTTGTTTGTTGTCTCGCTCCATTGGTCGCTCGGCTTGGTGACCGTAGGTTAGGTTAACTTAGGGTCAAGTTAGGTTACGTGCGTTGTATGGCCCGCTCCGCTAGCGCCCCACTCGTAGGACGAAAGGTCCTTCTACCCTTCATTGTTACCTACCAATGTGGCAACTTAGCGGTATGAAAATTTGGGTTAGGAGTTAATCGAAATTCGTGGAACTGCACGTGCTCGTCGTCTCTCACACATGGCGGAATGCGGGGGGGGGGGTCGGGGGGCGGGGGCGGTTTTTGGCAGGCTTGCCTGCAGCGCTTGCCGTCTTGCGCGCCTCTCGGTGTTTTCCGTCTCACTTCGGAAACGGGCGAAAGCGAGCGAAAGTTGTGATTCCTCTACTCTATCTCAACAAAAATGCCATTTTCGGGCAATTCTTCACCCAGCGATCGCGTAACTCCATACACTTGTGTTAGATACAATAAGCTGGGGCAGAGAACAGGGCCAGGGCGGCTCTATCTCGGCTCGAAGAGAAACAAAGATCAGCATCTGAAACAAATGAGTGTGCGTGCACATAAGAAGTAGTTAGAGCGCCTGTGACAAGGCAGCGAAGCTTTCTACGAGGGGCACCAACTTTGCATATGACTTTGACATATCGACGAAAAAGTGGGGGGCATCCGATAGCGCCAAGAACCATAAGCGCCAACGCCGCAAGCGCCAGTCCGTAACTGCCAAACGAGGAAATTCGCAAACGCCAAAGTTCGTATAGGTTAGGTTAGGTCAAGTTGGGTTAAGTTAGGTTAGGCTAAGTTAGGTTAGGTTATATCAGGTTAAGTTAGGTCAGGTTAGGTAAGGTTAGTATTGCGGTTAAGACCCTTGGCGTTTGCGACTTTTCTCGTTTGGCGGTTACGGATTGGCGCTTGCGGCGTTGGCGCTTGTGCTTTTTGGCGCTTATGATAGCTACCCCAATGTGTTAGCTAACAGCGCAATGCACGCACTACATGCTCAGCTAGAACTAGTCGTATTTCACTGATCACCTCCTGTGACCTCGGCGACTCTGGAAATTCGGTGGATTCCCGTTGAAAACCCGTGAAATTTCGTTCGTTTTAAGAGTAAAATTACTGGTTTTCAGTTATACAGTATTTCACCGACTTTTAGTTAGCTTTCAATGGTTTTCAGTGAGGTTTCACGGAATTTTCGTGAGTTTTCTTTTTATTTGTATTACTGCGGTAATGTTAATTAAGATCTGATTATCAGTGAAATTTTACTAGTTTTCCGTAAAAATTCACTTCTTTGAAAAAATTAATAAAATTTTATTAATTTCAGGGAGGTTTCAATGTTATTTTAGTAAGATTAAATCAATTTTTAGTGAGGTTTTACTGATTTTTAGTAAGATTTTGATTTTTAGTGGAATTTTATTGATTTTCTAGTGGCACGGTGGTTACAGGATAATCAGTGAAATTTCACTGGTTTCACTTCGTTTATGGATGGAGGAAGGCGCTGCCCGTGTTCTCGAAGTTGAAATCATGTTCTGTAACTTCCTTCTTAGGGAGAATTCGGACGGTTCTTGTGTATTTAGAATAGTATAAGTGAGTGGCTAGAGTCTCGTCGTATCGCCATTGACTGATGATTCTCTCGCGATTCCAGGGAAGAAAGATTAATCGGAAATCAAGAGGCTAGATCTATGATGGAGTAGGCAGGAAGGCGGGGTGTCACATCCGCGGGAGCCATCGAATCGAATTCCGCCCGCAATCTACTCAAAGAACCTCTTCGCCGGTGCATTTTAGATCCGATAAGAGTCCTCTTAAAAGCATTACTCTGTGAAATCCAACTGCGGACTGCACCGATGAGCCCATCTTAATACTCAGTGTCAGTGTCAGCTTTATCATAAGTCTACTGGTTGTGGACCCCGCGCCGCGACGGAAGAGATCGCCAGTGTTGTTTTTTCTTCTTCATCTCTCAAGGGAATATCCCGAAATTTGATAACCCTTACATTACATGTAAAGTCGTAAGCTATCCCATCCAAATTTCTTTCTTTCGTTTTTTATTTTTGATTTCTTTTAAATATTTTTTTATTTTTTTATTTTGAAATCCTACAAACGATTCGAAGTTCCACAAAACTAATGCAAAGTTCAACAAAACTTCTGTTTTTTTCCTTCTGCTACTCTGAAAGAAAGGTCCCGAAATTCAATCAGCGTATGTTACATTACACGTAATGTCATAAGCCATCTCTTCCATTTTTTTAAAATCTACAAACACTCTGAAATTTAATAAAACTAGTTTGGAGTTCAACAAAACTACCGTTTCTTTTCCTTTTTTTTTATAAAGTTTTAGATTTTATTGGGATACTCAGATGAAAGAGTCTGAATTTTATTGAAACGCGTTCCAAACCATTAAAAACAATCTTTAAAATTACTTTTTTTAATGTAGTCATTTTTTTTCGATTAAAATAAATAAATTTTTGTTTGTGATCAAACCACTTTATAAGAAAAATGGGACTTCTTCATTTTTCAAGGTGTTATTTTTTATCTGCTGTGATCCACACTTTGCTGTCAATCCGAGCGGCAGCAAAACGAGGCCTAAGGCATTTAATCTCCCTTTATATCCGCCGCAGGCCTCATGCCCCATCAAAATTAGGTCAGGTGTATTATGCCTCGCTCCGTTACCTCTCCGCCCAATTGGCCTCTTTTTAGCAGCCTTAACTGCCACCGTGAAGTTAGGAAGTCGTGACAACAAGGTGACGTTAAAAGCTTCTAGGACTTTGTATTGCAATCGGATCAAGGGGCAAACAAATATGCGTGTTAGGCACTCCAGAAGAGTAAATGACGTTCATCAACAAAACTATTTTCAACTGAACCCATAAAAAAACTAAGTTTTTAGACAGAAGCTATTTTTTGCGCTCCAAAGGAAACGACCGACCAAATGACGTTTGGAACAGCAAAAAAAACTCAAATAGAGAAGTCCATAATCGAATAGCCGAACCAATAGGAAGAGAAATAGAGCAGTGAAGGGGAGAGCTTCACAGCCGGGGGCGCAGCGCAATCAGAATTGTTTCAGTTATGACCACAGGTGCGTGCACAAAATCAGGTTTTAGCTGTCAACCGAGCGGTGCCGTATAGAAAGCTGTGCGTCTTTCTGGAGCTGCGTCGCTGTGCCCCAGGCCCCAACGCCCCAGCGCCTCAGCGCCCCAACGTCCCGCTGCTGCCGCGCTGAGGGGACAAAAGCCTGGGTCCTCCCCTTCGTACCAAACAGCTCTATCTTACCAGTAAATTTCATTTCATATCGTCCTTCATACCAGAGGAATAAAAGTGGTGCGCGGGAAGAGCGTGCATAGCGGGCGTCGCGTGCTGGCACACCCTCCCCCCAACACTCGTGCAACGCTTTTTCCTCGTTCATCCGCCGGTGAAACAAAGTGACCCGTGGTCTGTTTCACTGACCTGCGTTCAAGTCGCCTTGTGACTAACCTGCTGATGAATACTGCATCGGGCGAATAACCCTCTCTCAATTATTGTCTTTCGTTTATGGAATTCCATCTTCTCTGCATCATCCGCATTTTAATTCCCATCACAGTAAAAACAAAACCCCGTTTTGGGAAATACTGCACCTGTTTTAGGTGTGAAACCAAAGCGAGGTGCGTATTTTGGTTATTTTTCAAGATAGGCCTATGTTTAGCCATATCATTCAAAAGGTCTCGGCGAGAGCTTTCCATTGATGTGGCTGAACATACGTCTATCTTGAAAAATAACCAACATTCGCACTACCCACGTTTTAGTTTCATTCCAGGAACAGGTATAGCATTCCCCAAAAAATGTGGGTTAGTTTTTATTGTGATCACTTGTGCTGTACCTTTCAACCCCTAGTCGAGCGAAGAAAGACTTAACACACGTAATCTACATAATTTTTGTAAGGTAGTTGCTATTGACCCGACATGCATTAATACACGGAGACTTGAATGCACGTAACCGACCTGATGCATTTTAAATGGGGGAGACTTGACCGCACGGAACCCAACCTAATACGTTTTAAATGTGGCAGTCGGTTCAATAGATCTTCCCTTTCTGAAATCCTCATAGGGTAATGGGAGATCTAACCAGATACACAAGAGGCAGGACTCACAGATCCTGCCAGTCTTGACGGGAGTGCATCTCCATGTTGACCGTCTCCGTAATGTGTGTTGAATCTGTCCAGACAGCCTTTGATTACTATAGTTTACTGTAATAAATCAGATGACACTGTTACGCCTGCTAATCTAAACGCTGTTGGATAGCACCCCTCCTTGGATCGAGGCCCGCTCGCCTCGTTGCGGCCCCCCGGGCCCTTTGGGTCCCCGGGGCCCCTTGGGTCCCCGGGGCCCTGTGGGGACCGCCCCTTCTCATGACGGTCTCCCTGGGCCGTCCCCGTTATGAGGCCCGCGATATTTAATAAAATGTCCACACAGCGTAATGAAACAGCGTGGTATGGAATGTGTCATCTTTTCCCCTTGCAGCGTCCCCCCCTCCTACCCCTCCCCCTCCACTCATCATTTGTCCCCCCTCCACTCGAGATCTTTCATCTCATCGCTGCGATTTCGCACGTTGCTGTTGTTGCCCCTTTGCGAGGTAAACACCCCCGCCACGCTTACGTTGACACCTCCTCGTGTCGTGGGTGCAGCCAGACTCTCCGTAGGCCTGCTGTTACTTTGCTATTACGTTTATCGGAGTTTCTGTGAAGGCGTTTCTTGGCAGTTTGAGACTTTCCTTAGATGTGATCTCTTAGGAACGAAAGGAAGTGACGTCGATACGAGTGTGAACGGGATGGTGGAAGTTGTCATAGGAGGGTAGCTGTCATACGCGCCAAAAACCACAAGCGCCAACGCCGCAAGCGCCAATCCGTAACCGCCAAACGAGAAAAGTCGCAAACGCCAAAGGTCTTAACCGCAATACTAACATTGTCTAACCTAACTTAACCTATCGTAACTTAACCTCACTTAACCTAATCTAACTTAACCTAACCTAACTTGACCTGACCTAACCTATACGAACTTTAGCGTTTGCGACTTTTCTCGTTTGGCGGTTACAGACTGGCGCTTGCGGCGTTGGCGCTTGTGGTTTTTGGCGCTTTCGAATGCCCCCCCCCGTCATAAGAATCCGTTTCGTTTAATCTAGTTTTCTCATAATTTCCCGCCAATAAAATGTTTTTAGATTTTACCGTCGCTGAATCAAAGATAACCGGCTGAAAAATTTAGCATTAAAAATCGTTTTTGGAGTGAAAGTTAAATCTCAAATAGTGAAAATTTAGCGACTAATTTGCTAATAGAGGCTCCTTTCATTATTTCGGAGTAAATTTTCATTGCAAAAGCATTTTTTACTGCTAAATTTTTAAGCGTGTTAATATCAGGTTCACTGAAATAAGGTTAAATTTGTTGTATTAATAAGCGGGAGAAGAAAGGTGTCACTATGGAAGTATGCATTTTGTGTTGACGTTGGTGGGCAGTCCTGTGAACGGCTAGCGGACGCAGTGAAAGGATGCGGCGAGCGCCCCGATAAGATAGCGTCGGCGGATTCTCGGCAGAGTGAGTTGCGGTGGCCATGGGGGAGGGGGGGCTTGTAGGGCTGGGCGACTTGGCGGTTTGCCCACCGATCTGTATATCTCTCCCTCGGAACGGGAAAGTGAATGACACGCGAAGCGCGGCGCGGTGCGGCGGACGTTGTGGGCCCGCCGCCAAACGCCGCCAGCGGCCGCCGCAACTCATTTTAATGTCAGCTTCATCAACAAGAATTTACCTTTCCAGCTCAGCGAATTTTCTTGAAAAAAAACTACGTAAAACGAGTTTATTTTTTTTTTCAAAATTTTTAAAAGTCCTGTTGCTAAAATTTTCAGCGGAGAAATTTGCTAATATGAACACAGTAAAAACGAAATCCCCGTTTTGGGCAATGCTTAAACTGTTTTGGGTATGAAACGGAAACAGGGGTAGTGCGTATTTCGGCAATTTTTCAAGATATACCCATGTTCAGCCATATCAATCGAAAGCTCTCGTCGAGACCTTTTGAATGATATGGCTGAGCATACGTCTATCTTGAAAAATAATCAAAATACGCACTACTCCCTTGTGTTTCGAGATAGACCTATGTTCAGCCATATTAATGGAAAGCTCTCGCCGAGACTTTGTGAATGATATGGCTGAACATAGGTCTATCTTGAAAAATAATCAAAATACGCACTACTCCCTTGTGTTTCGAGATAGACCTATGTTCAGCCATATTAATAGAAAGCTCTCGCCGAGATCTTTTGAATGATATGGCTGAACATATGTCTATCTTCATAAATAACCAAAATACGCCTTACTTACTCATTTTTTAAGTTCAGCTATATCAATGGCAAGCTCTCGCCAACACCTTTTTAATGATATGGCTGAACATAAACCTATCAAAAAAAAGGAAAAAAAAATACGTACCATCCCCGGTTTGGTTTCACACCCTCAACAGAGATGTGAAACCGAGCAAGACCAGCAATCGCAAGAAAGGCATATTATTTGACTGTACAAGTGAACCGCATATTTTAAGTCTCGAAATCGATACCACTGGGTGACCGACCACGTTCCGCCGAGTCTCCTATCGGTACAATAATAACTTGTCATGGCGACAATCCTTGATTTACTGCTGTCCAATCTCGTGGAGACTTTGCGGGCTTTTGACCACGTAGCATGCAGCTGAGTCGACGGGACGGCAGGCGATACGATTCGAAGCAAAAGTGGCAACGGGGCGGACCAGCCCAGCATCACGTTGTTGCCCGAAATTAGCTGCTGCTTTCTCTAATCCCAACTTATTTCCAAGTGTATCTTCTGCTCGCGGTGCTCCCGCGACTTTTCTCTTATAGCTTCGAAAGGTTCCACCCAAAAGTTTCGCCGAGATATCGCGCGGCTCGCCACGATAAATCACAAAAATCACAAAAATACTCTCCTTTCCTCGAGCTTCCATGCACTCCTATTCTCCGACCAAATGTACTGGGCTTTTGGTAATGACGTCATTACTATATCAAAATATATTATTATTGCATCAAATATATATTAAACACAGTAAAAACTATTCGCTGTTTTAGGTACTCCCAAACCTATTTTACCGAAGTGGTAGACCGTAATATGGTTATTTTTGAACATCTCAGTAACCGTATCATTTGGGAGATATCGACAAGATCTATCGATTAAGGTTGTTTGTGATAGGTTAATCTTTAAGAAATAACTGTTTTGTGCTTTGGTCTGATTTTTCATTCATGCAAAAAACAGGTTTGGGACTACCTAAAAAGGGTTAGTTTTGACTGTGAGTGAACTTCATGTTTGGATGGAGTGCTTGTTTTCTGTGTTGAAAAGCTTTAAAAAAATCCGCAAATTCTAACATATTCCACGAAAAATATTTTACGATTTCACTATTTTGTTGAAATTAAAAAAAGAAAAAAACAAACTTAACGACTTTTGCCATACATTTTGTATTTTTTGAGTTTAATTTTTTTTTGTCGTTACACTTTCTAACCGGTTTGGAAGTCAGCCTGGGAAGATGATTTCATATTGTAGATTTGATTCTAAATACTATAGTTTTTGTTTCGTGTGCCAAAATCTAGGCATTTCTGTTTGAATCCAAACCTTTTAATTTTAAGTATCCTGTGCAAATGTGTTAAGGTGTTTTTTTTTAGACACATGAGTTTAGTGTGCTGGCTATGGGGGTTGGGATAGCTGCATCCAAGGTTTGTCAAACTGTGTCTTGTTATTGATAGTTCTCATACCTGCAATCATTCTTAACTCTTAAATTATGCAATCCAAGCATCTACCTGTAAGTATACGTACCGTTGAATTAAGTTGTAACTTAAGTTTTAGAAACTCTAAAACCAAATGAAGGGTACATCTTCTACTCGTTCCCTGAAGCACACTTCGTCCAGTTGGTCGTAAACCAAAACACAGCCCAAAACTGGACTTCGACACTTCTCAAGCAGCCATTTGACTCGAGTCCGTAATTTGCCACGGTTTAGCCGACAAAAAAATGGAAAAGAACCCTTTAAGGTGCAGTATCAATGAAGCGTCGACCAAAGTCACGTTCCGGTAAAATACTCTGTAATAGGATCTGAAAAAGTTGGCTCTGCGCCGGCGGGAAAGTAGCTCGAAAGCCGCTCTAAAATCCCAAAGACTTGGAACTTAGTCTTGGGCCAGTAGAGCATTTATTTTATCAGTGAGAGCGAGGAAGCCGCTTTGTCGTCGATTACAATGAAGGACTTTCCCCTATTAACGGCCTGACTTGCCTCCCAGCCCATCTGCCGGATCCTCCTTGCTTCCTTTAATAAACATCGCCGTAACTTATGTTGTTTCCATACAAATCCTATTAGACACTCAAAAAAAGTTTGCGCACTTTAACAAGGAGAATGTATCTTTTCTTGCGTTCCTCACGGAAGACAATTCTGGACTAGAAGAAGAATGGGATCGAAGAATATTCTTAGTCACTGCAAACGGAATCGTGGAGTTAAAGTCGATTATCCACAGAGTCATCATCTAAGACGCCGAAGCTTCCAATAGTTGAGTCTCGACAGTGGAAAGACAATCAGATTGTAATGTTGGGAAGAGTTTGCTCGTTTGCTGTTGAATTCATTACTTTAAACTAACAGTAATAGGAAATAAAGCACGGGCCTTTCCCTTGTTGTTGAACATTGCAGAGCAACTGGATGCAGTATTTGCTGGAGGGTAAACAGGCGATCCCTGTACTTTCTGATGGGCGTTGGGTGAAAGCACTCTTCATGATTTGTGATTGATCTGTGTTCGGAAATCGTTGTTCATGAATTATAAATGTTGTGGAAGTATCGATACGGTTTAATTAGAGTCCTAAAAACTCCAGATGTCACGTATTTCGTTTTTTAATTTTACGTATTTTTTAACCAAGACACAAAACTTTGGTGAATGAATGAAAAGTAGCCTGTTCGAAACATGTTTACGCTTAATTACCGCCTTCCAAAGAAACTTAATGTGGCGGGAAATCGGATTTTAAAAATGTTTACCTTTCACCAACGCCCAAAATTGTCTGCTACAACGGGAGAGGTGACGGTGAAATAACTCTACGTCGGACCCGGTCGAACATCTTGTCGGACCCGTAGCTTTTCTTCAGATATTCTGTCGCGAGAACCCTGTGTCTTGCCAGTGGGAATCGGACACTCCTGTCGGACGGAATCGGACACTTCTGTCGGACGGAATCGGACACTTCTGTCGGACGGAATCGGACACTTCTGTCGGACGGAATCGGACACTTCTGTCGGACGGAATCGGACACTTCTGTCGGATGGAATTGGACACATCTGTCGGACGGAGTCGGACACTTCTGTCGGACAACTTGTGAAACATCTTGTATACCTTACCGGACGCCTTTGTGATTTGTGGAGCACCATGTTGATTGTCGCCTCAAACACTGTCGGATACACGATCCATCGTGTCGGATCCTGTGTCGGACACTTTTCAGACGTTCAGGCACCTTACCGAATATCGCCCAGGACAGCCTATCGGACGCATAATGCTACTCTGACAGACCTTTTTTTATGAGCGCCTTTGTCGGATTCTGTGTCGAACAACCTGTCGGACACCCCGTGAAACGCTTTGTCTGATATCGTGTCGGACGACCTCGGATACTGTGTCGTCAGACGACTCGTCTTACCCTTGTCGGACACTGTCGGACGCAGACGTGACGGCGCGCCGGTTTACAGTTAGCATCAATCATCCTGCAGCCGACGCACCGAACTAATTTGTGGTTTGCCGGGCGGCGCACGCCGCGGGTCGCCATCGCGTCAACTAGGTGCGCAATGACGTTGTAATGCCAACCATGACGGCTGTGTCGCACGCTTTGATAGCTGAGCGGAACGTTGGCGGAGTGAAGCACAAGGCTTTCATTTCTAAAGTAAACGAATAATCAAGCGTGATGTAACGTAAGTGATTCGCTCGTTTCGACGGGGGGCATTCGATAGCGCCGAAAACCACAAGCGCCAACGCCGCAAGCGCCAGTCCGTAACCGCCAAACGAGAAAAGTCGCAAACGCTAAAGATCGTATAGGTTAGGTTAGGTCAAATGAGGTTAAGTTAGGTTAGGCTAAGTTAGGTTAGGCTAAGTTAGGTTAGGTTAAGTTAGGTTAGGTTAAGTTAGGTTAGGTAAGGTTAGTATTGCGGTTAAGACCTTTGGCGTTTGCGACTTACCTCGTTTGGCGGTTACGGATTGGCGCTCTTGGTTTGTAGCGCTTATGACAGCTACCCGTTTCAATCAAAGACTGAACATGCTGGAGCTTCGAGTGTGTGAGTTTTTGGTGTGAATGAGTGAATTTCACTCGAAGTATTCTAATAAGAGAGATTGCTAGACAGCCAAGAATAAGCAAAGCATATTTTTTCCTACTCTGTCCTTAATTCACCTGTTGACCCTTCAAGAACTAACATCACGATTTAATTTTGTTTAAGGATAGATGCATCACTGCGCACTGGCTGCCTCAAGTATATACCCCTGTGGCAACATATAGTAAAGTTCACATGGAACTGTTAAATGCATGTTTAAAGATAATCTAAAGCTTAGAATCTCTTAAAGACAGAAGAACATACGGGGCCAATATCTACCATTACATAATTTTATTTCGAATTTTCAAAAAGTCTACACTTGCTGATTTGACTAATTTTTCATGGAAAATGCGTATTCTTTTGAGTTTTTTTCGCGGATTTCTCTTGAATTAAACGGTGAAGTTCCAATTCTTTGGGCCCAAAAGTTTTCTAATGGGGTTGAAACTGAAATAAATATTTTTTCAATCTCTTGTCTTTGCTAGGTATAACTAAATTTCTCGACTATGCTTTTTCGTTTATGAGATCTCCATATGTTACCGTTTATTTTTTGTCACATTTGATAACCTAAAACTCGGAAACTAGCTGGTGAATCTTGTTTTAATTTTACAACTATGCGAGGATGTAGTATAGCTAGAAAACTATATCGATTTTAGCTTTTCATTCTCATTTTGTTACGGCGGGGTAATATCCTTAAGAAACTTAAAGAAGAGCTCTACGCCGTCTCTAAAGGTAAATCGATCAATTAAACTGAACATTTAACACTTCAAACTCACAATGTTTTTATCCTTTTTTTTATGTATTTTTATTATTCGATCACTTGTTTTCAGAAGATCGCCAGTAGTGAAAGACATAAACGTATTCCGTCTCTTTGATACGTCTTCAGACATGACAGTTTGCCACTCGCCTGTAATTTCACGGTTGTCTATTATTTAGTTTTAAGCCCATTGCTTTTCCCAAGAAGGACCAGCAATTCAAATATTTCCTCACCTTAAACAGGGGTTACATCTGACTGCGTTGTACACAAGACGTAGAAAAACACATTCGCTCCATTTTACGTGAAGCGTCCGAGCAGAAAAAACTGACATTGCCACAGATATAATTAGCAACTTGCCCAGTTAGGGCTATGACAGTTCTGGCGCAGCACCTAACCTAACTTAGCCTAGGTTTATTTTGAAACGTAACCTAACTTAGCCTAGGTTAGGTTTCAAAATAAACCTAGGCTAAGTTAGGTTAGGTGCTGCGCCAGAACTCTCATAGCCCTAACTACTTTGCCCGTTAGCTGATTTGTATCAACCTGTAACGAGACCATATCTGTATCGGCCCTACTTCCCGACCCAGAAAAGACGAGTTGAAATATTCGCTTCATCGTAGGAGACATTCCTTGGCCAAAGTTGGGGGCTATTGATAGGTTGATCCCAATTCGCGTGTCCGTCCCGAAGTTTTTCACGCAAATTTCGCAACGTTGAGCTTGCGGCCATTCCACGGGATATCAAGTTTTTCGACAGCGTCGTTATTGATATTTGAGGAATGCCCTCCGGGCGTTGTTGGCCCCCCCCTCCCGCGGGACCGGCCCCTTCGGCCCGTCGAGCCGCCGACGAGTGGTTCATCTAATTGCCCTCGAATTCCGCTTAATCGCTGCGACAAAGACGCCGCCAAAGACGATGATAAGTATTGTCCAGACGATTGTACGGCCGCGGTGGGCCGCTCCCACCCCAGCGGCTCGCTGGTCCACCTCTTTCGCTGGATCGCCCATCGCGTGTTTTTTGCCGTCCGGAGACTGCGGTCCAAGGAATCTCAGGTTAAACCGCCTCCTTGCGGTAACTTATTGAATGAATTTCAACGTAGAATTCCTTCCTTGATAATCGCTTTTACAATCAAAAATCAAAAAAGCTTTATCCTTTTGTAAATGAAGGGTGAAATTTTCCACCTGTGTCTTACGTTTCATCGCGAAGCGGAGCGAGACATAGGTCACCTAATTTTACCTTATTTTTAAAATGCCGTCCCATTGACTTGATTTACCGTCACGGTTTAGGTGACCATATATATTAAAAACAAAAACCCCATTTTGGGGAATGCTATGCCTATCGTGGGTGTGAAACCAAAACGGGGGTGGTATGCACTGTGGTAATTTTTCAACATAGACCTATGTTGAGCCACATCAATGAGAAGCTCTCGCCGAGACCTTTTGAATGATATGGCTGAACATAGGCCTATCTTGAAAAAAAATACCGAAAGTACGTACTATTTCCGTTTTGGTTTAACACCCAAAACAGGTAGTAGCATTCGCCCATAGTGGGGTTTTCTTCTTACTGTGAAATGAACAGTTGCCAAGCCTAATGTCGTTTACTTTTCCTCCATAACGTAGGTCTACCTAACTCGCGCCTTTCCATTTCTTTTAGAAAAATATTGGAAGAAAAGGTTTCGTTTTTGAATGAATGTTTGTTCGTAAGAAGCGTTCTTTGATTGAATTTTTTGAAGTTCTGTAAAGAAATTTTGAGACAGACCGAGCAGGTATTTAACGATTGTTGGTTCAACTGTATTATTTGGACTCTTTTTTACCCTCCATTTTTAGTCTCTTCGCCATTTTGACGTCTCTTTAAATTTAGCAACTTATTGAATCATTATCTATTCAGAAACGGCAATTTCACTTAGTTAAATAGGTTTAAGCTTCCACATACACCACAAATAGTCATTAAAAATCAGTTTAAAAAATCTCAAATTGTTAAAAATGACTAATGAACAGTTGAAATAATTAATTATACCCTATTAAAACGACTATTCATCAGACGAAAGTGTTTCTGTCGAGCTTCATTTGAGAGACGTTGCTTGCGTCAGAAACAAAAAAAAAGAAAAAGAAAAAAAACTCACGTTTAATTAACTTCAAAATAATATAGAAGGTTTTTGTCATTCATTCTACTGAAACGACCTGCTTAAACCTACTTAAAACGTTTAACAAAGAGTGGTGTCCCAGGAGGTTATTTTAACAATTCCTGAGAAACGGAGTGGAGTTGACCCTTATTAGAGTGGGAGCTAATTGGAGAACGTTTTGAATAGAGTCCAGAGCGCCGGCAGGGGTGTCCAGCTAGTGGCGCCCTCTTGTGGAATATTGATGCATTCAGTCCAGTCCGAGAGGGTTTGGGTTGGGCTGCCAGTGTGGGTCTTAATTGTCGTACTCAAGCCACCCACTTAACCGAAGGTACTTTAATTGTCCAATAGAAAGATTGATTTACCGCGATGCTCGACCAATACCCAATATCGCCTTCGAATCTCTATATCGGATTTTCAAAGGTGTTATGTCTTGAGCGCTTTAGGCCAAGACGCTACACCTGTTTCGGGTTTGCAGTTTAAGAGTAAATTGCTTTTCTCGATGATCTTTTTCAGGACCAAGATTCCTTTTTCGGGCGGATCCACGTAAAAACGAACGGAAAAAAGCATATAAAAAGGTTTTGTTATACCAACAAAGTCATTTGTTAAAATAGGGATAGCAAAAATATTTTGTTACACCAACAAAATGTTTAGTTCTATCAACAAAACGTTTGGTTGCTGCAGCAAAATTTATGGTTGAAGCTACAAAAAATTCATTTGTGGTCCTTAATTTTGTTGCCGTAGCAAAACCATTTTTTGCCGTAACAAAACCATTTTTTCTGCGCGGAACTTTGAGTTGAATTCGTCTAATACAAATTTTAACCCTTTAGATTGTGCGTAATTAAAATACGTATTCAAAACGACAAGAATAAACGGTGATATTCAGATGACAGAGTGTCGACCGTATATTTTAACAATAAGTTTATTAGTTTTTAGAAAGGAAGTGTCTATTCGCCCGCCAGCGGTAGGCGTGCTAGTCCGCGTAAACTTTATTCCATTTCCTGGATCTCCCACCGTTGTGCCGTCGTTTTGAGATGCTAGCGTGCGAAGGTACAAACCAAATGGTTCAAGGTTCGATTCTTGCCTGCGGCACAGAAATTTTCCTTTCAAATGCGGGCGAATAGCCGCGGGTCGCTTATTCACCCGCCACTTGGCGGGCGAGTTATGTCTTTTTAGAGAGTGGCGATAGCTCAAAACAACCCATTGGATATCTCAATATCCGTGTCTTATGGTTTCTGGGCGCAGTGAAGTCTTTGGTCGTGCTGGTATTCGATTTTACACCGAGATACATGGATCGGAATCATAATGTCAACGATTGACTAAATCTAACATCCTTCTTTTCGCTCCCTCCCCCTGGGGCAATTTCGTACGAGCGAATCTCTAATCTTTAACCGATTTTTGCCCACTGGGCTGTTATCGACCCATCAAAAATATCACCCTTCATGCAAAATTCTCCCAAAAATCACTTATTTTAAGTAAAAAGGTAAATCAAAATTAGCCTAAAGAAAAAATTTGATCGTTTCAAAAAAACACCATTTTG
>Ga0058701_10002063_pt1 | contig 14920 bp, 11 predicted proteins | sample AgamicOrMae_FD_97039 | JGI IMG/M metagenome (GOLD analysis project Ga0058701, IMG submission 97039) | Agave microbial communities from Guanajuato, Mexico - Or.Ma.e | ecosystem: Host-associated > Plants > Phyllosphere > Phylloplane/Leaf | place: Guanajuato, Mexico | collected 2012-06-04
GTAAACTAATGTGTGTGGCAGCAGCGCGTGGGGTGGGTCGAGGAAGGTTCCGGGGGAAAGGCGGGCACCTCCTCTTGCCTCCACACCCTCCCACTGCCCTCCCTAGGCAATGGTACCAACACATTAGTTTACAAAAAAGTCACTAGATTTTGTTTGGCTCATCACTTATGGACAGCACTGTACAGAAATATTCATAAATGAGCAGCCAAACAAAGATCTTGAGACTTTTTTGTTCACAGCTTTGCGTACTTAGCACTGCAGAAGAAGGATGGTGAGAGGGCCTGGAGCCAAGAGGTTTCATTTGCTGCTGCCAACTTGCGAACAATAAAAGGTACTAGATCTCGATTGGCTGCTCACCAATGGCTAGAGAGCCTCAAGGAAGAGAGGTGTCAACTACCACGTCACCCTTGCATCCCACCAAGCGGGAAAACGTTGTCGCCTCTCCCTGTGAGGCTCTCTACCTATGGCGCTGTGCAGTTAAAAGTGTAAGTCGTCGCATTCAAATCTAGACTATTAGTTTTTTCGAAATTTTCTTTGGTAATACTGATGTATTCACAAACGGATGACCTCATCCTCAGCCAGATCCGTCCAATCATATCGCTAACATAAATTTCTAAAGACGAAAGTCCCTAGATTCGAAGGTGATACTAAATAGGATTTCCACTGAGTAGAGTACACGTATAGAGGTTTATGTGATTTCGCCTTGTAAACATATCAAAAGCGGTGTTGGTACCTGAAGCAGCCTTGTCGATGTAGAGGAGTTCCGACTCGAAATTGAGCAGATCGGGTAATTTAGTACGAACAGTGTAAGCAATGTAATGGAGGAGCGATTGCTTCCTGTCGGCACTCTTCGTGTCGAGCAGCGAATCCAGCGACTGCAACTTGAAGCCGTAAGCTGGCCCACGCTTGCTGCTGTTGAGGTAGTTGCCAAAGGCCAGGATCACCTCCAGCAACTTCTTCAGCTTCACCGAGTTTCTCACCATACTCGCAGCTGAGATGATAGCATGCACTTGCTGTCAACCACACGAAAAGCAACGTCAACTATGTAACATCACGAGGTCCAGAAAAACCCACTCCCCAGTGGCCAGCGACTTTCCATGAAAGTTTTTTTTCCCTCTTTCCCCACATGAAGAGACCCAGAACATAGACTATTATAACAATGTCAAACTGCGTTTTTAACGATGACTGCAAAAGCAGTGTGTACAGTCCAGATTGTGACAGATATGCTTTTAAAAAAAAGCTCACATGAAATGCGGCACTACTTTTGATTATGATCAATAAGTAGGAAGTTACTACCAACAGCTATGGAAGAGTAATTAAATTTAGGTCAGTTCTATTCGCACGCCTATGTTAATTCAAGGTTGACTTGAACGCACGGGAACCAACGTAATACATTTCTAATGGGACAGCGTGTGAATAGTCACTTCGTTAAATTTATCCGTAACGGAGAGTTATCTTTTCAATGGATAATTTACTCTCGGATCAGCCCCAGTTAAATTGCCAAAAAACTTCAAGGGATCATAACAAAACAATATTTGGCTCCAACTTGACTTATTTTCCCCTTATAGGTATTTTTGAAGCTGCTGGTATTTCCGGAATTTCCCCTGAAACTTACAGCGCTGGCCAACCTGCCAACCTCTCAGTAAGATCCTTACCGGCGTGATCAAGTGGATGTTATCGAAGAAGTTACCGATATAACTCATGATGGCGAGTTTGGTGGGCAGTCTCTCAACTCGACTGAGTTGAAGTAGGAACTTGTCTTCCTCCGTGAGAAGGTCCACATTCTTTCTTTCCGCGATGTACTCACGGTACGATTTCGTCTGGAACACATTTAAAGCGTTAACACGAGGCAACATCACCGGATGCAGCCAGGTCGGACTACACAGGTAAGGTGTTACAGGATTCAAGGAAAGACAGACAGGCGGCGAGGCACCTACGATGAACCAGCCATTACAATGTTCTAAAATTCTGTAAAAATAACCTAGCTGAAACTAGCACGATTCTTCTGGTTTCTAAAATCTAGTACCTCAATTAGTCTCGGTCAGAAATCTGCTCAGGAGTTGAAAAACGGAATTCGTCCAAAAGGCAGGTTTAAGGAGCTTTCTTTATCCAGGCGCACGCTAAGTAAGTGGGGTGATGGGCAAGCAATACCTCGTTTTAAGCAAAACGATTTCTGAGACATTTTTGCATCTTCTTAGTGGTGTTAGAGATAAGCAATAAGACAACTCTTGCAAGTGAAAAAAAGAAGAAAAAAAAAGGTGTTGCTATTGACCCGACTTGCATTTACATTGAGAGACTTAACGCTCGGCAAATGCCAGTACGGCAAAAAGCTGTATGGGGGAGACTTCAACGCACGTAAAAAGGTTTGAATGTATTTAAAAAGGACGGTCGGGTAGACAGTCAGAAAAAAAAGGAAAAAGAAAAAAAAAACTCACCTCCTGTTCAGTAGGACACGTCCTTTGTACAATTTCCACATTTTCCAAAGGTAAAGTCTTAAGATCTAACGAATTTACAGCCGATATCACTTTTTCAACATTCATTTCTATCTTCCGTCTTGAAATAGCTGCAACAAATAATCAACATCAGTGCGCCACACAGATTAGAAGGGGAAATTAACTTATTCATTTTGCAATTTTACTGATCAATTTCAATATAATTAAATCAGTTTCAAACCCATAATTAATTATCATGGCACAAAGGTGCCCTTCGAAACTAATGAAAAGTCTTTAAGCAAAACGTTTTTAGATGCAAGGGTTTGAAAACGAACCAGTAACAAACTAAGAAAATTGTCTTTAGCGTGGAGAAAAGTTCCTCCACGGAGACGCTAGCTGGTAGCTGCTGAGGAGGGGTGCCATTGGACTAACCTATGTTTCTTAATCTCGTGTGCTCGAGTAACGACACGTTCTCTGATTTCTTGAAGCGTTTGCTTGGGAATGCTGAGAGACCATCGGTCTCCGAGTTGGAGCTGTTGGACAGAGCCGAGCTGCCCGAGCCCAGTTTGAAGCGCTCTTCGAAATCTACGAAGTCGATGATGGAATGCAGTTTGTCGTCGTCTAGTTCACTAAATATTGTCCCTCGAACCTGAAAAACAATTTTTCTCATCAACAGTACTGAAAAAGGTGCTCTCCTGTTTATTGCTCATATCCAAACTAATATATTCGGAATATCAGCATTCGGCAATTTGTATCCTCTTAATATGGATTAAAAGGGGTATATAATAAAGTCTGCCACGATTATAATCCCTGAGAATATACTAGATAGCTCTTCACTCTTTATGTTCAAAAAGCACTTAAAAATATGGCTTCTCTGTGAAAATTCCTGCTTAGAGTGATCACTATATCTGGTTATTTGTGTGATCTGTCTTGTTGAGAGGGATTGTTAATCTGGTCAAACGTTTGTGCGTTTATTTTTTCTTTTTTTGTTCTGTTTCTTTGTATTATTTGCCATGGCTTATCGCCTTACTGTAGTTGTGATATGTGTCCACTATGGAGACTCGGCTCTTTGGACACTTTTTTTTGGTAATAAAAAAAAAGAAGAAAACAAGATCGTGTTTTCAAAAAATCGAATCTGTGTAGTCAACGGAAAGAATAGTCGAGATCACAAGTCGTGTCGCCTGCGAGTCTAGTGCCTTGTATTTTTTAGATGTGTTGGTAATACTAATGCATTCAAATACGCAAGATCTCACGTTCGGCCAGATCATTTCAACGGTATTGCCAACATAAACAATAAAAAAAATCCCTTGATTAGAATGCGACACAGCTTTGGATCTGCACTGCATAACTTGACAGTTACTCCCACCATTTTATTATTATTATTTTTTCATATTCTTTAATACGAATTGCCACTTTAGGTTTATTAATTAACTCACCTGGTTAGGCTTGAGAGCAACCCAGTTGAAAGTCGGTAACTTGTACTTCGTTTCGACCTTCCGCTTGATGGTCATGGCGCCGTCGGGGGCCTGCATCATCCCCGGAGGCGGGGCAGGCACAAGGGGCGGGGGGCTAGGTATGTTGGGGCCCGGCGGAGGAGGGGGCGGAGGGGCGGGGGCTGCCGGGGGCGGGGGCGGAGGGGGCGGCGGCGCGGGTGGCGACGAACACGTTGACGAGAACGAGTTGCTCGAGCCCATGCTCACCCCGCTGCTGCTACCTGCTCCACCAACGCACACAAACAAATCATCAACCAACCCGTTCCCTACAACCTCGCTCCTTCTACAACAATCTTAAGCCCACGCAGCGAGTACTCTTCTAAACCCATAACAGCCTAAAGTATTTGATGTGAAAAGAGAAATTGAAAGGATTCTTTCCTTTGAAATACGCAATTTTAGGCTTTGGAAAATGCCCAAATAATTAAATTTCAGGTTTCCAGGGGGATGATATTTTTTTGAATTGTAACAATACTTAACTAAAATGATCTTCTGAAACATTTTTTTTCTGTTTCCGAACGGCATCGCTGGGCGGTAGTGGGTTAATGTCACGTGCTCACTACACTCCATAGTCATCCTTCGATGACCTTGCTTTAGAAGACTTCAGCTACCCTAGAAAGCTTCAGCTACCTAAGCTCTAGAAAGATTCAGCTACCCTACACTACAGCAGCTTTTCAGATACCCAAAACAGAATTTTTCCACTAACTTGCTCTAGAAACTTCGGAAAAAAAAATCATTCCGGTCGCGTGTCTCTTTCCCTCCCGCATGAGCACACTGAGTAAAACAAGGATAGCAGATGGTTGTTGCCAAAACTCACTGTCTGGCCTTGGTAAGGTCCTGGTAAGGGTTTCCAGCTCGTGGATTTTGTTCTCGAGCAGCGACTGTCGGTTCTGAGACTCCTGCTGGTGCTTGGAGACGGCGTGGCGAAGGGTGTTGAGCTCCCGCTCCGCGTGCTCCCTGCCCTCCAACAACTTCTCACGCTCCGCCCGGATGGCCAGCAGCTCGCTCTCCAGGGACGCCAGTTTGCTCAAGCACTCCCTCTCCGTCGCAGCTAGCCTGTCGTGAGCCTGAACCGACAACACCACACTTATTAACATCCAAACACATCACAGTCTCATGTATTCACGGCCGTTCTCCGAACGGAAATTCTTTTATTCTTCTTGGTCAAAAAAAGGTTCCCACTTTTTTTTCCACGACAGAAAATCACTCTTTGCTGGTTCTTTCTAACATATAGCCAAGGTACAATTGCTTCAGCTCAAGCTGACCTAGGTTTGCATGATGCCTTGCTTAAGTTTATCTCTTCGAAGATACCTACTTTTAAAGAAACCCTAGCATGTTGTCACAAACTTGAGATTTTGAAATTCACTGACTTTTCCCTGACCGTGTTCCCATTTTACACCGACCAATTTTTTCGACGACAGGATCAATTTTCTTGATTTTATAGCGGATTTAGATACTTTTTTTTGAGCGCTTTTGTTTCTCCCGACTTTTTATCACTTTCTAGCATTCTTCCTGACTTTAGCCTGACAACCCTGACCACTTAATTTTCCTCTGACTTTTCCCTAATTTCCCTGACTCCCTAACCTTGTGGCAATTATACCTTGATTGGCAATAAGGCTTGCTTCAGTTTAACACAAGTTAAGAGATTTTTAGCTTAAGTTTACCTACATTCAAAAAAGGCCAAGCCCAAGTTAATGAGCGTGAGTTTCTTAGAAAAAAAGCAAAAAAGTGTAAACTTAAATTTTAGTAAATTTCCCAGACTTTACAAGGAAAAAAAAAACTTTATTCCCGATTATTTTAGGTTTCCCAGGGACGCAACAACCCTACTACCGTTCCGAAGCATCCAAAAACTCGACTCTTCAATTTAAAGCAGCTGACACAACAACACTGCTCTGTAAGGCTGATCAAAGGCTGAATCATGTTTTTTTAAAAAATCGCTATGGAAAACACTAACAACTTTTCCAGCTATCTAGATTTGTAGAGGGCAATCTTGGCCGTAACGTCGCCCTGCTGACATCCAGAAACGTAAACCACGAAGCGATTTGCTGAGTAAGAGGGGTGCTAACTTACATGGCCGAGTTCATCTTCAAGTTCAGCAACTTTCTCCAGCGCAGCAGTTTTTGTTTCGCTGTCTTCCATCAGCGCAGCGACGTCGAACACATTATCCAAATACGCCGAAATTTGTACCTGAAATCGGCCGAAATCGGCCGAAATCGTTTTAGTAACTTTTTTGTAAGGATTGAAGCACGGAAAACAGTACTGGTACGACTGAGCAACTTACCTGTAATTCCTCACTCTCAGTGTGTCGCAGCTTTTCCAGGTAATCGTCCAAGCCCAATTTAGTAAATTCATACTGTAAATGGACGCGGAAGTTCATATCTTCCACCGAATGGACGACGATATTAACAAATTGCATACAGGCAACCTGGAACACGAAAAAAAAAAATCAAAAACACGTCTCGACGGTCCTGTGAGTCTTGTTCGCCTTCTCCTTATTCGGGGGCCGGGACTCTCATGAACTAGGTGACATCATGAACGCGACAACAAGCATAGCTTGCCCTCATCTATTTCTACCTCTTTAAGTGTTCTATGGTGTTCAGCCTTCTATTATAGGGAACAACCACGTAGAACAGCGTAGGTTAGGTTGAGCTGGGTGTCACGTGCCTCGCGTCAATCCCGCTCGGTATTTGCAAACACTGCTGCCAACTTTTGAGCGACGAAAGGTAGAGCACGTGAGGAAGAAATTGCAAATTTTAAAACTGTGGTGAATGTCTGATTGTGAGTAAGATAGGTGAGGCGAGGGATCAAAAAGCGACGGCGCAAGTGGCAAACGGCGATCCGGGCCAAAGTGTCTGCCTGACACCAAAAAGCCGCATCTGGTATTTTTCTAAACGCCAACTCGATTCATGCTACAAACGCAAACGGGTCAAACATTCAATTGCGTTTTACTAACGGACAGTTTTAAACCGCGCTGTTGCCTTAACAGAGGGTTAAAAGTGCGCCTCGGCTAGTTTAAGCGCATAGCAAAGACACTTAATAGTTCTGGCGAGCTTCAGGTCACGGCTCGCTTAACCCATGACAGCCCAAAGTATTCGGAGTGAAATTTAGCTTAAGCGAAATTGAAAGGATTTTTCCCATTGAAATACGCAATTTTAAGCTTTGGAAAATGCCTAAATTATTAAATTTCAGGTTTCCAGAGGGGTGATATTTTTTAAAGTATAACAATACTGAACTGAAAAGATCCTCAAATGTACATTTTTCTGTTTCCGAACGGCATTGCTGGGCGGTAGTGGGTTAATGAAACTAGGTAAAACCTACAGGTTGCTGTATTAGAAATTAACAAATTAGGGCTCAGGACTCTGATCGGATTGGTGATTGACAAACCATTAGAAGAGGATCGAGTCCGCTTATAAGCAATAGCGCCAGGAAGAGGACGATGTTAATCAAGGTCACTTGACATTGACAAGGCTTTGTCTCCCTCCAGTTGAACAATCGGTTCAACAAAGGCTCGTTATGTTTTAACATGGTCACAAGCAGCGCGGGTGCGGGCAGCACGGCGGATGGCGCGGTCGCTGCATGCGCTTCCAACGCGTGTTTACATTACGGTGCGTTTCACAAACAGCGCAGCGGAACAAGCAACAATCAAAACCCTCCGCCTTGTTACACTTTAGCTGTAAGAAGCTGATTCGCCGTGTTGCCAGCTTTTGCAAAATCGCTTCATTTAACTGTTTTTATCCCTAAAATGGAACGAGTGACATAAACAGGATTGAATTATACATAGCTCTTATGGGAAAACGCACATTTTTGCTTTTGTTTATGTGATTTTTTAGGTCTACGCTAAGTTTGAGAGATTAGAATTGTCTCCGAAACAAAAGCTAACCTCTTTACAAAGTGGAAAATAAATAGGAAATGTAAAATGTGGGGGTCACCGACTAAATAGCGGAATTAATTACGACTGAAAAGCTTGTTTAAGCCATATTTTCGTAAAATTTGCGTTATGCGGGTTTTTGGAGCTCTTCAACTCGTCCCCAAGCCACACAGAGTGAACTTTCAAGATCTTAAATGAAAAAAATATAGACACTTTGTAACACACACAAGAACTTTCAGGGGTTTTGAAGCAACTTTTTTTTAACCGGCCCGCGGATCGGGCCGGACGTGAGTCTACTACCTTCAGAATACAATGAGCTGGTAAGCAGCTGATAAGGCAATGAAACGCGCTCATTGCCCCGGTCCAGCTTAATCGGACGTCCTTTCCGATTGGCCCGAACGGAGGGGAGGGGAGGGAGGGGAGAGGGGAAGGAGAGCATTGGCGCCTTGCGTTTTGTGTTCGGCGGGTCAGTGGCGCGCAGGCCAGCGAATAACTCACCATAAATTCAATATGAAAGACTTCAAAATTGCTGAAGTACTCCATGAGTGTCTGGAAGCGGCGCGTCTCGTGGCAGACCTCTTTGAAGTTATCAAAAGCGGATAGGATGATCTCGTGGCCCCCTTTTACCAGGCAAATGGCCGCCAGCAGTTCTAACACCAACGCCTTCGTCCTGCACAAATACAACACAAAGTCACTTTTCTGTCCGCACATCACACTCAGCTTTCAGCACTGCATTTCACAACTCCTTTCTTCTACCATAGTTCAACATTTCATTATATCACGAGGATTAATAACTTTAGAATAACACTGAGGAGGTTAACCCCTTGTGCCGCCGAGAAGTAAGCGGTATCAAGCTTGGCGACCGTTAGGTTAAGTTAGGTTAGGTCGTATACCTTGTGTTCCACTTTCCGCTTTGCTCGGGTTCGCTGCACATATTCAAGGCATAGATGCGCCAGCTTTCTGATAGAAGGGATTTTAGGACCCGTTCAAGATGGCGGCCAAACAAAGAGCGGGCTTAAAATAACGAAAATATGGTACAAAACGGGACTCATGGGCGACATGAGAGTGATAATAATGAAATATTATTACGGTACCGATTACCGGAATATGCTTTTTGTGACTTCTTTGGATATTTTGTTTTCCTTCACGGGTGTTGGTTCAAATCGGAACTGAAGCGCCGACCAATCAGAAGCCAGGATGCAGCTCTGACTAAAGCCCTGTATAGTTAAAGAAACGCTAACGCATCCATAAACGCATGAGGAAAAATGGCCGCTACACATGGGCGGTATAGGAGCGGCCGACATTTTTCCTCGTCAAGCGAATATGTCTGTCTCTCTTGCGCGCACAGCGATTCGTATCTTCCATCTCTTTCCCTCACGACCAATCACAGCGCTCAACTCCGGTCGCGTCTCTTTAACTAATACAGGCCTTTAGCTCTGACCAATCGCAAGCCTGAGCGCAAAAGGCACATCTACATCTGTGCCTTGAGTATCAATAGGCTTAGCGACGTACGGTAGAAAACCAGATAAAGACATAGTATAATCTTTAAGATTAATAGTGCAGAGTTGCCACATTTCGCTATGAGAAATTTTCAGTGCGATTTTCCCGGGCGCCAGTAGAGATGACCTCTCTTAAGGATCTTGCGAGATGCGCAATTCATAGCTGAGATTGATCACTAACTTATTTTCACCGGTTAACAGTTAAAATTTAACCGCGTTTCAATCTGATAGAGTTGTGAAATGTAGCAACGCTGCTCGGCAGAGCTCCGCCGTGAAACGAGTTGATGCGCGCGCATTTGTGCGTCCATCCACCTACCTTAAACTTTTGTGCATTAGGCTTAATGCGATGCAGTTGATGGCTTGCGTATGCTGGATCACCATGTTGAATCCGTACTGCGCAAAAAATAACAATACGTAAAACGCTGCATAGAAAAAGATTCGGTCCATCGATTCAGGCTTGAACCACGTTCGTATGGGAGTCCAAAATTAATCGTCGGAGTACAGTCATGTTAAAGAATGGGATGAGATATGATCCTGTGAGCTAAGCTAAATGTAAGTTAACCTCGCCTGAAATAAATCACGTTGCTTCCTTGCCCCATCGTTGAAATAATGTGCCGATTGACGGAATTCGCGAGAGGGGAAGGGAGTATTCTTCCATTAAGACCACGTGCCCCTCCCCTCCTGGTTCTTGCTTGCAAACCTCGAAAAGTCGAAAATCGCGCATTGTCTTGCAATAACTCTAGCACTACACCGTGCACGTAATAAACGATGTAATGATCACTTAGACTTGCGCTATGTAAGTGCTACCAGTAGTCCAGAATAGAGAAAATTAACCTCCCCCAACAGTGCATTGATTTTTCGCGAAAACGATTTTATCGGCGTAACTTTCCATAGTAAGATACTTCACTCGAGTTGAAAACATTGCATTTTCTACCTCTTGCGTTCTACCCTGGTTCGACTTGTTCAACCTATCATGACATTACAAGGATTACAGGTACATCACAGTAAAAAGGCTACCTTTGTCTCAGGTTCCCAAAACAGGTAATCCCATACATGTTTTGGGTATGAAGGTTAAACAGGGAAAGAGCATAATTTGGTTATTTTCAAAGATAAAGCTATCAATAACCGTATAAACTGAGGGATATCGACGAGACCTTCTCGACGAGACCTTTTCATTCATATGGTTGTTTTAAGATTTATCTTTTAAAGTAACCAAAGGATATTTCAGCGCAATGGGCTGAAATTAGATGAGGACTTGATATTTTCAGGATTAGTTAAAAATGTGTGTATCAATCATACGACGAAGTTCAAGAAAATTTGACCATTCCGTTTATACGTAATTAGATTCTAAAGTTGGCAAAAAAAGCATAAGCTCTTATGGCAGCTCCGAAAATTGGCGCTCAATCTGGTGAATTATGATTGATAGCGCCTGACTGTGAGATTAGATGAGGAGAGAAAAAATGATTGCCAATAAAGTTGGGAATTATTTTTTTTAATTGACAAGTCTGACGACAATCAACCGTTTTGTCATTTTTAAAAACTTTCAAAACAGCTGCATTTTGTAGAAAAGTGAGTCAAATCAGCAACTTAATGATTTTTTAACGTAAGAAATAATTTCTTGTCATTGTGAAAATAAATTACGAAGAACAGCTCAGGTAACTGCTTGTTAAAAGCGATAATTTTCTCAATTTTCAGATTTTTAACACCCGTTTTTGATTTTTTGATGAAATCGACTTAAGAAAGCGCTGGAATATCCTTGATTATGCTCTTGTCCCGTTTTACCTTCATACCCAAAAAAACGAGTAAAGGACTATCCAAAGCAGGAATCATTTTTTACTGTGATATTCTCCAGGTGCCGCTGGGTTAGATTAAATTAGGCGTAGTTATACGTATTAGATTAGGCTTGGTGCCTTGTGCGTCGCTCCGCATGTCCAGGCAAACAAAGGTAATCAGTCCAAAAGGTATTGTCCGGCTCTGGTCGTGCTACAAGGCGGTGGTCAGTGTATTTCCCCATAAGGCGGAGCCTTCCTACGCGACCAAACCCGGACAATACCTTTTGGACCGATAGTACAACGCAAGAGGTAGGAAATGCAATGTTTAAATGTCGTGTGTGTGCGGCAAAACGTGAGGAGAGCCAGGCGACGGGAAAAGAGGCCAACACATCAACACGGATCGACTTTTGTCCAGTTGGCAGTGCTGCGCGGCGCGAGTCGCGATGGATCGATTGTGCCCTTGAGCCGCTGGCCTTTATCTCGATCTCGATATCGGTCAATCTGGCCTGCTGGCCACCCACCACCCCTTTGCTTGCAGCCAACAAAGAATTCAATTAGCAAATTAGCGCTTTCTTGAGTGCGCTGCGCAATCAAAGCGATTCAATCATTTCGCGGCGGGGAGCAAATCTATTAACCCAAATATCACCGGTCCCCATTTTCTTTGTGTTCTCACGGCCTAGCATTTTTGCGAACGCACCTTGCGAACGCAGCTTGCGGACGCACCTTACGAATGGTAATAAATCTAGCGGAAGACCACCTTATTTAGGTGCGTCTTTTTCAAGTCCTAAAAATGCTTTCAAAAAACTTAGAAGCATAGCTACACTTGATTTTGAATTTTTTTAAAAAAGGAGGGCAACGTAAAGGAGACTATTTGTTAGCTTTACTGAAAGCAGATTTGTAGCTTTTCTTAAATAAAGACAGATTTTTATCGTTTGCTAATTAATTGCTGACGGTCTGCAACGGCCCATAAGTAGGATGTTGGTTATCCAATCAATATCCAGATAATTTCTCCAGTCATAATGAAAAGACGTTTTTTTTCCGACAAAAAATGTAATACATGGTGCTGTTTCCTCGGGGTCTTTACAAATGGGGTACATAAAAAAATTCCAGTTTTCCACGGTTTTGTCGGGTTTAAGAAAACAATTCAGCAATGAGGAAGGCACAATAAATTCCTTTAAATAATGTGCAAACATTTTTCAAGAAAAATCCGAAGAAATCGTCTCAAAGTACGAGTTTTATTATTAAACGAATCACAATATGTTTTCAAAATATGGTTTAAGTACTCCATAAATCTGTCCTCCCTTTATTAGAATTTAAGATGTTTCCTAAAAATAAAGATAACGCTTAAGTAATAATAAAAAAAAAACAGCTAAAAAAGGGAGTGTCTATTGACCCCACTGTTCCATTTAAAATGTATTAAATTGGGTTCCGTGCGTTCAAGTCATCTCCCATTCAAAATGCATTAGGTTGGTTCCGTGCGTTCAGGTCTCCCTATATTTAATGCACATCGGTTCAATGGCAACACCCCAAAAAAACTTTCCAGCTGTATAGGATAATTTTCTGCCTGTATTCTTTGTTTTAGGATTTACGAGGTAATGCGCAGGTTGAGGTTTATTTCTTGCCCAAAAGCACCTTTTCTTCTCTTTCCGAAATCCCAGAATATGCAATCGTGATTTTCCATTGAAAACTTTGTAAGGTGTACAAAAAAAAGGGGGGGGGTTAAGTGGGTTGGGTCACAAAACTACAAACTGAAACTCGGCTGACGGTCTTAAAAAACGTCTATCAGATAACGTTAAAGCATAAAGCATACAATAAAACATAAAAAATTTAAAAGCATAAAGCCCTTTTATCAATGGAATAACCCATTTGACAGGATGGACCCACATGATTTCGGCTGCGGGGGAGTACCACTGGCTGCTCGTGGCTCTTCCATTGATAAGGTATTCACGACTCGAATTGTGATAATTCACAATGAATCATTCTCAAAACTGACACCCTTTCTAAGAGAAGAGTGCCGAAAATGAGACACGCATCTCATGAGACACGCTGAGTCTATGAAATACGATAGTTTCTGCTTAAACGTACCGAAAAGAGACGTACTTGCACATTCCTTCATTTTTCATAACTTCAAATGTCCTTTAACGGCGAACGCTGCCGACAAACCCACCCAAAATTAAACATCCGACGTTTGTTTGGTATTATTCATTATTATAAGTATCCATACATTATCCTCTTCTTGGTATTTTTGAAATTAATGATATTGCGACAAATTTTTGTTCATCGATAATTATGGCTACAAACAGCATCGCCTTCAACTCGTAAAATTAAAACGGGCGGAAAAAGTCTCAATAATAATTGTTGAAATGAATTTTACGTTGCAAAACTGGCTGTTTTGGTTTTCAACTGAAGAGTTTGAGTCGGTGCCTTCTGATGGGGGCATTCGATAGCGCCTAAAACCATAAGCGCCAACGCCGTAAGCGCCAGTCCGTAACCGCCAAACGAGAAAAGTCGCAAACGCCATAGTTTGTATAGGTTAGGTTAGGTCAAGTTAGGTTGAGTTAGGTTAGGCTAAGTTAGGTTAGTATTGCGGTTAAGACCTTTGGCGTTTGCGACTTTTCTCGTTTGGCGATTACGGATTGGCGCTTGCGGCGTTGGCGCTTGTGGTTTTTGGCGCTTATGACAGCTACCCCCTTCTGATAATGAAGGCAAAGTCAAATTCTCCTCCGGGGAAGTATAAGAGCTCCCAACCGGGCGGCAGGCGGCACAGGATAAAATTCTGTTACGTCTCAACATGTCACGCGTGGAACAACGCACGAATAAAACGAAGTAGCATTTAAAATGGAACTAAAGTGTGAAGTGTCCTTCGCAAGGACTCCTGACGGCGCGGCAGCTCTTCCCACGGATTGGTGAACCACAGCCTGCCATTTTTGATATGAAAAGGATCGAGTTTCCACAGTAAACAAGGCCAAGTAGATTAGATAGTGTTAAACGTTTTAAATTTCACGGGCAGGGATCCCGCATTACACTAGATCTACTCATCTTATGCCGCTTTCGAAAGATAATAATGAAACTTTGCCAATATATTAGGTAAATCGATCATAAAATTGTCTACCTAGATTCGTCATCGGCCTGACATATAAATCGGAGGAGGCATATCGTGGGAAAAGTTCCACATGAAGGGCAGGCAAGCAGTTTACGGTACCTTGTTGTTCATGATTGCCCGGAGGCACATGATGCAGACGTGGATATCATCCTTGGCGTCGCCCATCCGGAGCTTGGCGATGTGTCGCGAGCGCCGCTTGAGGTCCGGGCTGTCCAGCATGTCGAGGGCGGGCCGCAGGTGGCCCTGGCCGCCGCTGTGCACCACGCCGCTCAGGACCACGTGCCCGTTCTGCCCGGCGCCCGCTCCACCTGGACCACAACATGCCTGCTACACTAACACGCCATCGCTACAGCCATCTCGTTTTACGCACTGCACACCACGTCGACTCTGGCGCATGTATTCTGCTTATGAATACTTGGTTTGGAGCCCTTTTAACCCATAACAGTCCAAAGTATTTGGAGTAAAATTTAGCTAAAGAGAAATTGGAAGGATATTTTCCACTAAAATACGCAATTCTAAGCTTTGGAAAATGCCTAAATTATTGAATCTCATGTTTCCAGAGAGGTGATATTTTTTTTAAATTTTGACAATACTGACCTAAAGAGATCCTCTTAAATATTTTTTTCTGTTTCCGAACTGCATCACTGGGTGGCAGTGGGTTAATTTTTATGAAGAGTAAGGTTTAAGGGAATCATTTTTGTTAGGGTGTTGCTACTGACCCGACAAGCACTATGAAGGGAGACTTGAACGTATGTA
>Ga0058701_10002064_pt1 | contig 14919 bp, 9 predicted proteins | sample AgamicOrMae_FD_97039 | JGI IMG/M metagenome (GOLD analysis project Ga0058701, IMG submission 97039) | Agave microbial communities from Guanajuato, Mexico - Or.Ma.e | ecosystem: Host-associated > Plants > Phyllosphere > Phylloplane/Leaf | place: Guanajuato, Mexico | collected 2012-06-04
CGGCAGTATGGGGCAATGGCCTAATACAATCAACAATTTCTGAATCTTTCTAATTCGTAAAATTCGAATATTAGACCTGTAACGATCTACATGGTAAAACGTAAAGAAAAGGACTTTAGTAGTATCTTTTGGTTTGTAAGTACAGCTCTGAAGATTTTATTAAAAAAAAGTTTAGGCAATCCCGCGTTACTTCTGTGCATTGCACTGAACATGCGGTATAAGAATTGACTTAACAATGCAGGAAGATTCTTCCTTAATGAAATACAGCAAGTGCCTTGTTGTACTTGAGCCGAAATCTTAAGTTTGACTCTTGTTTTGCAGCGCGAGTGGCTGAAACTCTGGTTCGCGACGGCATCTCTTCTACAATTGAAACACTTTTACTGAGTGTTGGAGTCGCAGCACACAGCCGTCTTCGTGTTCTAACAAAAATTATTTTAAACTTATCCAAAATCAGTAAGTCATACTCCGGAAAGAGACCTCTGCCTAAAATCTACCATTTTACAGGTTTTTCCCAGCTGTTATAGCGGAGAAGTAGAGAGCAGATATTGGTGCTTTACATAACCTACAAATGTAGGCCAACATAACCTAGCTTTAGCTTCCTAGCTTAACTTAGTGTAGTTCGTAACCAGCCCTTGAAAACGGAATTCAGTGTTGCTTGTATTTTGTTGTCCAGGATCTTTTGTGACAATAATGGCCAAGTCTTCGCTTGTTCCTTTAATTCTCCGTCCTGCTGACCGATGGGATAATTTTGGCGGGAAAATGCGCTTTCGAATTATGCAGGATAACTTGCTTATCTTAAGCCATGTGTGCACGAGACGTAAGTATCTTCATCGAAGATAATATATCTTCGTCTTCTATCACTGTCTTTCTTTCTATCCGGGCAATTCTACGCTGAAAGGCGTCTGTGCAGTGTTTTCCTTGTCGAAATTAAAAATCACGACCTATATTTTATTTATTTCACCGAAGAAAATAATTACCGGTAAACATTTTTTTAAATCCTCATTGCTCGACGCTTATTAGAAGAATTGCCCGTTTCTTTCTTCTTTTACTTCTCCTGTCACTGTCACACATTTTTATAGTGAGGCGACTTACCTGACGCTTTACCTTCTGAAACGCTTAAAATTTTGACCAAAATGCATAGCGTTCTAATTAACGCTACGTCGTATTGGTTTGAAAATCAAGGAATATTCGCTTTGTTACCACGTCAGTTTTATAAGTTGTGAAAAACCAAAAGTTGGTTGCTCTTAAGTCTTCATGTTGACAGTGGCTTAACGATGTTGCCAACCATGCGACGAAAAAAAAAATAATGCTGATACGCCTCTTATAACCAGTCAACCAAGTATGCTTCTGCCATATCACAAAATGCAAAAAATTACTGTTCCTGATTTTTTTAAGTATCCTCTGGTATGAAATCATTATCAAGAGTTATCGTTTAGGTAAGGTTCAATGTTACTTTTAGAGTTCGGACTTGACATTACCAGAGGCTCACAGAAGAATCGCTGTCAGATGTTTCGGGTCGGTTTTCGCCAACCGTTCTCGTTTGTACCACTTCTGCGGTTACTTTAATTTTCGTCAAACCTTCGGTTCTATCAGTCTTTTTTTTCCGATTTGGAGAGATGGGGATTGTTCAGTTGGTAAGCGTGTTGATCAGGTGCTGGTCGGAAGGCGATCGTCACCGCCAATGGACTTCAGGCGCTCCGTCGTTTCTGCCGATTGTGTCCACACGAACGCTCCTTCGACGCATTGCTCACCAGGGTGTGTTCCATCATCAACTTTTGCACGGAGCGACGGGATCTTCCGGTCGTCGACAGCTTCGGCCCTGCGAGGTTCGCGGTGAACGGAGTGAATCCTGCCTGCGGTAAGTAACCCCATGAGACATTTCAGCTGCCCTGTTCTAGATACCTGTATTAGGAAAGTAACGCAAACGGCGATAAAAATGGCCTCTTTGCATGGGTAGTATAGAGGCCTAGATATACTAGAGAGGAGACATTGGGCAGCCATTTTGTTTCTTACGGGACCGTGAAATGCATTTAACTTACGGATAAACTTCGGAAACAAGATGGCGGCGCCCATAGTTTTGCACCCTCAATGCCTCCTCTCTGGTATATCCAGGCCTCTAGTGTAGTATAGGAGCGGCCGTCATTTTTATTAAGCGAGTATGTCTGTCTCTCTTGCGCACACAGCGATTCGTATTTTCTATCTCTCTGCCTCGTCGACCAATCACAGCGCTCAACACCAATCACGTTTCTTTCCTTATACACACCTTTACCCCTTTTCTGTTTCTGTCACAGAATTAGTTATACCTAAGGAGCCTCTTGAATCGGATGAGAGCGGCGAAGATAGCGACGACAACGGTGATGACGAAGTTGATCTGGATGATGACGATGATGATGACGGGCTCGTCATCGACCTCAATCCTCAGGATCGACTCATCGATGACTCGCAAGGCAATAAAGGCGATGGCGTGCAGAGACGACCAGAAACATACGATATCCATAAGTAATTGACATCACATTTTGAAGACAGTTCAATACTTACAAAATGCTTCCACGCCACAGTTCTCAAGCTCATAATAAAAGTTCGTGGGAAAAGAAAGAACTGCTTCAGCTTCAGTTATCATAAGGACGAATTTGTTTGCAAAACTATCTCATCAATTTCCCAATCATTGTGGAGGATCATTTTGATTTTTTACTCAAGTTTTATTCGCTGATTAGTATGAGTTTCTTCATCGAATACCGTACTTTTATCCACCATTTTTTTTACAAATGACCGTCAGGCCGTGAGTTTTTTTGGTCTTCATCTCTGTTTTCAATCAAACGGTTCAATGGCTCAAAGTTTTGGAATAACTCCGTCAGGTTTTTATTTTCACGAAAAATACTAAACATTGACGTAAGTTGAATTTTTGTACGCTCACGCTCAGCTCTGAATTCACAAACTTTGATGTCACGAATCTCAAAAATCAGCTTGGTGTTGTCTTCCTTACTAACTAAACTTGCCTACGGATGTCAAATGTCCGATACTTTGACTATACCGCTGCATTGAACCAGTTCGTTGTACCACAGGGAAACTGCTTTAATGGTGCCTTTTTCCAAAAACCGAACTTCGTCTTTAAACATATATTTCATGACGCTTAAATATGAATTTGTTTGTCAGGTACTCTTGCTTCTTCCAAGAAATGTTTCCTCCAACAACGCCTGCTTATAGTGAGTACTATCGTTTTTTTTTTCTTGATGAACTTAATGAAATAATAATTGGTAATTTGGTCTCCTTTTCTTGACGCGGAATTCAGCTGTGGGACAAAACTCTGCAGGTCCGCTCCGGATCCTCAACGGCCTCATGAACTTCAACGGTCTTGTGAGCCCCGACGGCTGTGCAGCCATCGACGGAGACGCCGAACTGCCCGTTCACTTTCTACGTCAATCATACTGCCAAATTGCTTCAAACGTCAGGAGTGTCATCAAATTCTGCAAGGTGCCGAATTAATTTTTCATACTGCATGATTTTCGATGCGCTTGCGCTGTTTTCGAAAGTAACTGCGAAATGAGAAATTCTGACGGATATCAACAAATAATAGTCACGGACCCACGTTTAGAAGAATTTTTCCTTTTGGTCTAGAAGTCTTTGTTTTTCAATCCTTAGCCCCGAACGTCTCGGGTCGAAATGAGTTACAGGGTAGTGAAACTTTGCTCCACGTTCGAGAACCGACTCTGAACTGCGTATCTCATATGTAACGGAATTTTCGGTTTCAGTGTTACGCTTTTTACCGGGTGAAACACAGTAAACTGGTAATATTTGCTTGATAGCGGGTCGAAGAAATGCGGTTCCCATCATACGCACGTTTCCGGAAATGTTTAATAGTCATACAACGGTAAATTTTAAGGTTGGCATTCTCTGCTTCTTGTCTTTTACCTTGGTTTCTTCATGGAGGAAATTTACATTTCCTCCATGGTTTCTTTCATTACACCTTGAGAATTAGCGACATACCGAATAGGTAAGGTTATTCCAGGTTAGATCCACCAAGTCAAGTTAGCCTAGGCAACATGCCTTGTGCCTCGCTTCGTTGTCACTCCGCTGTTGCCAAGCCTGATATGCTACGTAGAGGCCTGGATATACTAAGGAAGCGGCTTTGAGAGTGCTAAACCATGCGCGCCGCCATCTCGTTTCCGAAGTTTCTCCGTAAGCTTCAATGCATTTGAAGGTCCCATAGGAAACGAAATGGCTACCAAATACCGCCTTTCTAGTATATCCAGGCCTCTAATGCCACGTTTCGGTAATAGGATCTGCCGACGGAGACTAATCGGCATCAGGTTTGGTGACCGCAAGGTTAGGTTATAACTCGCTCCGGTTGGCTTACTTTGTTAGCTATGAAAGGTGGAACATTTTTGCTAGAAAATGCCGCCGTGGAAAGTGGCTTTGTAACTCTTAATACTGGGAAAATCTGACAACGCTGCTTTGAAAAACAATATTTTGTATGCAGGTTGCGTATCCTGATATGGTGGGAGGCGAAATTCGTAAAATGGAGCCGTTGGGTTTGAAGGACCGAAGAGTTTGCCGGACTAAGTTGCTGCAGTGCGTGGAGCGGTGCATCCAACCCGCGACTGCCATGCATGTCGTCGTGTACGATTTAGACGCACTCATGGCCAACGAAAACGCCAACAGAGACAGGTTGGTTTCAGCCATCTTTTACTAATTTTGGTTTTTCTGACAGGCAACTGACTTTACTAATAAGTTTGGGTTTCCTTACAGGCAACTGACGAACACGGATGAACAGCGACTGGGTGTCAAGGAAACTCATTTAAAACATCTCAAGTTTGAGAGCCGTTTCGAGGGAGGCAACCTTCGCAAAGCTATTCAGGTGAATAAATCGGCTTGGTGGTTTAGGAAGTATGAAAACGGCAGGGCCGTTTAAAAAAAATCACTGAAAAAATTGAAGATTGTTGGACGAGTTTTCATCATATGAGTGATAGCAAATTGGGTCGGCGTTGGTTTATCATTTACGGTATCTCTTGGCAACCCCTTATCCACTTTGTCCTAAAATCTAACTTAAGCTGCTCGTAAAAACTCAGAGTAGATCATAAACTTACTTAACCCACTACCGCTTAGCGATGCCATTCGGAAAGAGAAAAAAATATTTTAGGGGATCTTTTCAGTTCAGTATTGTCACAATTAAAAAAAATTCTCCCCTCTAGAAACCTAAAATTTAATAATTTAGGCATTTCCCAAAGCTTAAAATTCCGTGTTATAGTGTAAAAAATCCTTCCAGTTTCTCTTAAGTCTAATTTCACTCCAAATCCTTTGGGCTGTTATGAGTTAACCTAATTCAATATTTATCAGGTTAACCGAATCTCCTCCCCGCACTTCACTCCCCTTATTTTATCTACCCTCCTCAAGTTTTTTTTTTTTTAACCTAACCTTGCAAATAAACCATGGTTGTCTTTACTAACCGTTCGGTTACTAATTTAAGTGAATCGAAGTTTGCCTTCACCTGACATTATTAAAACATTCTTTTGTCAAATCGACAGGTTCATGATTCGCTTCCTCTGTAATCACGAATTATTTTCTCTTAACTGAACGAGTTAAGGGTCGCAGCCAAATCAAAGATTGACCGAAAGTTTGTTCCATCTTGTTTAGGTTTCAGTTCTCATCGAACCTTCTTGTAACTACCGTGTGTTTCAGATAGGCCAAACTGAGTACGATTTAGTTCTATGTTCCGACGTAAATTCCTCGCGGCACCACCAATGGTTCTACTTCGAAGTTAGCAACATGCAGTCCGATGTATCTTACAGCTTTAACATAATAAACAACGAAAAGTCAGACAGTCAGTTCAACTTTGGCATGCAGCCAGTCTTATTTTCGGTAAGTAGCTAACAGGAATGGATGGCTTCCCGCCTTTCCGCTTTACTAATTAACTTTGCTTTGTTTGTAGGTCCGAGCCGCCGTGGCTGGCAAACCCGGCTGGGTTCACATGGGTTCCGAAATTTGCTACTACCGCAACAGCTACCGGAACCCTCACGCGAAGCGGAGAAGAAGCTACCTCACTACAACATTCACTATTAACTTCCCTTACTCTCTCGACGTCTGCTACATCGCTTACCATTACCCGTATACTTATACTCATCTCTTGGTAAGGCCTGTTTGTGTTATTCACGTGACAGTTGGCGGGCGAGGAAGGATAAGCCTCGTGCCAAGGCCGAGAGGAGACCTTAGGATCTTTCGTAGTCCGACGCGGTAGCGTCAACGCTAAACCAGGAATCGATGGCTAAAAGGGGTATTTTCTTATTCAGGGTGATGAACACTTACTGGCACTTGGTAGCACGTGATATCACTGCGCCTTCCAAATTCACTCCTTATTCAGAGGAAGTGAGGTTAGGGGATATCAGGGGACGTAGGAAAGTGTTCGACACGGACAGTCTTCGGCAGGGAAACTGTTCGATTGTCGTTAGGTTGGGTTTTTTCGGACAACTTCCGTGTCGGACAACTTACTGCATCTCATTTTAATTCGATATTCTTGATTTGATTAGTTAATTTTAGGATTAAAGAAAGTACATTGCCTTGCTAAAGTTCCTCTCTTACCAGCTGACTTTTAGCTATTACCGCACTATTGCCCTTTCGTATCCTCCTCAAATCATAAATGGACCTGTGCAAATAGCTGAATCGTAGGTTTCAGCTACAGCATCTTTCAGCTTACGTCAATGTCGCATCATGACCGTTTTGTCCAAGATGCTTTCTTCATCGTACCTAACGTCGATTTATAAGCATGAAAGTATGCTGCAACCCAAACCACACCAATGTTGTGTGGGTTGCCTAAGCAAGGCATCAGAAATTCCGTGTTGCCCTTCTTCCAGAAAAAAGGAAAAATCTATGGAAAGTTTTGCTTTCTGTCCTATCGTATTTCATGCTTTACTAATCGTACAACACGTGTAGACGCCTAAATTTAATCTCAAAGAGAGTGCGTTCCAGCCTCGGTTATAACAACATGCTAAGTAAATCTCTCGGACTTGATTAATTACTATCACCAAATCTTGTCGTTGAAGTCTGCTTACATGCTAAAATAATCGCAAACCAGTCCAATTTTAATGATTTTGTTTCCGTGAATTTTCTAATGAAGATGCTGAAGTAAGAAGGATACTGGTAAACACAAACCTTAAGTATTCCGTTCACCGAAAATCAAATTACCCAGTTCGCCCTGCCACCTCCTCGTTTTTTATTGGAGTACGAGATTTGTACATTACATCCTATGTAAATATTTCTGTCTGTCCAGTACCAGTTGTGGCGGTGGCATCTCAAAGTAGATCAAAAACTGATCTTATTCCGAACCGAGGCCTTGTGTGACTCCCTTCAAGGAAACCAGGTTCCATTGGTGACGATATCTTCTCAAAACCGCCCGAATAACCCAATCACAGTAAGTATCTATTTCTCTCGCTATAAAAACAATTGAAATTATGAGAGATTTCCCTTTCAGAACCGAGAAATTGTGATGCTGACTGCGCGAGTTCATCCGGGCGAGAGCAATTCGTCATACTGCATACACGGCGCGCTCAGTACTCTCCTGATGAGCGACTCTCCCGTGGCGATCAAACTACGGGAACGCTACGTCTTTAAAATCGTCCCTATGCTCAACATTGAAGGCGTTATCAACGGCTGGTGAGTGCAATGCAGAATTCTATGTATTTATTTTTAAGCCTCACGTACTTTTCCAATAGAAGAACTTGCGAGAGACACTCCCCAGAACTCTTAGCTTTACCGGTGTGAGTGTGTTTGATGAGGAAAATCACGAAAAAATTGCCAGCGGTCCAACGCCAGACTAGCGTAATGATTTCGTGTTGGAAAATTTGATCTGCGGTGCTAGATAACACTTGCGTTGGAGTTTTCCTGCGTGTTGGAAAATCAGAGATATCGGTTGTACCCGGAGAAGTTGAGGAGTTTCGCTGTTTTTATGGTAAATTAATTTTTGTCCATTTTGATAGCTAATGCGATTGTGCTATTTTTTTTAATGATAATATCCCCATTATATGACCATAACAGTGGTTTTAGCGCTGAATTCTTCCTAAGTGTTTTTACACATTCGGTAATCTTCATGAAAATCAGGCTGGTATGATAATCAATCATGAAAATCAGGCTGAACGGTACCGAAATATTGTGGGAAAACGAAATTTTTTGGGAAACTTCCAGAAAACGCATTGTCTAGAATTCGAGGAATCCCATTCTTGCGTGAGTTTGCGAGAATAAATCATCGTGCTTGAAGATATGTGAAAGAGGAGGATGAGAGCAAAAAACCAAAAGGTTCATGGATTTTTTTTTATTACGAAGAATTACTGAAACTTACAAAATAGGAGAAAAGTTTGCAATCGACCAAGTCTAGACGCGTCGGTCTTAGAGCTTGGCCAGAGCATAATTATCACAAAGATAAATACAACCGTATTGATGCCCAACCACTTTCGCCGTCATTGTCACTTGTCACTTTTTTGCGTTGCCCGCGGTCAAATTCAGTCACAGCTCCCACTTAAAAACTTAAAAATTAAACAGTCTCTTTGTTGAGCCTTCCTCCCTTGCTTTTTCGACCCCCTACCACCTCCTCTTTGGTATGTGTCTGCAACAATGCTTATTAGTGAGCAACAGGGTTACCAACACCGGAAATGTCGTATCAAGATGTTGGCAAGCCTGTTTGGCATCATTTCGACACGTACAATGCCATCATATTCATGCCCAATACCTCCACCTATCCCCTTAAAATCCCCTGAAACTTTGTTCAAAATTTCCGAATTACGAACACAGCTGTGTCGTGAGTTCTAGATTGAAGTAGAACGATTCTCTTATCCATTAATGTATTTAAGTCAATCTTAATATAAGCTTGCTGTTATTTTAGTATACCGATGGGAGCGCTTTAATTTTCGTTTTGAATGAGAAAAAAATGTGAACAGTCAGCTTATTAGACGCCAGTGCATCAAAATTAGCCCTCTCACCTTTTTTACAGAAGTTTTTCTTAAGCATAAATGTATTCTAACAGTTTCTTAAAAGGTATTTTAGTTGTGACAACTTCAGTATTGCGATGTTGCCTATAAGGCAAAATCATCGTAACACCAAGCATTTATTAAATTAAGTTCCTAGCATTTATTCATGAGGCTAGATCGAGCGGTGGTAGGGGGTCAAAGTTTGTGTCTTAACATAACTTAATCACATCTTATTAGGAAGACATTTTCGCACATAAATTATTAAATTACAGGCATAAATACGAAACACGGCTTATCAGGTACACAAAGATCTTTTCAAAATTCGATTGGCAGCAGCAATGTTGTCTTCCGGTCAGAAGTGAATAATCTTCATAAATAGAATTTGACGTGTCGACTGACAATACAGTCAACGTCTTGGGAAGAGGACTTTGAAAGATAATCGATGTAAATACCTGTTTCCGCCAGGAATAAAAAATGGCTGTCACAAGGCTAATTCAATGGATAGTGTGACAAGGCTTGACAAGTCGAGATGAATCGTCTTTGCGTCAAGTTTATCCCTCTTAACCCAAAGCCGCGCCTCGGCTTAAATCTTGGAATTTTGACGAAATGAGTCCTGTCTAAGCTACTTTTTCACGAGCGACTAACTTTTTCATCTCATCATCCAAGATTTGTTTCCCCAAAAGAAAAAAAAAACAGCCAATAATCGCGAAAAATCCTCTTTAAAAAAAAGTACTGAATTTTTTTACACAATTTAATTTTTTTTTTTTTGTTTTTAGTTTGCCTCTTTCAAGTTCAAAAGTTTAATCCCATACATTTGTTGCCGAGTCAAGACCCATCTCAAATATTATGCTAAGAAAAATTCTTCCTTAATTTGAGTAATCATAGTAATATCTTTTCTCTCAGCCTTAAACAAAAATAAAATCGTTTTTAAATTACCGTTTTGCCAAATTTTATACGTTCTTTTTTTGGCACTTTTCAATAAAGAAAAAAATTTAAACCTTCTCGGCGTGCATGTCAACTAACAAACCAACAAAAATGACATAATTTTGAAGCGGTTTATATCCAATCAAGAGTTCAAATAGCTCTTATTTTATCGCAATAGTTTTTTTTATTGCCAATTTTTTACCACCAAAATCGTGTTTTACTTTGAATTTTTTTTAAAAAAACTTGATATTTTATGTTATTCTAGCTGAAATTATTAGTTGGAGGCACTTTTGGGTCAAGAGTCACTATCAGTCTCAAGCGGCGCTGACGGTGCTAGATCCTCCGACCTTCCGTGGGACGGGAATCTCGAGGGGGATATCGGCGGGGAACGACCACTTGCGGATGAGGTCGGTGATCCCCGGCGTCCTTGCGGCGTCGGGCTCGAGGACCTTGCCCTTGGGGAGCATTCCGACGTGGAAGCTCTTGGCCGTGGAAAGGCCCAGGGCGGCGTCGTCGGGGACGCTGGTCGGGAGGCCGTCGGCGGGGGCGGGGGCGGGGGCGTCCGTGTTGGACGAGTCGTCGCTGGGCTCGGGGGAGGTCGGCAATTCGTTGGACATGGAGCTGGGGCTGGGGCTTGGCTCGACGGGGACCTGCGTCGTCGTGGTGGTGCTGGTGCTCGGCGGTGTGGCTCGCTCCGTCGTGGGCTTGGCTGTGGTTCGGGGCAGATTCACGGACCTGTCGCGGTTACCGCGCCTGTTGAACGACAAGTTTGTCACAAAATGTTCCTAGTTTTTGTTTTCGGAGCGCTGCGAAGCTGCTTCGTGGAATCCCAAGTTTTCTCTTCAGGATGCATTGGCTTAGATACTAGATTTGAGGCAAAGGATTTTTTTCTGTCAAGTAAGAGAACGGCTCCTCAGGTTCGCTTAAAGTTTAGTATTGTGTGTGAAAGGAGGCCGTTTTTATTCTTTAAACGCTTGTAAGGGATATAGCCGTAAAACGGCTTTTTGAAACCAAATACGGAAGAGTCTGCGTTAAAAAATAGGAAAACGAACTTTCGAAGTGACTTTAAGTATGTAGTAGGGCTTGGTCCACTTTTAAATTTTTTTCGGAAAGTTGGGAAGTCATCCCCAATGGGTGCCACTTGACCTGAAATTGCCTCAAATTTATTTTCAATTCGATCGGAGCAGTATCGGTGCTGCCACAATCCTCTTTAGTTTTCCCATAAGGAACACATGGGCAGAATGTAGACCTCCTGATAAACGTCCCCCTCGTGGGCGCTATGGTTCCGATTTGTCTCGATTCCCCTGAAGTCATATTAAAGAGGTCAGGGAACAAAATTAAACGCTTGGTCTTTCAGTATTTACCCGACATCAGTTCCTACCGCACGGAAAAAACGTGACATGTGTACCGCCGTGAGGAAAGCACACGCTTACTGTACCCTACTACGCTCGGTGTCACCCCTTAAGATTCTATTGCCCGAATTACAGTGGCGGAAACGGTTAGTGAGCAGAGGGGTCAAGGGGGCCATTCCCGCCACCGGGGGGATGGGAAATACGGCGGGTTGCCTACCACTGAATGTCAAAACCAACGTGCTTTCCTTATTGCGGAACTAATATCGCGTTTCCTCCCTGGGGTAGGAACTGATATCGGGTAAATATTGTCCAAAAAAGCAATTTATTTTGTTTCCTAACCTCTTTACTACGACTTGAGGTGAAATCGAGACGATTCGGAACCATAGCGCCTACGGGGGGGGGGGGACGTTTAGCGGGAAGCCTACATTTTCCCCGTCAGTTCCTTATGGGAAAGCTAAAAAGGCTTGGGGTAGCGCCGATACTGCACCGATCGACTTGAAGATTTTTGGGGGACAGTTTCAGGTCCAAGTGGCACCCATTGGGGGGTGACTTCCCAACTTTTCGTAAAAAAATTAAAAGTGGACCACCCTAGTGTGTAGGAGTCAAAGGAAAGAAAACAAAAACAAAAAAAACTGATGAATGCCCAGAGGGTACTATTTGAAAGAACGTCTGTATCATATTTAGGCGTAGAAGTTAATGAGATGGTGGCTTAAAACTTGCCATAAGTGGCCAAGCCGAGATAGATATTTTCTTTAAAAATCACAAACTAACAGAAAATTTCATGATCGGAAAAGTCTGTGGGATGATGTGTGTTCGTGCAAAGCGATAGTTGAAGCAAGAAAAACGCCGTGTATCGGCATCACAATGTCCATAGACCAACTATGACAAGAACATATTCCTCTCGCGGCAAATATATTGCTATTATCCCCCAAATTTCAAGTGAGCAACTCGTTCCGCCTCGTCCAATCTGCGCTAAAGACTTTTCTTCGAATCTTTGAAATTTCAGTGACCGAGTTTCTGTTCCTGCCGATGATTGGTCCATGGAAACATGCATACTGGCCATCGGCCTCTCTCACCTGCTTACCCCTGTGAGGTCGATACAGGAATAGATCCGTAATTGTAGTAGTAGCACCGGGTCTGCTCGCAGATGAAATCTTTGGCAACCGTGCAGTCGTCAACGTCCCAGTGGAGGTCAGGGGCCTTAAGAGCCACGCAGCCGCTGCTCGGACCACTTTTGCTGCACACAAAACAGTCATCAATACAGATCACGAAAAACTATCGAATAATCGAAAACCCTCCTTCAAAATATCAGTAACAGAATTACGATATAAATACGTATCGCTGTGTTTGAGGTCCTAAAAATTTGCCTATCAAAAATAGTTCTTAAAATTTTGTATTTACACTGTAAAAAAACACGTCTTAAAAAAAAAGACGCCTCTGACGTCTGAATGCTCTTAGACGCCTGGTGCATCTTATTAAAAAAAAACACGCCTTGGGCGTCTAAAAGCGACGTCTTATAACACGTTTCTCGAGGGATCTTCAGAGCCATTTTTTACAGTGTATGCTAAAAATTTTATAGGTGCTTTTTCGGTTTTGAAAATCACCCGAATGTTTCGGAAACTGAAGAGTATGCTTTAAAATTTCGCGTTTTTTAAAATATTTGTTTTTATTATGACGAGTTTGAAAATCAATTCTCAGAAATGCGCCAAAAATGGGAATGAAATATGCTTGTATTTTTTCGGGTTTTGCGACCATTTTATGTTGCGACAAACTCAATAAGGCATCTTTATTTTAATTTTACTATTTTTGTTTAAACTATGCGGCGCGATATTTCGTAATTTCAAACTCTTTATTCTTCTTGACCGCCTTTTTTAGGGTTTTGCTATTGACCCGACATGCATTAATATACGGAGACTTGAACGCACGTAACTAACCTAATGGATTATAAATGGGAGGTGACTTGGACGCACGTAACTAACCTAATGGATTATAAAGGGGAGGTGACTTGAACGCACGGAACCCAACCTAATACATTTTTAATTAGGCAGTCGGGTCAATAGACACTCCCTTTTTATTTCCATTTTTGTCACTCTGTGGACGTCCCTTAGCCGCGATTTCTTGGGGTTGAATCACTTTGGCGAGGTGCATCGGTACCTTTGTCTCGCCGAGGCGGGGCGGCGCAGCATGCCCGCGGGGGCCGCCGCAGGGAGGGGCGCGGCCGGCAAGGGCCCGTGCACGTCGCTGCCGCTGCCCACCATGCTAGTGTCCGGGGCGATGGGGGCCGTGTTGTCCGTGGCGCCGGCCGCCGGCTGGTTGATGTAGTCGAACGTGGCGTTGAAAGGCAGCCCGGTGCTCATCCACAGGAACATGTCTGTGCCCAGCCTGTTGCCCGACGTCCAGAAGTCGAAATTACTATAACCTGAGCAGAAATAACAGATTTGATTCAGTTAAGGGTACGCAGAAAGGATTTCGAGGGCTGCTAGCGTGTAGCATGTAGCAAAGGTCCTTGTAATTTCAAGGCAGTCTTCGAGTTTTCAAACCGGATGCTTCTGGAGCACAAATCTGAAACGTAGCTCTCTTTGTGTGCACAATATTTAGATTAATATTCGCACGATTATCGTCTTGGCGGACTTTACAGTTAATATGAAGTAACCTAAGCTTACCTAACATTATCTTACCAAGCTAAACCTATCATAATTTAATCTAACCTATATTACAGTGGCGTAAGTTCCGAAATTTTGGAAGCCCTCGTGGTATTTCTCGTCCAACTCCCCAGAGGTGGTTTCCGTTAAAGGAAGAAACTACCTCCCCCGAAAATAGGGTCTAGTTACGCCACTGCAATGTTATTCTAAGTTAACCTTAGCTGATCGAAAGTAAGGTAATCTGTCTTACGCACAGGACGTTGTGTGTAAAACTTAAGGAGATTCCCAAAGAATTTTAATTTTTAAGCGCAAATTTCTAGCTTTAAAAAAAAAAAGATAATGGTAAAAAATTTTAAGGTACGCGATTTTTATTTTTTGATCTCTGCAATTACTGTGTTGATACAGATTTCGCGTTTTATTCCGAGGGTGTTTTTATGTTGATATCGTTTTTTTTTCCCGACAAATATTTAGTGTGAAGAGTTTTTCAAATTTTTTGAAGACGCGATGACCTGGTTGCGCGTGAAACGGTTCCATTACTCCTACAATTGTCTCACTACGTATAGAAGTACGAATATCTGCACAATATTCCAGCCGCGGTGTCTATTCATGAACATAATGGAGGATGAACCTACAGCGGTAAATTTCTGTTAAAACAAATGTGGCAACACTGTCTAAAGGGCGCGGTGACTCGTACGTGGTTAGGGCCTACGTTCTTCCCGAACAATGCTGAATGTACACAACGCCTACTCTCAAAAATATGTTTATTCAATGGTCCTAAACTGATGTGTGTTCAACGAAATTAAGCTCAAACAGCCGTTTGGTTAGAACCGAAAAAAAAGACGTTCTCAACCTTACGTAACTTGCGCCTGAAATTCAACGCCTGCTCATAATTTTAAAGTTCAACTTTTCCTCCTCTGTGATCCACCCTGCACTGTAATTTTTTAAGGTAGCATTTTCAACCTTTTGGTTTAAATTTGGTGCTACCCTCCGTCGTCAAGCCGAGCGGAGAGATAGCGGATCGAGGCAAAAGGCATCCAACCTAGCCCAACC
>Ga0058701_10002065_pt1 | contig 14918 bp, 9 predicted proteins | sample AgamicOrMae_FD_97039 | JGI IMG/M metagenome (GOLD analysis project Ga0058701, IMG submission 97039) | Agave microbial communities from Guanajuato, Mexico - Or.Ma.e | ecosystem: Host-associated > Plants > Phyllosphere > Phylloplane/Leaf | place: Guanajuato, Mexico | collected 2012-06-04
ATCCGTAACCGCCAAACGAGAAAAGTCGCAAACGCCAAAGGTCTTAACCGCTATACTAACCTTGCCTAACCTAACTTAACCTAACCTAACTTAAACTCACTAGACCTAACTTAACCTAACCTAACTTAACGTAATCTATCTTAACCTAACCTAACTTGACCTAACCTAACCTATACGAACTTTGGCGTTTGCGACTTTGCTCGTTTGGGGGTTACGGACTGGCGCTTGTGGCGTTGGCGCTTGTGGTTTTTGGCGCTATCGAATGCCCCCCATAAGTATTACGTAGCGGATACCATTATCCTATCTCGAATTCATAGATTTGACGAGCTTTTCAGAGTACCAGCATAAGGAAAGAAGATCAAATCCGGGCTAGCAAAAGCCAGTCCAAGGTGCAACCTCCTTCGATAATCCACTTGAAACCGTGGCCTTAGAAGAACCATTGCACTGCCCTCCTTTTGTTTCGTCAAGTCGCACACTCCTCCGCACCGCTGTTATGAGGCACATCACGAGGGGCGCCTTCCCACCGCAACAATAGTGCAAGAAGAAAAGTGGGATACGTTCAGTATAAGCTTTTTGAGGGAGACATTTTTCCTCGTTTATGGATTCAACATGAAAAGGCCGCGAGCGAGATGTGTGCATCTCAAAGAAAAGATTTCCGCGGAAGGAAGACAAAAGAACGCAAAGCCTCCGAGAGGTGTTGCCCCTAAGGATTTCCTTCGGCTTACTTGATTAATTTCATTTGCACGCTTCATCAAGACCATCCCACTGCTGAGATCAATACGAAGCTCTGCCCGAAAATTAGTTCAGCGAGACTTCAACTCCCACTTCTGTGACTTCAATACCTGTTGTTAACTTCTTCGGGAATTTCGGTTTAGTTGATTCTCTGTCAATCGGACACTCAATGAGCCAGAAGTGCATCATGAGATGTACTGCAATGTTCGGAGTCGAGGCGATGAAGAAGACCACAAGGCTTACTCCACAAAATCTCATCTACAACAACCAAAAGAAACATCAGGTGATTTGATCAGTTCATCCGTGGTCGCTGATCACTGCACAAAACTATGATCGTCTTTTCTCGGCCACCGTTTCAACGAAGTGTGTCGACCAAGGGATGATAGCTCATGATATTCGGTATACTAAAGGCATTGATGTCTAGTTGATATCCTTGATATCCGGCTGTTGGAACCGATCGAAACATGGCTGTTTTCAGTTCAAGTTTATAACTCTTTGACCACAGTCCACTGTTATCTGACTCATCAAGGTATAACCAGCAGATATTTTTTGATATCTCCTAAAATCTGTCAGGTACTTAATTGGAATCTGGTCAATTTTCTCTTGATATCCGTTCAATAGACCTCTGATACCCGGCTGATATCCAGTATACATATTTCCAGCAAGACGATGTCGATCGTGCATAGGGATATCGCTGGAGCGGATCGGCCCAGCGAGCAAATATCCCATTACCCTCCCCACCAATAAGTAAGGATTCTTTCAGATCACTTAGTAACCAGACCATCAATCATCCAGGATTTAATTTTTCATTCAAGTATTGCAAGGTCGCACCCTTCGATGATCACAGAAGCGTATCATCTCTGTAACACACAGCTGGGTTGTTCTTATTGACTCATACACTCTAATTTTTAAGGTAGCAATTTTAACCTTTTGGTTCAACCTTTTGTCGTCAAATCGAGCGGAACGACAGCGGAGCGAGGCAAGAGGCACCCCACCTAACTTAATTTATCATAACCAAGCCCCTTGCCGTTTACCAAGATTAATTAAAGTCACTTTGTGCCTCGCTTCGCTATCGCTCCGCTCGGCTATCGCCAAGCCTGATGCCGCTTACTTCTCGGCGGCCCTAAATCGACCGCCGAGAAGTAAGCGGCATCAGGCTTGGCGACCGTTTAATTAGGTAAGCCTAGGTTAAGTTAGGTTAGGTTACGTGGTTCGTGCCTCGCTCCGCTCGACTATCGCCAAGCCTGATGCCGCTTACTTTTTGGGGCCGATTTAGGGCCGCCGAGAAGTAAGCGGCATCAGGCTTGGCGACCGTTTAATTAGGTAACCCAAAGTTAAGTTAGGTTAGGTTGCGTGGCTCGTGCCACGCTACGCTCGGCTGTCGCCAAGCCTGGTGCCGCTTACTTCTCGGTGGTCTTAAATCGGTCGCCGAGAAGTAAGCGATCAGGCTCGGCGACCATTTAATCAGGTAACCCTAGGTTAAGTTAGGTTACGAGGCTTTTGCCTCGCTCCGCTTGGCTTATCGTCGTAGGGGTTGAACCAAAAGGTTGAAAATGCAACCTTAAAAGTTAAGAGTGTACCAGCTTTGAAGCAAAACTGCGCCCACCCTTTGACAGAGGGAAGTAAGTCATCAGTGCCTAGGGCCCACAAACAATTTCAGTATGCGACCTGCCTATTGAAACGACCCTCGTGCCCTTCCCCGTATCACGCTCACCACAAGACTCGTCAAGAAGGAGCTTGTATAAGACTTGGATGAGAGTTGAATTGGGGAAGGAGACCACATGGGCCACGAAATATTGGAGGAATGCGGTGGGGGAGGTGGCCAACGGAATTTGATTGAACGATTTCCTCCTTTTCAATATCACAATGAATTTAGCCAGGCATGTCACTGTTTTATGCAGAGGCTGTGGTTTCAGCCGTCATTTAAAGTCCTCTTTCAGGACAATTTTGATTCGATGCATTTTCTGATGAACGATATCCAAAATATTTTCGACTAGTAAACTCTACGACGGCCCAGAGATTCACAAATACACACGGAAAAAAAGGTTTTGTTATACTGACAAAATCGTTTGTTAAAATAACAAAAACATTTTGTTACAACAACAAACTGTTTAGTTCTGTCAACAAAACGTTTGGTTGTTGCAGCAAAATTTTTGGTTGCAGCATCAAAAATTTTATCTGTTGTCCCTAATTTTCTTGCCGTAGCAAAACATTTTTTTTTCGTACATTCATAAATTTGAGCGAAAATCACTCTGTTATTTGACTGGATCAACTCAGCACATCGTAATAAACGAATGCCCTTTTTTTCTGAAGCATATTTTATACGACTTTTTTCACATTAATTTTTAGTGATTATGCATTCCTGGTCCTTAAAAGAAGATGACGAACTCTTGGCTCCTGGAAGCTTGCCAGAAATAGGAAATTTTTGGAGACTACTGTAAGTAAACCAAACCGGAAACAAAATATGACCAGTCAACCCAAGAGTATGATAATATCAAAGTCGGAGGAAGACGACAATATCTCTTGAAAAGGACGGAAGAGAAGTTCATTCCCGATAAATGGACAAGGAGACCCTTGAATGAGTTGGGTTGAAGCGCATGCGACTAAAAATGCGAGCGAGTGTTCAAAACACGTAGACCTACAGGACGGACATTTTACCGGATTCAACCTTAAAATAATGGACAAAATGTCTATTAGGTTGCACGTATACACGCATGATCATGGAAGTATTTCGGACCCCCTTTGTTTTGTTTTGTTCTACAGTTCATCACGATTGGCGTATGGCCAAGCTAACTTGTCACTCAGACGATAGACTGCCATCATTATATAGGAATTAAAAGGGAATAATATAAGGGAAAGGGGAGGCATCTGATGTTCCTATAAGTTGTGCAGTAATGTTCTATACGAAAAAAGTCTGACGCAGACTTGAATATCCCATTGAGGCTGACTCCATTGGTGACCAGTGACCAGTTTATTTGGGTTCCAGCCAAAATTTCTTAAGGGATAATTCTTTACTCACAAGATTATAAAAAAAAAACATTCTGTACTCACAAAATTATTGAAAAAATGATTTATCAGCTGAAAAAAAGCGTTGCTTAGCGGAAATCGTTGATGGTATGAAAACATGCATGGAATAACGTTCAGAATTGAACACGGACTCCCTCCACTTCGTGATGGCTCCAATCAGGAGCGAAGGAGAATATACGATTTACGGACGACCTCCATCCCTTGGTATTCACCAGGCCGACCTCCTCGAAAATCTGAAGACCTTGTGCTCTGATAAGTTAGGTCTTCAAGATATATACATATCTTGTATGAAGATATATATTTCTTCATATTACATATATATAAAGATCAATCAATCATAGACTGCTAAAAACAGGGGTTAGTTCTTACTGTGCGCTTATTATTTTAAAATCAAGGTAATATTTTATGATAAAAAAATAAATACAAAAAAAGAAGGAAAAAAGCTGTTTGCGGTGACACGCTGAAAACATCAACAAGGCCGAAGAGTGATCTTAAACTGATTATCTTTTGGTGGCGTGTCTGGGGAGGGACGTCATTTACGGAGCTTCCCTGAAGGCCAATTAGCCCGTGTCCTTGATTCGGTGATTTCAAAGGTCGATGAACCTGTCGCATCCGAGAGGGGAAGGCAAGTCGACGCAACACGCAAAACGGTTTCGTGCCCAAACGCCGCGCGATCGGAATTGCACAGAGTTAAGAGGGTTAAGATAACTAGGTGGGTTTTAGGACAGGACACGTCCCGCTACCGCCATCTGGCGGCGGTTAAAAGAACGTGCCCCACGCTGATTGGGAGTCGGAAAGGCTTTCAGCGAGCTTGTCCATTACTTCATTTGCTGGAGGAAAGTAGAGTGGCCCTTGGATAGCCTTCGTCGGCCGAGCCAACCGCCCTCGTGGCGGCTTCCCTGTGCAAGGGCTAAGGGACTAGAGCCAACAGCCAAGGGCCAACAGCCAAGGGCCAAGATGCCGGGGGCAGCCTCGGAAGGGAAACCCGGGTTTCTTCGCGAATGTGAAAGCGTCCCTCATAATCAAGAAGAGCGGTAGAGAACATTCTAAACAGAAATGGAAACCTCAAACTTGTAGTGCCGCGTCCACGAAAAGGCCTTTCTTTTAGGTGTGGAAGGAATGAGATATCCTTAACTTTGTTAGTTTTAGGCGTTATTCCCCCCTTTTTTTCTTCATTTTTGTTCAACCTTGAACATTATTCATATGATAAACATGGTAAAAAGTATCACCTACGTTAAGTTAACTTCACGCAAAAAAATGACGGACTCAAAATCACTATTTTCAAACAAAAAATTTTATTTCGTTACAGTTAGAGAAAAAAATGTAATGGTGACAAGAAAATAGTAAAGGCGACGGAAAATGATTGTTATTTCAACAGATACGGTTGTAATCTGTATAGGAACAAAGCGCGATTGTCAGTGTCACAAAAAATTGTTACTGTGACGAAGTCATTTCTTTTTTTCGTGTTTGCTAGGAAAACTCCTCACCCGCCCACAGGTCATATTTTATATTTGTTCTTTGAAAAAAAATTAAAGCTCAATACCCCTTCCTCCCCACCCCAACAAATATTTGATCAATAATAAGATATATTACTCTTCAATTATGGAAATCTGCACGGTATATTATTTCCTATAACGTACTGCAGGTAATATTGTTCGAGCCGAAGCCAATTTCTCTTCAGAGAAAGGTTGAGTGAGGGTTGTCGTAGACCAAATAACCAATACAAGTGGCTTTTGATAAAACAATCTATTTATTTTGTTGATCGTGACTCAAATATTGTTATAAAAATGACACCGGAAACGCTTAAATAATCTTCGTCGTCTTGCACGTTTCTCAACAATGTCTTCGTCTAAGGCTCAACTCCATCTCTTTATGGGAAAAATATGGGCGGTTAAAAGCCTCTTACGATGGCCCATAGCGAATTAAGTGGTGACTCGGGTCGGAATCAAACGGCGTGTGGAATACCCTTTGTTTTGATTTCGCTCTCCCAAAGATTCTAGAGACACTAAAGCATCGGGATAAGCGTCAAGTACTCGGATATTTTGTTCGCGTAGGAGACGTCATTTTGACGACGGAAATGGCTTAAGCACAAACCGCAAAGCTGGGAATGCCTTCACTAGTACGTCCTTTATGACGGAAATCGCCGGCATTTAGCATTTATCACGTGGGGTGTTCCTGGCACCGCGAGGAACAATTGGCGTCTTTAGTGACATCGGTCATTTTACTTCCCAGGTTGAAGTGTCCATACAATATCCATGCCAAATTACCCATTTATTGGAAGTATACAAAAGGGTATCCATGTATCTATGCTATGTCTATGAACCATAGATATCCATTCGAGTATTTTTAAGTGAGTGGATTTTTCGGGTAGCTGTCAAGCGCCAATCCGTAACCGCCAAACGAGAACAATCGCAAACGCCAAAGGTCTTAAAAGCAATACTAACCTTGCCTAACCTAACTTAACCTAACCTAACTTAACCTCACTTAACCTAACCTAACTTAACCTAACTTGACCTAACCTAAACCCATACGAACTTTGGCGTTTGCGACTTTTCTCGTTTAGCGGTTACGGACCGGACTGGCGCTTGCGGCGTTGGCGCTTGTGGTTTTTGGCGCTCCGAATGCCCCCCGATTTTTCGGCATTCGGAAATTAGAGATCAGCACTATAATGTGCTTCTCTACCAAAGGCCATTGAAACAAAGAGAACAGATAAATCTCTGTAAGCAAAAAGAGCCGCAACACGCAAATCAGGCCATGGCTATTTTGCGCTTCCGATCACAACCTTTCATCACAAGTCAGTCAAGAGAGTAATCTTTGCTAATCCCTCAGGACGGGCTAAGGAACATGTGGGGGGAATCAGGGAACGCGCAGGTTGTGAAGTGAGCCCATTTTGGGCGGAATAGGGGGGGGGGTGCTTCATGGGCAGTGGCGGCGCAAACTTGTTTGTCGAGAGACTGTATATTTATGCCGCTGCTTTAGGAGACGTTGCAGATTCTATCCTTCGAAATAGTTTCGATCATACCGTGATCCCGTCCAAATATTTTAGACACGCGAAAAAAAGGAGATAATAGACCAAACACGATGTTTCTTTTTTTTCTAATATTGTTATTTATTATTTTAGCCGCGTGGAAAATGATTATACGGAATTTCAATTAAGGATATTCCAGCGCAAGTGGCTAAAATTAGATAAGGACTTGAAAGTCCTCTTTAGACTCTTTAGAATTCTAGACTCTTTAGAAAAGACTCTTTAGGATTAGTTCAAAATGTGGGTACACATTTTATGACGAAGTCCGAGAAAACTTGACCGTTCCGTTTTTACTTAATTAGATTATAAAGTTGAGGAAAAATGCATGGTCTCTTATGGCAGCTCCGAAAATGGCACTCAATCTGAAGAATTATGTTTGATAGCGTCTTTGATTGTGATTAGATTAACGAAAAAACTATTTCCAGTAAAGATTAAAATTTTAGAAACAATTAGACAAGTTTGAAGACAATCCCGTTTCGCTATTTTTGAAAACTTTAAAAACAGCTAAATTTTGTAGAAAAGTGAGTCAAATCAGCAACATAACGATTTTTTAACGGAAGAAATAAACTTCTGTTATTGTGAAAATAAAAAGAACAGTCGGGTGCTCGTAAAGAGCGATAATTTTCTAATTTTATGATTAACACCCGTTTTGAATTTTTGGGGTGAAATTGACTACTCGAAAGCGCTGGAATATCCTTAAAGAGTTTTTTTTCCTGCGCTCTAATATGAGGTGCGAAATTCCGAGGGGTCGCGAGGGGCAGGTGAACCGTCACCCTCGTAAGGTCACGGACAAGGGGTGCATCTTAAAACGATAAAATGAGCAGTACGAAACATAGGGAGAAGAGTCCGGGCCCACTCGAAAAAATAGGGCAAAATATTTCGTTGCATCATGGACCACTGATTCTGTTAGGACCCTCCAAGTCGTAGGGGCTCCTGGCCTTGTTAGGGCTCCTTGAATTTCCGAAGTCCTCGACGCGAATGGGCCATGGGGCCCTTTGAGGACGTCTCATGGGTCCCGACGCCCTTAAGACCCACGGGAGCCGTATGGCAATGCCTCCGTACATGACAGTATAGTTTACGCTCAAACAACCCCGTGTAGTTTTCAGGGGGGTTCCGACAAACCCACGTTTTTGAAAGCCTTGTAGACCTCTATGTGGAATGATCAATAACTCCCTTTCGTATTTTCTGTCCTTTTTTCCCCTCTTTGTCCACCTCTTGTTTCCTATTTTTCTACCCTCCACCCTTTTTTCTTACCCACTTCCACATCACTTTGCTACTTTTGGCGGGGGGCATTCGATAGCGCCAAAAACCACAAGCGCCAACGCCGCAAGCGCCAGTCCGTAACCGCCAAACGAGAAAAATCGCAAACGCCAAAGTTCGTATAGGTTAGGTTAGGTCAAGGTAGGTTAAGTTAGGTTAGGCTAAGTTAGGTTAGGTTAAGTTCGGTTAGGTAAGGTTAGTATTGCGGTTAAGACTTTTGGCGTTTGCGACTTTTCTCATTTGGCGGTTACGGATTGGCGCTTGTGGTTTTTGGCGCTTATGACAGCTACCCCTTTTGGCTCCTAAAAACAAACCGAAACAAGGAGCGACCGAAGAGAGTTTGGACGATAGTCTATGAAGTATCTATCAGTCCTATGGATCTTCCTTAAGGACTTCGTAATTCTGGAGCAGCAGATTAACATGAGAAATTGCTCTACGGTATTCAACTCCGTCCCATTAATAGTGTATAGGAGAGAGCACAAAATAGCTGGTCACCAATCCCATAAGAACACATGGGATTTTAGATCAGCCATTTATGCTGTCCAGTGCAGCTCCACGCAACGATATAAAAATCGTCGGAGCACAATCTTTGACTTGAGAGCGAAGAAATAAAGATCTCGTTAAATTAGAAGCGGTGACAGCAATTGTCTTCGGCCGCGCCCTCGTAGCAAACTTTGTAGACACGTTTCCCAGAGCGAAGCAACATTTCAACTGATAACCCCGTCTGTACGGGACAAGTAGGACAACCTCACCTCCGCATTTTCCCGTCTTTTGGCTCTCGGCCAAGTGTTCCACTCGATGTGTGTTTTGCCCGTAAGGAGAGCTCGTACAAAAACTGAATTTGTGCTTGCTCCAATAATCCTCGGCTATCCGCAGTGCATTGATTGATGATGTTCACGCCCGGCCCGACTCGGTCCGACTCGGCTCGATGTCCCCCGCGTACCGATGCGGAATAATGTTTAAGCACCAAGTCCAGGAGTAATTTCCCCGCATGCGAGTGCAGTGGCCGCTCTCTGGGACAGGACGCCCCAATCGTACTTTGTTTGAGAAATGCCGCTCCAGCCGCCTATTCAATTGGCTTACCAGTACACCTAATAGTCTAGGAATCTACATCTCTGTGGAATGAAGCATTCATCCTAAGCAGATCACTTCAGTTACCTACCTATTGAGTTCGCAATCTTTATACAGCTTAAAGCAATTCGAGCCTCTCTTGACCGGAACAATAAGATACTTCAGTATGATAATTCCTGGTTGTAATCCCACCGAAATATAGCGAACTTAGCCCTTCTTACCTAAGCTTCTACCTGTAAAATATTTGGAATACGCCAAGGCGTACACGAGCCACAAATTCTTGTAAACCATAAAATAAATATTAAGTTAGCTTCTCCGTATTTGTTCAATGGATAAACCATTACAAAATCGACTTTGAGATGCTGGTTGGGCTGCCGTCCTTCAGATTTCAGATCGTTAACGTTTGAGTGAAGTGCCACTCTAAACTTGAATCAGTGGAAATCTCCTGAAAACTACTTATTCTCAATCAAAATCGAACCACTGATTTACTGAAGTGGCTCGATTTTGACAGAATCAGTAGATTTCAGTAGATTCCCACCGACGATTTTCAGCTGAACATTTGCCCGATTGTCCTCTTTCATTATTAATAATAACTTTTGCGTAAAACTTATCAGATAATTAATATGAGGCTTTCAGGAAAGTCTTATTATTTAGGGACTCAAAGACCGTTAAGGACTCACCCTTAAGTTAAGAGAACCTGTTACGATACTACGTGTTGCGGTCTGTCGTTAACCCTTTGGGTAGCTGTCATAAGCGCCAAAAACCACAAGCGCCAACGCCGCAAGCGCCAAAGGTCTTAACCGCAATACTAACCTTACCTAAACTAACTTAACCTCACCTAACTTAGCCTAACCTAACCTAACGTGACCTAACCTAACCTATACGAACTTCGGCGTTTGCGACTTTTCTCGTTTGGCGGGTACGGACTGGCGCTTGCGGCGTTGGCGCTTCTGGTTTTTGGCGCTATCAAATGCCCCCCAACCCTTTCACACTGCCAATACAGTTCATACTGCCAAGACTCCTTTCAAAGCTTCCACGGAGAAAATCGCTTAACATAATGCTTGGAAACGTAGATATGTAGACCCTAGTCACTTTCTGCTTATGCTTTCCCTCTAACGAACGAATGACTAAAATTTTGCATGATGTGTAAGAAAGTGTCGACTCATTCCCTCGTAAACTTTCCAAACCCCATTATGTCAGATTTCGTCGTTTCTTAGCAGCCCGCCAGAATTATAATAACCATTAGTAGGAAGCTAGTAATAGCCTTTTCCACTGACAAGTGCGTATTATGGAGTTTTTCTCAGTGCAAGCTTTGGAAAGAGTGTGGGCTGTCGCTAGTGTTTGCTTTGGTCTACTTGCGCAACGCGTGGTTACGGGATGAGGCCACGATAAGGGTGTTAATACTGCTCGATTGCTGCTGAACCCCTCTGATACCCCTTTCCAGCTGTTTTTTTCAGTCGCTTGTATATAACGGTTATAGCTGAAGAAAATTTAGCAGAACTCCTAGTATTTACCAGTATTAAACTAGTATTCACTTTAAATTTAAATCAGTGACAGTCTCTGAGATTCTGTGAAAATTCTGAAATTTAAAAAATCTGAATACTGAAAAAAAAAGAAAACAGTTGTGCTAAATTGACTTAAATTCAGTGAATTTTCTCTGAATCTCAGACTCTCCCTGCTTCAGATTTTGAATAGAATTGCAAGGCAAACATCTTTTTGTTTCGGACTTTTTTTTTGGTAACTCGAACGATTTGTGAGATATTTGGAAGTAAAAATAGCTTTTATGTAATTGTGTGCGATATTTTTAAAATTGATTTGAAGTGTAGACCCGCTGAATATGGAAGTTCTGGCGTCAGTGATCGTGTCTCAGTACATGCATGATTTCTTTTTCGACAGAACTGTTTGAGAATGGATTCACAGAGAATAATTGTATTAGGAAAAAAAGTTCTTAAATTTTTAGGCTATTTGCGACTCAAATAACAAAAGTGTCTTATGTATGATTCCTGTTCGGGGATTTAAGGCATTTCTTTGACAAGGGTGCATGGACCCTTAAACATTCGTGCCCTAATGGAGGAGGGGGACGTTAGCAGGAGTCTATAAATTGTCGCACTGAATAATTTACAGTGTTTCCAACACCTTCCCAAGTTTGTTAAGCGTCATTCATGCCTTCAACTAGGGCACAATTATTTCAGTAACTTGGAATAATCGCAGGGTTCCACAGGAGGAGAGAGTCTCCTTGAAGTGCTGAGTGCGAAGGGGAAGGCAAATCGCGATCTCCTTTTAAATGGATTGGCATTTGCAAGAGGGGGCGTGCAACAAAGCCGATGATTACAGCAGGAAATGCCAATTTCCAAGCTGCTTCTCGAGGGGCGGTCCAAAAATTTCCTACCTCATTGTATGCAGTCAAAAAAGTACAACGTCCTAATTAAGTGACTTTTTAAAAGGAAAACAAGAATAACATTCGAGGAACCAACGTAAGTTGTAGGTTCCTTTGAGAGAAACAGCTTGAAGCATAAAGAAGAAAACATTAAAATTTACATCACGAGAATGTTGTTATATTTTTCCTTGAATTTTAAAGGGAAAGCTCGCCGCTCTTGAAGGGAAGTTGCTCTGATTGTGAAGGAAGTCCTATCCCTATCCTCAGGATACTTCCTTGTTTATTTTTTTATAGAACGGAAAATACTTTTGTCCTAATATTCAGTTACCACGGAGAAAACTCAGGAGAACGAGGGCGTACAAACTCGCGTAGTGTATACTGGCCGCGAAATAGAAACGCAATATTTGCGTAATAGCCATGATAGTTTAACAGGCCTACGCTTTTTCGTAGAATTAGTAAAATCTACTAAACTCTTAATTTTTCTATTGAAATTTAGCACAAATCGCACAAATGTGATCCGATTCGCGCTGACATTTACTAATTCTATTTCAGGGAGTACACCCTACAAAAAAAAACAGCGTAATAGTTTGCGTAACAGCGTAATTGTGTACATGTAACTTACGAGTTACTACCGCCTCGCAGGAGAAATATTAGCGGTCAGACGATAAATGACACATCAGCGATTGCTGAGTTTACAAAAAGTTTAGCATAATTTATCCCATTTAACTCGATGTGAGAATTGCACACCTGAGGAAAACAAGCCGTAATGACCTTGCGGTGATTATGGAGAGACTGCTGTGTAACAGAGAGTCGCCAATTGTATCACGTGACCCCACCAAGTTTTAGATCTTAACCAATCCGATCTGTGGAATTCAAAAGGACCCTTAGAGTTGGCCACTCTCTGTTACTACACTACAGTCTCTCTACACTAATTTTTTAAGGTAGCATTTTCAACCTTTTAGTTTAAATTTGGTGCTAGCTACCCTTCGTTGTCAAGCCGAGCGGAGCGATAGCGAAGCGAGGCACAAGGCACCTAACCTAACCTAACTTAACCTAGGGTTACCCAACTAAACGGTCGCCAAGCCCGATGCCGCTTACTTCTCGGCGCCCGCTCAGGGGCGCCAAGAAGTAAGCGGCATCAGGCTTGGCGACAGCCGAGCGGAGCGATAGCGGAGCGAGGCACAAGGCACTATATTTAAACTTGGTATACCACAAGAGGCTTGCTTATGATACAGGTTGGGCTAGGTTGGATGCCTTTTGCCTTGTTCCGCTATCTTTCCGCTCGGCTTGATGACGGAGGGTAGCACCAAATTTAAACCAAAAGGTTGAAAATGCAACCTTAAAAAATTACAGTGTAGGTGATTGTGGAAAATCGCAAAGTTTTGGGGCCTCGTTTAAAACGCTGCAATGACTTTCTTCTAGTTTCCAATCAAAGAAAATTAAAATTAGGGCTTGACACATATAATTTTAAACCGAAAAGAAGATAGAACGAGAGATACTGCTGGCGTAATGTGTCACCTAAACGTTGCAAAAGGTCCTTTTCGCCGCGTGGGGAAACGCTCCGCTTTCGGTATTCCCTGCAGGTCACTGGAATTATCAGTGACACCCGGGCAATTGGCATGTCAGGTCAATGACTGGAAGGTGGTGCGACGCGCGGGACGGGTCGGCGCCAGCGGTCGGACAGAGAGAGAGTTTACAGCGGGTGCGCCGCTAAGTGTGTCGGATAAGTGCGGGCCCAGCGAAGTAAAGAACCCGCATTACACGGCAATCGGCGTTGCGGCGGCGACGGCGGCGGCGACGGCGGCGGCGACGGCGGCGCGGTGCGGGGCGCGATTGGCGAAGCGGTGCGGTGGTCGCAGGACGGTGACCTACTCATGTCTACCCGCTGCGTGACTCCTTACATTCTACCGAGTCGTTGCTTTACGGCACGAAATTAAAGCGAAGTACCGTGTGATTAATCACTAAAGTCGCTCGGGTCTATTCTTAAAACCAGAATATTTTATTGGATGTATTTTTGGAAAAAAGAGCTGCTGGAGATGGTCAAGATAGTGGCCTTTGAGACTTGAAAAAATTATCCGAAGTTTTTATGTTTCATGCGGGTAGCTGTCATAAGCGCCAACACCGCAAGCGCCAATCCGTAACCGCCAAACGAGAAAAGTCGCAAACGCCAAAGTTTACCGCAATACTAACCTTACCTAACCTAACTTAACCTACCTTAACCCAACCTAACTCAGCCTAACCTAACTTGACCTAACCTAACCTGTACGAACTTTGGCGTTTGCGACTTTTCTCGTTTGGCGGCTACGGACTGGCGCTTGCGGCGTTGGCGCTTGTGGTTTTTTGCGCTATCGAACGCCCCCCTTTCATGCGGAAGTTTTACGGCAGTACTGTAAAATCATCGAACTTTTGAAACCTTCAAAATCAGCGTAAAAAAGTAGCAAAACGCGTGTGATTAGAGGTTTTGTCGTCTTTTCGTCTCGCTAACTGTTAAGAGGTTGGATTATCGAGAGGTTAAGTATTACATTTGAAAATCGCAACTACAGTTTATATAAAAAGTCGATGGGTCCTCAGGAAAATTGGAAAAAGTTTTTTCTTCCTCTTTTTTTTTCTAGGGAATCTTGCATTTTTAAGAATGAATGGTTTTTGAAGTTAAAATGACATGCCTGACCCGCATAGCACACGAAAGTTCTGACCTACTTCAGGCCCGCTTTTTTCAGTCCTAACCGTACTCTTTTTCCCCATTTTGCCAAATCGGAGGCCGACTTAAGACCATCCTTTTATCTTATAATAAAAATAAATGTACAAAAAAAATCAACTGTCCTAAAAAAATTTCAAAGCGTCTCTCTTAGGAATCTTTGTAATTGGCCCGTTTTTTTTTCTTCTTCTCTTCGTTTAGACATAGTTGAACCTAATATATACGTTTCTCAGGGTTTCCCCAATATTTTAAAAAAGTTTTATCACTGTCAGCAGTACTTAATACTGACTACAAACGAGTTGACGAGCGTTTTGGGTCGACTAACCGTATTACGCGGGGTATTATGTATTCAGTAAAACTCAAAAAACGCGTAACCCTGCTTAAACTGTCGTTGTTCTGTCGCACTTCTTCCAGAGCGCTGTTAACGCTGCGAAGGCAGCAAGAGAGGTTCAATTGAAGCACGAATAAAAGGGGATGACCGTGGGCGCCCGCCCCCCGTTATGGGGACCATCCTTAAAGCAGAGGTATTTGTCGCGCTGCAACGTCTTATCTTAAAAAGCTCACGGGTTGAGAGGGGGCAGCGAACGGGACGGAGAGAATGAGTGCGCAGCACTTTCTCGCAACCTCAAGAATTAAATCTGTCACCATCTGTGGGTTACATGAATAAACACAAAGGTTGAACAAAACTTTGTCAAGGTGGAGAAATCTAACTTTGCCGGCCGAGTCTGTGG
>Ga0058701_10002066_pt1 | contig 14917 bp, 6 predicted proteins | sample AgamicOrMae_FD_97039 | JGI IMG/M metagenome (GOLD analysis project Ga0058701, IMG submission 97039) | Agave microbial communities from Guanajuato, Mexico - Or.Ma.e | ecosystem: Host-associated > Plants > Phyllosphere > Phylloplane/Leaf | place: Guanajuato, Mexico | collected 2012-06-04
ACAGAGGAAATCCTTTTCGTTCTAGAATACATCAGTTGTAAACGGCTTTCCTCTTATTTCTAAACGCTCTATCCGCTTCAGACTAGAGTAATACTCTAATATTAAGAATAAACCGCTCTAGAGAGCTTTTCCTCTAGTTTCAAGAATATTTTGTTTTGGGTGCATAAAGACACCGATAACTGATCTTGAATGTAAGATTCCTTTAACTTTCTTTCCTCCATATCTAAACGCCTTTTTCTTCCTAAATCTGAAGTCCAAAAATTTGAAAAAAAATCAAAGTGTAAAATACCATTATTTTAAAGTAAAAAGTAGTTTTATATTTTCAAACGAATGACGTTGCTGAAATTACGTCTTATCTGATTGACTTATGTTCTTAGAATACTTAGCTTAACTTAACCTAGGTTTACAATATACCTAACCTATGTTGAGCTACTTCATAAAAACAACAGAAATTAGTTAACTAGCAAATGGGGAGCCACAATTCCTCAATTAAATCGTGGTACATGAGAAAAACAAACCGATTAAAGGTATGTTAGGCACGCATCAACGTTGATTATTAATCTTATAACAGCTTAAGTCAGTACTTAAAAATACTTCTGTATTACAGATAAACTGGTGCAAAAGTCCCATTGTGTCAACACAGAAATCAGTTCATGTATAGAGAATGTACTGGATCTAGATTTAAATTCTGAAATAAATGAGTGAAAAATAAGTCGCGTCTGTTGGTTTACACAAAGCGTTCGGCTATCCCAGTTCCCCCTGAATGACTCGGCTGGAAGAGGGACACAAGGAGGGGTTGGCACTAAGCCACTCAGCAAGTGCGCCGCCCGCCAACAAAGAACCGCCTTCTAGGACAAACTTGGACGGCTCAGTCCGTTTTAACCTCACCCGCACCCGTCAACCTCCGACCTGCTCTGTCCACCATGCCAGCCATCATCTGCCGTCCGCCCAGCGTCCGCCTCTAAATGCTGCATCTTATGGACGCTGAATTTGGCTCCCAGTGCCGTTAAAGGACTCACATTTTTTTAACCAACCCATAACAACCCATAGTATTTGGAGTGAAACTTGGCATATGACGAATTGGAAAGATTTATTCCGTTAAAATACGAAGTTTTAAGCTTTGAAAAAATTATTGAATTTCGGGTTTCTAAATGGGTTATAATTTTTTTAATTGTGACAATACTGAACTGAAAAGATCCTCGAAAATATTTGTTTCTGTTTCCGAACGGCATCGCTGGGCGGTAGTGCGTTAATTTTTGAGATTGCCTTTTCAACAACTTGTATCTAGAGCAGCCCGGCGAAGAGTATGTAAACGAACGTAAGACGCTCAGAAGAAAACGGGGTGTTTTTGTATTTCCAGATTCTCTTGGTGCCTGAATTATAAAGATAGGCACCCCGCATCTCATAACAGTAAAAACAAAACACCCGTTTTGGGATGCTTTACCTGTTTTGGGTGAGAAACTATAACAGGGGTAGTACTTATTTCGGTGATTTTTCAACATAGACTTAAGTTTAGCCACATCAATGGAAAGCTCTCGCCGAGACCTTTCGTATGGTGTGGCTGAATATAGACTTATATTGAAAAATAACTAAAATACATACGACCCCCGTTTTAATTTCATACCTAAAACACGTATAGAACTCCATCAAACAGGTGTTTAAGTCTTACTGTGATACATTCACTCGAATTGGAACCTCTTACTTGTTCTGTGAACACACTTCAAGCAAACATTTGATTGCAAGACAAGGCGAGCAGTGTAACTAAGCCATATCCTTATTAAAAATCTGTAATTTTTATCCGACAATGAACTATAATTCAATTCCGTTCAACCTGTCGTGGATTTCAGTGCATTCACCGTGAACTACTAAAAAACGCATGGTAGCGAAGGTAACCGTGCTACAAGTCAATTTTCTTGTTTTTCAGGACATGGTTTGAAAAGAAAAAATAAGTCTTCTATAAGAATAGGATTATTGAAGAAAGAAACAATTTAAAGTGAAGCGAAGCCCAAAACTCTTTTCCATCGCCAAAGTTTGCACCGAAATAAAACGCTCTTAAACTTTCGAAAGGGAAAACAATACAATTTCTCTTTTAAAATTTCGCCATACCTTTTGTCTAAATCCCTGCATGAATGAAACATGAGGGTGACGTCACCGCCAGCAGAACTTCGAATAAAAAACGTTTCTAAGATATTGGGCACAAAGAAACAATTCGTATATAGGCGTGCTGTCAACTTTGGAAAATAAATCAAGCAGCAAAAAAAATGCATCCTGGGTGAAGTTGTAATTTTGTCAATCGGGTGGATTATGGCCAAGAAGCTCTCTTTTCTGGGACTTTGTTCCATAAAATACGCGTATTTCAAAGGGGTGCATATTAATACAGGTGCCTTTAGTTGGAAATGCAGTTATTTTGCGACACCCTTTCAGGATAAAAGCAATATTCTCATGAGAAGAGCTACTACAAATCCGAGTAAAGACTATGTTAAAGAAAATCTTACTTGTTGATAAAGCGAAGGATAACTTAGGTTGGGCCAATCTATGTCAGGTTGACGGAGTATAAATAACCAACTCTTATTTTAAGTCCGATACCTGTGGTTTGGGTAAAACGGGGAAAGAGCGTTATTTGCAGTGTTGCCAGGTTCCGCAATTTCGTAAATTTTAATCGCGTCTTGATTTTTAACCATTAAAGATAACCTAGCATGTCGGGTATGTTTTGGATCGCTCTCAAGCTGACCATTCCAAAAATAGGATTGAACGTCATGTTATCTTTACCGGTTAAAGAGGTAGACGCGTTCGACTATGACGGAGTCGCGGAATCTGACAACACTGTTTGGGCATTTTTTGAAGATGAACCTATCAATATAACTGGAATGAAAAGGTCTTGTTGAGAGCTCTCAATCTGTACATAGGTATTGATAAGGGTCTTCAAAAATAACCAAATTACGCTCTTCCGCCATTTTACCTTATACCCAAAACAGGTATGAGACTACCTCAAACAGGTGTTACGTTTTTGTTGTGAACTTTGGTTAGAAAAGGTCAGACTAATGTTCAGGTAGGTTAGGGGATATTGGTCAATCACTATGCAAGTTGTTATTGGGTTGCATTCTTCAAAGGATGGTCATAACGAGGACTCCTGTGCATCACTGAATCTGTATAATGTTTGCTGAAAAAATATATTAAAATTAAAAGAATTCAGCTATTGTTAGATTTGAGTTCTAGTAACCGTGATGATAACTGGGTCAACCATTGAGAACTCAAGTGATGACGTTTTCCAAGGAGTTATCCTGAGCCAAAATGTTGCGCGGGAACCAGAACATGATATCTTGCTTAATCCAACTACTTAGGTTTTGCGTCAGAAATAAAAGGCCGTGCAATCTTGTGGTCGCAGATCACGTACCGAACAACAGCCACGTTTTGCACACAACAAAAATAAATACCGAACGAAAAACAGGAAGAAACGGGGATTTTGGGAAATCAACACTTGTTGGATTGCGCTCCTCCAACTCAATGGATGTTTCGATAACGGTAACTGAAACCTTCCAAGAAGTATTAATTTACAAATCGACCTCTCCAGATAAAAATCCACTTTGAAGATTCGCTCTTGCCAACGGATGGATAACAATCCATGCTGTGTATTCTTCACAAAAACTCGTCCTGCATTTTTCAAAGTTCAGAGGTTATGTTCCCTTTATCTCATTTTTTATCCAAGTGTGATATTAATTCCATTCTTTACATAAACTTCATAGGTTCACGTTAGGTTTTTTAAGCTTTTTTCCGCTTTACAAAGACTCGATCCCGCGTAGGAGCCTAAATTACCACTGAGAAATTAATGGCATTAGGCTTGGTGCTGGTTAGGTTAGGTTACCTTTACGAAAGCGTGAGACGCGATAGGTAGGATTTTTCTTCTTTCATATTGACTGCGTACGTAACGGATGCACTTTTTAAAAGGATAACGCCGTTTTGTATGCAAGCTGTGTCAGGGAGGGTTGATAAAACGCATTACATGGTCTTACGTGTAATGCATTTTAAAGGACTTGCATGTCCTGGAGAAATGTAAAGTACCTCGGTGGCTCAGGCCCATGACGTGTCGACTCGCCATACGGGTTTGGAGTTACGCCCTTATGTTTTAAAATCCTTGCTGCGGTGCACGGCGATTAAGTACCAGAAATTTTTAGATAGAGGTCATCCTCAATTGAATCGGTGGATGATAGTCTACGACATCTACGGGTTTGTTCATATTGCTTTATCCGGATAGCCGAATAAAATTTGATCTGTCTTCTCTTTAACTTCGATTGCGATTAAAGGAAAATCTAGTTGAATACTACTTTTTCTGATTTAAGACTTCAACGCATTGCGACAAGGGAATTAAAAAAACATGAAAAAATAACATTTTTTTAAATATGAGCATTTTGTAAAGGTCAGTTGTATTCGCACGCCTATACTAATACAAGGGAGAGTTGAACGCACGGAAACAAACCTTATGCATTTTGAATCGAGCAGCGTGTAAATAGTGACTTCGTTTTGTTAATGATTTCATTCTTCCCTTGCAGTTACTCAATTTTAAAGTCATTGTTTATGCACAAATTTAGAATACATTCTTGTCTTTCAATAAAAAACTGAACATGACTCCAAGTCGGTTATTAAATGAAACGGCTTAATTGACGTCGACTAATCTAATCTTTAACCTAACTTACCCTTCTGTATTGTCTCCTCTAGCTTGACCTCAAACTTCCGACGGAAAGTTAAGCATGTCGAAAAATACCCCTTTGCCCCTAAATAAAACTCGTGAAAGAGAGTTCTGCTAAACATTTCAGAGTCCACGTCACTGAACTAAACAAACGCTATATTTACTGGTCATTTCTCTTTTACGGTACAGAGTTTTGTGATTGGCAGGGCCATTGCAACCTGTGCAAGTTGCGATCAATAACAGCAACCATTGGTTTAGCCAATACTTTGACCTGTCAGTCGGGAACAAGCCGTCAAGCGTGTGTTTTGAGCCACAAAATAAGTCTGAGTTCGTTGGGTATTGACTGTGTCACTCCGCCATGCTCGATTCTGCTAGCTTTACTCTCTCATTCGTATTCCCGCATCTTCTCAAGCAGTGACACTCACTCCGCCAAAGGCGCTTAACACTCACTCAGCGCTCGCGTGCCCGCGAAATTCAAATGTGCCAACATTTTTTTTTATCTTTTGCGTTGAAGCTTTACCCCACAGGATTCTCTTCATAATTTACTTTTTTCGGCCTGCTTCCTTAAGGTGTTTTCCGTGTTGCGTATTAAAAGAATGACAGGGCTGCACCTTCATCGCTTTATCTATTCATCAAGACGGCTGAATTCGGGTTCCGATGTACATGAGGCCTGGAATAAAATCGTAAATCAATCTTCCTGCTGAAGACGGAATTAGGTCATTAGGTTCTTCGGGTTTTAACAGGCTTTGGATCGCTATGGAGCCCACAAGAAGTGTGTTGTCTCAGTGGCGTTTGGACTGCTTTGTGTTATGGACTGCTTTGTGTCCTGAGTATTTCTTATTTCTATATGAACACAGTTATTTTCCCTCAATATTTCCATAAAATGGTTGAGGAGAATCGGTTCTTTCTTATGTTTTGAACGAAATGCAGCCCGCATTTTTTTAAGATAGGTATTTTAAGCGGAGATTTTATAAATATTGGAAGTAAACGGCCAATTGTGATAGAGCAGGTTGACAAAACTTAAGTTAACTTGGGTGGGTTGGCTTAACCTAATCTTATGTGTGAACCAATTGTGAGTTTAGCCAACATAGCCAAACTTCAACCTCTTTTGTCCTTAGCTACAATATTTACCTAAACCTAATTCTGGACCTGACCGGACTTCATCTTACAAAAATGTACCCACTAACCCTAGCCAGCCCTCACGGAAAAAAAGGTTTTGTTATTCCAACGAAATCATTTCTTAAAATAGGGATGACAAAAATTTTGTTACAACAACAAAATGTTTGGTTCTATCAACAAATCGTTTGGTTGCTGCGGGAAATTTTTGGTTCCAACAACAAAAATTTTATTATTTGTTGTCCCTAATTTTGTTGCCGTAACAAAACCATTTTTTTTTTCGTGCATGGTTGAACCAAACCGAGGTTCAAAGAAAACTACTGCGAAACCCAGAAGTGAATAGGGTCACGCAGCCTTGTTGCAGCCATGGCGAAATGCGGCGCCCTCTATTCCCATTAGCGGCATGACTGTGATGTGTTCTTGTCGTTCGAATGGCTTTACACTCGATACACAAGCCCCTGTCTGACCGAGGATAAAAATATCACTTTTTTCATTCGTAGTTATTTTACAAGCTTCACATAAACTGTTTCCGTTTAGTCTCACACTTCAAGTCCCTGGCTTTGCAATTAATTTCACCTCATCTGGCGTGACTGTCACTGCGTACAGTGAAACAAAAATGTAACTCGTTTTTTTTTGGATCCTGTCTGCACCTGGGGGTGTAAAAATGAGCCCATTGAAGCGGTTTTCCGAGGGTCCCGTGGGACTGGCAGGGGTGGGGTAGGGTCCCACAGGGGTGGGGGGAAGTCCAGCCTCACGCGGACTGCGGACAAGTGTAACAAATTGCAACGTAATGTCAAAATGTCCGTGGAACAGTCGGCGTGGCCATTTCTCTGAGAGAAGGGGATATTGGCGGGATTCTCAAGCACGGGGATTTTAGGTGACAAGTTGAAGATTGTTATCTGACATTCTTTGTTCCCGTTGGCAGTTACAACGTTTCCGATGTCCTCTGTTTTTCAGTAGATTGATGGTGCTGATGCTGTACACAGGTGATAACTTTTTATCGCTTGCAAGGGGAACCCCATAATCAGCTTTGTTATACGAACGAAATGAATGGACAATGGACATAGGGGTGGGATGCTCGAGCTCAGTGGTTAAATATGCCATCTCAGGACAGGGCGGCACCCACAAACACCAAATTTCAAAACCGCCAACCCGTATTCGCCAGTATCCATAAGCGCCAATAATCATAACCGCCAAAGTCAAAGGTTAGGTTAGGTTGGTAGCGGCTTTGGCGGATTTGAAATTTGGTGGTTTTGGACATTAGTGGTAGCGGCATTGGCGGATTTCAAATTTGGCGTTTATGATAGCTACCCGTTTCTAAGCGTTGCTCAATCGGAAAACGAACGGTACTGTACCTTCCAAAAAAAATGGAAAAGTAATCAGGCTAAAAGGATTTGCCACTTTGTCTTTTAAGTTTCATTGGATGGTTTAAATGTATGTTAGTAAAGTGGCAGTGTTCAGGTGTTATAAGGTTTCGCTTAAGGCTTTTACGGTAATTATTTTGAGAGCAGTGATCATCAGCTGCAGCTGCACTTGAAAACATTCTACTAGATATATTTTGGGTACGGGTGACTCACACGGACAACCATCCTGCCAGTCGTCATGTAGGCAACCCCCTCGACTTCTGTGTGTAGAGGTTTGGTGGTTGCCTACTCACTGCAGACTCGCCCTGTAACTTAAGCCAGAACAAAGAAACAATCAGGAACTTTTGATTTCCCATTCAATGTGACTTCTGATCTATAAATCCCTCTGCAAAGGTACCACTTTTCTAAAATAACAAAAAGAAAAACAACAAAAAAAGAATGTAGGAATACTTATAAGGCCGTGAGCTAGCAATCTTGTTTCGAGCGAACTTCTTGAATTGATTGAACTCTTAGAAACAAGAAGTGTAAGGCCATGGTCCAGCGAGATCGTGGACGGTTTATCGAACTCCCGAATACCGATTTTCCAAGAAAACTTTCGCTCTTGAGTGTATATCCAAACTTGGTTAACGAAGACCGCGTGAAAGTTGAGTGAAAACTTTGCTCATTTTCCCGGCAAACCTTTTTTGTGATCGATTCACACCTTGTAAGCCGTGTTCTGGTGAATTCCTTGCCCAGCTGTTCTCATATTCATCGCTATAAGCTCGAATCGTTTGGTGCCTCCACCTGATCTACTCTGTTCACCGATTGGTCGTTATCTGGACCGTTCACTGCAGGATTTCCTGGTGATGACTTGCACGCCATATTGTCCTGTAGCCCATCCTGCCCAACAACCCAAAGGGCTCAACCGTCCTCTTAAAGACTCCCTGCGAAGCCCTATACAAAGTCTTCAGAACCTTCTTCAACTGCAGGCCATTGTCCAGGGTCCACGCCCGGCCCACTGATCACCCTCTTTCATAGCTCGTATCCCTCCCCTCTGCCATAGAAACCGTTGTTACGTCAGAAATTAACCTTAAACAGCCTTTGGAGAGATTCGAAAAAAAATTCCCATGAAATTCAGCAATTTTAATCTTGGGAAAACGCCTAAATTATTAAATTTCAGGTTTCCAGAGGGGTGATATTTTTGAAACTGTGACAATACTGAACTAAAAAATCGTCTAGAATGTTTTTTTTTTCTGTTTCCGAATAGCATTGGTGGGCAGTAGTGTGTTTAAGGGAAACTCCTTCGGAAAAGCTCGTTTGTCAGGCTCGAAATTCAAACATCTTTCTGCTGTGTTTTAAGATGGAACCACTCAAACGTCTTGTAAACGGTAACATCTACAGAAGAGCGAATTTTCTCAAATGTATACACCGTTCCTTTCATCTTCCACCAGACGAGGTTTAATATTGTCTCATTTCAATCTTAAGTGGATTTTGAATTCGTTGCCAGCATGAAGTCGTAATCACAATCTCGTGTAATGTGTAAAATTAAACCAAGTCACCCTAATTCATCCCTCTCGGCTGTTCTCTATCCAAATGTTTATTCAAACACTGCACGGGAAAAATGGTTTTGTTACGGCAACAAAATTAGGGACAACAAATGATTTTTTTGTTGCTTCAACCAAAAATTTTGCTGCAGCAGCCAAACGTTTTGTTGATAGAACTAATCATTTTGTTGTTGTAACAAAATATTTTTGTTATCCCTATTTTAACAAATGACTTTGCTGGTGTAACAAAACCTTTTTTTCCGTGTGCGATCTTACCGTAGTTTACGTTTCATGAGTTCAAACATGGCCTTAAGTTTTCTAAAATAGGAGTCAAAACAGTGAAAAATTATCATGTCACAAAATTTCCGTCTAAAACAATGTTTCCTCTTTTTTATGTTTATTTGTGGATTTTAAAATAGAAATCTTTGAGTGTATATCGGTTTTTATGATGGGGAAAAGTTTTAAAATCACAGCATCCTTTTTGTGATGGTACGATTTGATCTAAACGGTGCGTTGGTGCTTGTATTTCAGTCTTTGATACCTTTTTCAAGGGCCTTCGTTACTACTTTAAGAAACTTTCTTGAAGAGCAAATCATCGTGGAGGTACGGAAATGACTACCGTTTGGGTTTCGATTGAGCAGAACGAGGTCGTGCCGACGAAAGTGTGTGTAATTGTCCTGAAAAATGCTCCGCCAAGAGAAGTCTAGAAGTTGAAAAGTTTAAGACGGGCCATTTGTATATAGCTGAGGGGCCTTAAAAGGTAAAACTTTTCTCATTGAGAACCGGTCACTGACGTTTGACTAAGGCAATAGTTTCAATTTAAAGGAACGAGCGCTTCCTTTGATATGATCGATCGCTTTCCTGACAGCTTTCCCCTGGGAACCTTCGCGTCGATCCACTCACGAGAAATATCGCGGAAGAGTATCGATTTTTAAATCTTGGAATATTAATGGTTCGCGTCGTCAGACCCATTTTCCGAGAAATCCACATAAAATTATTTCCCTAGCCTCCTTTTTTTGAGTGGAGATGGTTAGACATTATCATTCAACGATAGTGATAGCAAACCTTACCAAATAACTCTAAATTTTAATCAGTGAGAGTCTCAGATTCATTGGAAATTCACTGAATATTAGTCAATGTAGCACCACTGGAAAAATTCAGTTGTGCCATATTGACTGAAATTCAGTTAATTTTCACTGAATCTCAGAGACACTCACTGACTCAAATTTAGAGTGAACCTTACGTATCGCAACTCTTATGACTGTACGGTTAGAGCATGTCGCACTCTCCTTGGTTTTATGTGGAATAGTAACATATCAGAGGTCTCAAGTGCAACTTAAACGCATGTACATTGAGGAATTAACAATTTTGTCAGTATTACTGAAAGATTATTAAGAGTCAAGTTCATCTAAAACTCCTCGACGGTCTCGTGTTCCGGATATGGACCTCTCTTCTGGATGCTGCGATTTTCTTCTCTGGGCCACCTAATCTCCCTCAGGACATTGAGAGGAGCGCAAAGCCAGAGACGTGCCCTGTCTTCATTGCCGGCCTTTCTTTCCCAATAACCTCTTCCCACATTGCTTGCCAAACAGACGATTTTAGGTCGCGAAAATATCGGACATGAGGAAAAGAGGGTGTTATTGTTTGGATGTGATCGTGTTGGGTGAGCACAGAGTTTCACAGCGGCCGACGTTAGCAAATATTTTTTCTGTGGTCGAACGAACCTCGATAATTGGCGATGGGATATTTTCTGTTAGGTTAAAGATTTACCCTTTATATATCAGATTCTTTTTCACGTAACCAATCCCTCCGTTCTTTATCGAACCCACATGAAATTTTGGATACAAAACCATATCACAATATTTACTTCCACCGGCGCGGTATGTTGGCATTAATAATATTCTCCTCTGTTTTGCAGGTACGTGCAGCTTGTTTGGAATAAGGTAGGTCCAGGCTTTCTACCTAAGGCACGTGCTTAATGAAGATGAGTCAGTGATCAAGTTTTCTACAGTAAATAGGTTTGAATCCAGCTTTATACGCCGTGGTTTTGATATAATCACACTAATCAATTTCGCCTATCTCAAGGATTTCAATTTATCTGTTTTCCTACAGGGTTTTTATCCTAATCAAGCTTGATATAACCTACTTCCTCGTATCTTCAACCAAGAAAAGTCAACCTGTATGTCTTGCAGATTTTGACCTTGAAAGATATAGAATTTTCATGCATCAAAGATTGATTGTAGAACGTTTTGTGACGGATTTATTTGAGAAGAGTTTCCATTGGTATCTCAGGCTAGATTGGGTTAGGCTATGTTAGGTTACGTTGAGTTTGGTTACATTCGGTCTCTACATAAATGTTGAGTTGCTTATGTAAAAGCAATGTTAAAAAAATCTCCGTTTTAAAGAGATCGAGCCTCCGTATTGCATCGACTATTGAGAGTTCGTTAAACCCTGAATCCAAGTTAATTAATGACGGTTCGAGGATATCAATTGCAATGAGGCACCTCCTAATTTTGTGACGCCCCCTCGCCGATGGAGGCGACGCAGCGCAGGTGAGGGTAATGGACAATGCGTGTCACTGACGCAACCGGACCGGCGGTCCCACGTTCGTTTCCCGCCGCACATATTGTCGCGTCCAATACAAACAACGACCGGTTCGCTGCCTGGCCACTTCGGCTTTTAATTGACTGATAAAACTGATTGTCAATGAGCTGTGTCTCTAATTTCACCGCAGCTGGACGCGCCCGGCCCGTTTGTTTTTGCTGTTATAGTTTTATTCGTGGAAAGGGGAGAAAGTGAAATGATTTACAGTAAAAACTAGCCCCTGTTTCAGGTAGTCCATTACCTGTTCTGGGTGGGGAGGTAATACAGGAGAGGCGTAATTAGGTTATTTTAAAGATATACTTGTTGACAACTACATCAATTAGAATATCTCGTGGAGAGCTCTCAATCACGGTTGTTCATAGGGGTATCTTCATAATCACCAAATTACGCTCTTTCCCTTGTTTTAACTTCATGTCTACAACAGATATGGGATTATATTAATTAAAAGCTCTCGCCGAGAGCTTCTCTCTTTTGTGACTGAAGGTAGGTTTTTCTTGAAAATTAGTCAGTATGCAAATTACACCCGTATAATTTTCACATAAAAAGAGAACTTAAAAAAGGTTTACCGTTTTTACGGTTAGGTTTCTGTTTGAAACTTTTCTAAAACTTTCGATACCTCCATGCAGAAAGGTCATTACTGAAAGAGTGAATGCTGTAAGGTCATAACTGAGAAACCCAGTGCTGTAAGGTCATAACTTTCAGGCCTAAAATGTAAGTGCTTTTAGAATTTCAATTTCTACGCCCACGGGCTGATTTCGGTGTATATTTAATGCTGGAAGCCTATTTTGAAATGGGAAGTTTGTACTTGATGGAAAAATGCTGGAAAATTTATCTTTGAGTGACTGAATTCTTAAGACGCTAAAAATTTTAGACGGTAAGTTATGACCTTATAGCACTGGGTTTCTCAGTTACGATTTTACAGCTATGGGTTTTCTTTTAGTTATAACTTTCCTGCATGGAGGTATCGGTATATTTTTCGAGGTTATGGTTCAGAGTGCGATCGGTCGAGCAGCCTCTGCGTACCGCTTTTCTTCTGAAAGAGTAATTCACAATTACGCATTCTGTCGACACCCGAAACTTGCAAGGCGGTGATCTCCCTGCCAAAGACGTTCCGGAAACACAAGACAGGCGTGGGCCGAGCCCCTGCCGGTCCGTTCGCGTCCGTCCACGACATCAAAGCGCGCCCTGCCCAAGGCGATTAGGAAATCCCCCCCTCACCCCCCGCAATGCCGTTAGCCCCAAGAGGCATCATTAGCGAGACGGGCAAACTCCATTGACCCCGATGGGTCATCGTCGCTGCCCAGTAGAGGGCGCAGCCTTCGTCAATATCAAAACAGTCCACCCTAAAATCAAGTTCGCCGAAAATGTAGAGAGGCTCAGTGATTAGAGATGTTCATGGAAGCACAGGCCTTGCGTTAGGTTAACGAAAACTGTTAGTTGTTGACTTAGGGACGTACTCATGTTTGCGTTTAACTATAGCTGTTTGGATTAAGACAAGACGGCCTCGATAAGCGGCCTTCAGCTGACTCCGCATTCGGCGAGGTATAGTTTCAGTGTTGCCAGATCTTCTCACTCAATTTCTTCAAAATATTTTAAACTGTTTAACCTGTAAAGATAAACTAAAAATCAACCCGATTTTCAGATTGCTCAGCTCGAGAGCGATTCGAAACATATCCAACATGCTGACTTATCTCAACTGGTTCTTGAGTTAGCTTGAGGTTAAAATTTACAATAGCTCAAAATCTGGCAACCCTAGATCGTAAGTCGTGTCGCACTCGAATCTAACGACTCATTTTTTCGAAATTTGTGTTGGTAATAATGCTTTTAGATTCGGAGGACCCTGCGCTCGGTTAGGTCACTTCAGTGGTGTTGCCAACATAAATTTCTAGAAACAGAAATCCCCGAGGTGTGAATGCGACACGCCTTTTGATCTCCATCGTACGTTCTAAATTTTAGAAGTTGTATTTTATGCCTGTGGTGTTTTTTAGTCGTTGAATCATGCGAATCATTTCAGAGGATGTATAAGCAAATTTAACCTAAAAGTCGCTGACCTTAGCGGCTGTTATACGCGACGCACAAAATGCTTTACCTAACCTTACTCAACCCCAACTTAACCTAACCTAACCTAAAAGTTGTCAAAGCGCAGCGACCGCGGAGCAATTTTCATGGCATCTCACTTATTGTACACAACGGTGTGTTTAATCCTAGTTCTTTACACATGACGCAAAAAGTACATCCTTAAAAAAATTGATTACGCTTTTGAGTAGGAATGAAAAGGTTTGTGAATATAGGGTCGGTAATTAAAATTTTTCTCCTTTTTTAACCTCTGTGGTCATTACATTTTTTCTTAGAAACTTCTTAATGTTTCAAGAAAAACATCGTTATTTCAAAGGACCTAGTCGTCAAAAGAAAACATTTCGTGATCATCATTTTGGGGATCTCGGAACAATTGAAAAAGGCATGGCCTACATCATAAAATCTTGAATAATGCTTAATTAAAAAGACCTGAAGTGCCCTTAGCAATTTTCAGCCTCCTTTAGACATTGTCGAAGATTAGCATTCTCCTGCTCATATCTATTAACGTTTCTTAATTTCCATTAATTTTTAATTCCAGCCAACTTTAGCAAACTCATTACATCATCCCACGTTTGTAAAATTTGATATGAGAAAATGCTTTGTTGAAAAATAAATATACAGGGTGTTCCAAAGTTTTATGGTAAAGTCGCCAGTAACCAAAACCAGGGGTAGAACCGAGACGACGAAAATAGATTCATTCACATGTGGTTTAAAACGTATCCTTTGCAAACGAATGAAATTGATTTTGAAATGATCGGTCTTTTTCTCTGAGGAAGCGTCCACTGTAGCCAGTCGATGAAAATGATGTGCAACATGTTTTTGAGTAACCCAACAGTAGAGTTACATTAGGTACCTTGAACAGTAACGTCCAACAAGCGGGAAAAAAAGAGTTTTGAAAATATTTCGTTAAATGAGTCATTTTTTTTCTCCTAGCGCCTGTACTGTTCATTCAACGTGAACATTTCAACTTAGTTCCGATAATAAGGTACTCGAAAACATGTTGTGAATCATGTGCTTTGAATGTTGTGCTCTAGTGGACACTACCTAAAAAACGCATGATTGAAAAACTAAGTCATGCGTGTTGACGCCAAATGGTAAACTTGACCCTATGGTCATTTCACATTTATTCGCCTTACGAATCCCCCACCGCTGTCTGTGGATCTCTACTTTACAATTAAACCTGAAACACCCTGTATATAGTACGATTTTATCATCATCACTCTTTTTACTCTTTGTTTTGACGTTGAGCCCGACTTATCATGTCATATAAAATGAAATTCGTCTCGTCATAAAGGGATTAACACCCCTCGTCTCGGAAAATCCTCCTCTTCACAAAACCCATCCCGCCAAATCCCTCAACTTTACCTCTGAATAAAAATGGCTCTCTTATGAAAATGTCAAAGGATCTCCATGAAGTGGCCGGTCCGTTTGGTAGGTTATCACACGGACTGCGATCGAATTCCCCCCCCCCCCAATTGACTGTTCCCCATTTTTTTTTCCCCGCCCTACTAAAATTCAGCGTCCCTTTTTTTTTTTCATTTTACCAAACA
>Ga0058701_10002067_pt1 | contig 14916 bp, 16 predicted proteins | sample AgamicOrMae_FD_97039 | JGI IMG/M metagenome (GOLD analysis project Ga0058701, IMG submission 97039) | Agave microbial communities from Guanajuato, Mexico - Or.Ma.e | ecosystem: Host-associated > Plants > Phyllosphere > Phylloplane/Leaf | place: Guanajuato, Mexico | collected 2012-06-04
CGATACCCCCCTCCACCCCCTCCCCACCGCCTATACGTTTGATCGCGCGGAGATCTAAATCGCTAAGGCGACTTAAAAATAATCTCAACCTGCTCTCGGAGGGTAGCGAATTCGTTATTTACTTAACTTCTTCAAAAGTCTGATTGAACCTCCTGCTTCTCAGGTGTGAGCCATTTTTTTTCGTAGCCCTTGACGGAGTTATTTGTCCTTTTTCTGCTGACACCACGGGGATTACTTTTCATCATTTCTTTTCTTAGAGGCCGTTTATAAATTACGTGCTATAAAAATGACGGTTAAACGAGCTGAAGACTGCGAGGGCAAATTGTCAACCGTTCATTTATTCCGACGCTAAATTAGCTCAGGTCGGAAAGCTTAGCCAGGTTGAGTCGGGTAGCTGTCATAAGCGCCAAAAACCACAAGCGCCAATCCGTAACTGCCAAACGAGAAAAGTCGCAAACGCCAAAGGTCTTAACCGCAATAATAACCTTACCTTACCTAACCTAACTTAGCCTAACTTAGCCTAACCTAACTAAGCCTAACCTCACTTAACCTAACTTGACCTAACCTAACCTATACGAACTTTGGCGTTTGCGTCTTTTCTCGTTTGGCGGTTACGGACTGGCGCTTGCGGCGTTGGCGCTTATGGTTTTTGGCGCTATCAAATGCCCCCCGTTTGTGTCCACGAAACGACATACTTTTTCAAACTTACAATATTTTTACTTTGAATTTTACTTTGAAAAAAAAAAAGAAATTGTCCGATGACGTCAGGTAGATGCCGCTCTCGTTAAGTGACGTCATAGTTAATAATACCTAAAGATCATCTCTGACTGGAATCGATTTCTTGTTACTTGAAGATTATGCCAAGGACATCACTTATAAAAAATGATCTAAGCATCTTTCGCCAATGGTAGCACACTCCTATTATTTCCGTGAGAAAATGCTCATCCCTAATGAATGAAAATAGCTGACATTCGTGATGAGCGAATTAATCGTCGTTTAATTGTTCTGGGCGTGACACTTTGGTTATCAAAGTGACTTGATTTCTTAGGTGAAAGGTCAGTCAAACACATAGCAATGCACTGTGCACCCTGAGCAAAGGTGAATCAGAAATCGCAACTTAATTGCCCACCTCGACACCTCGGCGGCGCAGAATCTCGCCCTTGAATTTCCAGTGATTGGAATATCCATCCATTTGCTTCCACCTTGTAAATCTTAGAGGTAAGATAACAGTTAAATAAAAACACCCGTTTTAGAGAATGCTATACCTGTGTTAGGTATGTAACGGAAACGAAGGTACGTATTTTGGTTATATTTTTCAAGATAGATCTGTGTTCAGCCACATCAATGGAAAGCTTTCGCCGGGACCTTTTGAATGATATGGCTGAACTTGGCTGTGGTGAAATGATATGGCTATCTAGAAATATAACCAAAATACGTTCTATCCCCGTTTTAGTTTCACACCCAAAACAGGTACCTAAAACGGGTGTTTTGTTTTTACTGTGATCACCCACTCATTACCCAGACGTAAGATTATCCAACAGCCTACGAAAACAGAGACCAATCCTGCTGCCGCTTGCTTTGGTTGTTAATGGCTCACTTGTGATTCGTTTCAGACTTGGACGATAGTCGAAAGGGGAAACGGGTTTCAGATATCAGGAAGAATGAAAGAGATGGTACCTCTCCACTTAGGTCTGGAGTACCTCTTTGCTGCTGGCTTGTGGCCTCCTCGATATTCTCTGCCCATAGGCACCGCTGGTGGAACTATCGACGATTCCTTACAGTGTTTATAGCATAATCATAATCGGCGGAATAATGATTTGTGCGGCGCAAACCTTCGCAGCTTTTTATGCATATGACGATTTGAATGTTAAGGAAAAGGCAAGTTTTTGGTTTGATAAAAACGTCTGATTTTTCGTTTTTGGTGATCTCATATGGGGGGCATTCGATAGCGCCAAAAACCACAAGCGCCAACGCCGCAAGCGCCAGTCCGTAACCGCCAAACGAGAAAAGTCGCAAACGCCAAAGTCCGCATAGGTTAGGTTAGGTCAATTTAGGTTAAGTTAGGTTAGGCTGAGTTAGGTTAGGTTAAGTTAGATTAGGTGAGGTTAGTATGGCGGTTAAGATCTTTGGCGTTTGCGACTTTTCTCGTTTTGCGGTTACGGACTGGCGCTTGCGGAGTTGGCGCTTGTGGTTTTTGGCGCTTATGACAGCTACCCATCTCATATATTATCTGGTCAGTTCTATTCGCACGCTTAAGTTAATGAAAGGGACGCACCTAATGCAATTTAAATAGGAGGTAACTTGAAAGCACCGAAACTAGATGAAGCAGCGTGTGAATAGTCACTTTGTACATTTTTTTGTCCCTCCAGCTGATCTTAGCTTGCAATACCTACGTTTTGGTAATTGTTAGCATGAAACTGCATAAGTTACTTTCGAATAAGGCGCAACGAGCTTATCTGTCTCGTCACTCAAAGCAAAGAGATTCATAGGAAAATCGTCGAGTCCTCGTCGGTTGAGTCTCACAACATTTTAATGTTTCGGCTGATCGAGTCAGAAAATGTATGCAACCGGCATTACACGTGTGTGTCGCGGTTGCCTATCTCAAAGTTTGCAGGGGCCCGGTAAAGGAAGTATTGAGACAGGTGAGTTTTTCTGTAAAACTCACCTGATTGAGATGAAGATTTTTGTCAGTGAATTTGAGATAATTAAGTGACCTTGTTCAGTGATGTTAGACGTTATATCACACATTAAATCTAATGAATCTCTTGATTCCCAGGAAGAGAGAGCAGTTTGTTCGAGTGCTCTGCTTGGCTGTATTCTGGATCTGCATGACGGCCGTTTTGGGCCTTTACGTTGGGCCTAAACTGGAGGTGCGCCTAACCTCACCCAGGAACACAACCAAGGACAAGATCTTTCTGGAGCAACACGGGATTCCTCTCATCGAGTATTTCCCGATTGACATCAAAGAACATTCAACGATTTGCGACATTTACGAACTTTTTAATTGCCTCATTACCGGCACTACGGCTGCCTCAACAGATTTGTTCGTCTACTCGGTTCTTAACGTTCTCTGGGCACACTACGAAGTTCTCATTGTCATGTTCACAGATTTGAACTGTACAGCCAATCAATTTTTCATTGGCGAACTCGATATGGTGGTGCGTATTTTTGTTATTATCTGAAGCTGATGTGCTGGAAAAATTGACTCTCTGTAATCGTAGTTTCTAAGACAGTGAGACTCTTGAGACTCGCGCGGCTCTCCTTAGGGACGAAAGGTGGAACATTACACGTGCAAAATTCCACCTTATTTACAGTGAAATGAAATGATCATTCTTATTCGTCTTGTGTGTATTAACTGTTACATATTTTTGTTTCCTTAGAATCTCCACGCAAAGAACAACGCACAAATCGGTCTAGAGATGGCAACACGTCACCATATCATTATTCTCGAGTAAGAATTTTCTCTCTTTACTTCCCCTGGTCCGAGAATCCATATCAAATCCATGCATGGATTTCCAAAAATCCTCGGATATCAACATATATATCCATGATTTTTGGATGTCAGTCTTCAATTATCCATACAAACGTGGATATCACCATGAATATCCAAGCACGGATATTCAATAAATTTTACATTTTTCGGGAAAGGCCTACTAAAAATATCTCTCGAGGTACAGTACAATGAAAGCATTAATTATCTACAACAGCATTAATAAATCTTTCGCCAATAGTAGCTCACACGTGTCATTTCTGTGAGAAATGCTCATCCCTAATTAATGAAAGTAGCTGACATTCGTGATGATAGCGAATTAATCGCTGTTTAATTGGTGTGGGCGTGACACTTTTGGTTATCGAGTCAATGGATTTCTTACGTGATAGGTCACATATTTAGACATGTAGCCATGAGCACCCTGAGCAAAGGGCGAATCAGGACACATCGCATTAACGTCTTAATTGCCGACCTCGGAAATCGCGGCAAAGCCGAATCTCACCCTTGAATTTCCAGTGATTGGAATACTCATCCATTTGCTTCCACCTTGAAAATCTCAGAGGTAAGATAACACAGAAAAAATACACCCGTTTTAGGGAATGCTATATCTGTTTTGGGTGTGAAACTAAAACGGGGAAGTAGGTATTTTGGTTATTTTTTAGGATAGACCTATGTTCAGCCACATCAATGGAGAGCTCTCGCTAAGCTCTTTCAAATGATATGGCTAAACATAGGCCTATCTTGAAAAAAAACGTTCTACCCCCGTTTTAGTTTCACACCCGAAACCGGTATGACATTCTCTAAAACGGGTGTTTTGTTTAAGATTTCTCTTACATTACCCAGAGGAAGGATTATCAAATAACATACGAAAACAGAGAGCAAGCCTGCTGCCGCTTGCTTCGGTTGTTAATGGCTGACTTGTGATTCATTTCAGACTTGGACGTTAGTCGAAAGGGGAAACGGGTGTCAGATATCAGGAAGAATGAAAGAGATACCTCTTCACTTAGGTCTGGAGTACCTGTTTGCTGCTGGCTTGTGGCCTCCTCGATATTCTCTGCCCAAAGAGAGGCACCGCTGGTGGAACTCAACGATTCTTTACAGTGTTTATAGCATAATCATGATCGGCGGAATGATGATTTGTGCTACGCAAACCTTAGCGGCTTTTTATGCATTTGACGATCTGAATGCTAAGGAAAAGGCAAGTTTTTTGATTTGATAAAAACGAGTGATTTTTTGTGTTTGGTGATCTCATATATTTCTGGTCAATTCTATTCGCACGCCTCAATACAAGAGAGACCTGAACGCACCTAATGCATTTTAAATGGGAGGTGACTTGAACGCACGGAAACGAACCCAATACATTTGAGATGGGGCAGCGTGTGAATGCTCACTTCGTACAGTACATATTTTTTTGTCCCGCAGGTGATCTTAGGTGTCAATACCCATGTTTTGATAATTGTAACCATGAAACTTAGTTACTTTCGCGTGAGGCGCAATGAACTTCGCCGTCTGGTCGCGCAAAGCAAAGAGATTCACCGAAAAATCGTCGAGTCTTCGTCGGTTGAGTCCCACAACATTTTGAGGCAAGTTTTTTGGTTAGGCTGACGCATAATCGCCAGCTTTGTAGAAATAGTGCCAGAAAAGGTATGCAACCGGCATTACACAAGTGCATGGCAGGTTGTCTATCTCGAAGTTTGCAGGAGACCGGTCCTAATTGTAAGGAAGTATTGAGACGATGATCTTTATTTGTCAGAGAATTTGAGATAAATGAATGACCTTGTTCAGTGATGACTGAAGTTATGTCACCCATGAAATCGCATGTATTTCTTGACTTCCAGGAAGAGAGAGCGTTTCGTTCGCCTGCTGTGCCCAGCTTTGTTCTGGATCTGCATAACGACCGCCTTAGGCCTTTACGTTGGGCCCAAAGTGGAGGTGCGCCTTGCCCGAGGCCTTGCCTCACCCTCGAACACGACGAGGGAGAAGAGTTTTCTCGAGCGACATGGGATCCCGCTGATCGAGTATTTCCCGATCAACATCAAAGAACATTCAACGATTTGCGACATGTACGAACTTTTTAACTTGCTCATCACCGGCACTACGGCTGCCTCAACAGATTTGTTCGTCTACTCGGTTCTGAACGTTCTCTGGGCACACCATGAAGTTCTCATAGTCATGTTCACAGATTTGAACCGGACAGCCAACCAATTTTTCATTGGAGAACTCGAAATGGTGGTGCGTAATCCCTTATTATTTTGGTCACTTCTATTCGCACGCCTATACAAGGGAGACTTCGACGCACGGAAACCGACGTAATGCTCTTTGAAAGGGAGGTGACTTGATAGCACGCAAACCAACCTGATACATTTTGAATGAAGCAGCGTGTGAATAGTCACTTTGTATCATTTATGTTACTATCATAAAGCTGATGTGCTGGAAAAATTAACCCTTCGTAACCGTAGTTTCAAATCAGGGCTTCCCACCTCTGTGATTTACTCAGGTTCAACCCTTCGTTATATTATGCAGATTAACGATGAAAAGTGCTTCACTTCTCGGAGGCAGCTTCTGCCAACGAGAAGTAAATAGCACTAGGCTTGGCAACCGTTAAGTTAGGTAAAGCAAAGGCTAAGTACGGTTAGGCGAGCCTTGAGTCCTGCACGGCTTTGCTTAGGGACGAAAGGTGGAACACGACAGGTGGAAAATTCCACCTTAATTAAAGTGAAATGAAACGACCATGTACTTCCGTCTGTGTGTATTAACTGTTACATGTTTTTGTTTTCTTAGGATCTCCACGCAAAGAGCAACGCACAAATCGGTTTAGAGAAGGCAACACGTCACCATATCACTATTCTCGAGTAAGAATTTTTTCTCTTTACCACTTGTGCATGAGGTAAGCGGCTAAGCAGACCTCATGCTAGGCCTATATATCATGCTCATTGATTTTAAAATAATGCTCAGGATAGTTCTGGACCAGTTCTTGGTACCTATGAAGGCAAAACGGGTACATAAATTCTTTTAGCTTGTTTGCAAGATGTATCGGCCATCAATAGAAACCTTTCGTCAATGAACCGCCCTCCAGTGAAATGGCTGCAGGTCTTAAAATTAGCCAAAATACTTGTTCTACCCATGAGACTACCTCGTCTCATGTTATACCCAACAACTATCTGATATAGTTTTTTCTCATGTTTTTAAGAGTGATTTTTGATAGGTGAGGAAATTAAGATTGTGATTTCTTCACACAACTCTGTGGACTTTCAGATTCGGTAGAAGAATAGAATCATTTTGTAACCCTTTCATGGCACTCCAAGTTCTTTTGTCTGCGGCATGTTGCCTCCTGCTCTTCAACATGTCCGAGGTAAGCTTCATGTCCTGGAATCATTTAAATTCTCTTGAGATTTACATTGATTTAAAAATAATTATTTGCAGCCTTCGGCAATTTACAGCCCGTTATTCATCGTAATGCTGCAGTATTTCATCATTGGCTTAGGCTCAGCATATTTTATATGCTTTTTCGCTGACGGTGTTCGCTCAAAGGTATCGTTTCCAAAAACGACCAAGAACTTAGCGTAGTGGAAAAATAACTACCGGTATACCTTTTTTTACAGAGTGAGTCCATCGCATTTGTTATCTACAGTTCCGATTGGCTTAAGGAAAATGCGTCGTTTTGGAAACAGCTGCTGTTCGGCATCCAACTCAGCCAGAAGACGATTAGGCTAACTGCCTTGAAGACGATAAGCATTTCTTTAGGCCTTTTTGTTAATGTAATAAATTAAATAACTTAATTCAAATTTGCTTACCGAAACTCTCTAAATGCACAACCACGTGACGAATGCGATTTTTTTCGTTTCAGATTATGAAGCAGTCTTACTCCCTCCTCACACTTGCTAAGCGGATTTTATCTGATTAACTACCATTCGGCTCAATATATATCTTATTAAAATAGGGTAATTAAAAGGAAACATGTCTTGTTTTTTTGTTATTTTTTCCTTTCCCCCAATTTTACGTTTTTTAGGGAAGGCCTATTCAAAACATCTCTCGAGATACAATCAAAGCATGCTAGTTCTTATGCTGATAGCTACCGTGCATGATCACTAGTTGCAAGTTCAATTCTCGGTTACGAGTGCTATGCAATCTCTTAAAATATTTTTTTGGCGTTGTTTGTTAGTTATTGATGTTGTTTTTCGTTGTTTCTGTCGTTGTTTTTTTGTTGATGTTATTTTTATCGTTTTTACCCCGCCTCCGTTTCTTTGCATTATTTCTTTCGGATTTGAATATAAAGCTTTCCTCCCGCCGCTCTCTTTTGGTAGAGAGCACGCGAGAGCAAGAAATGGCTCTCTACTGCTCTTTAGTGGGTGCGTCTGCGTCAGCCCAAAGTGTTGTTTTGAAAGTTTGTTTATTAATAATTAAAGTTTTGGAAACTATGTGAAGAATATAGAAATTTTGTACCATGTCCGAATTTATTTAGGATTGCCCCGAACCAGGAGAATGCCGAAGATGACCTTTTATTTTCCATGACAGCGCTTTGTTGACAGATTGGAAAGGAACAATTAGGTTAGTTTCGGTCTCCGCCCAATTTCCGCATTCATTGATTTATTTCTTTGATTTGTTTTCCAGGCTGAAAGGTGTATTTTTCGTACGAAAAATTTTACCGCGCTCGTAATATTACTGAATTGACATTTTACTGCCGTAATAACCGCAGGACTTCGCTACTTTTGCGTGGGTTGTCTTTCAGGCCGGCCTAGTTTCGCTGTTCATTTATCATAACTCAGTTCGGCACAGTTAATTTCTTGTTGTGAAGAAGCATCTTTTTAAATTTTTTTGGTGTGTAAAACCTAATCAGTGAACTCATGTAGATTAGCAGCTATTGATTTGTTTGATGCCTCAAACAGGTAGTCACCATGTCATGCGATAAAGTCACCTTATCAGATGCCCTCTCAAATGTGGATGCTCTCGATGAGCTCACACTGCCAGATGAGCAGCCGTGCATTGAAGCGCAGCCTTGCTCTATTGTCTACCAAGCCAATTTTGACACCAATTTTGAAGATCGCAATGGCTTTGTTACTGGTATTGCCAAGTATATTGAAGAAGCAACTGTTCATGCCAGCCTTGTGAGTATTCGATTCATCCCTCATTATTACCTGCATATAATACTCCATTTTTCAAAAATCCATTCAATCTAATTATGATTTGCAGAATGAACTCTTGGAAGAAGGTGAAATCCATGCAGTCATGTTATATACTTGGCGATGCTGCTCTAGAGCAATCCCTCAACCAAAATCTAATGAACAACCCAACAGAGTGGAAATCTATGAGAAAACTGTGGAAGTACTTGGACCTGAGGTGGATAAGCTCCTAAACTTCATGTATTTCCAGGTATGAACTGAATTCCTTGAAAGTGAATTTAGCAGTGGACATGGGATTTAATGTTTTTATCATCCGTTGTAACTTATTTCCAGAGCAAAGCTATTGAGAGGTTCACCAATGAGGTCAAGAGACTTTGTCATGTTGAGAAGAGGAAAGATTTCATCTCTGAAGCATACATGCTGACGCTAGGAAAATTTATTAACATGTTTGCTGTCTTGGATGAGTTGAAAAACATGAAGTCAAGTGTGAAAAATGACTACTCAACTTATCGAAGGTAAGTATTAATTATCGCAGTGAGCTTCTGTTAAACCTTCAAGCTTCAAGTATTCACTTATTTAAATTTAGTACACAGTCAGACTCCTGATCCAAACATATCTTTAGGTTCCATGTGAAGTAAAAGATTGCTGTAAAATCGGCTCACAGTCAAGCAAATTTTCAAGACTTCTGTGGTTGTTTCCAGAGCTGCACAATTCTTGAAAGTGATGGCTGATTCTCAGAAACTACAGGAAAGCCAGAATCTGTCAATGTTCCTCGCTACCCAGAATAAAATCCGGGACACAGTTCGCGACAACTTGAGCAAGGTGATCGGTTATGACGACCTCTTGTCGGACGTGGTGGCTCTCTGCGCCCATATGCTCGAAACGAGACTATACCTCTCGCCAGACGAGAAGCACATGCTCGTCAAAGTCCTCGGATTTGGCCTATTTCTCCTCGACGGCGAACCACAGAGTCTGGTCAAGTTAGACCAACGTAAAAAGCTGAATTTGGCCAAGATCGACCGTATTTTTAAGGTATGGCATTCCTTACTCACCAAAAAAAAATCAGTGTTCCAATGTTTAGGTTTACAGTCCTGACAAAAGTAGGCCAGAAAACTGTTTTTCTAGCCTTGGAAATTCAGGAAATGACGCCATAACCTATCCTTGATGTAAGGAGGACATGAACCACTGCTCGTTACTTTGAGCGTTTACTCAGCGGGCCTTTGTCAGAGTTGTCTGCGGTATTTACAGAATCTCGAAGTGGTGCCATTGTTCGGAGACATGCAGATTGCTCCGTTCAACTACATTCGCCGCAGCAAAAACTTCGAACCAAGCAAATGGCCTCTGTCGTCCTCGACGTCTACAAGTCCTCAAGCCGACCTCATGGTCCATGTGCCACGCATTCGCGAGGATCACGAGAAATATATCAGCGAGTTGGCCCGCTACAGCAACGAGGTACCCTAACAGACGTCGCCACTCGCACGCCAGGGAGGAAGTACTCCCTGCGCACGCAAACTCCTCCCCTTTAGAGCAGCGCGAACAAGTTGTCTTTCTCGCTAGGAAAGTTATTTAAGTTTGTACGAACTTAACTTCAGCAAGGCTTTTTGGAATCACGGTAAACCTAGCATAGGTCTACCTCAAAGATAGGATGACTGCCTTATTTAAACCTAGGCTAACCTAAGCTAGTTGTTTTGCAATTCTGGATTTTTCGCAAATCAAGGTGATCTAGCTGGAATAATTTTTGGCAAATTATGCGCTTGGAAAAGCGTACAAAGCGTGATTTTTCAAAGTAAATAAAATCAGGATTTTTTCCCCCTTGAAAGAATCTCACTTTGATATCAACGTCCTAAAACGCATCGCAGGTGTGACAAGTAAGGACTCAGCTTAACCGACATTTTTTTAGGTTATCACAACGTACAAAGAGACTCGGACCGATGCGGAAAACAAAGAAACAGCTGAACTCGCGCTCAGAGGACTTCAACTTCTGTCGGACTGGACGAGCGTCGTGACCGAGCTTTATTCGTGGAAGCTACTCCACCCCACGGATCACCATCAAAACAAAGAGTGTCCCCCAGAAGCAGAAGAGTATGAAAGGGTTAGTTCAACTGCCTCTTCACATCACCGCACCAGCTCAAGGAATCCTATTCCCAAGAAATAGCTTGCTTTTCTAGCGTTTAATTTCGTACGAAGCTATTTGAGCTATTACGGATCTGGAAAACCTAAAAAAGTCAGGAGGGAAATGCTTGTTTCTGTAAAAGTCAGGGACTTTGTGAAATTGGATCAAAAGTAAGGGAATTTTTTTAGAAGCTATGTAAAAATTATTTATTGACGTCCGAGCGAAATCTGAACTGGACTGCTGATCTGATATTGATGAGCGAATTCCCGAATTTCGTCAGGGAAAAGTTGGGGATTTTTTTTGGAGGCGATCGCGTAGACACCCTGAATTAAGAGGTTCTTGTTCCAGGAGAATCAGTAAAAAGTTTTAAAAGATGAAATTTTCCTCGTATAATTCGCTGTTGTCAAATTAATTAGTCTACGTAACATGATGATGATAGAGATTTTTGTAGTCCGGAGGAAGTGTTATCTGAGTGGCTTGTATGTCGCAGGCGACCCGTTACAATTACAGCGACGAGGAAAAGATGTCGTTGATTGAAGTGATTGCGATGATCAAGGGGCTGCAAGTGCTGATCGCGAGGATAGAAGTGGTTTTCCAGGATGCGATCCGGCGGACGATTTACGCGCAGCTCCAGGATTTCATTCAGCTGGCCCTGAGGGACCCGCTCCGGAAGGCCACCAAGGCGAAGAAGGACTTGATAAGGAGGTAATTGTGCAGGAAACGCCGCGCCGACAGGATGTGCGCTACTTTATTGCTCTGTGAGCCGCCCAATAGGGATTTACTCGCACCTTAACCGAACTTAACCTGAACTGCCAGTATCTGAACCCGAGCGATATCATCTCAGGGCTTTCAGTGAGTCACTTTTATCACTTTTTGGCGCTTAAAACAATTTCTGTCACTAAATTTGAACTTAAATTTTGATGCTTTTTGTCACTATTTTGAAGATCCTTCTTTGTTAGCCTCATTCGTTGAGATTTTGTTTCTGCGCGGACTTATGGCTCTCAAATATCATCGCTGATTCGCGGCCTGCCTTGAGCATTGTGAGTTACGCCTTCCCCCTCAATCTCGAGGCCGTGAACTGCCGCCTCTCCCGGTCCGTTAAAAAGTCACAAATTGAGCAACCGACTTCGGTTTTATTCATCTTTAGTTCCCTTCAATCAAATTCTATCGTAAAAATAAAAATCCCATTTAAAAAAAATTCAGGCCAAAAATTTAAAAAAATCCCAGGGGTACCCTTGCCTTTTTTTAAAATTTTGAGCCTAAAACTTTTTGTCGAATTTTTTTACTTTTGATTCTTGGAATAATATTTGGGGAACTAAGAATGATATTTACCGTCGTCGGTTGCCCATATCGTCGATTTATCGCGTCAAAAAGTGGAATATAAAATGTACGCCTTTCCCTTCACTTCCCGGCCGCGAACTGTCCTCCCTTCCGATCCGTTTAAAGTCGAGAAATTGCGCAACAGACATCAGTTTTAGTCATTTTTAGTTCACCTCAATCAAATCCAATCGTCAACATAAAGATCCCATAAAAAAAATCGGGCCAAAACATTTCAAAAAAACGTACCCCTTGCCTTTTTTTAAGAAAAAAATTGAGCCAAAAGCTTTTTGTTGAATTTTCAACTTTTGATACTTGGAATTACTTTTCGGGAACTAGAAATAATGTTTACCGTCGTCGTTTGAATCATTTTTAGTTTCTTTTAATCAAATCCAACATAAAAAAATAAAATCACATAAAAATTTTCGTCCCAAAAAGTTGGGAAAAAAAACCTTTGCCTTTTTTTCCTTTAATTTTTAAGTTTTGATGGATATAATTGTTGAACGGGAACTAATAATCGTTTTTGCCATCGGCTGATGCCCCTCTCGTTCAAATATCTTTCAATTGGAATTTAAAATCCCTACTTCCTAATCGTCTGAGCTTAGGTTTGAGCTCAGTTCGTGGTCTCTATAGTTTCCTTAGCGTTTTTTTGTTTGTTTTCTTAAATCGACAATCCGTGAATTTTTCATTTTTTGTCAGTATCCTCATGTCTGTTCGTGAAACGTGCGCGGATTGGCATCGAGGCGTCGACCCCCAAGCTGATCCCGCCCTCAAAGGGAAGAAAGATCCCGAAGGCTTTGCAATCAAAGTTCCGCGAAGGAACGTCGGTAAGTATCGTCACATCCTCATCACCAGCTTAAAAACGATCGAGTTGTACGATATTCCGACTTTCCAGGCCCGTCCTCGACCCAACTCTACATGGTCCGCACGATGCTCGAGTCTTTGATCTCGGACAAATCGGGAGGGAAGAGAACCCTGCGCAAAGATATCGACCAGCAATACCTGGAAAAGATCGAGCAGTTCCACAAAACGTCCTTCTTCTGGAGCTATCTCCTCAAGTTTAGCGGTAAGTACCCTCACTAAATTAGCAAAGTTGCATCTACCTTTCGTCGCATAGCGGACCGAGATGTTTGGTTTGGGTGTTGCTATTGACCCGACATGCATAAATATATGGACACTTGAACGCACTTAACCTAAAGCATTTCAAATGGGAGCTGACTTGAACGCAAGGAACCTAATACATTTTAAGTGGGGCAGTCGGGTCAATAGACACTCCGTTTTGGTTTATATTGTCGTCGTCAAGCTTGTTGCTATTCAAAGGGTCTAGTTACAATATGCCACCTGACAACCACCGAGAGATTGTACTGTCAAAATCAGCTGTTTCCACGTATTTCTTGCGGTACCAGCTGATTTTGACAGTTCATTCTTTTAGTGGCTGTTGAGGGGAGATGGGATATTCACGGTCAATGAGAGATTGTATTGTCAAAATCAGCTGTTTCCGTGTATTTCTTACGGGAACAGCTGATTTTGACAGTACATTCTTTCAGTGGCTGTTGAGGGGGCTGAAGCTGGGCAACTGTTTCGGCATCAAAATGATTTCCGGCACGAAAAGAAGGCGTCAAGGTGACTTCGGACCTACGGTTGTGCCATCTGACTCACCTCCCCAAATGGCGAGACTATCATACCGGGGCATTAGCATCACGCTTCCTGCCGAACCTCCAGAGCCGCCCTTACGGACGACCCCAGACAGCAATCCACGAGGCATACTCATCATATGCCTCACTTGGTGCCCCACACGGGCAGGCCCCGCAATAATCCGACGCTTCGGACGCCGAGCGTCGATCGGTTCACCGCCGTATATATACTCAGACCCCACAAAACGTTTCACAAGTGAGCGCTAAGGAACAGGCCCCCAATACGAGACAGTCCACTGACAATATTGGGGAGAAATCGGTACCCAAACCTCCGTCGCAATCAGGCGAACAAAGCCAAGCGTTTTACTTTTTTTTAAAATGGTTTGATCATAAATAATTGCGCTTAAAACGGTTTTGTAATGATTTAAGTCTCGCTGCAGATGACACATCGTTTGAAGGATCGCCTGAGTGCTCAATGCTTTGAGTGCTATGAGTCACCTGGCGAGCTATAAATAGACGGTTACTATATCTGTGTTTTTTGAGGTGTTGCGCAATAATGATACAATATCTCAAACGGAAAGTCCTCTACGGTTTTCCGTCAGTCACCGTGAACTACGATTATTATGCGTGAATGCTCTTATGTCACAGGGACCGTCCTTTAATTACTTAAAACAAAATAGATATGGGACCCCCTTCCTTCTCGGTTACGCATTTTCCTTATACATAATGTAAGGGCCGTTACGCTTACGTCTCCCCCTTTCAAGAGCGTAACGTAGTTTATGGACGGCCCCTACGACCAATTTTCTTTTGGTTTCTGTTTAATGTACAGTGGAACTCGGATATAACGCTTCCCGGCCTTTAACGCTCTTTTCCCTCGGTCCCTTGGGTAAAGCCCATAAGAGCAATGTTTTTCCCTTAAAAGCGCTCCCCGGATATAACGCCCTCCTGCTTTTAACGCTCCTCAGTCCCTTCAGGTAAAAATTCCGGATATAACGCTCTGCCCGGCACAGCACGGCGGCGAACCGGCCATTGATCACGGATTTGAACCACGAACCTGTAACCGAGTCTATTGAATTGAAGAATTTGAAGTGGCCTAGCTTTTTCCCCTTATATAATTACGGAAGGAAAAATCATGTGGAAACATGAAATAAAAAAGGAATCTACCCATGGTTCACATGTGATACTACTCACATGCTACTAAGGCCTGCTTAACTTCCCAGATCAGACGGGATGGGGTGTATC
>Ga0058701_10002068_pt1 | contig 14914 bp, 8 predicted proteins | sample AgamicOrMae_FD_97039 | JGI IMG/M metagenome (GOLD analysis project Ga0058701, IMG submission 97039) | Agave microbial communities from Guanajuato, Mexico - Or.Ma.e | ecosystem: Host-associated > Plants > Phyllosphere > Phylloplane/Leaf | place: Guanajuato, Mexico | collected 2012-06-04
TGTATCTTACATGCTTAAAAATCCATTTCAAGTTGATGGTGACAAGAAAAATTAATATAAGCGTCACTTGCTTTTAGTATAGTGTGCAATACGATCAATTTGCTTTCGAGTTCGCCATCTTCCATTGACGAATTTCTTAGTACTTGAGAGATCTTCTTACACAAAAGAATTTCATAGACAAAGCATAATGCGTCACCCATATACAGTCAGATGGTTCGTCTTCAGTTTTCCTAGAAATCAATTGATACAGTTGGCTGGGAATCCGAGTGCTACATTTTATGCGAAATTATATCTCGAATGATTGCAAAATCTGCGCAATATTTTCGGACTGACAAAGTTTCGAACCACTGATTCAATTCAGTGGTTTGGTTTTAATTGGAAATCAGTGGGTATACAGTATACTGAGAATTAATAGATTTCCACGGATTCAAGTTTATAGTATAACTTGCGCTTATTTTATCTCCATCTCTTGAGGTAAAATTTTAAGTGGGTTTGCAAAAACGTTGCGATTTAGTGTACTCACTTAAGTGTGACTTGTTTACGAGTCAGACCAGACAATCATGATGTTGAAACAATGTCTAATTGTCGAGTAACTGAAGGAGCAACGCCCCCACTCTTTCAAACGCACATCTACACCCACTCTCTGCCCTCTTCGTTTTGAAAATGCAATCTCATACCATGCAAAGGGGCAGCCTTGTGACAAAGGACTTATGATAAAATTACGACAACTGTTTGTCTCACCTACATTTAAAATAGTATTCCGTTAGTTCTTTGAGTCGTATGAGTGAGTTGACCGTGTTAAGTGGACGGACCGACACTCTGCTTTTTGACAGTAATAAACGAGGTATGAAGTCCAATCCCATTTTTATGGGTTATTCGCGAGACAGTCAATCAAATGATCAATGTACCGTATTCATTCGTCAATGCAGTTTCATTTTTGCTCAAATTGACTAATTTGCGCTGTTGTGCTAAAACGAGGCAAGTACTTTCAATAAGGAAGAGAAGTTTCAAAAAGAAGAGAATTCTAGGGTGCAAATCGATTGTTCAAAAGTCCTTTCCTTTCTTTTTTTCCGTTAGTTTTTTGATCATTTTCTATTTCTTGCAGGATTTTTTTAACCCTTTCAGCTCTGGAGGCTCATCTGAGAAACCTCTTTATACTTGTTTCTGGGATAGGGTGCGACGTGCAAAGGGTTAGTATCATAGTCACTTCCCCTTTTTTTACAAAACATCCTTCAATGATTCCAAGCAAAATCACCTTCCCCCATCCTTTTTTTCCAAACTCTTGGGACCTTAAACTTTTACTCCCTCATGAGTCAACTCTCTTGGTCAGTCATAGATTGATCCATGCCCACTCCCCCCTCCCAAAAAAAAGGCTCACGAGAATCAAAAAAAAAGAAAAGAAGAGGAGATGAAACGGGGAAAGGAGGTGTATAAAAAGGAAAAGAAAAAAGAAACGTAGAAAAGGAAGGAGGAAGGGAGGGTGGGATGGCCTATATAGTTTAAAAGTGACGGCTATTCTCATCTTCATATTTCACATTTACACCGAAAAAGTAATGTTTAAGTAGTTCATAAGTCTAATTACCACGCCTAGTTATTGTGTTAACATAGGATTTTGTTTAGCCTTTTCCGTCGCTAAACAACATTACCGACGTATATCAGGCACCAAACACTCAAAAGCGCTTCTAAAACCATAGAGGCGTAGTGCATCAGACGTGTGAGCGTGCGTCAACATATAATGTAATACCATCGAAAAGTAAAAGTTTTGGTCTGCAAGATCCTAGGTTTTAATACGGCGCTAACCGTTACCTAACGTCTTTTAGTTTTAGTTGTTAGGGTCTTTATTTTTAGACTTATTTTTATCTTTTCCGGACGTGAAGATTAAGAAGGGACGAACAGAAACTCCTACAATATAACTGTAAAAAGATCGTTTTTCTCACAACAATGAAAGAACGCTTGGATCTTGAACTATTGCGTAACGAAAATATGTAGGTAACCCACGCATGGTTTTTACCCCCCCCCCCGCGAAAAAAGAAGACGAAAAAGAAGGAAAGAAACGCTTCTGGATCCGTTTCTGTGCTCAGAGATCTTCCGAAATCAAAAATAGTGACAAGATTTGCACTAGCATATCTTAACCATTTTAGCATATCTTATAGACAAATACTTAATCACGAATCAGATTTACGGAGGTTACCTTAAGTTTAGTTCTGCTGAAGTAAGGCTAGGTCAGCTAACCTAACCTAAAATATGATCATGAAAAAAGGAACCTTCATTCGTCTCATGATTACAAAACAAGGTCTTTTCTCGTAAAAACCCCTAAAAGTAAGGGTTTCGTATCAAGAATTCTTGGCACGAAGGGTATCAAAGAATACTTTATACGGTTTATCCTTCTATAGACTGTGTTGTTAATTTCCCGTTGCAGGGCTGTCCCCTTATGAAGGCACTTTTCCTGCAATCTAACATCCAGTATTACTTGGTGTCGTGAGTCATACGAACCCGTTAGGAAGTGACCTATCTGTTAGGACCTCATTAATGAGTATGCGTGCGGGTCTTTGTGTCCGATAGGGTGGAGGCTGCAGGCTGCCAAGAGAGCGTTACCAAATCCTTATTAGTCGTCAAAAACAGCGGATGAGTGACTGTCGAAACTGTAATGGATGTTCGCCTCCTGCGGAGAAGATCAATTTATTGGTCCCTCAAAGATAGCAGCCCACTCCGCTCGCCGCCGCGGTCGATCCCGCCGCACCGGCCGGCCGCTGATACGGCCCCTATGGGTCACAAACTGCCGCGCTCCTTTTTTGTCAAAATTTATCTGTCTTGCAACACCTTTGGTAGCTTCGACCGATTTAGGTCCTGGGAATGCTAGAGGTATTTCAGTTTTAAGGAGGAAGCACATTTTTTTCGTATAAAGTTTGCGATATCGTTTCTTATTGAATTGGGTTCAGTTCTTGATTCCATTAGAGTTGAGGTCGCATTTTTGCTTGAAAAACGTAACTGCGTGGGTGTTTTCATCGTTGAGAATATTTTTGTATTGAGTCAAGAATTGTCCACTACTGAAATGAAATGGCTTGATTTACGTCGAAGATAAACGAGAATTTTTGCAAGAATGCTGAAAGTCTTTTGGACAATTACTTCGATATTTGACCGCCTTATTTTACACATAGCCTAAGCCTTACCTAGCACGGCCATAATATTATTTGCGTCAGGTAATTTTTTTGTGTCCTGTCGATCACTTAAAGATGAAAAAGTTAATACCTGCTCAGCAGCGGCTTCAACAAAAAAAATGTTTAGAGTATTGAAAAAAATGGGATAGAAAAGTTTTCTAGATGTTAGTAAAAAAAGGGATACATAATTTAGTAAATATTACGAGCTTGGCTAGTAAGTATACAACCACCGAGCTAGTAAAAGTGACTAACACGGTGTTTGGTAAATCGTTATCGTGCTGGGAACATTAAATAGCCAACCAGTAAAATTTACTAACCAAGTTATGTGTACCTTTTTTTAAAAAAATAATTTGTGAGTAAACTTAAGGTAGTAGGAGCGTCCTTGGTCGAGTTATCAGAATCGCTTAAAATTTCTGTGGTATCCTTTTCAGGGCACGCCGCATTCATATTTTACAAGGAAACCCACTGTCACCGAACTCAATTCTGAAATAAACAGGATTGAATAACACATTGTTCTTATGGGAAAACGCACATTCTTGCTTTTGTTTATGTAATTTTCTAGGTTTACTCTATGTTTTAGTGATAATAATTTCCTTAAAAACAAATCCTAAGCTCTTTTCAAGTAGGAAAACAAATAGAAAAAATGTGGGTGTCACCGACCACATAACGACAATAACTAGCTTTAAAAAGCTTGTTTAGCCATATTTTCGTAAAATTTGCGTCATGCGTGTGTTTGGAGTTCGAGAACTCGCACACAAGCTAAACAGTGTGAATATTGATGACCTTAAATGATAATATAGACCCTTTGTAACACACAATAATTTTCAAGGGGTTTGAAGCAACTTTTTTTTTACCCGTCCCGCGGATCGGGCCGGACGCGAGTCTACTACCAAAATAACCAATTTTTCTGTGTGGGAGCTTGGTTCCAGAGGACCGTCTGGAGAAAATGAAGAATGTATTCGGCAGTCAGAAACTACGTCCAAATATCAAACAGAGCGATGGACGACAGCCATACATCACTTGAATCCAGTCCGAAAGGCGTCTTGTTCATACGTCTGCACGAAAATTTTACACTCAAACGGATCTCTTTGTAATTACTTCGAGAGAGATTATAAAGCGGGTACCGAATCAGATGTGAGCGCTTTCACGCTTCACTAAACACCAAAGGAACTCTTTTCTTGCAAAAATCATCAACGTATTACACGCCCTCTGCGTTTGTCGCGTTCAGCAATTTCCGGTTATCAGATTGCACACTTACTTTACTCGTTTTAACCACTAATAATCATCTTTCAAAAATATTTAGCAAATAAGTTTCAGGTTATTGTGTTCCTTTTGCGAAGCAAAACCTACGGTACACGATTTTATGTAATTTTGGTTTTAATGAAAATGTGAAAAATTTAAATAAATTGGAATAGAAAATTGAGATATTGAACCTGTGAAGAAAAGATGTGTCCAAGTGTGCTAACAGTGAAGCCATCACACAATATCAGCATATTTTATCAACAGCAAGGAAAATCAAAACGTGTGCTCCGATGAAGTCGGGATTTCCTATTCGAGCAGAAGTAAAAATCAATGAAACTTCATGACGTGATGCGTGGATTTCGAAGTTTTTTGGTCGTCAGCGACGTAGGAAGACAGAAGAGAGAGGAGAGGGGGGGAGTCCAACCTCTCATGTTTGCCTTTCATGTCGTGCCAAACTTACATCGTCAAAATCCACGCATCAACTAAGAGTTAAAGGCTGTTTTATCCCACCGGACCTTCTTATCCGGAAAATCGAGCGATAAACGGGTGTTAAATCATAAATACCAGTCACAGTCGATTATCGGCTGTAAATAATACACAAATGTAATAATAATTTCAAGGCAAATGGTGTCGAGTGTAGGGTACTATTTCAGTGAACGTTGATTGTAGCTCTTGTTACGAAATTAGTTTAGACGGATTTAGGTAGAAGACAGGCCCTGAAGAGCACTTCCACAGACCTTCATCGATCGATGGACAGGTGCAAATAGTGACCGAGGTTCGTGGTCTGCCCTAGGGACCGGTATAGCTGGTGTGGCCTACCTGTCAACACACTGGACTGGCTCGTACGACCGATAACCTTCGCTTATTGATACAGCGGGATTATCCGACCTTTATGCCCGGGAAGGGTAGCTGACGTTCGTTACCGCAGTGCTCGATAACACAAGTACCCAGTTCAACAACCCAACATGCTTCATTCATGCGGAAATAGCTCATTCGACTCCCCCTTAACTTCTTTCCGAACACCGTTCCTATTCCTCTAAACCTAGACAACAATCGACCAAGTGAAAATACCAGTTTTCAACAATCGACTAAATGAACGTTTTCGTTTGAAAAATCGATCAACTGAAACATTGCTGTTGATCGATTTTTCAAGCATACCGTACTGTTTTACTTTGGTCGATCGTTCAATCAAACACCACCTGCACGATTTTTATCCGATCGATTCTTCTATGAGGGGTTGATTTGCGTACGAGCTGTGATTAGTCTTACGTAATTCGCCGTGTGAAATTCTTATAAAGGTGGCTGTAATTGATATTGAAATTTTCACGCAGCGACATTGTGCCATTTTGTAAAGATATGTTTCGATTTTCCTACACGGGCATTCGTCTGCTAAATTGAAACCGGATTTGGATCAGGTACGGATCCAGAAGCGGTTTTTGGAGGGGACCATTTCCAAAAACGATGTGCAGGTTGCCTACTTATGTGCCTTTAGCAATCGTTCAAGATCTAAGCTTTCTTCGATCGTTTTGAGAAAAATGGCCTCAAAAACTTACAAATAGTAGGAGGTACATGTTATGAATTTTCAGTTAATCCCTTCTTAATCTCTTTATCCTAATGTCCGATAAAGGCACAAGTAATCTTAAAAATAATTGATCTTAACAACTGAAAGACGTCAGGTGAACGGCTCGAGCCGGTGAAACATGGGATCTTGCCCAAAACTTTTACTCTTGCATATGCTTATGGTTTACCTCTGATTAAGTAGTACTCCTTCACGGTTTTAAAAGCGCTTTTAGTGCTAGGTGTCTGCTCAACATCTACAATGTTGTTAAGAGAGGGAGACGCCTCGACAAAATTCGATGTTTACACAATGACCAGGCGTGCTAATTTTGCTTATGAAGTACCTAAACGTTACTTTTTCTTTTAGGAGAATATCCGTCACGTACTGTGTGGGTCCTCCCACCCTTCCTAGCACCCTTTCCCCCCTCCTTCCCTTCCTCCCTCATTTTCTTCGTTTCTTTTTCATTTACCTTTACTTTCATTTTACTTTGCATTTCCGCCTCCTCCCCTTTCCTCTCCCTTCTTTTCCTCTATCTGTTTTTTCGTATTTTTTTCGGGGGGGGGGTCCTTTGAGGAGAGAGCATGGGCCCCGTGCCCCCCTCCCCTCTGGATCCGTCCCTGGTTTCGACTAATCTTAAGAAACCTTAATCAAACCTTAAGAAGTAAGATCTTCCGACAAAGGCAACTGGATCCTCTTATCCGTCTTAGACATTCTCTTTCCTTTGCATAGAACTAACTGTACGTGATCAAAAACAACTTTCAGCTTAAAAAAAAAATCACGTTTGCTCCAATCTCAAGCCAAAGTCAAGGGGGATCATACAGCTTACAGCGATTTAAATGCCTATTTAAAAAAAATAATATATTCTGAGACTGAACCACCAAATGTTGATTCATTAATGAAAAGGGCCTTATTAAGAACAAACCCAAACATTATTTTCTTTCATATCAATCCAATATCATAAGCTGATTCATTTTTAACATATGGGTGCTCTGAAACCCCCCTAAGCCTCTTCTTCGACCTTAACCGAAGAATTCCTGGATGGGTGCTGACGGACCTGAAAAATAAATACAGATTCTTTTTTAGCATGAAAAGACCAACAGGTGTGACCACTTTTGTAAAGGTGATGGTAAAGTTACTCTTGGTCGGAATTTTTCTTTTCCAACAAAATGTTTTTATTTTTATTTTTTCTCTTACTTTAAAAAGAAAAAGAAAAATATTTTTATTAAAAATAAAAATTTCCACCGAGTAACTTTACTCTAATAATACTTTCCATCAAAGATGGCGACATCATGTAATGGACCAAATATGCTGCAGTGATCAATAAATGGTTCCTAATGCTTACTTCAGTGTTAATCGACTCTTAATTCTCTCGAAGTAAGAAGATATTAATCCGAAAAACGATGTCAGCTTCTTGCAATTCTTTCGTGAGTCTGCTAACCGGGTAGCTCATTATTTACGGTACACGAGAGAATTGAAGTGTAGAAATTTAATCAGACCTCCTCTTCAAAGCGCTTAACTGTGTTTGGCTTTAAGCAGTTTCCTAAAAAGATTCAGTAACCAAAACTGTTGTTCATTATTAAGGTGGTCTCACAATCCTATACAAGGAAGATATATTACACCCGCATAGGGAAAAGGTTTTGCTTCGACACCAGGTACCTAGAGCTGCAGTAGGAGCGTTCACATATTTTATTACAAGCATTTTTCTTTTAAACATTAGCACTTTTTAATTGAACTTAGGCCTACTCAGCGATTTTTCAGACGGGAGATTCGGCCATGTCCATTTATGGTAGACATTCTTCGTGTGAACTTTGGACGGTGAGGTGAGGCTTCGTATGTTCATCAAACACCTACCTTCGTATAATACAGTCAGCCCCCAAAAAACAACAAAAAAAACGCTTAAATGCAAATGTCTTGTGCCGCCAAATATCACTCGGTAACACCTCGAGAAACTAATAAATGATGCAACAGAATATAATTCTTTCCAGGATGGGAAAATCAAAAATACAATTCTATTAATTTCTTGTGGCATTTTCGAGAGAAAATAATGTGATTGAACGACCAAGAAAGTCGTGTCGGATACTTTTTTTCCCATGTCAATGGAAGTATTTCGTTGTAACTGTGTTTAAGTGTAAATAAATTTAAAGTTTGCTTAATCCCTAATAACACAGCTTTGATTGCCTTAATATTCTATGATTCTATGGTATGACTGACATCGCTCCAGTTGTTACGAAGTATAGATGGACTTAAATCGGATCTCCCTTTCCAACTTGATTAGAATTTAAAGAACACAAAAGTGTAGATACTCAATACCAATCACTTTTTTTTGCCTTCATCAAACGAAATTTTTGAAGAACCTCCCTGACTAAATTACAAGGTGCAGTGTTAAGATTCTTTGTCTTCTGGGACACATCATGTACTCATACAGCATCGCCAGGGGAGGAGTTAGAAGAGTGGAGGGGTCTTGGTCGATTTGTCAAGAGCTCATCAGTTCCAAGTGCACATCCTATCTTCCAGCAATTCGCTTCGACAGTAACCCTGAATGAAGCGCCAAGTTTTGCTTTAGCGTGTCGTTACGCGACTAGCAGTCGTCGGACACGTTTCGAATGCACTTCTGACCACCGCGGTCACATTCGCTAACGGTTGGTCAAATTACCTGACGGCTGAGGCCTTTCGGAGCCAAATCGGTTTTACAGTCTTCGACAGATATCTTTTTTTTAAACCTCTTTTTTTTTATTTTGGTCTCTTTTCTTTGCATGGAGGAGTGTCCTAATCAGGATATATCAAATAATTGTGAAGTCTGTTTCCGAATATGATTTATTTTTGACGGACGCAAAAACAAAAACAAAAAAAAATTAAAAGAATGAAAAAATTAAATGAAAATGGCTGTAGCGACCCCCACTCAACCATTTGTACTTGTTATGGATTTTCATTTTTTTGTGTGGAATACATTGCACAAAGAAAACTGATGTTAAAATTTCTGAGTAAAGTTTAGCGAGGTTAAGTTTATGAACCTGTCAAATTGTCGTTAATTGAAAAAAAGTAATAACTACGAGACCAATTTTTTTTTAAAAAAAAGGCTTAAAAAGGCTTTTAAAAAGACGCCCCAGGCGTCTTTTACGCGCCGCGGGCGTCCTTTTTTTGACGTACCTGAATATTTCAAAAGTTGGTAAATAATCAAAACCATATTTCATAAATTCTCACTATTTTGACACATAAGCCACATGCCACGGGTTGAGGGTACTACCCGGATTGTCATTGGGGAAAACCAATTCCGGGTATAGGACTTCAACCCGGGTGTCGGAGTTACCTGTCCGATGCGCTAACCCCTGCGCTATTTCACCATTGGTGAAATAAGATGCTCAAGAACATCTCAATCCGCTCGGATGTTCGAACTTATATCACAAATTTTACGTTGCCCAAATTATTCTAACCCCTAAAGGACGACGCAGGAGTGTAAAAGTCAAAAATGCCTAAGGCGTCTTTGTCAAAGACGCCGCAGGCATCTTAAACTTTCAAAGACGTCTGAAGCATCTATTTTTATCAGAAAAGACGCCTCCGGCATCTTAATTTGAGTTAGAACCGTAAGGGGTCTTAAATATAGACGCCTGTGGCGTCTTAATGCTCTAGGACGCCTGAGGCATCTATTTTTTTCAAAAAAGACGCCTCGGGCGTCGAAAAGCGACGTCTTGTAAGACGTCTCTAGAGGGATCTTAAGAGCCATTTTTTACGGTGACAGAATATTAAAATATCAGACAATATTATTCGTCAAAATACTTTGTCCCAATCTATTGTAGTTACGTTCTTCAGTAAGTGTACTTACAAGAAAATCACATGGAGTACTGAATTTGTTCTTAAATGAGAAAAAGTGTTGCCATCGCTGATGCAAATATTCTTTCCGTTCGTTGCAAGGGATATCCGTAATAAAGAAGCAAAAGCTGTTTTCTTCTTTTATTTGGTAGTAATTCTGTTAATTCCAGATTTTTCCAACACAAAGAAGGAGTTATTAAAAGTATACCATCCGGGGATGACAGAAGGCCGAGATCTTCTCCGAAACCGACAAGATTTCATTTTTGGTCGACCTTTCTTAGCACTTCGAAATTCTAAAACATGACGCGAATGTCAAGTACTACCGATTGTTTGTCTGCATTGCGTTTGTGCTTTTGTTTTCTCCGTCAAAAGAAGTAACAGAGTTGGCTCTTTAATTCGGAGACCCACATCTTGTGAAAATCAAAAGAACCTTTCAACAGGGTCTGCAATATTTTTCAGTTCGCCTGTCTCTCGGTGATGTACAATAATGAGACGAGGGGGTAGACGTCAATTATTGTTACAAGGCGGTGGTTTTTGAGATTGGCGCGAAATCCAATAAAGAAAAACCTCTGGAAATCGCAGGTTTCCAATACGGTTGGCTCCTTTTTCGAGGCAAGTAGTTTACGCCCTGGACGCGTTTTGTAACGACATCAGCTGTTTCCTGGGGTTGAATTATCGTCGAAATTTCGTGCCTTTCTCCTTCAACTGTTGATTTGAGTGATGGGGTTCTCTTTGTCGCCTTATTTCAGAAGTGATCGCCGCCAATTGAGAAAACGCTTTTCTCGACCGAAATTCCCGGCGTAAATAAAGTATTGGAATCAAAGTTGTGTGTGGTTCGCAACTTCCTGTGGTTAAAATGCTTTTTCAAGGATGCGTTCCTTGCTCGAAGTTATTTTTGTTTTAGTTCACGTAGGTTACATTTGAATTTTTTAAGAGTGCGTCTTATGGTCATGTTTACAACTATGCATAGGCTGCTTCTTGATATAACTATACCTGAAAATGAGTAATGCGCCAAAAACTGACTTTCAAGATGGCGTCAGTGATGTTCCCCCTTAAGAGATGAAAAAACAATCAAAATATGTGTGTTATGAGAGCCACATAACCTTACAGATGAAGCATTCTAGCTTAGAGAACTCATGGGTACACATAGATTTTAGTCAGGGTAACAGGAGATGACCCCATAGTGATGGATTAAATCTAAAAATACTCACCAAAAAGGCCAATGACAGCAAACACTTTTTGCTCCTTTCTCAGCACTCGTCCTTATTTAAGATTCGTTCAGAGACTGAATCTGAAAATAATTCGATCGTAATTATTTTAAGACATTAGACAATTATTATAAGATAATAATATTATATCACAGGTCGTAATGAACACTTATGGTTTTTAAGCATTGGCAGTTGAGGTTGTGGGCACGCTACTACAAATATCGAATTCGCAACGAAGAGATACAGTATTGAACAGGTATTCTGTTTAACGATACTCATTTCAAAAGATGTAATTTTAACAACTTCCAAACCTAAGTCAGGAACCAGTACCAATTCTCTTCTAAACAAAGCCCAACGTGGAATCACGTAGCGACATAGGTTATGACCATTCAAATACAGTCTGAGAATCCAAAAAACGCGGTGCACACAAAAAAGGCAAGAAAAAAATCCTGTAAGCTAAATACTTAACAAGGTTTCTTTAGTTCAGTAAGCAGGCCTATACTTACTCATGTCAAACGTGTAATGAGCTCCTGTATGTTTATGCGTCTAGTTAGTGATGGTCCGTTGATATCTCTACCACGGACATTATTTTCCCGGACATATTCTTGAGCGCGCGTCATTTGTTCATAAACCTAATTTGCAATAAAAATTAACAAAGTCGATGGAGCGAGCTCCCGTCTCGCAACAACAGACTCAGAGAACATGGCGACGGTGGTGACGGATTACGCAGCTGCGACTTTGTTGGGGAGCTCTGTGGCGCGTAAATTCACGAAAATTTTCGTGGGTCGAGAAAATATTTTCTTGAGTCGAGGAAATATATCTTGAGACAACCCTTTTGGGTTTCCAGAGAATTATATTCTAGGCCCAAGAAAACAGGTTTCGTGCTTCAAGCAAATTTTTTATTGGGTAAAGAAAAAAAAATCTTGTTCCAAGAAAAGTGTGTCCAAAATGTTTTCCTATGACACGAAAGTCCTTTTTTGTGTGCGTTGCCGCTACCATATCCATCGTAAGACTCTGGTTTCTTGGTACACATTCCTTACAATAGTTTGTGTCGTTGACAAACAATATAATTAAGTAAATTTCTTCACCGAACTGTTATAGTGCTTTACGTTTCTTCCCCTTTGATCTTATTTTAGATTTGAATTTTCATGCAATCATGATCTGAACGAAATATATATCCTCGGAGTGTTGAATGTAGGCAACTCACATTACAAACAAAATCAACCCCCCCCCCCGCTTCAAAACTCTGGATACGTCCCTATGAGATGACACTCGAATTTTTGACGTGGAAACGACCTAAGTCTATGTAAAGTACAATATATTCTCATCTGTAAGGTGTTCAAAGTAGGCTTCTACTTTGGTGTAAACTAATCGTCGCAAAAATGTCTCTTGAACTCTCTCTCTGACCTTTTCAGGCTATAATCACGCATGAGTGACGTAATATTGGAGCACCCTGCGTTACGAAGCGGAAGTTCATATCCTTAATCAGCGTATAAATATCTCCCGCTTTTTACCAAAATAATTACATTCCAATCCTGTCCGATTTTTTTTTCCAACTTTACTTTCAATACTAATTTCCCCCAAAATATTTCATAACCTCATACCTCAACAGCGTTTTCCTATACTCTTGGCCGCATTGTATCCCTATATTAAATTTTCCCCACCCTGTGGAGAAACAAGATTGAATGAGTCTTTTTTTACTGCAACTTTTTCCCTTCCGTGAAACTCATAATGAGGGAGTGTACAGGACTTTATTTTGAGGAAGTTTCTACAATGCCTTTTTAGCAACTGCACAGCTTTGTTTTTAGCTAAGACTCTTTTCAAGGGGCATTTTTGTGGAAAGCCCTTAATAGTTTTTCATTGTTCTTTCATACGTCGTTAACATATGTCCACTTGCTCTTAGCCGCAGTTCTTACTCAGGAAGGAGTGGTTCACCCCCTAGAAAGACCGCTCCGTCCATTAACGGCTGGTGCGTGTTGTGTCGACGGATTGTATCCATGAGGGTACCTACTATTTATATCTCCGTCTTTACCAATAGTCTTTGTACCAAGTTGAGCATATGGGGAAAATTTAATAACAAACTTTGGCAATTTCTTTTAAAGAAAAAAAACTGTTTTAGCTTACCATATGAGGCAATTATTTCGCGCGCAAGAAGGGCTTGTTTTGATTTAGCGTGTAAATAAAAAAATATTTTGAAATTTTGAAACAAAAAATAAGTTAGTATTTGAGTGAGTTCTTATTTTAAACTTAGCAAATATTTCAAAGATTATAAATATCCGAATGGTGCTTGTATGTAAACATGGCAGTCATGTGATGTGAACTAATCTAACGGTATATTATACAACCAAACAACACTGATACAACATAGCGAAAAAAGACTGTGGATCGGGACGTCATACATCCAAAGATACTCCCCTGATCTTCTACAATTTATTATCGTCCACCACTTTCATCTTCATTCTATTTCAAACTAGCGCTAAAACAAAATCGCAAAAAAAGAGGAAGAAAAACAAATACAACAAAAAACAGACTACCTGGATACCCAACAATGTGACCCAAAATGGCACAGAAAAAATTTAATGAAAGCCTGTAATGCTGGTTCAACTTAATTGGTAAAATCTAAAATATTTTGAGGAAAAAGAAATGCTAGTTAAAAAACTTAAATGTTATTGTGACATAAAAAAAGTAAAAGACAGGATACCTCAAAATTCAAAATGCACAAGAAAATGAACCTATCACAAGTTAAAAAAAAAAACTAAACCGATAAGAGCATGGGTGCAGGTCCCTCTCGCGTGGGAGAATTTAGGAATAAGACATTTTGGGCCAGAAGATAAATGAGGACCGTCGAAAAAAAGGAGTCACTTTGAATTAGTGGATAGAACGCGATTATTCCTGACAAAAAAAATGCACTGTATTAAAGTCGTCTAAAGGTGAATAATCTTAAATTTTGGTAGGTGAAAATGAGTCCGCTTTTATTTTCTGAACCCAAAAGTGGAAAAAGTTACAATGTGTAGTAAACGAATTCAAATAAATAATTTTTTAAACTATGTTTAGAACGTATTTTTCGGGGTGAAGTTATCATTAGGCTGTTACCGAAACCTGTGATGTGTATTCAGTTTTGAAATAGCAAATGAATTGAGCAAATGCGCAAAGAAAAATCGCTTCAAAAGACTACACAGATTTAGTTAACCGTCGGAAGTGGGCGTTCCGTAACTCACAAAAGTCTGCAATTTCGCGAACCTCTTAATATTTTTGTTTGAGCCAGGAAATGCCGGCGTCATTATTGAGAGGGTTCCTAAGAATACCAACACGTACAGTTGCTCCTTTCAAAAATACGGAATGAAGGTAATTGCAACATCTTTATTTTACTTGTTTTGGGCTTCGACGAGTCATCTATTTGTACGTGACTCACAGCTATGACAAGGAGCAGATTTAGAAGACGACAAAAGACGCCTTTTTGTTGCTTCGTTTTTTTGCATTTTAAACCTTATTTGAATAGATATTTTTTTGTTTAAAAGCTAAATATCATATTAAGTTTCAGATCCAAGCGGTCACAAGCATTTATTCAGTGATTTATTTCAAGGATTGTGGATTTTCGGCTTAACACGCCAAAATCCGTTTCTTGTGTGCAATGCGAAAACATTCAAAATTTGATTATATTTTTCTTCTGGCTGTGTATTGGACGAGTTCGCTAATTCCTCATTTCTACATTGTTTCACAGTAATGATCTTTATTTGATGAATCTATCCTTTCATTTATGAGTTAGATTTTCACTGTACACTGATAGAATATTTTTCGTACGGCAGCTTCTGTGACCTGTAATTAAAAATCGTCTTTATCGGAAAAAGTTTTGAGATGGAGTTAGAAACTAATCCAGTATTGTAATTTTCTTGACGTTTTCTTCAATCGGGGTTGATTTCCTTGTCAGAAATAGATGCACA
>Ga0058701_10002069_pt1 | contig 14911 bp, 6 predicted proteins | sample AgamicOrMae_FD_97039 | JGI IMG/M metagenome (GOLD analysis project Ga0058701, IMG submission 97039) | Agave microbial communities from Guanajuato, Mexico - Or.Ma.e | ecosystem: Host-associated > Plants > Phyllosphere > Phylloplane/Leaf | place: Guanajuato, Mexico | collected 2012-06-04
TAAATATATTTTTTATTTTATATTATTAAATATTAAAATTCACACCCCCCCGAAAAAAAAAAATGATTAACTGCTAAAAAATAATATAGACTTGACTTTTTTTTTAGCTCGGGATTTTGGTCTTTGCCCAGTTTGTTGTTTCCTTTTACATTTTTTTTTCAAACAAGAAAAAAATTGCTTCATTTCATTGTAGAAAAAGATAACATATTTCAAGATTCTTGAAGATGTCATATTTCAAGATATCACATTTCAAGAAAGATGTCATATTTTTTTCTACCGGTGCACGTTGTAGGTACGGTACTTGAAGAGTAGAGGCATGTTTTAGAAACGTAATTTTACCTGTATATCTGCCAACATTTTGAGTCTTTCCACCTCTCTCTCCAGAGACGCCACTTTCTCTTCATATTCCCCTCTGAGAGTGTAACACAGTTCTTGCTGGGACCGAGACACCAGACGACCGATATTCTCCTTGGAATCTGTTAAACATCACATTAATATCATTACATAAGGCAGGCAATTCGAGACATCTATGAAACTTTAAGCGATATCTCTGATCGACTTTGAAATGAAGTCGGCGTTTGGAAATAATTGTGTTTGCTTCCTTTGTCCTTAGTTTTAAAAGGCTGCATTTTTTACCGCTGGTGCTAGATCCTGATTGAACCAATTCATCACATAGCGAGGATGTGACATACCTTGTGAGTTGCGAGCCCCTGAGGATTTTTTGAAATGACGATACAACCTGCTCGACATGAGTGACATGCTTGTTGCCTACTGCGGGCTTAATTCCTTGCTTTTCAGCCTGTCGTGGACAAAACGCGTGACACTCGTGTCGAGCAGGTTGTTTCGTCATTTCAGAAAATCCTCAGGGGCTCGCAACTGACAAGGTACAATCACGTGTAGGGATGTAAGGTTGACTTTTAACTTTAGTACTATTCGTGATTTTGGGGATTCAAGTTTGCTGCTGCGGTGAACTCGGCAACATTCATTTCGAAAAATACGTTGTCTCAGCTTCCTCTAAAACTGCATACTCACTGTTTTGGTAAATTCTTATCGTGTATTGTCAAAGTTCACCGGAGCGTATGCACGTAACACACACAGTGAATAGCGCTTATTCGAACTCACAAAAGGTACTACAGTAGGAGCTTGAAGTGTACAGTGCAGTGAAGTCGAGATCAAATGCCGCGACCGGCGTTAGAAAAGCTGTTCGTAATACCGGCATTGGTTAACGCAACGTAGATGCACATTGGAGTTTTGTGCAACGTGTGTAGTTTTGGTTTTGATTTGTGAATCGGTCGGCTAAAGAGATTTGCGTTGGTGGCTGAAAAGTGAGCTTACCCGCGTCGGAGAGCCTGGTCCCTGAGGCGACCGTGCGGATGCCTAGGACGGGGGGGTCAGTGGTGCACGGAGTGGGGGGCGTGGATTGGCTGTGAAGCGGCGCTGGCGGCGCCGACGGGGGCGCCGCGGGCGGCCACGCCACCGACGGCAGGCGCCCCGGAGTCTGGGGGCCCGCGCCGATCACCTCCGAGTGCGACCAGTAGTACATTAGGTCCGGCTGAAATCACAAATTTACAAGTCAGACGAGGAGAAATTTACAACTATAACGGTGTAGTCACTTCAGACCTTATACACAGAGAAAACGGGAGACGCTTTCTGACGCCACTTGTTCGGGCGGGTTGCCTACTTACAGGGTTAGAGGCAGCTTGCTCGGGTAAGTCCGGAGGAGTTCGGCATCGTTCGGCCCTGGCAAAGGCTTCCTCTTACCCTGTAAGTAGGCAACCCGCGCAAACAAGTGGCGTCAGAAAACGTCTCCCATTTTCGACGGGAAAGGTTTCACCGTTATAGAGTCACCTTGGGTTGGGGGAAATTTTCTTTAGAGGTGAGAACGTGAGAAATGATAAGTACGAAAAACTTTGCGGAGTAAGGAGGGAGGTATGAAAAATCGACGGGCGAAACGCGAGGATATGAAATATGGAATTAAGGAGTTAAGTTGCAATAATAACAAATGGAAGAATGAGAGGAAAGGCGTACAATAAAAATGTACAAACAGAGATGTCTTTTTTTTTGTTACAAAAGAAAGGAATGTTTTAGGAAATATTGTAAAAAATAAAAGCAATCCCTCCGAAATAAGATTTTTTTAAATGTACGCCGCTTTTTTTATACATTGAAAAATTAAAATGGGAGTTTCTATTTTCCCTACTGCCCCATTTAAAATGTATTAGGGTGGGTTCCGTGCGTTCAAGTCACCTCCTATTTAAAATGCACTAGGTTAGTTACGTGCGTTCAAGTCTCCCTACATTAATTGCTTGTCGGGTCAATAGCAATAACATCCAATTAAAATTAGCGCTTTTTTCACATTTTCTGAAGAAAAAACGATCATGTGAAAGGGTATATTTCAAAAATCGATCAACTGCAATGTGTAAGGATAACAGTTGATCGCTTTTTCAAAGTAAAAAGTTCATTTGATCGATTTTTAAACGTGCAATTCTACTTGATCGATTGTTAATTGGAAGGGTCGAACGGCTGAGAAGAGGGTCCGATAAGGTGGTTGGAGAAATAGACGTGGCGTTTGAGGAATGGGTTGGCCCGCCCTAGGTAAGAGAAGTTGTCTCGGCAATCTATGAGAAATCAGTGGGTCAGAGTACAGTATGAGAAACTGGTTACCCGGAACAGCGTATCAGGTTGCACGTCCTTGTCGGGGAGCTGTCGGACGACCCCCGCGGCGAGGAGGTGGGTGCAGAACTGCGCCGCGAGGATCCGGAAGTCCTGCGAGGTGAGGACGCCGCGGAGGTAGTGCTCCTCGGAGAACGCGGATACCAACCAATTGATCAGCATTTGACCTAAAACAAAGGCGAACTTAAGGCGGTTCCTTTAAATTGGAGAGAGGGCACGTCGAATACGTGTCGCCGTTGGAGTTTTTGATTTATTGAAAGGACTTTGATTTTGGTTATCTTATCGGACCTATAATTTATTTGAACATTTCCCGCTCTTGAATTGATTTTTTTAAATCGTCCATTCGTCCGCAATAACTTCCATTGATATTACATTGGGCCTTCTTGACGCGCGTTGAAGACTCAGACGAAATTGCTGCAAGTATTCATTCATTCTGCTCTCTAATTTCATTTTTCAATGTTACTTGGGCTTTTGGAACGATTCTTGAACTTTTCTCGGTTAAATTAAAATCCAAAAAAAGAATAAGTGACTTCACCGAACAATCACACACTCACACGGTATCCATTCTTCGAACCGTCGACAGACGTAAGAAAAATACCGTAAAATAGAAAAAAAAATAAAGCGGCCCTGTCTCCTAATACCTAATCTTAAGGCAGACCCGCCCATTTTTCTTGTATTTTTGCTCTTTCTTTTTTTTCCCTTTTTTCCCAAATGTGAGCAATTTTTTAATTTTTGCCTTTTTTTAGATTTTGAACGATCATTTTAAATTTTAATTGACAAAACTTTTTTGGATAATGTTCATTGTTTATTCACTTTATCGATGTTTTTATTTTATCGATATTTTGAGTAAAATCGAAATGTTTCTCCGGGCAATGGCAGAGTTAGAGAGGTGTTTATCTTCCCCTCTCTCCAGTTCTTGATTGAGTTAGAAAGTGGCTTTTGCCTGTATCACCAACTCTAGCTGTGGCAATCGGACCATCTGAGATTTTAGGCCGTCTATTAATTTATTACCTTAATTTTTATGAGAGGCGGGCCTGTGCGCCTTGTTAGTCACAAGTTGAAAATACGCCCAGCGGCCGGGAATTTTTATGAAGACTTACCCTCAAATTTCTCATAAATTTGGAAGTCGAGTTTTTCCGGGACGAATTTGGGTCTGGAGGTCTTCTGCTCCAGCGTCGCGCGGTCCATGGTGAGCGAAGCCACCTTCCGGAGGACGTTGCTGTCGAGGGGGGCGTCGCTAAGCGACGAGTGCCTCCCCCTGGGCTCCCCCCTGGGCTCCCCCCTGGGCTCCCCTCTGGACTCAGCATGCCGTTCGCCCTGAACCACCTCCTCTGAACCTGCACCCAAATCACTCATGTTGCAGTGAAAGTATAAAAAAAAAAGTTTGGTTTCATCACCTATTGCCGTTTTTCTCGGTCCGTTCCGCACGACTGATATTGCAGCTACGCGTATCGATGATCAGATACGTAATTCCAAATGCTGGTCTCGAGGATTTTTGTTTCACACAGTTAAAATGGATTTTCTGCAAGTGGAGTATGGGATCTTCTAAAATGTACGCCATTTCTTTGTTAACTTAACAATTAAAATCAGCTTTTTTAAAACTTAAAATGTAAATAAATAAATGAATAAATAAGAATAGTTAAAAACCGTCAACTGAGTTCACTCCGTATCAATGGGCACCCCGTTCCAAAGGGTTAGCACCTTGCTGAAAATCTGTACACCAGATATCAGGATATAGAGGATATGAGCCGGATATCAGAGGTATATTAAACGGATATCAAGATGAAATTGACTAAAATTCGATGAAACTATCTGACAGATTTCACAACAATATAAAAAAAATGTGTGCTGGATACCTGGATATTCGCCAGATATCTGTAGACAATGTTCAAAAAGTGAAAAAAAAATTCAAAATCGCTAAAAAGTCATAATTTGACAGAATCCAACTGCCCGATATCAAGCAACGATATCAACCGGATATCAGCCGGATATCAAGGCCTTTCGTACACCGTATATCATAAAGTTGTCACCCCCATGTCCCGCTCTTCCCTTTTAGCAAAGAGTACCTACATGGCGTTCCTGATTTTATGGCGGGTAATAATTTTCTGCCCTAACACTTGCAGTGTAGAATACAATCACAGACACCGTGATTTCTGGGGTTCCAGAAAGTATGTTGAATAAATGGTTTAAATCTGTTCAAACCGCACATCTTCCTCGAAGACTACATTATCACACTTCATAAACCGCCCTTTTTGTCATAGAAGTTTTGACTGCCAAAAGCGTTGCTTAGCGAAAGAATCCTAAGAGCACGCGAATTCAAATCATTAAGACGCGAAATCAGGAGCGTGTAAATGAAAGCCATAACCACCTAAATTCAAACTTTGCCGCATAAATTAAAATCGGAAGTGCGTGCCTTTCCTAGGTTATCTTTGACGATTCACATGAGCTTGTCCCAGGAAAAAGCTGCGTATAAGAGAACTACCGAATACAGGCAAGGAGTTTTTAAAAAACGTTAACTGCTTCTGACTATACCTTGGTAGGCATGCATTTCCCTGGTCGAACTGTCCGTGCGGACATCCGCTTGGATATCCACTTGGATATCCGCTTGGATATCTGTAAAATTACGGATATCCGTGTCGAATTATCCTTACGACCACGGATATCCACAGTAAATTTCGCGCTCTGATATTCGTTACACCGATATCCAATCGCATATCCGTGCGGATATCGGTGCTAAGTATATAGGAGCGCGGTTTACTCCGGATATCCGTGGTTGCACGGATAATTCGACAAGGACATCCGTAATTTTACGGATATCCAAGCGGATATCCGCACGGGCAGTTCGATCAGGTTTAATTGATTCTTAGGCAGCCATTATTTGCTTAATTACAATCCATATGAAGCTCGTTCCTTGCTGCGTCCCGTTAGTTAGTTGAGAGAACGCAGTGCTTACAATCATTTAGGCCGAGGGAAAAAATTCGTTTAATTGGATTAGAATAGTAATTTTGTGAGTTTCTCTCCGCGCGCGATTCCGGGACGGTGCTCACGTATTCAAGAAGTCTCAGCTCAGCATGCCGTCCAATAATCGCTCTACTTTGCTTTCCAAATGAGCAAGGCACTCGTGTTAAAGATGGCGGGAAAGCATAGCGCTTATTCTGTCTCTCTCAAGGCCCGTGTCAATAAGCTACTTCTTTTCAGGTACCTTGATCGTCCCCCCTTATCGCACCGCTCGGCTGTCGCCAACGCCGATGCCTCTTCTTGGTGGTAGGGTACTGCGGAGGCAAGCGGCGTTAGGCTAGGTTATGGATAGGTTAACTTACGTTATGGTTTGTTAGGTTGCCTTGTTCTGTACTCTCAGCTTGACAATGAATGGTAAAATTGGCTCTGAAGGTCTAGCAGGTGTTTGAAAAGGTCTACTGTGGGTTTTTATGCGGTTCGATAAGACGCTTAGCGGTGAAGCAGGGTCTGTGGTATCGGAAGATGTTTGCTGTTACTCGCAACGTCGAACGGTTTATGCTGTGTCGAGTTTATAAATTACAAGTCAATGGGAGTGGATTAGAGGCCTGGATGTACTAGAGACACGGTGCAGCTCTCTGCACCGTGACTAGAGAGGAGGCATTGAGGGTGCAAAAACATCGCCGCCATCTTGTTTCCGAAGTTTCTCCCGTAAGCTACAATGGATTTGACGGTCCCATAAGAAACAAAATGGATGCCCAATGCCTCCTCTCTAGTATATCCAGGCCTCTACAGAGGAGAGGATAATGCAGGGAGAGATAAACAAGTTATCGTAAAGCAGCTCGAAGAAAGTCCAGAAGTAAGTGCGATGGTTAGAAGGGTCTGTTGATTACGTTTTTGGAAGCTTACAGCAGCAGACTGATCGTGAGGGGTAATCATGCACGGTCTATATTGCAAGCAGATCAGTGGGAGCAGAGGCTAAGACAAGAGTCCTTAACGATACCGGTCCTTTATCAAGGACTCAAAAGGACTTGAGCATTTATGGTTGTGAGAAGCTTTACACACGCAGCGCATGAATTCTTGATGATACGCATGCAGACCTTTATTGCACAGAAAGCAGTGTCCGGAAGCATAACTAAGATGGTGCAGCGAGTGTGAAAGTTGTCCAGACTGATGAAGATACGATGTTATTGATGCAGTTGCGGTTTGGTTTTCGATTACGGGCTTTCAGGGTGTGAAAGCTCGAGGGTCAGCAGTCGCAACGCGTGTGACGGAGATGAAGCAAGTGCGATAAGCCGACCCCAAAATGGCGGTGCAGGAGTACCAACCTGCCCCTAGGATGGAATCTCCGATTCTAGTTGCTGCCAACTCAACCTTTCGGTGTCGGACGACGGTGAAGGAAGACGTTGAAGGGTGTCGGGTTGGCTGCCCTGCCTCGATGCCCTCCGTGCTCCCCGACGTTGCCTGGAACCAAAAACAGGGTTGTTGAATTTTGCCGTTTGGAAATTTCGACAGAAATCACGTGTTTTTCGCGCAGGAACTACCGGTATGGTTGGGGCCGTTACGCGAACTATATCGGAACCGCATTTCTTTTGTTCGGCACGCATGGGAAAACGGGATGAACGCAGAACAGACGAACCGAACACATAAACTTCAGGTAATCCGGTCACGATGAGTCCAGTCATATAAGCTGAAGTACGGTCCATGAAAAAAAATCTAGGGCTTATTACACGGACTTTTGACAGGTACATGACTTTTTAAAACATTGGGAAGTATTTCCAGTCGGTTTGATGCCAATGATGGCTGGTTACGTTGTTTTTTTTCCCCCTCCAATCATTTTGACGGTGATTTGACTCACTTTTGTGACATAAGATTGTCTACCTACGTTTTTATTAGGTCGTGGCTATTCACAAGCGATTGCAAATATAGTGAGACTTGAACGCGCGTAAACCAACCTAATGCATTTTCAATTGGAGGTGACTTGAACGCACGGAACGCAACCTAATACATTTTATATGCGGGGCAGGCGTGCAAATAGCCACATCGTTTTTATTATTTTTTAAAAATATGTCCAATTGAAATGGCTCCGTTGTTTTGTCAGAATCAGAAATAGCCGTTGTCAGAATCCCTTGTCCTCATGAACTAAATTATTTCAGGGCGACTACCCCTCGTATGATAAACATTCTCGTTCTGTCCGAATCGCCTACGGTCTATTTGCAACTAAATGCCAAGCAACCATTATTCGGGGTACTTGTCCACCGATGTTCTGCGAAACACCTGCTAACTAGCTTCAACAAAAGTATGAGAAATTCTACACGACTGGATTAATTTCTCATTAATTATCGCTCCCCGGAGAAGGGGAGCATCTATGAGAAGCTTTGTTCGATGACTGAAAGTTTTTCAATTTTGTGGATATGAAAGAAACGGGCGTATGCACAGAGATCTTTATCTTTTGCGAAGACGCCCTCGATACTAAAACTGCGTCATGAAATAAAATGGACTTCGCCGAGAGCTGCCACTTTGTTTTGTCTTCCAGTGAAATTCTTGTCAAACTTGTCCGTTGTCCCTGTCACGCCATGCCAGCGGCTTTCGTGCAACCTTCCTCGAAGGCGGTGACAAGGTTAGGACAGGCTCAAACTGCAAGTCACCCGACAAAATGGAGTTCATATCCAGACCAGTAGATTTCGAAGACAACAGCAGACGAGTAAGCGTTTTAGGAAGTTATTAAGTTGTGTACTCCTGCTGCGGGGTATGGGTAATGGGCTTCGAATCAACGCCAGCCGTTCGAAATGTAACTGCACTGTTAACGCGTTTTAGTAAAACGCTCTTTTTTTTTGTTTCTAGCATACTTTTAAAGGTGTACAGTACAAGTATTATAGTAGTTTGGTGCGATGTGGGATGTTTCTGTGACTGTTGTCGCTACACCGATCATGTTATAATGCATCAGAATCTGAATAGATTAGAAATACCAACGGATTCCCAGAACTCGCCTGCCCAAAATTTCGATAGGATATCTGATCGGAAATTTTGATCAGAAACGGTAGAATCCGATCCGAAAGTGGACGAAAATCTGACACAAAATCCGATCGGAAATAAAATCCGATCAGAAAGTTGATCGGAAATTTGATCGTAAATCAGTCCGGAATTGTCTATTGGAAATCCGATAGACAATTCCGATCGTAAGCGAATTCCAATCGGAAATTTCTATCGTATCCCATCGGAATTGTGTACTGGATCGTTAAAGTATGATTGTTTGGTGCAGGCGCCGATCGGGGGGGGGAGTGCCCCCCCCCGGCCCAGAAAAAAATGGGATAAATGGGGGAAACGAAGGGGACAAGAGGAGAAAGAAAGGGCAAAGTGGGAGAGGGCGGAAGGAAAGAAAAAAAAAAGATACAGAAAATTAGAACGAGGACAAGTTTCCAAGTACTTGAAATGTTCATAAAGTGTTATTTGGTACTGTATTGTTCGAGAATATTAAGCGATTCGATAACGTGATTTTATTTTATGTTCGTTACGAGAGTTATCGTTTAGTCCATTTTGTGATTAGTCTGTAGAAATGCTGTTTGAAGGACTCCTTTGCCGTTGAAAGAGGAGTAAAAGTCTACCAATTTTCCCTCAAGCTATGAATTGAAAGGGCTGTTAACTAGTTATTTCTTTTAATCTTTTGATTTCTATAAAGTGGACGGCTGTGCTGTACCTAACGATAAACAAAACTAATAAATGCTTTTGTATGGCTGACGATTTTCGTTCCCATAATTCCTTTTCTTTGAGTTGAAAACAAAATCACGTGCATTTTTTTTTCTAGGAAAGGCAACAATTTTCGGAAGTTCAGGCCGCTAATAGTATTATATCAACGTGAAAGGCACGTAAATTCAAAAGTTAAACGAAAATGTCAAAGGATTAGTTTCAAAGACGTTTTTCTTTTAATAGCTTAGTTTATGTAGAGTGCTTTCTTTTTGCTGGTCCTCTACAAAAAGTAGGCAACCCGCAAAACAGTCTGGCGCAAAGTACCCCCCCCCCCTTTGGCCCTTGCTCTATCCGCGCCTGCTTTGGTGTGACTGTTATTGCATGGCTTTTGAATTCCGTCAAACCAAGAGTCGAATTGAGTACAGCTTTTTTATTAGTTTAATATCGGCCTTAAAGGGCGATAAGGAATGTTAGTTGTTGTCTGTACGGGGGAGGAGCAAGTACCGGTACTTCCATATTCTTACGTCTATACGCGCAGATAAATCCCTCCTTCCCCTTATTAGAAAACAAAGCAGGGATCTTCGAAAAAATAGAGGCTACCAACCTTGTACGAAAAAGTTTTTTTTTTTCTTAATGTTTGTCAAAGTTTTTCGAAAATCCGTCTTTTGAAAATATCTCATAAACGATGAGATATCAAAACGTTTTAAAGAATGAAAATGGTGGGTCTTGAGGTGTTTTACAGCGACTAGTTTCATTTCGTTAGGTATATTTGTTCGATGTATCAGGACTCAGAAATATATATATTTTTTTTAATCTTCTAATTTCGAGAAATATTGATCCGACGTAAGGGGGGGGGCTTCCGATTCGATGGAAGTCGCTACTCTCACCCAATCTTTCTCAATCCCACTCTCCATCCACTCTTTCAAACAACATTATATGACAGAGTTTTTTTTCACACACACGCACGGAGAGACAAACAGACAGTCGCACATACGTCAAGCTAAAAACTATTTTTTTTCTTTCCTTTTTTTTAGTTAACAGAATCAGAATATGTTATTAACTTCAAAGTTCTGGTAAGCATCCCAATACTTTTGTCATTCGTACTACGAACGTGGAAAGTGAAATCTAAATGTGCTTCTCCATATGAACAGCAAAGCCGGGTTGCCTATTCACAAGTAAAGCGAAATCTCTGCACCATAAACTATCAAACGAAAACAAAGGGCAATAAAATTGAGACAACAAGCTTTTCAAGTTTTTGCAACGTTGGTTGTTTCTTCTCAACTTCCACAGACATCGGTGTCTGTGTGAGCAATCTTGCTTGACACAGGTTGGGACACCTAAACCGCATCCCTAAACGTGAACACACTCAGTTTGAGAGAGATCAATTTTTTGCCTCATATGTTCCTCTTCGATCTAGTCTTTTTTATTAGGCTAAACGACACACAGATTAGGTTAATGTGGGTTAATCTGCACTTAACGTAGGTGCCTTGTGCTTAGCATCACTGTCGCTTGGCTGTCACCAAACCTTATGCATCTTTGGTGACTGCAGCTTGGCATCTGGCACAACATGGTTGGGTTAAGTTGGGTAATATGAAATGCCTTTTGCCTCGCCTCACTCCGCTTATCTTGGCGTCGAGGAGCATGACAGGTGCAAAATTCGGCCTTTTCTTTACTGCCCAATACAATAATTGGGATAGATCTGAAACGATATTGATGGTTCCTGGACCCATAGCAATATTCATGGACCGATTCAGCTTCTGTGACGGCGGACGGTGTTCGGGTAAGTTCGGGGACCGACACCGCCGCTCGGCAGGTACGGCCTGGGAATGGGAAGTACGGCGGGAAGAGTGTCCGGAGGGGAGGGAGAGGGGCTACTCAGCGGAACCGGCGCGGGCCTAAAGCCCTGTATAGAGCGAGTGCGCAATTGCAAAAGAACAGAAAGAAGAACATGCATCGGCGTGATAACAAACAAGATGGCGGCGTGATGTGCTTTCAGTTTTCGAAAAGTTCTGTTGATTGTGTAGCCATTTAACAAGTATGCCTCGTTATTGTGTCTTTAAAAATTGCGGAACAACCCGACCTGCAATATTGCGTAAGTCCATGTATCGTTTTCCTCTCACTCCCAAAAAGAGATTTCATCGTGAACGCTAACGCATCCATAAACGCATGAGGAAAAATGGCCGCTATACATGGGCGGTTTAGGAGCGGCCGACATTTTTCCTCGTCAAGCGAATATGTCTGTCTCTCTTGCGCACACGGCGATTCGTATCTTCTATCTCTTTCCCTCACGACCTATCACAACGCTCAACACCGGTCGCGTCTCTTTAACTAATACAGGCCTTTACGCGGGCTAGGCCGAACTCCGCTGGCCGGCCGGACGCCCGCTGCCCGCCCGCGCTTGCACGCAGAAACACTTAAAGGTAAAGTGAGCACACGACGGTATGACACAACTTTAGGAGAATGAATTTATTGTGACCGAACAATCGGTGATCGCAGTTTTAGAGAGAGCTGCGAAAGGATTGTTTCTGCTCCAGGGAAAACTCGATCCGTTAGGGAATTTCAGAAATCGGTTTAATAGCACAATAACTCCCGAAGGAGGATGCGAACCTCAGAAAAAAGGAGAATAAAAAACTTTACGTGAGACTTCTTTCACAAGGATTTTTGGAAAAAAAATAGCCTACAGCTAGGAAACCGAGTTATGGCGTGCTGTGTCCAACCATGGCGATACTTTTTCTTCCCCTGCAATTCTTCAAAACGAAATCTGACAATTGTCACAGGCAAATGTCCGTACAGTTCTAAATATATAAACAGTCATGCGACACTCTCAACTTGAATCGGCAGATTTCAGTAGATTTCCACTTTTCAGTGGCTCGATTTTGACTATCAGTAGATTTCCACCGATTCAAGTTTAGAGTGTAAATTTATTTGTGTGTGGTATTTTTTTTTTCAAGGAAAGCATTGAAATTCTGTCGAATGGTCCTTGCATTTAGTGCGTGCACTCCTGTTTGGGGTTGGTTGGACTCGCAATGGCACGGTTTGTTATGATATTAAATTCTTGTTTTCTGTTCGACTTAAGTATCTAAGAGAGGAGCACCTCTTATCATTTAAGTGCTGGACTTGAAAAGTTGAATTTTCTGTGTGTTCCGCTGTGTGTCGCCAAGCCCACCGGCAGTGGAGCGAGACACAAGGCCCTAACCTTATCTGAGGTAACCCCTCGGTAGCAGTAGCCTGTCGCTTTCCATCGACCGTTATTAGGATGGGCGACAGGCGGGGAACGTGTCGATCGCGAAGCGAGGCACAGTGCGCTAAATATTACGTAAGTTTACTTAACCTAACCTATCCTGATCTAACCAATCCTCTTCAAGCCCTGGCGTAATATACGCGGTTGTTTGTGTTTAGTCTTTAAAATACTGAAACGATGTAATAGAACTGAGCAGAGTTAATGGAAATGTTTACACGGTAAAAACTACTAAGGTATGAAGGTAAAACAGGGGAAGAGCGCAATCTGGTCACTTTCAAAGATACCCCTTTGAATAACCCTATCAATGGAGAGTTTTCGACGAGACCTTTTATTGATATGGTTGTCCATAGGATTATCTTCAAACATGAGAGTATGCTTCAAAGATAACCAAATTACGCTCTCCCCTGTTTATTCGTCATACCTACAGCAGGTAACCTAAAACAGGGGTTAGTTTTTACTGTGTCAACAACGGTTTCCAATTTATTTTCTCTCGTATTAGTTGTGTTTTTATGGTAAACGGGGCAAAATTTATCCGAACACCATCGAAGCAACATGATTACCGAATTATGCACTTGTCTGTTGAAGATGTTACGAGATCTTTAATGATTTTCGACGTAATCTACCGATATTCTTATTTGTCTCTCTTTTACATGTCATGGACACAGATGTGTTGTCAAGCGTGTTCTGTTTTGGGTTCAAAGCCCAGCAGCAATTTTCATTTTATTTTTTTTGCCTATGGATCGCGCAGAGTAGTCCAACTTTCGCAAAATTAGACCACAACTAGTCGCTCAAAGGCTCAAAAGGGCGGGGAACATGGACTGTACAAAACCACGACTGATTGCCAGGGAGGAAATAAAGGAGGAGCGGTAATTCCCCGCTTCGGAAACTGGCCGACAAACACGCTGCCCCCACTTTCACCAAGACTTAACGAAACTCGTAAAGCACTCGGTTCTCAATTTCGATCATTGTGCGCAAACGGTATGACAACAAATACTTAATGACCTATTGTATCGAACGAATGTATTTTATCGAACTGTTATAGCTTTATACGACTGCAAAAATATGTAGGAATACAACTCAAAAACCTATAATAATTATAACTATAGGGGGTCTTGGGATAAAATAGAACGGTTCTTGGGATACAGTAAAGCAATCCAGATATTTGGGGAAAAAATAAAAAAAAAAACGTTCTTAGTGATGCAAAGTAAAATTTACGTTTCTGAGAGCTCTAAAGCTTTAATCCAAGCTGCATTAGGAGTGTAAAAACGTTTAATGGTTTAACTGCTACTAAGCCCACACACCTGCCGCTATAAATGTAACAAAACGTTTGGGATAGAGAAAGTAATCGGTACCCTTGCATATAGGACTGCGTTATTCAGATCGTTTCAGAGATAGGCCAATTAAGGTTCTGCCTGGGATTGGCTGCAACCAGTCTATGGAAAACCGAACTTCCTTTCTTATCCGTTTTATTGCGCTTTTAACACCCAGGAAACGAGTAACGAAGGCATCGCGCTGCCAAATAACAACATTCAGTTCCCTTCTAATTTACAAGCAAAATGACCAGGAATAATGGCTACTTTCAAGACGCTTGGCTTACCACTATCCTATAACGCGATGAAGTTTTGCACTTAATTTAAAAGGTGGAAGTTTCCACCTGTTGTGTTCCAACTTTCGTTGCCAAGAAGCACAAGCGAAGCGACTCACAAGATACGCAACACAACCTAACCTTGGTTAGCTTACAAGGAGAGTAACTTGACTGTTACACTCCGATTTGCTTGGAACTCCCAGAGGCTGAAGTCGGCGGTACTGTAAGGTGTCCATGTAAAAATTTGCAGCTAAAGTTTATTTTTGCTATGTAAAAAACAGCGTTAAAAATTGAAAAAAAAAAAAACAAAAAAACTTTTTTCTTGGTAGACTCAAAAAATAGGCAAATCTTCCGGAAAAAGAGAAAGTTAAGGTCCTTAGGATAGAGAACTTCAAGGATTTTGCGAAATCTTCAACGGTATTCGAGCTATGGCAAATTTATTGATTTTATTTTGCATGTAGTTAGATAGGGGTAATTTTTATGGTCTTCTATTTTTGCCGAGCGGCTCTGAATACGTATTTTTCTGCATTGTTCTGGTGTCTACAGGATGTCTCAAGTTTAATGTAAAAAAAAAATGAAACTACGGATAGGCAAAGGTATTCTAAGACGAAAATGTGAAATGAACATGGAGTCTAAAACGCACGGTTTGACGTCCAGACGCCTTCGAACGGTTTGTTTTGGTACCCATCGTTTAGCAAAGGTACTACTCGTTTGATTAAAACATCCAGAGTTTTAGGTGCGCCAAATCATTTTGAGTAACTTTGATTCCCATA
>Ga0058701_10002070_pt1 | contig 14911 bp, 14 predicted proteins | sample AgamicOrMae_FD_97039 | JGI IMG/M metagenome (GOLD analysis project Ga0058701, IMG submission 97039) | Agave microbial communities from Guanajuato, Mexico - Or.Ma.e | ecosystem: Host-associated > Plants > Phyllosphere > Phylloplane/Leaf | place: Guanajuato, Mexico | collected 2012-06-04
ACTGTAGCGTGATGGTTCCGCATTTCTTTTTGAAGCAAGGAGTCCCGGGTTCGATGCTTCTCTCCGGCATGTTTTTTTTTCTTTTTTTCCGGGACGTTAGCACTCGTTTAGTGGCTAGGTTAGGTTCGTTTAGTGGCTAGGTTAGGTTAAGTCGGAGTAGGTCAGAATAGATGATATTTACGCCTATGCCGTGCGAATAATTCAGGGCTAATAGGCACGTGCCTTGTTAATAATAACAGCCAAATTGTTTTTGCGATATCAAGTAGGACAACTCGTTCTATACAGACGGATTCACTCGAGCATAAATTGATTTTTTTGGTTTGCATTTTTGTTTTCAGCAATCCAACGCCTTTGCTATCTGACTTAATTCCTGTCAAGTGGGAACCAGCTACGGCGGATGAAACCAAAACGATAATTATAGGCAAAGAGCTGAATATGGAAACTGAATTTCTGAGAACTCGGATGGATTTTTGGGACAGGCTGCTTAGAAAGTACACTCGATCAACGCTGTTCGTTTAACACAACGACTAATACTGCGAAAAGATAACAGTAGCTGTAATGACATGTACAACGACGATCTGCATAATTATGACTTTATCAATTCGAAGATCATAGTTATATTACTAGTATTAATTAGCCGTAAGATTTTAGTGTTTCCTAAAGAAATAAATGCCTGAAACATCGACCGGCACTGACTTCCTTGATTATTTCCATTAACGCATCTTAGAGACACTTTGAGATGGCATGTGCCGTTACGGAAATAATATCTTCCTAAGCACCCTGAGTGTACAAAGTGTAGAATCAATTCGCTTTTTGGAACTCTCTTTACATGATGTGAAGTTCACCGCGTTGGAGACGTGTATCAGGAACTTTACCTGCACAGAAGAACCATTAAATAATTAGTAACAGGAGAAAAACGAGCAATTTCAAGACGTCTTTCCAAACAGCTTCACAGACATAGTAGAGCCTGATAGGGTTTCATTTTTACAAGACTCGTGACCTCTTCCTGGGCATTGAAATAAGTAAATCAGATCATTCCATTGCTTTTGGTTCTCAACTTGGAGAAGAAAGAAAAAAAATCAAGTTATAAAAAACGCACTATCGGAAATCAAGTCGTAATGGCAGTACACCGTTTAAAAAGAACCCAATCGGAGCAAACATCACAGAATACCGCTAAACTGAATAACTGAAAGCGCTGTTGGAGAAAGTAAAGGAGCCTCTTAGGTGAATACTCCGATCAAGGCTGACTCTTATTGAATGTTGAAGTAACTATAATTTTATTTGATTACTCAAATGTAGGATATAACATAATTTTTTAATCATAATGTGAAGATTTTGCACGCATTGAGGTTTCATTAGTTGCTTCCGTAGATGAGCTATGTCCTCTCAAGCAAATAAAATAGTCAGACGGACTAAACGTGTGTCAGACTGAAGGTGGGTATTTTAGCGATGAGTTTTTTTCTTGAGCTGTGCATGCTGAGCCTCTCAAAATTAACATTTGGATAAAGACAAAGGAAGGCTCAGCATTAGAAGGAGGAATTAAAAGACATTACGACGAACATCAACAACAATGAACTTTCTAGACTAGGAAACCCAGTTGCCCCCTCCACTGGATTCCCTTCCACCTCCTCCCCCAATCCCCTCGCCTGTGGGCAAACATTGGCCGTTATAGCCTGATTAATTTGGTCACATGAAAACCCTTCTACTGATCAAACCATGTCGAATTTCCGATTGAACTGTATATGCTTGATGAATAACATGTTTTTTAATGCAAATTCATCTCTTAAAGACTTAAAAATGGTTGTTTAATTTTCGCATGACGATCACGTCACATCACGTCAAAATCAAACAAACGTTTTTAATCTTTTATAGATGGCTTTGCTTGACAAACTTATGCCATTCATCAAGCAAATACAGTTCAATCAGAAACTCGGCATGATTTGATAAGTAGAGGGGTTTTAATGTGACCAAATCAGGTTATAACGGCCAATGTTTGCCCACAGGCGAGGGGATCGGGGGAGGCGGAGGTGGGAGGGAGTCCGGTGGAGGGGGCAACTGGGTTTCCTAGTCTATGTCCTAAATGGGAGCCTACAAACAGCAGCTGCTAACAAATGAATACCCATTAGCGTATGTATCTTGGGAATATCCAAAATTATGCAGATGCTACAACCGATAAAGTTCGACAAGATCACCCAATCGTAATAAAATTTCCTTTTCAGTTTACAAGTAGTGAGAACTTTGCCAGGTCATTTGCACTGTATTCAACTCAAGCTTTGCAGTTGATCATTAAACGATAGGGTGATAGTTTGTTACACTTGAAGCTTTTTTCAATAATACATTCATGAAGCTTTTTTCAATAATAAAGTCGCTCGTAAACTATCTCTCAAGAGAAATAGATGATTGTGACGTCAAGAGAAAAAGACTCTAAAAAGTGGAGGGCCAAACAATGTCGTTTATCTTACGTCAGGTCAATTCTAGATAACGTCAAAGGAAATGCCATTACACTAAATAATTGTAAAAACTACAGATTGGTGCTATTTTGAGAAGCGCAGTGATGGTGGATGTTGAGTAAAAAAGCTTCCGGTGTTGCGATTTCTAACAGTTATGTTAACCGACAAGGCCGTAAGCCGCGAGAAGACGCCATAGTTTGTTCAACCTAGAGTGCCACTAAATAAGATAAATATTCACAGATGGCACAAATAGAAATGAACCAGTGAGGGAAAAAGTCGCTGAGGTTCCAGACAGCTGTTCACACGGTGTTTTTTGGCACACAGCAAGTGTGCTTTACGGTTTACTTTGGAATTCGTCTTCAAAAAACCTCGCGCTGGTAGTGGTAAGATTGACTTCTGTCGTTCAAATAAATCTTGTTACATGAAATAGCAATCTTCATTGCACAAAAGGCACATGTCAGTCTCCCTTGCACCCAAAGAAACCTGTTTATCCTTGTTTAGTTAGTGCCAGAGTTGAGTTCTAGCAAATAATCGAAAATTGGTAGCCGTGGTGTCTATTTCGCTGCTGTCGTTGCCCAACTTGGTAGTTCCGTCAATCCGAACTGCGATTTTTGGATGAATACATTACATTACGGAAATATAGTCCGTAGAACGCACTAGTTAACAAAGATCAAGCAACCGTGAGATATCTTTGACTTTACAGAACCTCAAGAAAAATGCATCGACTTTTATTTCTGGGCGGCCTTATGGCAGTCGTTTCGGTTCCAGTGAAGTCAACTCAAAACAGTAAAGGTATGTTTCATTGTTTGTTTCGACATGCTAACACAACATTGTAATGTAGTCATACAATGTTACCAACAGACATTACCTACACATAGAATAATGGCACGACTATCATTTCAGCATATGTAAATCACATAAGTGTTAGGTTTCAAGCAATTTAGAGAAATCTGCTACCTTTTGATTCCAAAAAGGGCTATAAACACAAACTTTAGTTAATAAGCAATCTCTATTGTTTTCAGATGTTGTAGTACAAACGACGTATGGTCCGGTGAAGGGTAAAGAAGTTGCATTCGAGGGAACGAAGTACAAGGCCTTTAAAGGGATTCCTTATGCAGCGCCTCCAGTCGGGATTCTCCGATTTGCAGTAAGTGAAAAGTATAAAACTGCTTATTATTTCCACAAGTCTGATAAACAGCGTCGCTAATGTTGTTAACAATCCTGAAGTCAATTTACCTCAGACCAACATGGGAATCACACATCGACTTAAGCAATGGTCTCTTTCAGGCACCTAAACCTCCGCCTAAGTGGACTGAGGTACGAGATGCAACCAGCTATGGTAATATATGCCCTCAGTTTAAAGAAGTAAGTACTCAAAATTTGACATAGATTTCATTGACGAACTAGTTGCTAATGACGTTTCTCCGCAGCCAGGATTGCCACCAATGAGTGAAGATTGTCTCTCGTTGAATGTTTTCACGAAATCTGTAAGTTGGTCTACATCATAAAATTTATTCATTATCACCATCTTGACACCAGGCCTGTGTCTCTCCAATATCTCCACGAATTGATTTATTGCATTACTGTTGCGCTCGTTACTTGTTTATCGCAGCTTGAACAAAACAATCTAAGACCAGTGCTTTTTTGGATACACGGAGGAGGCTTTTGTACCGGAGATAGTACAGACGCCTTATATGGTCCCCAACACTTAGTTATGGAGGACACTGTCATCGTTACGATAAACTATCGCCTTGGCCCTCTAGGTAGGAATAAAAACCATGTCTGCTATGCTTAAATCTCTTATTAACGCCTCTGGTGGAATCACAATCATTTTATTAGTATCACACTCTTTTTAAAAATAGAAGAGAGCCCGAAAACATCATTTTTGGAAGATATAAATGGGGCACAATTCTTCCCTGCGCAGGGTTCTTAGGTACAAACATAGCCGCTGTGTCAGGCAATTGGGGTCTCAAGGACCAAGTCGCTGCATTAAAATGGGTGCATGAAAATATAGCTCACTTTGGAGGTGACCCAAAGCAGGTCACCATTTTTGGCGAGTCCGCTGGTGCCATAAGCGCGCATCTGCACCTATTTTCGCCTCTATCGAAAGGTCTGTAAACTTGCAGAGATACACGGTCCAAGGTCCTTCTATGTTGAACATTTTTAATAGTCCCATTGAACTTTAGGTTTGTTCAACAAAGCTATAGTGTCCTCGGGAGCAGCCACCGTGATGGATGCAGTGAAACCAGCGGAAAAAAGTGCCAATATCTCCAAGGCTTTGGCACGAAGTCTCGGAGCTCCACAGGGTGACATCGAGGATCCAGTGAAGAGAATTGATTTTTTGCGTAAAGCCGAGGTAGAGGCGATAATAGAACACAGCATAGAAGTAGCGGATGAAGAGGTACGATAGCCCACAGGGTTATAATGTAGTAAAGTCTTCACACATGACAAAATATTTTCAATGCTTCAGGAATAATGGGCCTTTCAATACGTTGCCAACAAACACGCCAGATACGCTATTCTATTTCTGCGTTTGCTTCGCAAAATGAAGCTACGGTGGCTTAGATAACTTCTGTATTTACGCATTTTGAATACCGTAGCTCCAAAAGCCAACTTTTATAGTACATCGAATCGAACAGTCAGTCAGTCGACAGTTTATTTAATCAATTACTGAATGTAGTTAACATTACTTATCGTAGAACATAGTTGATTTTAGAAGAGTTTGGTGCAGAAAAGAAGATTGATATGAGATGTGTTGTTTATGTAATGAGGTTATATTATTGAAGGTGTATTTATAGTATATTACGGGTAAAGAAGACACATATTTTAGACATATTCCAGCTGTCATAACCTCGGATCTTCCTAAGCAAAGACGAAATAAACTCTTCATCATAAATGTCTTCACGCAGGATTTGCAGAACCTTTTATTTGAGCCCTTGCCTTTCGTGCCAAACGTCGAGGTCGCTGGGACCGATGGCGCCTTCCTAACAGAACAGCCGAGAAAGTTACTTCAAGGAGGCAAATTCGCCAAAGTTCCACTGATGATGGGGTTGAATGATCTCGAAGGCGGTATCATGTTTCTAGGTAAAGCGGAAATTCTCTTTGGAAATAAAGGATGAGTTGTTACGTGGGTTCTTTTTTACAGGACTTGGTAAGGAAATAACACCGGAAAGAATGAAGGAAGCTGAGAAGAACGTTTGTCAGATTCTTCCACCATGTTTGAAGAAAGCTGTAACTGCGAAAAATGGATGTTCGAAAGTTGCTAAAGAAATTAGCAATACGTATTTCGGCGGAAAGTCATTTGACAGTTCATTACTCAACTTTGTTAACGTAAGTATGCTTGATGGACTAATTTGCATTCGTGCGTGCCATAGGCAAATAAGGTATTCGCCTTCCGCCTTATAGTTGGTAAATACCCTTTCAATGCGAGGACTTTTAGCTTTTGGAAAACGGTGGAAAGTGTAGTACCTATCATATGAAACTTTTGAAACCCATTTGTCTAATACTTTCAGCTATGTGGTGACTTGAAGTTTACAATTCAAGTTCACTTTGCGCAAGTAATGCACGCCCGTGTAAGCACGCCAGAGTCGCCAATTTACAATTACTATTTCACTTTTGATGGAAAGTGGAATCTGGCAAAACTATTCTATAATATCACCTTACCAGGTTAGTTGACAATATAACGAAACCTTCAAAGAGGACCGACGTTACAATCCTGTATGTCCGTTTTAATGAGATTTCGTGATTTTAGGCGCTGTTCACTCCGATGAATTATCATATATTTTCATGCCAGCTATACCTCTCTCAAATGAAACGGCTTCACAAGAGGTCGTCACTAAAAACAGAATGGTCAATATGATAGCGAACTTTGTTAAACATGGGTATGTAAAGCAACAAGACGTGAAAAGCGAATGGAACACTGTTAATGTGAAATTGTCAAATTTGATTAAAGAATAGTATAGCTAAAATTATTATACTTCAATTAGTCAATTTTGACTATTTTTTGGTCAAAAATGACTATTTGTCAGTCACTTGTCAATATTCAGTCAGTCATTTACAGCTTAGGCCTATACTATTACAAATAGTCAAGTTTGAGTTAGTAGCTAAGATTTTAAAATTTCATTCAGTCAATTTTGACTATTTTTAGTCAACAATGACTATTCAATAGTGAAAAAAAGAACTCGCTGAGTAGTAAGAGTAGTAAAAATGACTTACTTAGGACTCAGAGACCAAACTAATCAAGGTACTAGAAAATATTGACTCAAAATAGTAGAAACGTGTTAACCGCTAAATCTAAGTCCATTTTGACAATTTTACACTTAATTTAAAAATGACTAGATCAAATAGTAAAACAAAAATGACTTAAACAATTGATCAAAAAATGACTATTTCAAATTTAGAGAGTAGATATAATATTATTTAGCTTCTGAAGTAGTTCGCGCGCGAACACGTATTGCATCTGATATGCGTTATTTCAGGAACCCAACTCCTGCGGTATCTGACTTAATATCTGTCAAATGGGAACCAGCAAAGGAAAAACAACCTAATACGTTGGTCATAGGCAACGAGCTGAAATTGGAAAAGGAGTTTTTGAAAACTCGGATGGACATGTGGGATAAGTTGTATAAGGAATACAAGGGACATCCCTTGTTTAGTTAGTTTCACATACCAGATCATCTTAAGACTCTTTTGTGTTTTAAGAGAAATGACAGCAAGTCCTTCGTCGGTCGTTCTGTTTTTCTTAAGAGACGAGACCCGAGTGTTATACGGTATACCGAACGGTCTCCTTCACAAGACAAATAAAATGCTTAAGATTTTTTGACAGTTTGCTTTTCCGGATAAGTTTTTCCTTCCAATCCTGCCTCATACAAGGTGACACTTTAAATGCATGAAAGAATAGGATCGGACACTGCACTTAAATGTGCATTACAACTGTTTACGAAAGTAAAAGTAAACAAAACAGCAATTTCATCTAAAAATTCATTTTCAATTGTCATGGTGTTATCAAGTAATGACATAATCGAGTATATAAAAAAAGGCTTCCGATGAGATGGATCTAACGCGAAATTTCCTCTGGCGAGGTCAAATATCGCGAACCGACGGCGCCATAAAAACAATTCAGTGTCACTCATAATGTGCAAGTACATTCCTCGCAAGTGATAATCCTACGGCACAGACTGAGAAACAGGTTACAGACGAATCCAGGTGCTCAGGAAGGCGACTAAGTCCTCAGTAAGTACCCATTTCTATGAACACATAATTCCTGATTCTGCAAACGAAATGCTCATGAGGGCCGGTCCTCGTTCTTAACTCTGAGGTCTTAGTGACTCCAATAGGAAAAGATGCAGTATAACATACAGGAAATGATAAGTTATATGAGAAATTTCAGGTCCCACGGTCGTTTGCCTTACAGGAATAATGCTTTACATGCTACAACTGGTTGGCGTTATTGTTGTTCTTTGGATGCCGGAATCTTCAGCACAAGATGGCAAGTATAGAACAAGTCTGCAGGATATGCATGACTGGGGAAAAATTCATCTGAAGAAAACTGGTCCATTGCTTGTATGGATGCTAAACAACGCCCAAGATATGAGAACCTGAATCCATCTAACCTTGCCTTGAGCAATCGACCATTATGCACACTCGTTTCCAGGTCCTGTAGTAAAAACCAATGACGGTCCTGTTAGAGGAGTGGAGGTCACATTTGAGGGACTTCATTACTTCTCATTTAAAGGAATACCCTATGCCGCACCTCCCGTTGGAGACCTCCGATTCGCAGTAGGTTACGACTACCGAAAACAAATGATAGTAATCCGATTGAAATGATTGTTCATTATCGTACCTTGCAACAAATCGGCTTATTTCAGGCACCAAAACCACCGGCAAAGTGGACCGAGATACGAAATGCCACTAATTATGGATACGTATGTATCCAGAGAAAACAGGTAAGAACCGGGATTGAAGGTTTCGGGAACATATAAATTCGAGTCTTTCTGAAAGAGCACCTACTTTCGTTCCACAGCCTTGGTTGAAATGGCCGATGAGCGAAGATTGTCTCACTCTAAACGTTTTCACGCCAACAGTAAGTAAGCTACATTATGTATTCTAAACTACATGCCGGTAGGTTACTCCGACCCACGATTTCACTTTGTAGGTGGCTTTAGGATCACCCTGTATTTTGCCTTTGGAGAGTCACTCATCACAAAGAGACTTTTTCTTGCAGCTTGCTGAGAATGATTTGAGACCTGTGCTAGTATGGATTCATGGAGGAGGTTTTCATTTCGGAGACAGTACGGACCGTGCATATGGTCCAGAATATTTGATTGGAGAGGATATTGTCATTGTGACGATAAATTATCGTCTCGGACCTCTAGGTAAAATTAAAATTTATTTCACAAAAACCGACATCATCATTGCCTTTACTGTGGCTATTCCAAGTTTAAAGTAACCACATCAAAATTGAGGTGTTTGTTTCAGTCGACACAAGGTCTTCTTAGGAGAGGAGTTCAAAGACGTCGTTGGCTTGCATTAAAAGACATCTTTTTGCAGGGTTCCTGACAGAGAACACAGTCGATATCTCAGGTAATTGGGGACTTAAGGACCAAGTTGCTGCATTGAAATGGGTGCAGGAAAACATAGCTCCCTTCGGTGGTGACCCAAAGCAGGTGACTATCTACGGGGAATCGGCTGGCGCCATTTCTGTCCACCTCCTTCAAGTATCGCCCCTTTCCAAAGGTCGGTGAGCTACCTTACAGTCTTAAGGCATCACCAAACCGATTCTGATATCTTAGTTTTATTTTCATAGGTTTGTTTAGCAAGACAATCGCAGCTTCCGGAGCGGCGACCATGAGTGTATTTTCTAGGAGAGCGGAACATGCGGCAAAGTACTCGACCAACCTGGCGCGACTTCTGGGCGCTAGTGAAAGCGACTTGGAAAGTCCAGAAAAAAGGATTCAATTTTTACGTAATGCTGATCCACATGAGATAACGAACCGAACGTATGCAGTTGCACATGGCCAGGTACGATATATTATAGCAGCAATCAGCATCTGAACTATCTCGAAAAACTTACGCGAACGTCGTGCGTTATCAATACCTCACCCCGGTAAGTTAGTACTGACAGATCAGACGTCGTGTTGAGAACCTTGGAAGTTGCAACACGAGGCAAGCCGAACATTTCATCGACACTTTGACTCTCCTTGCTACGAAGAAAACAATAGATTAAATTTATTCTTCAATTTTTAGAAAGCAATGTCCGCACCCAAACCTTTCGTACCAGTAGTCGAGCCCCCAAAAACCGAGGGAGCCTTTCTAACTGAGGAGCCCACAAAGTTACTTGAAGAGGGGAGATTTACCAAAGTGCCAATGATGATGGGGGTGAATGATCTTGAAGGAGCCATTGCAGCAATGGGTAAGTTTCTCTGATGCCTTCAGAACGATTAAGTCAACTATGACGTCTTGACTCTTTAAAGGCAGGGGAAGAGTAATACCTCCGGCAGTCAGGAACGCACTGGAAGACAATATATGCAAGATTCTTCCTCGAAGTTTGCAAGCAGCAGTAGAATCAAAGAATGAGTGCCCGAAAATCGCCGAGGAAATTAGGAAAGCCTACTTCGGCGGGCAGCCGTTTAATAGTTCACTGCTGAATTACGTCTATGTAAGTAACAAACAAGCTGCCCGTTGTGAAGATTGAAATTGCTTACGATTCACCAGCACTGGCTGGTGTCGAAATGGGTTAATTTTTACATGACAGAAGTTGCTTTTCAGTTGATGGGCGACTTAGGCGTAACCTTGAAAGTCCATCACGCGCAAAGACTTCACGCACGTCTCACCAAGCAAAACCCTCCAATTTACAATTACTACTTTACCTTTGATGGGAAATGGAATACGCAGAAGAAGTTGTTTGATATACCCCTGCCAGGTCAGTCCATACATCTTAGTAACGGTATATCCTGTTATAAGGCGATGCGGCTCAAGTATGCCTTTTCTTGCATGGTGTCACTGATTTAGGCGCTGCCCATGCTGAAGATTTGAGTTACGTCTTCAAGTCAGCTGAGGCAGAATGGAATCCTACGGACACTTCCCCAGAGGCTGTCACTAAAAACAGAATGGTCCGCATGATAGGGAATTTTGTAAAGCATGGGTAGGTATGCTCATAAAACTTTCTTTCTTACTGAAACATTTAACCTTGCGGAAGGTCACTTCCTGCAATGTTATACTGTTCCTTTGGATCATTAGAATGTTCCGCGTAGCAAATAAACGAGCTGATGGTGTGTCTTCTTTCTAGTGACCCTACTCCTGAGGTATCTGACTTAATTCCTGTCAAATGGGAGCCAGCCACGGCGGATGAATCAATTACGCTGGTCATAGGCAACGAGCTGACTTTGGAGAAAGAATTCCTGGCAAGACGAATGGACATGTGGGATAACCTGTACAAGGAGTACACCGGAAAGCCTTTATTCAGTTGATCGGGAAAAGACTCTTGTATGTCGGATTGACGCAGAGAACACGTTTTCAGAGCGACAAAAAACAAAAAAAAAACATGTAAATTGCCGCCATCGAACTAGATGCAAAATAAAATCAACAAAGAGCTCAAAAACCGCTTAAGATATCTTAACATCCTTGAAAGGGACTTTACTCTCCGTTTTTCCTTGAGGAATGCCTATTTTTTGGATCTAAAAAAAGTTGTGTTTAATTCACAACGTAAATTTTAACATAGCAAAAATGAATATCGTCAGCAAGTTTAGAGTTGGTATCTCCCCACACCGCTGCCTCAAAGCCCCGCATTCCGAAAATTTCAAGGAAATCGTTAGCGGGCAGTTATGGTAGTCCTCTTGTAAGCCACAGGTTTACATGACGTCGTGGATTTAGGTTGTACATGAACAGCTCCCTCAGCTTTCGTGACTTGGCATCACCATTGGTCAGACACAAATTCTCTCTACAGACCACATGGCTTGTATATATCCTATATGTGATGAAGGGGTTGTAAAACGCATTCATTATATCATGAGATAAAGGAATTTAAACACGTTTCCAGGCTATGTAGTTCAGACAAATAATTACGGTCCGATATTTGGGATAGGAAGTCACAACAAGAGAACCATAATACAAGCTTTCAAAGGAATTCATTCCACAGGCCAAACCTAAGATTCGCAGTCTGTCCAGATACGTATCGTAGTTGAACTTTAGCAATATCAAATAAATTCATCTCCTAATTTAACCGAAGGGTATACTAAATGAGCCAAGCGAATAACCTCAAAACTTCACGAGAAATAAAAAGGATGAAGTAGTATTTTTTGAACTGAAATTCACCAGTCAAGACGACCGAAATGCGGAGAGCAACTGACATTGGTAATATATCTAAATAAAAGTAGGACACTCTCAACAGTTTTGCTTAACTTGAAATTTGCGCCCCTATCTTGTAAAAAGCATTTTTTTCGCACAAAAGAACGAAGGTTTCCCTTTGCCAAATGTCCATAAACCCTCAGACAATATTAAAATACTAAATAAACTAAGTGCTTCATTTGCAATGCAGTTCCGTCAGTAGATCAAAGTTAAACTTTACCAAGCAAGCCACTTCGGCTTTGGGCATCTCTTGAATAGACATTCGAGCACATAAATGGCTGACAACAAGCGTTTTCTGTTTTCCAGTATTTGTTGGTTGCATTGGTTTAAATCCAAAACAAACGACATGGCGGTATTTATTTTACTTCCCTTTTGGTCGTGTGGCACCATCAATGATGATAATATTATTGCAATCGTTGAGAATCGGTAAATCAATTATTCTAGCCGTTAGCCATTCACGCTATTTGACATTTTAACGTTTCCTGGAGCGCGGTAAGTTTGGTCAGAAAAATTAACTGACGATCGGCCAGGATGGAGAGCACGATCACATTCGGCCGAGGTCAGCCAAAGCCTCGTGCGAAATCCCGTCTGCCCAAGGAAAAAAGTTAGGTTTCGGTTTGCTGCCACGTGAACGTTTCAGATGGATGTTTTCCTCCTTCGCTCAGAGGAGAAGTATATATACTTCCAACTGTTTACTTATAAGTAAACAGTTTATAAAGAATCGAAAGAGAAGAAAATTTAAACACTGCGTAAATTACGGCGCTTGTTGAATCAATATTTTTCAATTACCTGGATGGGGTTATTTTTTTATTTTTTTTCATCGAGATTGACTTGCCGTAGTCAGCGAGCGTATCTTCTAGATACAAGACACAATACTTTTCTGCGGTATCCGAGATACGTTCTTGACTATCGGTATTCTTATCGCTCAGTTAGATCGGTCAGTGCACACCCCACAGCTATTCCGTGTTTGCCACCACAAACAGAATGCGTAACCCGCAACAGCCCAAAGTATTTGGAGTCAAATTTAGCTTAGAGAAATTAGAAGGATTTTTCTCATTCAATTACGCAATTTTAAGCTTTGGGACATGCCTAAATTATTAAATTTCAGGTTTCCAGAGGGGTAATATTCTTTTAATTGTGACAATACTGAACTAAAAAGATTTTCTAATTTTTTTTTATTTTTTTTTATTTTTTTTTTAGAACGGCACCGCTGGGCGGTTTGCGGTTCATATTTTATTCTTCCACCCATATTAATATGCTCACAACCACTTTGATAAGGAAAGCGGTAGGCCTAGTCTTTCTCCTCCGGATGAGGAAGAAACCCGTTGGGTCATCATTTCGTTAATGCCTCCACATCATTCCCTTTAGAGTGGAAACGTGTAAAAAATGCTTCCGGAGAACAGTTTACACATCGGACAACGCGCGGTGTGAGGTCGGGGACAGTACTCACCATAAGTCCGCGTCACAGCCGGACCACAGAAAGAGAGTCACCAGAGCGTTTCTGAAGCTTAAGCCAATCTAAAAAGAGGGAAATCCTGAAGTAAGTACCTTTTTCCTAAGAAAAAAAATCGTTCTGTTGTCGTCTAGCATTGATTGTGTCGAACTTAAGACATTTATATATAGAAATCAACATAGAACACGGTATATACTCATTAAATTATATTTAGAGTAAGATATCCTAACCCAGAGTTGAAACCGGAGCAAAATTAAAGGCCTTTTAGTTCAACCAATGCACCTTCGTTCAATCCCTGAATATGCCCCAGTAGTACGTTCTTTTTGAAGTTCCGTTCTTACGAGTATAACCTAATCCTTGTGACGCCGGAAGTGGCGCAATGGACATTTTTGACCTTGCTCGAGTCACAATTACGTATTCACATCAACTAAACACCGGTAGTCAACAAACAATAGGGAGGAGGTGCAGACAATACTGACAGAGGGCAATATGATCCGTAAATAGTTAATCCTTGCAAACAAGAATGCCAAATAAATCCAGGTATACGTCGGCTCCGATGATCTGATGAATGAAGGAAGAATGCCACTATGTCGCCTTTTGCAGCTGGCCTGCATTATCGCTGGTGTTTTGTTACCCGAGAAGTCAGCACAAGCAAGTAAGCATATCTAATGTTAGTTAACTTGCGAAATGAGTAAAATGTTCACAAGTTTATACGAATTCATAAGATATAGCTACGCAAAGGAGAGACTGCATTGAAGCCACTGGACTCTTTACATATACAGAAAACGCTACATCTCAAACGTGTTGTTAACATTCCAGCTGATGCACTTGTAGTCGAGACAACATACGGTCCTATAAGAGGAACAGAAGAGCAGGCAATCCGGGGACAGCCGTATAAGGCGTTCAAGGGAATTCCCTATGCAGCGCCTCCAATAGGGGATCTCAGGTTTGCTGTAAGCATGAGAATACATATTTCGCCACATTGCCACAAAATAAGGAAAAAATCGCATGAAAAAGACAGCTCGAACAAAACGCAAAACATCCGAGAAAAAGGGTCTTAGATCATACACAGAAGTATAGAAGATATGCGCTAAGATCTTGACCTGCTCGTCGTTTCTAGGCACCCCAACCTCCTCAAAAGTGGACCGAGGTAAAGGATGCAACTCGCCTTGGTAACATCTGTCCTCAGGTGAAATTCGTAAGTATGAACTAAATGTATTATGATTGGTATTACTATTGGAATTTGATATATCAATTTCTGTGGTTCTAGGCAATGACACCGAAAATGGGTGAAGATTGCCTCTTTTTGAATGTCTATACTCCAGCGGTAAGTACGAAGAAATGTGTCAAGCACAATATTTCTGCTTACTGTGACGAGCTACTAGAAATCGCTTACCGCTTACGGGAATGTCAAAAAGTGGTGTAGATTGTAAATACATGAGTGCCATGTGTAATCCTGGCCTGTGCTCCCTACTATTCAACAAGGTTGAGGTACTAGCAGTCTCAAAAGTATTGATCGCTCCAACTCTTTCAAACTTCTCTAACTTTGGACCGGAAAAAGATCGACAAAATAGCCAGAATCAATTTAATAGATCTCGTAAAGGTCTAGCGATTTTATTCCAAGCTTTTCTGGCGTATCTCCCTCCATTTCAAAGTTACGGAG
>Ga0058701_10002071_pt1 | contig 14906 bp, 5 predicted proteins | sample AgamicOrMae_FD_97039 | JGI IMG/M metagenome (GOLD analysis project Ga0058701, IMG submission 97039) | Agave microbial communities from Guanajuato, Mexico - Or.Ma.e | ecosystem: Host-associated > Plants > Phyllosphere > Phylloplane/Leaf | place: Guanajuato, Mexico | collected 2012-06-04
GTTTTCGATTCGAGTTTCGGGTGCGAGTTTCCGAGTCATTCGTTGACCTCGCAATTTTTTTAGGTCGTGGCTATTCGCCCGTCGGCGAAAATACATGGAGAATTGAACGCACGTAATGCATTTTAAATGGGAGGTGACTTGAACCCACGGAACCCAACCTAATACATTTTATATGGGGCTGGTGGACGAATAGCCACTTCCTTTGAAATTATATCGAAAAATATATGTTTTGTTCAAAATTGAACGCTATTTTTAAGGTAGTGAAAATGAATTTCGGCAGCAATTTTGGGGCTTGGGTATCTCTCTATACCGCTATCTTGCAGTCCTGAAAATTTCAATAAAATCTGGGGCGGACAGTTGTAGTACCAGGTAATCCCCTTGTTGGTTACCTTGTGCATGTATGTTCTACTCACATACTTTGTGCATCGCTGTGTTGCGTTTGATGAAAGGTGGATCACAAATGAGAAAAAAACTCCAGTCTTAAAATAACTATCAGTGTTGGGAAGCGCAAGGAAAAAAATGGTTTTGTTACGGCAACAAAACTAGGGACAACAAATGAATTTTTGTTGCTTCAACCCAAAATTTTGCTGCAGCAACCAAACGTTTTGTTGACAGAACTAAACATTTTGTTGTTGTAACAAAATATTTTTGTTATTCCTATTTTAACAAATGACTTTGTTGGTATAACAAAACCTTTTTTTCGGTGCGCGATTCAATGCATGGGTTGAATATATCAAAGTAAGTTTCCCTTTAGTGGGCCCCTGGGCTGAGGCCGCGGAGCAAAAACAGGCTCTAATCAAAATCATCCTTCGCTCTGGGGTCAACAAGAGTATCAGCTGTCGTTTTTACCAGCGGTTAATTTGCTAACGAAGATTGCTCGACTTATTTTTAAAAAGAACTTTAAATTGTTGCGCTGCGAGGCCACCGCCTCTTTAATAAACTCACATTCAACTCGCTTATTCGAAAGGTTGATTTTCCACCTCTAATGTTCTGCTTTTTATCATAAAGGCGAGCACAGAGATAGCTCAGAGGGCTCAAAACACTCTACCTAACCTAAAAAGCTTACCTATGGTGTACCTAACGTATCGGTCGCCAAGATGGCTCTTATTTCTCGGCAGCAGACTGCTGTCGCGGAGAGGTAAGCGACTTTGGGCTTGACGACAGCACAGTGAGGTGAAAGCGACGGCACCTAAGTTGGTTTCACCTAGTTTAACCTAACCTACGCCCTTTCATGTAATTAGTTCTAAAAAATTTGTGAAAGGTGGGGCCAGAGTGGGAAATCTACAATAATATTTGCGTCGGAGAGTCTTTTGTTAAAAGCATTTGTCCTTTGATCGGATTATGCTCACTGCACTGCCAACTTTGACCCGATAAAAAGGTTGCACCGATGACATGGTTTGAGGTTAGAAAACGCCGGGTCGGTTGGTCATTCTGTCGTGAAAACAATTGTTTTTTTGTTTTTTGTTTTTTTATTTGGCATCGTTTTATTTTTGTGCTCTCCTTTGTTCTCCATAGCGCCTTGCATTTCGATACTGTTATTTTTACAGAGCGGGAACGAGGAATATATTGCCTTTCCTTTTTAGCTTCTGACATGCATGGACCCATTTAACACAAATCGTGTCACCGGATTCGCCTTTGAAAATGGAATACGTTAGGAAGGCGATGCGCCGAAGGCGAATACCAGGAAACTTTATTGTCCTTTTCTAATTGATATCGTTTCGGACTAAGATTAATAACAATACTTTGCTTCTGTATCCAACAATGTGAACATTCACTCGAAGTTTTAAAGGCTGAGTTTTATAGAAGATACCGTAATATGCCAGCCGTTTATCGAGAAATAAGAACGATGCCGTGCAGATTACAACAATGTAAGACGTCCATGTTAGCAGTTATCTCCGCTAGCATCCATTAAGATTGATCGATAATAATTGAAAAAAGGTGGCCGCGTGGTAATAATCGATGGAAATATTCGCGAAAATAAGTCGAGTGTTATCAGATCTCTCTGAAGCAAATTAATCTACAATAAACTACGACAACAAAAGTTAATACATATTGCAGCACAAGGAATGAACGGGGTATTACTAAGAGCATATGTTAGATTTATCAAGGACAATATATCTTAAGTATTGATTAGCCTACAAAAAAAGAGGTATATACGATAGCGACAAGAGGAGGAGCGTTAACAATGCGGGTTGTATTGTTGTAAACAGTAATCAATGACAAGTCCAGTGTTAACGCGGAGAGTAATGACGCCATTGTAGACTTTGAGTTTTAATTTTAATATACTTGTGGAGTATTTTCAACAGTATTCGAGGTGTATGGACAACAATATGTCGAGAGTACTGACGGCGAGTGGTGAGAACGGTCCGGCGAAATCCGAACAGAATTCATGTTAAGAGCCGTTTGAGACCTTTTTACCGAGAAAAGGTGGAACAAATGTTGTCCAACGGCTGGACAAAGGAACTTTACCGATGGCCGACAGATTATGCCAAAATACGATAAACGACTTAAGTTCGGCTGCTTGATTGGAATGGGTTCTTTTTTGTATTCAAGTTGGCGACATTGTTGGTTGCACGAGTGCCCTAGCGGTCCGCCGACCATTTTTTTATCACTTTGCATTTTTTGAATAATTCGAACGACGAGAGAAAGGAGCTATGTGGACCCCTGCGAATACCACGTCCTCCCTCCATTTCCACAAAAATGTACTGTTACTGACACACTGTTAAAAGTTATTTAATAGTTCATTGATTTAGCATTACTGCGCTTCTTAAAGGGTTAGTTTTTAAAAAGGATTGAAGACTTCCCACTAATAAAAGACGATAAGGCAATGGAGGTGAAAAGGTTTACACGGTGATAGAGCAATCGGTCGACCCTTTTTCCACCCGAAAACGAAACGATTGATTTGATTCGAGGGTGCTTCCTTTATATGTAAAATTAACTTGACATGAGGAATTCTTCGGTATCAAAGAGATTTTAGATATCTGGAATCTCCCAGGATTGGAGTTTATGCCAGATTTCAAATGAAGCCAGGGGAGATTTCTGTGGACTTCTTAGGTGTCTTCTTGAATTGTAGCTCCCGAAAACTTGTGATATTTTTTTAGTTTTTTTTAATGAAGTGACTATTCACACGCTGCCCCATTGAAAATGTATTAGGTTGGTGTCCGTGCGTTCAAGTAACCTCCCATTTAAAATGCATTAGATTGGTTTCCGTGCGTTCAAGTCTCCCTTGTATTAACATAGGCCTGCGAATAACTGACCTTATTTTTTTGTCACTTCCTAGGTTTTTAGAGCAATGCGCAAACGACGGATCACATTCTATTTGCACTCATCACATGTAGACGGACTGTTATGTTTCTTTACCTCAGATAGCAATACGAATGGACTCCATTATTTGTTACAGAAAAGCAGTCATTTTACGCTACAAATCATCAGACCGAATGCTGGTATCAAGACCTCGATTGTAAGTGGCACGTTTTACGTTTGCTAATAATTCCACAACCGTATGAGCGTCTTTTGGCCAGGTAATATTAGGACCAAGCAAGATTACGTACGTTGTTAGGTTAGATTGGGTTAGGTTAGGTCGAGTAATGGAATGTAATGAGAGGGTAACTTAGTTTCATCAAAGTTATTTGTCGGGGTAGCCGTTCAGAATATGACTTTGTTCGGGGGGTTAAACTCAGGAGCTCCAGCTAAAATTCATACAAAATTATGAATGTTTATTAATTTTCGACACGTGGACGTAGTTGTGAAGAGTGCCGGAGCGCTTTGCTTCCGGTGCAGTTTATCGGATGGCGGCGCCCACCATGCAATGCGAGCCAAAGTGCGCTGAGCAAAAGCCAAGAATTTGCTTCGCTGCACGTTCCTGTACCAGGCCAGCGCGCCGATGAGCCTCGACGCGATTGTCACTCCATCTAGCGGTAAACTTATCTAAGCTGCGCCGCGAATCGCTAAGTTCGTGGGAATAGAGACACCGTGCAGAATAAGAACAAGCTAGCTGGCCTTTGCATCTACTCCAGTTCATCAACCTTCTATAATCCATAAATAGATCAACTTTGGACAAGATCTCGGGAGATAGCTGTTGTAAATTTTGAAAGATAGCATTAAGCCTTGTCTCTGTAATCTTTCAAACGCTATGATAATAAACGACATAATAGTGTAGGAAAGTTAAGGTTAGGGTGCATGCCTTGTGTCTCGAGGAGCTCCGCTCCGCTCGGCTGTCAAGTCCTATGCCGCTTACTCCTCGGAGTAACTGCTTATTTCGAGATGTAAGCGGCATCTGGCTCGATATTTGCTTTGGTTAACCTGGTCGAATGACGTGTCTTGTGCCTCGCTTCGCTGTCGTTCCACAAGGCTTAGCAGCGTAAGCTGGAACGCAAAAGATGTGCTATCTTTGAGGCCGAAATATGATTGCATCTTGAAAGGACAGTTGTCCTGTCCACTTGTGTGATTGCTCACTGTTACAGTCCGTGTTTTACTGATAATTTCAGTGAATATGTAGCAAAAAGGCTATCTTTCGGGATGAACATCTCAAAGATGTACTATTATAGACCAAAAAAAAAGAAAAAGAAAAAAAATACACCCAACCTCCTACCCATGGTTGCCTACCATGGCCCGCAGCGTCAGCCAATCACCTGCCTGATTCCAAGCGAGGGTAGGCAACCGTAGCACTCTAGTGTTTGAGTGGTTGCAGAGGGGCGTTTTTCTTTTTTTTTCTTTTCTTTTCCAAGGATAGTACTTTTAAAATCCAGAGTCTTTTCAATCAAAGTACGATCGATCTAATTCCCCAAAGGCATTCAAATCGAGGGACTTTTAGTCCCGAGTAGGAATTTTTTGCTAATTCCATTGAAACGAGCCGACAGTGCGCAAGTCCTCTGTATTGAAATGCAGGAGTACTACCTCAGCCATCTTGAAAAAATGAGAGACTCTATATTGGAATGCGACACGACTTATGATTTCAACGGTACAAAATACGGGTAGCTGTCATAAGCGCCCAAAACCACAAGCGCCAACGCCGCAAGCGCCAAACCGTAACCGCCAAACGAGAAAAGTCGCAAACGCCAAAGTTCGTAACCGCAATACTAACCTTACCAAATCTAACCTAACTTAACCAAACCTAACCTATACGAACTTTGACGTTTGCGACTTTTCTCGTTTGGCGGTTACGGACTGGCGCTTGCGGCGTTGGCGCTTGTGGTTTTTGGCGTTATCGAATGCCCCCCAAAATATTCATGCTGAAACTAGTCAGGAGTAACCATTAACACAGTCTCGGTATCTACCCACCGGTAGCTTAACAAAAATATAGCAGCTCGGATTCATTTAGTGAATGCTAAATATCGTGTAATTACTGCAGCCGCTGCAGATCCGACCCAAAATTAAACGCTTCTGACAGATTAAGCCCAATCTTGAGGAACTACGAATTCGTCCTTGTTAGTTCCAAGGCATTCAATTAGCTCCAGTTATGTTTGACACACGTTCCCATGAGAGGCATCGAACCCAGGTCCACCGGTTGGGGTACCTCATTAAAATGCCGCATCTTTGACGATCGCATCGCGTCGCGTCGCGCTGGACCACTGGATTCCACTCCTCTTTTTAAGCCTATCAAGGTCCGCGGTTTAACGTTTCCCTCTTTTTTCGTCGCCAGCAAATATTTCATTCAAACGTCTAGCATTTGATCGCGTTAGGCGCTAATTACTACCTCTTTAACACACTGACAACTGTGGGTCTAAATAAATTTATGCTAATAAGAATAAATACGAGTAAACTTTGTTGAAGTTAATAATTTAATGTGTTGACCACTTGTAGAATGGCCTGATTGGCCTGATCAAACACCGATCAGACTCCTTTGCACGGGACCAATCAATTTTCTATAACTTTAAAACATGTTTGTTGCGTACTTAAATGAGAGCGCAGACCTGAAGTATAAAAGATTCAATCATATCCTTTATTGAAGTTTTGCGACATTCAGTGTAATTTTTATCTATTTTAAATCAAGTTTCTCCTGTACTGACCTATATATCATGTACGCCAAACAAGGTTTCGAGTTCGGTTCTGAAAAAAGTAGGCTGGTTTGCTTGATTGAAGAACAGTCAACCAACGTTTGCAAACTAACGTAAAGTCCGATTCTGATCGACAGACTTTTAAGGATGTTTTATCGCTTAAACCATGGAGGAAAGTTCTTTCTTTCCTGCATGCTTCAACCATCACCGGTTTCAGTCGTTGAAACTCTAAAAACTCTCAGCTGACATGGTCTTGCATGGTCGCCTAAAATTTTGGTCCCGGATTACCGGGACCAAAATTTTAGGCGTTTTTTTAAAAAAAATTCGAGGAGCTTAAATTCGCAAATAATGTTACTCTGTGTCGTATGGACGCTAACCTAAAAATACAGTTTTCAGTGGGTTTTTTTCTGAAAAAGTAGCCTGGAAGTTGAAGCGACAAACTTCCTTTGTCGATTGTTGAATAAATGAAAATTAACTCACAAAGCCAAAGAAAATCCAATCCTCATGTATCATTTAAAAATAGCCCATAAACCTCTAAAAACGGCGCGTTTTGGCCCAAAAAATGAGTAAAGTCGGCAACTTTTGCGTCTGTATAAAATTGAAAGAATCTTGGTTTTCGTGTAGACTTCCATCAGGACTATTCATTTACGCAAAGGGGATGGCTTTGATTGCTTTCCAAAATTTTCTACATTGATTTTAAAGTTTTAACTGACCTTCACTTTTCTAAAGCGATCGAACATCTTTAAAAAAGACTGAAAAAGTAATTAATTTTTCCCTTACAAAGGTCGAGTATTTTTATTTGTAAATAATGAACAAAATAATTCATATCTTTTAACCGCATTTCTTACAGCTATTCTCTAGAAGAATTTTTGAATAAATTCGAGTATTACGTTTGTTGGTGGTTGTTGACAAAATGTAGCAGCGGATGGTTATCGTTAAGATTCTTCTATGCGGCATTCCCGTCGTAATATTACGTTTCCATGGCTTTGTTTACTTCTCATACCCCACAGGTAGGCAGTCCCGTTAACCAATCAGGACGCAGCCAAGCATATATTGGAGGGAACCCTCACTTGGTATCGTTCTTTGTTCCCAAAGTAACTCTGTAAAAGTGATCCCCAAAAAGGGCAGGAATCATCGGATAGGGAAGAAAAATAATCGTGCGGTGGCGACATTTTTTTTACGAAAGCGCAGGTGAGTTGAAGGTTATCTTGATCCAAGTTACCGTAGGTCAGATAGGGTTGCTCCATCTATTTCCAAAGAGACGGGTCAACGGTCCTGGAGTTGCGTAGGACACACCACCCCTGCTTTCAAGAGATACCGCCATGATTCATAACCTAAAAACAATGCCCGCTCTAATTGGACAAGTACGCAACACCTATTGAATAATTACGCAAACAAAAATCCCAGAGGGGATGTTTTCGTAACCAAAGGACCCGTATCTATAAGGTACCAGCATGAACAAGTCATTCCACAGACTTGCTAACAAAAACACTCACGGCTCCGAAATGAATGCCTCACCCTCGCCGTGTCAGCGTTGGAGAGAGACGGCGCTAGCGCTCAGGTGAAGGTGGTGAAGGAGTGAGGGCGAATTTTAACTTCTCCAGACGATAAAATAAGAAATGGATTCCCTTTGAGAATACCGATTAATGGCATGTGGCGTGGCATGGTGCGGGACGCAGGGGGGTCATTGCATGCGTGTATATCGAATTCTTCTTGTCTATTGAGGTTCCCGTGTAATTTCGAACGAATAGTCGGACCAGAATGAGATGTTCCTGTCATTAATAAGATGGTAGGTGTTTTGACGCTTCGATGCCGATGCTAATCATTTTCAGTGTGTTACATGGTTACGCTCTGGAATGCGTTAGGAACTTGTTTTCTTTTCCCCTAAACAGGGTTCCTTTTTCTCTTTGAGGTTAGCATTACTCTTTTTTTGGCGACACGTGATGTTATAAGCAAAATTTCCGTGGAAACGCATGTGTGCATTTCTGAGAGATGAAATGAATAACTTCGACATTGTAAAATTTCAGTTAGGCCTATTTTAATAGTAAAGGACACTCAAGCAAAACTAGAACGTGGTCTCCAAATAACTTTAAAACCATCAGAAATACCAATTCTATCAGTTAGTTTAAAAAAGATCGCTCTTTGTTGATTTTTTTTTCGTCAGTTCTATTCGCACGCTATTGTTAATACAATGGAGACTTGAACGCACAGAATCCAACCTAATGCACTGTAAATGCGGGGCAGCGTGTCAATAGTCACTTTTTTATTTTAAGAGTGGGGGTATCATAGCGTCGGAGCCATTTCTTTTTTAAAAAATAACAGGTACTGCTCCCACAGCGAAGTTGGTTGATTGTACGACATGTCGTAAATATATGTGTAGCCAGAACAGATATCTAAATAGCTAAAAACAATCCGTTTGTAACTGGCAAAGCATTTTCATACAGCTAGCACAGCAGTTCGTGCACCCGGCATAGCTATTTTGTAATAATGTGTTAGCGATCCGTGATGCATGGCAAGATAGCAATCCGCATCGAGGATTTCAGTTGTCGACACATATTGCAATTCAAGCTATCCCTAGCTGACATGTCCGTGTGGATATCCTCTTGGATATCCACTTGGATTTCCGCTTGAATATCCGAAAAATTACGGATGTCCGTGTCGAATTATCCGTACATCCACGGATATCCAGAGTAAACTTCGCACTCTGATACTCGTAACACCGATATCCAAGCGGATATCCATGCGGATATCGGTGCTACGGATATAGGAGCGCGGTTTACGACGGATATCCATTTTTTGACGGATAATTCGACACGGTCATCCGTAATTTTACGTAGCCTATATCCTAGCGGATATCCGCACGGACAGTTCGACCAGGAATATTATTGTTGGGTCATATACAAAGTTGCTGCAGCAGCAGCAAAACTGTTTTTTGAGTGTATCCCTGCGCCTGTGAGAAAAGAACTCTGCGAGGCGTTTTTAAGCCGCCTTCCCAGACGCCGTGCCGCGCCGGCCGCGCCAATCTCAGATGTTTTTGTCTCAGCCCAATTTTAGTACCATGCAGGGCCGCCAGGCCGCGCAATGCAGTCGTGTCAACCGCGAAAATGCAAAAAGCTTGGATGTGTGTACTTGGCCCCTGTTTTGGTTGTAAGGGCCGCCAACCGTCGACGGCGATAAATCACTCCCTAAAATGAAATGAGTCCCATTTCACAAAGGCAGCGGCTCTACTCTGAACCGTACCGCGCAAAAAAATGCACTTTTTGCTGCCAAAAAATGGTTTGCGTGTGGAGTGAAATTAATTTCGGAAATCTAAGTGCTCATTCCAATTAAAGTTTCAGCTCAGTTTTAAAATGACAGGTAACTCCGCCGCAGCAGCTAGTTAGCCGAGGGGTCGTTTGCTGTTACGTAACAAGATTTAGGTCACTATTTCGTGCTCATGGAGATTGCTGCTAGCGTCAAACGCCTCCCTGCCGAATCGTTACGATACATTCAATCTCACGTAAATGTATGTTTCTTGGAGCTATTGCGAGGTTGGATTAACTGAGGTTAGGTTTAGTTTGGTTAATTTAAATTAGGTTGATTTAGTCTAAGTTAAGATATCGTAGCTTAGGTTAGGTTAGCTTACGTTAAAATTTTGGTTACTTTAGGTTATCATAGCTTAGGTTAGGTTAACTTTAATTAGGTTAGGTTAGGTTGACTAAGATAAGGTTAACCTTTGTTAGCTTATAAGTATCTTGTGCCTGCTCTGCTGGCGCTCAGCTCGGCTTAGAACACAAGGCGTGTAAAATCCAACCTCCCAAATCCACAGTGCGTTACACCGAGGTACAACGGGGTCACTAGGCACCCTTGCCCCATAAAACCCCGTCCCGCGTTCCGAACCCCGGTCGAATCTGTCTCCCTCGGGAGGGCAATAAAACTATAGAATAAACCGGATGTTGAGGAATCCCGGACAATACAACATCCGTTAGAGAGATCCTATTCAATAAGATGGGGCTTTATTTCTTAAAAAGTCGGAGACTGTTCTAAGAAGTAGCAACTCATGGTCGTAATTTGGCAATTATTGCCTCTAATTCGGGGAGAGACCTTTTCCACAAGGGTTTTACGTTAGCTATTATTTTTGCCAAATTATACGAGAGCGCAGCTTCAACAGCATCACCCCTCCTGTAATAGATATCCATCGACTGAGGTCCTCTGAAGGGATGAAATCTCTCGGATCACCGATATCCTCCAATTAACATTCTTAATGGGTGAGGAGGGAGCCTGCGCTGATAATTCTATCAGAAATCAAATCTACTTGTTCCGTGAAACGGATGCGTATATCTAGAAGTTAAACTCAAAATCTGGTCCTACTCTAAATTTTTAAGGTTCCATTTTCAACCTTTTGGTTCAATCCCTACGACCTTAAGCCGAGCGGAGCGAGGCACAAGCCACGTAACCTAACTTTATTTAACCTGGGGTTACCTAACGGTCGCCAAGCCTGATGCCGCTTACTTCTCGGCGGCCTTAAATCGGCCGCCGAGAAGTAAGCGACATCTGGCATGGCGACAGCCGAGCGGAGCGTTAGCGAAGCAAGGCACAAGTGACTATAACTAATCTTGGTAAAAAGCAAGGGGCTTTGTTATGGTAGGTTAAGTTAGGTTAGATGCCTCTTCCATTGCTCCGTTGTCGCTCCGCTTGATTTGACGACGGAAGGTTGAACCAAAAGGTTAAAATTGCAACCTTAGAAAATTAGAGTGTAGTGTTAGTTAAAATATGGAGTATTTCACGAACGATTCCTAGTCTCTGACGCCGGGGATTACGACCACAACAAATCGACGCCATCTTGGAGTGTCTGTTGTCTTAGGTTATATAGATTAGCTTGTGGAAAGTAAACCACAAAAGCCTGTATAATGTTCAATTCAGTTTTCATGAATAGATTGAAAGTGTTTCGGGCCACAGATATATGAAGATACGGTAAAATGTAAGCAGGCTAGCTACTTAAAACTCGAAATAGCCCGCAACAATTCAAGATGGCGTTGGTATGTTGTGGCCAAAATCCTCAGTCGTCGGGAGAGTACGAATCATCGGTGAAATAGCCCATTACATACTTTTAGAAGCGACGGGTATGACGCTGTGTTTCCTACAGTACACTGACCCACGGTATTTCTCCGTGACTGACCCAAATCTAGAAGAATCGCTGATCGCCGACTAGTGGTGCCATCTAAAGAAAGCCGTAGGAATCATTCGAGGCAAAAGGCGATCATTTATGAAACTGATGCCATCCGTAAGCAACCGGTAGGTAACCTTCAAGATGTAGGGAAATGAATAAAGTTGTGGGTAAGGGAGGGGGGATGGTAGTGCGTACAGTTATGTTGTAAGGAGAATTAGAGAAGGCGGGTAGCCTTCGTTTTCGACAGTGCCGCACGACATGAATGAATAAAACCGTCATTTTTTATAAATATGAAAGAAAAAAATAGCCAAGTGTGCTCCAAATAAAAAAGTTAAACTCGAAAACTTGGGCAGCGTAAATCAACACCGCTCTCGAATTAAGCTTTATTCTTTTGAGGGTACAGCGGCGTCGCTGCCCTTTGAGGATCGAATTTAACCAAAATCCGATCTTTGTCTTCCAACTTTGAATATTTTTGAGGTAGTGGCAGCCCAGCCTGCCACCCAGGAATGCGTCCGCGGGGTACCAACTTTTGCGAGCCATTGTCTCGATCCAAGGGCGCCCCGTAGCTTTGTTTTCCGCAGTGCAGCGTCGCACCGGCGAAAACTTTACGCTTTTGATTGGGTCCAGATTAATACTCATGACATGTATTGTCTGCCCCAAATATACGTCGCGCTTACATTAACTGATAATTGTAGGTTTCTCTCTCGTCGCATGTCAACAAAGGACCGCCGCGGACATCTTATCTTTCAACAAACCAACCTTGATCTAACCTTACCTTGCCTATGAGAAAAAATGTTGTCATTTATATTTTTTAAAAAATCTTTTTATTATTAATATTATTATTTAAACTATATGGAACATGCTGTTTTTCAACTCTTGCACATCCACAAGAGCTGAATGTGACGCGTTTTTTTATTTTTATTTTTTTTATTTTTTTAAAAGATTTTCAAGGTTATAGAAGACTCCATGACATTAAAAAAAGTATTGTATACTGTATTTAAGAAAGAAAGAAAAGGGGAAATGTTGAATTTAGCGGGATACAATTTTTTATGCGATGCAGCATACCCTCTATTTAATTTACATGCGTCCACGCATCGCGTTATCATCTTACTAATAATTAAAACTGAGCAGATGACCGTGTCTCTGTTCTTCACCGTTTGTATTAAATGTCAGTCTTTTATTCCTCTAAGTGTTCCACTATGGTTGAACCGATCATCGTACTATGAGGGTTGAGCAGAACCGCGTGAGTTAGGTTTCAGTTAGGAAGTAGTGCCTTAAGGCCTCGCGCAACAAACCAGCAGGCGTGAGCGGCATCACGCTTGATGACCGTAAGGTTAACTTCGGTTATATGCCTCGCACCGGCCTGGCAACGGAAGGTGGAACTCGTAGGTGGCCAATTCGACCTTTCTTGCAGTTAGCATAAAGATGCACGAAGACAAAGGTGAAAATTACGTCAAGAAGCTGCGCCTTGGAATGTTTACTTGATTCTACAAATGAATCAATGAGAAACTCGACATGAAGACATTTAGCAAGGTGAGGTTACGTTGTCGGGTCGGTTCAGCTGTTTTCGTTTTCTGTCGGGAAATCGTCGAGCAGTGATGAAATCTGATAAGGGGCCAATGGTCAGTCTTTTGTTAAGGGACCGAAGTATTACAGCGAAGCGATGGATTTCGCGCTCAGGGCGTTGTCGAGATCAGAAACCGCCTGCGTATGCAGGAAAGAGGTGAAACAGGGGAGAGGGGGCAGGGGGAGGAGGGGGCAATCGATAAGATAATCAGTCTTGCTTGGGGCCTTGTTTCATTTTGCGATGATCGCCTTGATTATAATGACGAGTTCAACAGAAATAAATGGCCCGAAGATTTAATACCCGAATGAATGGAGGTTCGACCCCTTTTGGCCCCGCAACTTTTGCGACAGGCGCTTCGCGCTTAAGGCGGTGTGACTGTAACCATTAAGATATACTTTTGAATGTTACCATTAAGATACGCTCTGGGAGGAGATGGTATGGCGGGAATGTAGCAAAACACTGGAGGTTAGGTGTGGTCCCTCTGGCGGCATTGTGGGAAATGAGAGGCTTCTTTAGTCGCTGGACGATGGGTATGAAAAATTTGCTAATCGGAGCGTAATCAAAGGAAAAGCCTTTGTTTTAAGTACCGATTTATTTTGGAAGTCGACCTCGTGCGGTGGTCAGAAGGGAACATAGCAAGCAAACAGCAGTCCAATGCCTTTTTTACCGAACTGGTAGACTTCTTAAGAATATACGAAACCTCTGCAAAACTTCACATCTAAAATTTTTGTGGATAATTCCCTTGCGGGAAGGCTCTGATCAGGCCTGATCAGTTGCTTATTAAGAACAAATCAGTTTTTATCATAAACTGATGCGTGCCGTACTGATCAGACTGCCGTTTTCGCACGGGAACTTGTTTTGTTAGAGGGTTGTCCAACACTCAGACTTATCCGAGGAGGGGTTGTCAAAATTGGGTTAGCTTAGCAGGGTAGGTTAGATATGGTTTGGTTAAGGTAGGTTAGCTTAGGTTAGGTTAAGGTAGGTTAGCTTAGGTTAGGTTCGGGTAGGTTAGCTTTGCATAGGTTAGCTAGGTTAGATCAAGTAAGGTCAGAGTTTTGTCTAAGAAGATCGCGCATCGCGTATTCAGCGCAGACAAGTAATGTAAGCATTGTTGACCAATGAAAATCGCTCCGTTTTCCCGCCGTCCAACCCTTGTTCCCACGAAGAGCTGTTTAGAAGGGGTGGGGGTAGGTTGAAACAACAGACGACGTCTTGAGTCGAGATTCCGGCGGTGACGTGGACGCCCCTTCCGGGTGGTTCTCCAGTCGGCGTCTTTGGCTATCCCTTAATCCTGGAAGACATTTGTCAAGGGTGTGCATGCCACGGGCGGAACTGTCCAAATGCAAAAAAGTGATTGGCGCCTGCCGTTTTGCCCACGGTAATTGGACGACAGGCCACTTTCTTTTTATCCCGTGAAAACATGAGGAATGCCAGACCGGAAACTAGTCCGAAGTCATTCATGGTGTGTTTACTGGGAATTGGGGGTGGGGGTTGTTCCTACGCACGGCACGGACCTCCTCTGAGCTGAGTTAGTTTTCATTCAAGGAATGGCCGGGCCGCGCCGGGACCGCCGAGCTGTGTTGAGGCCGCCAGGGATCGTTGACAGTGGACGGATTTTTTTTAGGGAGGCTCAGGCTGGGGGAGGGAGTGAGTGCAAACAAGCTGTTAGTTCGGGATGACAACCCGAAAAGGGCTTCTGTTTGTCGGGATGGAATTTAATGTGCGGAGGGAGGTTTTTCTCCGACTGTTTTTCGAGAGGAATTTCGGTTCGGGCAAGTCTCGCCTTGAAAAGAACGCGAGGTTTTCGCTGTAATCATCCAAAAGTTTACTCAAATTATGAATTAACTTTAGGTGTCGGCTGAGGAAAGGCATTATAGCGCCTGCAAAAGGGCCTCTATTCTTTTTCAAGACTTCATACTAGACAGAAAAGAAAAAAAGGAAAAAAAACTTTTTTTAAGGGGATTTAGATATTATGAATATTTTTAATACTTGCAATTGCAATGATCCGCGTGTAGATTTTATATCATCATTTTGGGGCTATGTCGTGAAGCAATTGACCCCCCCCCCAAAAAAAAAGTGGATTAGAAAAACGTGTTTTCTAATCCAGTTCATCTTACTCCATTCAGAGGCGTAACTGGACCAAACCAATGGGGGGATGACCAACCTCCCCCACCCCGGCCCATCCCACCCACAA
>Ga0058701_10002072_pt1 | contig 14904 bp, 10 predicted proteins | sample AgamicOrMae_FD_97039 | JGI IMG/M metagenome (GOLD analysis project Ga0058701, IMG submission 97039) | Agave microbial communities from Guanajuato, Mexico - Or.Ma.e | ecosystem: Host-associated > Plants > Phyllosphere > Phylloplane/Leaf | place: Guanajuato, Mexico | collected 2012-06-04
GTGGGGTAAAGTATCTTTTTTTTAACGAAAAAAAAGATCACTTTATTCCTTTTTGGACACAAATACATCTTATATTGCTTGAGTATTTAGCCCACATTGAAACTCGAACGAAACTTGATTTAACACCACTTCTTTGCCACTATATCGTCTCACTGAAAAGACGCGATATTTTGACAAAGGAACTTAACATGAAAAGAAAAGGAACACGTTTTCTTCCTGAAATTCAAAAGAACTTTTGGACTTCAGGAAATATCCTCAAGTGACTCAGTCATGTACTTTTAAGTAAAAGAACGGGGGGGGGGGAATATACCCTCGAAAAGTACGACGGCGCTATGGACGCCAAGGAAGAACTAAAAAAGTGTTTTAACAGGTGGCTAAAGCATTTGAATAATCATGCCCAATTTTTATGGAAAGACTTATGAGTGACATCGTACATTTTTTTGTTGTCACCTAAACAAAGTGGAGACTTTGGTTCGAAAGTCCGCCTCAGTGTTATTTTGTGATTTTATCAAAAACAAGCTAGAAATATATTGGAAATATAAAGGGTCTTTATGGAAGTGAAGGAAATGTTATTTCAATTTGATTTATCTAAAAGTCTAGTACTAGATTACAGATAATTAAAATCGTTCAGAAGTGGTAGGAGAGGGAAAATTTTAAAGAGATCTCTAAAGATAAAAAATAGTAAGTCCATTGCTATTGATGGCTAATCAAGCTCTATTTCCCATACAATAAAAACGGAAAATGTGTTTACACTTACGAGGTCATTAGAGTGGGACAGGTATTACAATTTAACAGGCACAGTCAGGTTTCCTGGGATAAGCATTATAACAGAATTAATCAGAACAAAAGCGAACTATTAAGTGACAGTTTCAGCGTCGGGCACGAAAGACAAAATGGCAGCTGATTGTGTCTGCCAGGCAAACCTGCTAGACGGCGCGGCGTGCCGCGTGACAAACAAGCAACGCAAAAGGCCTCTGCGGATACCCTGCCTTCCGTCTTTGGCCAATGTTTTCCGTTTTCATTCTTTTTACGTTTTCAGTAATCTAAGTTGAAGGTCGATTTTGCACCGAAGTGTTGCGCCCTTCGGAAAGTAAAGGGACAGAAAGTATAATTTGGCCAGAGACAACGCGTCAACTTTTCAACTTCAGGTCAGCTAGTTCAATTTTTTGAGTTGCTCGTTTGCTCCTCGGCACGCTGAGTTAAAGGTTTGTTTGCGGAATACAAAAGGAAAGTTGGTATGAATTCATTGGAAGCACTAATCCGTTGAGCCTACTGCGCTATTGAAAATTTGAAGCATAAATACTGGCAACCAAAGGGTCGCTAATATTACATAAAATAATTTAAAAAAAGAAAAACGAAAGTAAAGAGCTTTTTCACGGTAGAGTCTGCCATTATGATTTATTACTGGATTTTTCTGATTACATGAGATTTCTTAACCGTGGTTTTGTCCATAAATATTCCACACAATATTCCAGCACAAACACAAATAAGGCTACTCCACATCCAATGGACCACACCACAAACACGGCACGTAAAGACCGGACAGGAAAAGGCTTTCGGTGATCTCGTCGAAATAATCCCCTTGCCTTAGAGTGTTCTTTCTGATATCTGCGGCACATTTTCAACCCTCCCGCTTGGGCAACTCGCATGAAAGCGATTTCAAAGATTTGCTCATAATGAGCATACCTGGTCATCTGAACTGGCACAATGTAGAAAACATGTACTATTTCTGGCAGCAGACGGTAGGGCATACTCACGAATTCATAACCTTGACTTTTTTGTATTAAATAGGCAATGTCATGGCGGTCTTTTTCAGGACTCCGTCTGAAATGGAAGGTAGTCCTATTCATGATCGGTTGGAATAAAGGCAATGTCACTAAATTTTTAGCGAGGTTTTCGTGCATGAGGGCTCGAACGGGTAAACCTGACTTTACCAAGTCGTCGAATGATTTAATTGCATCACTAGTAGAAGGGACTGTCAGTTTGCTCAGAAAGGTTGACATATAACTTGTGCTGAGGATGACACAAAAATAGAGCCACGTTGCAAAGATCACCCGACCACGCCATGACAAAAAATCTGTGCCCCAAGAAAATCCAAACAAAGGTTGGACAGTGAACATAATAATATAAACAAGGTCTTTGCCGTCATGTGCAAGGAGATACAAAGTTCCGACTGATAGAAGCAAGATCACGATCAAGGCGAACCATACGTAAGCTGACAGCTCATTCAAAATACGAAACCATTCGACGGAAGCCGTCGACACACGTGGTACGGCGTAAACCAGTTCGTGGGTTTCAATGTTTGATGAAACAGTATAATTTAGCAAGCTCTGAGTTTGAATCCGCAGGTTAGCTACATGTATTTGTGGTGGGTAAACAGCTCTCTTAAACGGGAAGTTTCTTACAGTTGTATTCAGGTTAAAACTTGCTTTCATCGCAAAGTTGAGGAAGTGTATGAAGGGCCCCCATTCCCGAAGGACTGTTGGCCTTGCAAAAACATCAATCTTGCACTTATGATGTCTTAAGACATCGTCTGAAAAAGATGTCACTCCAGAGTTGTTTAAGTAGCATGTCTGGGTTCGGTTCCAAGAGTGTCTCAGAGTAAGAGCTTGGTGAGGAATCAATCCGTCCTCCTCCCCAGAAGGAACAAGAGACAATACACGACAATGCGAGCCCGATAGAACGGCTACTAGATTAACAATCCCAGCCTTCAAAACCCGACGAAAGAGTACTTGCAGGGAAGAAACATTTATTTCTAAGTTACCGGGTAAGGCAAGTACGATTTTTTGCCTTGAGCAAACTCGGTCGGTGCCAATGAACACACGGAGATCGGCGACTTTGTTAGCAGCTATGACACAGAAATCTCGTCTGTCAACATAAGCTCCTCCTGCGCTACCATTGTAAAACATCCATGTCATCCAGCTATGATGGCCACACGTGTTGATTTGACAGAGTGTAGAATTTGAAGCACAAACCAAATGGACATGTTGAGCTTGCGATTGCCGAAGAACACCGGTTATACATTCCTCATAAGGCGAGTATTTGCGGATCCCTGAGATGGAAATATTAAATGGATGAAGTGTACAACGACGTAGAAGATAAAATAAACATGAAACCGAGAGTACAATTCCAAATTTCATTGATATAATGGCGAAGTCCCGTTGAAGTTGGTAGCGTTATCACTACAGTCTAGGTAGGTGTCGAATTCGTCGTTAATGGCGGTTTGACGCAATCTTACGTGTTGTACCCGTTGGAATGAGGGCAACTGTACATATTTTTTGTAGATAGGCCTACAAGCCAAGTTCTTTTGATGGTTACTTACGGTGATTGGTCATTTTATTACAATCACATACTGGCAATCAATTTTTCATCGCGCCGTTTGTGTCAACGGAGTGTAAAAGAATTCTCCAGCCCCATCTACGAGGGTCGGGTCGACCCGTCGAGGAACACCCAGTGATGCTTTTCGGAACGAAATGAGTCCCGACAAACAAACCGAGCCGTTGCGAGCTGGCGTGCCCGTCATGTTGTGTGCCATAGCGTCTTTGTGTTGTGAAACAGTGGAAACAGTCGTACTTTTCACTATGGCTGGACCGTCTTTCCTATAAAGGCACTGCACACACCCCATTTCAGAAGAATTGTCTTTTTCTTTACTTTTCCAAATAAGGACTCGGAATAACGGTGAACAGCGACAACATGCGCCAGTTTGGTGATGTCGTTGATGGAATATCTGCCTGTCTCAAGTGACCCGCAAGGGCTCGGTTTGTTTGTCGGGATCCATTTAGTTCCGAAAAACGCCAAAAGATGGCGCGCGCGGACATCATAATGTCTCTCTCGTACTTTGGACTACCTTAGGGGAAATCTGCGTTCATTAAAAGAACTTTTTAGTTGATCACTTCTGCTGTTTATCATTTAGAGCATTACTTCAACTTATTAGCACTGGCAATCAAATTTCAGGCTTTGTCTGCCAACTCTCAATGCTTGCTAATTTTTTGACAATGACGTAAAATTACTCTCAGGTGGTTTCTTCCACAAATATCCTTCATAGTATCCCAGCACTAAAGGAGATAAGGCCATTCCACATCATATGGCCCACACCACGAGCACTTCACGAAAAAATCGAAGAGAAATCGGCTTTCGTCAATATCCTTGTTGCAGTCATCTTCTAGAACCAGACCGTTCTTTTTTATAATCTTTCCGTACCTTTTCAAACGCCCCCGCTTGTACTACTCGCATGAATGCGATTTCGGATAATCGGTCTTGTGGAGAACGCTTTCTCAACTGTACTGAACAAACATGTAGCACAGTCATGATTTCCGGCAAAAAAAAAACCGGTAATGGGGTCCTTGGCATTTTTTCATGAAGCACATTTTCACAAAGACCAATTAAAATGAAAAACAATGGTGAAAACCGCACTTCCGTGCGATCTCGCAATCGCTCAAAAATAAACTTCGAAATTGCTCTTTTTTGTCGGTTTCCATTTCAAAACACTGCGCCATGTTGTGACGTCAAAACCGAGCCAAAACTTAACCTAGCAGATGCCGCGGGCTGCGCTAGTCATGTTGGGTTGCTGCCAACGTGGTCTGCAACTGCTTTCTGTGATGTTCTCAGTGACATGTGCTGACAACATTCAACGATCATAACTTATTTGAAATATTTAAAGCTCATAGTATGAAAATGATAACAAGTATAGATAATGGTACTAAAATAATAGAATCAAAACAATGGCTCTCCGTGATCCCTTTTAGCGTTTAGCGTATAATAAAATTAATTGTGGGCAAGGGTTCAAGCTAGCTTACGGTTATTTAATAAGAATCACTATACCTTTCGAATAGTCGGTCTACATATTTTTTATGTTCGTAAGTTACGTATGTCAATCGGAGGGTGAAAGCGCAGGTTAGGATGCACTTGATTATTTGCTTAATGTCTGAATTAAACAGGTATACCCAGCACCCGTCGTTTTAAATGCTGCTTGTGGTTTGTGTTTGTTACGCATACCGGCTAACTTTTGATAAGAGTCCTTTAACCCCTATGCATTTATTTGTCGCTGATCTCACCTTGTTTTGTACACAGTCCACCGCATTACCAAGTGAGCTATCGAATGCGCTTATCGTTTTCTCACACCGGTTGAAAACAAAGTCTTAACGTACTTTCACAATAAGAACGTTTAAACCCCGACTTTGATTTGTTGCTGTCATAGGCGAAAAAAAACAGCCTACTGAGCAGACAGACACCAAACAGAAAGAGAGAGACAAGCAAGACTGACGTGACGTCACGGGCGACCGGCAGACTTCAGGTCCCTCCGCGTGTGGTCGGGTAGAGCTCATTTTAAACAAACTTTCAATGTCGATTTAAATTCATCGGATGCGCTTACAGTCTTAAAAATGTTGCATGGTGCCTTAATTTCAACTATAATTTCTTGTTATATCAGGGTTTTTTTTGAATTCTGGGACATATTGTCAAGAGCCCCATTCACATCTAGGTAGTTGCATTGTTTCATGTTGTTTGTCAGATAGGCAGTATCATGGCGGTCTCTTTGTAGCCCATCGTTAATATTAAACGTTGTCCTATCTTTTATTGGTTGAAATAAAGACAGCGTTCCTAAATAAGTAGCGATGGTCTCGTGTATGCTCGTTTGAACAGGCAAACCTGACTTCACGAAGTCGTTGAATGATTTTATCGCATCTACAGTCGAGGGAAGCGTTAGCTTAAGAATGTGGACATACAACATGAGTTAGTATAAGTGACCTCTAGGATTTTCCATCCGGTATAATTATTTTTACTCTTTTAATTCATTATTGCCTACGTTCCCACAAACTGGTTTTCATTTTTTATGGTTTTGATAATATTATCTTTAATACAAGTAGTTAATTTCAAATTTTGAAAAATCAAACACAATTTAATAGAAGAATACCTCGGCATGAAGTCACAAACACTACTCCAGGGCCTACGGCGTCTGCCTTATAAATGTCTTAGTAGAACTGACGTCACTGCAAGTGTCATAACGCAGTGTGTTTAAATGGAAAACAAAAAACTGCAGCCACTACAAGATTCATTTTCTAGCGTTTGGGTGATTGATAAAGAATACGGTTTTTCTCCTCTTTTTTTTTTTTAAAAAAAGTGGGGTTTTACTCTTTCACTTTATTAAAATTTTAAAACCTTTTTCCAAACAACTTTTTTGTGCTATTTTAATGCGTATACTCGCTTCTTGTATAGTTTCTCGCTATAAACAAAAATTCATTTGACGCCCCTTTTTGCGTCGAAAAATTTCACAATTCCGCGATTTATCTTTCTTTACATCTAGCGTCTTTGCGAAATGGAAGCTTTATCGCGGACGGCTGAAAACAAGACGCAAGGAAGCAAGGGCCAAAGCCCTCGCAAATAACAATCGCTCTTTACCGAAGTAAACTAGTAACAGAATGCCTCTCTGGATATTTTGATTGCATGAGGACTCTTGCTGGAGCCCGTTCCTTAGTAAAGCAACATAAAATATCCCCACAAGTCATGTTAGCCAGGTTTAATTCCTACATGCAACTTTCCCATTCGTATCTTCAAGAAAAAAGAATCATTTATTTTTCATCTAACTCATTTTCAAGACAGACGCACCTAGGCGACAATGATCATACTTCTCAATTTATTGCACTATCAGCCATCGCGGTGTGTCATCTCTCTTGAAGACTTCGAGTGAAATTAGCTCGTTTAAACCGAAAACTCTTCCTCTCGAAGCTTTGGCATGGTCAATTTTTTGTCTACACGAACGAATTTCACTCGAAGGTTTTTAGAGTTTTAAGTCCAACCACGGCAAAAGAATAATAATTCCGTAAAACCCATCGATTTCTTTACGCTCGTCGAATTTCACATATTAACAACAATCTAGGCCAAAACATTCAATATCAAAATATTTATTGTCTTTTGTTCTTGATTGCTTTGTGTTTTGATTTCAAGATCAACACATTTAGTGAAACACTAAATGTTTTAATCTATTGAATCGATGCTTGCTTAGGCTCTCGTTCCACTTTACGCATCATTCTTGCGTTAGTTTTCAAAGCCCTAAAAAGTAATTTCTATGTTGAAATTTCAATGAAATGTGACACATCAGTATCTCTCATAAGCGTACAAAGGAATTCGTGTGTTCTTACCCTTTACGAAGCCCCAGAAGAGTACTTCTCTTCGTACGTTAAAATGTTCACGCCCCATATGAATGCTGTACGGCATGTATTTTGACGTAACTTTGCTATTGACACCTCCGCTTAAGGAGCTTCAGTTTTTATCATGGACTGTTCCCTGTATATACCATGGTTTCGGCTGTGACACCTGTTGGCTAACGAACGTGTCATTCACGTTGAGCACTATAGTCGTTCTTTCTACCTGTAAAAGCGACGGTAGTTCGGGAAACGCAAATGACGAGTAAAAAGGAGCCGACTATCTGACGAAGCTCAAATTGTCGCCCTGTGCCCGTAAGGACACCCAGTCTCGGCGCTTTTCTTCGCCATACTGTAGCTGATTTCGTTTGGACCTAGCATCGTATTTTTTTCATGAATCGTCTCGGCATAGCATGCCGTCGCTTATGCTGTATCACTGACACCGTTCTCATTTTAATTAACGACAAATTTCTGAAAGAAATTATATTTAGAACCGAGGAGAGTCATTGTCACAGTTTAATCTGACCACTCATTAAAGCTTGTTATTCTTGCTGATTTCATGCATTTACCAAGGTAACTTTGTTGTGGATTGTCCAGAAATATTTAACACGACATTCTAGCGCAAATACGAATAAGGCTATTCCACATCCTATGGCCCACAACACAAAAAAGCACTTAAAGAACGAAGAGAAATCGGCTCTTGACCATCTTCTCGTTGATATTCGTGTCTAAAGCTAAGCCTAGACTGTATTTCTTCATCATTTTTTGTATAATTTCTAACGCGCCCGCTTGGAATACTCGCATGAAAGCGACTTCAAACAGCCGGTCATAAAAAGCATGTTTTGTAATTTGTACGGGCATAACAACGAGTGCATCTACGATTTCGGGCAGAAAACGGTAAGGCATATCCACATACTGATAACTTTTCAGTTTGTTTGTTAGGTAGGCTATGTCATGGCGGTCTCTTTGTGGCTCGCCACTAAATTGAACGTTGTTCTATTTTTTAAAGGTTTGAAGAAAGGCGATTTCTCTAAGTGTTCAGCAAGGTTTTGGTGAACATGTGCTCGAACAGGCAAACCCGGCTTAACCAAGTCGTCGAATGACTTTATCGCATATGTATTATAAGGAACAGTCAGTTGGCTCAGAAATGTAGTCATATAACTCGTATTAAGGATAACACTACAGTAGAGCCAAATTGTAAAGAACACTTGACCACGCAAAGACAAAAAACCGCTGCCCCAAGAATTTCCAAGGAAAGGCTGCACCACAGCGAACAAAATGACATATACAGTGTCCTTGCTGTCATGTGCAAGAAGATACAAGGTACCGGCTGTCAGGGGCAAGGCTACGATCAAGGCGAACCATGCGAAGACTGACAGCTCGTCCGAAAATCGAAACCATTCGACGGAAGTCGTTACCACCCTTGGTACGGCATGTACCAATTCAAGGCTTTCGACATACGATGAAAAAGTGTAAAAGTGCCCGATCCAATTCTGAACAAGCAAGTAAGCAACTCTGATTTGTGGTGGATATGGTGGAATATCAGCGATCCCGAAGGACTGGACTGTGGTATTTATGTTGAAACGAGCATCCATTGCAACCTCGAGGAAGTGCATGAACGGACTCCATTTCTGAATAGTTTCTGCTCTGGCAAAAACATCAAGATTGCTGTTATGAAGTCCTGAGATTTTCTTTGGAAAATAAGTAACTCCCGAGTCGTTCAACGAGCATGTCTTGGTTCGTTGCCACGGGTGTGTTAGAATCAAACTTTGGTCAGCAGGAAATGTGTTCCGCTCCTTAGTAGGAATGAGTGCGAAAACGCGACAACGCAGATCCGACAGAATGGCGACCACATCAATGATTCCAAGCACCCATACTCGTCGCGAAAAACGTTCTAGGCGAGTAATGTTCTTCTCCTCTTCGCCGGGTAACACAACTACGATTCTTTGCGTCGAGCAAACTTTTTCCAAGCCGATAAATTTGCGAAGCTGTGTGATTCTGTTAGCGGCAATGACACAGAAATCTCGTCTATCAGCATACTTCTTTGGTATTGTTCTATCAGTCATCCATGACATCCGGATCCGGAGCATTCGGCTGTCTGCGTTCATTGGACAGAGTGCAGAATCTGGGGCGCAAACCAGGCGGACCTGTTGAGCGCTGGATTGTCGAAGAACGCGTATTAAACACTCTTCGCAAGGCGAATAGTTTTGGATTACTGCTGCCGGAATATGAAAAGTTTGTAGTGCAATAGGAAATAATAGACACAATAAATGTAAACCCCAGAGAATAGCCTTAAATCTCATTAATATGAAGGCTTAATCCTGAAGGTCTGTGCTCTGTAAACACTGCACTGGATTGATGTCCAGGAACGCACCACGCATTGCAAAGTGTGCGTTGTCGTTGGGCTCTGTCTGCTCTCTGTCTCTCAATAGTATGGGGGTAAACGTTTATGAAGTGTATGTTTAAGTGCTGCGTTTTATTTTTGGGTACTTACGATAACAAGTCAATTTTCCAAAGCAGGACATTGGTAATCAATATCAGACCTTACAGCGCTGCTGCGTCTGTCATTAACGAAATGGGAAGGCGACTTTTCATGAAACTGGTGACTTTTCACGAACATTTAGTTTTCACGTTCTGCCATGTCGACTTTGTACTATCATATAAGCAAAAGTAACGGCACCCTTGTTTCGGCGAGGCAGAATTTCGGTTGGCAGCGCTGGATTTGTTCTCGGGGAGAGGGAGGCTGGAAAGCCGTCACTGGTCAGACAGAACGCTGGCGTAACGGTACCCCCTCCACGGAAACATTCAGAGCTGCCAACCGTAATCGCTTCACTAAAAAAAGGGTGGCGTTTCTTTTGCACTTGGTAGTGCAGTACATACAATTCCTTTTTATCCTCCTGCTGCCGCATTCCTTTGTATTTATAAGTTAAAACAACATAATATAATGCGTTATTGAGGACATAAATGGCTCACATGCGTATTAGAAAACTTCGCAGCATTTTTTTGGTATTATTATCACATTTTTTTACAGTATGTCTCATAATTGAAGCGACTACAAACATTTACCAAGAATAATTGTAGAGATGTTTGCAAGATAATTATAAAAAACCCAATATACTATAGGAGTTTTCATAATTATCTTTTCAAACACCTCTTCAGCTATCTTTTTGATGAAAAAAGTCAGGGGTCAAGGGTAAGTACCGTAGCATTTCCAGGTTGTTCAACCTAAAAGAACATAGTTTAAAAAGTGTGCATAAAAATATCATCGAGTTACAGTAGAGTACCCGCAGATTTTAGTGAAACTTCCTCGAGCTTGCGGCCTACCTAATCGCTGAAAAATGGACTGCATTACATTTTTTACTTTTTTTGGACGGAAAATACATCTATCTTTTTTTTTTACTATATTGTTGAAACAAAACAACTGTTCCAAAAATTTATTATCTGTTTTAGTTGTGAATATAAAACAGGGCTTAGAACGTATTTCAATACTTATCAAGATAGATCTTCTTTCAGGCAAATCAATAAAAAGCTCGCGCCAAAGCCTTTTGAATTACATAAGTGAACATAGGTGTATCTTGAAAACTATTCACAATAGGTACTAACCCCTGTTTTATCACACCAAAAAAGGTAAGAAATCCCCCCAAAAAAGGTGTTCCACTGTAACTGTGAGCATTGAAAAAAAAAAGCGCCCTGTCCGTAAGGGTTACAGCTGCGATTATGCATGTCTGCCATCTTTAACCTCAAGTTATTTTTGACCACAAAATTGCATAACTTATTTTGCACTTAACAATCGCAGGAGCTGAAAACAAAATTTGGCACAACGTCTGCAAAAAAAGAACCTACAAACTAACGTTTTCTACAACAAAAATATTAAAAAAATTTCTCACATTTTGTTAATGACGGTAGCAGAAGGGCTGTGTGAGGTCGAGTATTGACTGGCAAAATATCGCGTGAAAAATTGACTTATTAGCGTTCGTGACATGCAATGAAAAGGAAGCACTTCAGAATATTTTTCTCAATCTAATACCTCTGACGCACAAAAACTAAGCGCCAAACACCAACGCACACTGGGACATCAATCTAGTGGATACCGATGATAGTGCACAAATCTCTAGAGGTATACGTTCATTGTAATGAGAATAGAAATTATACTCTCGGTTTCATATTTAGTTTGTCTTATACATCCGCTTCCAGTTCATAGTTCTAATATTCCGATAACAGTAATCCAGGACTATTTACCTTGTGAGGTATGTTTAACACGCGTTCTGCAGCAATCTCACGCCCAACATATCCGTCTGGTTTGTGCTTCAAATACAACACTCTGTCCGATACATGCACTAAGTCGGATTCCCCGGATGTCATGGATGATTATCAACAGAACGATTCAAGGGGAGTATGCTGACGAACGAGATTTCTGTGTCACAGCCGCTAACACAGTCAGGCAGCTTCGGGTGCTTATCGGCCAGAGAAAAGTTTGCTCTACGCAAAAAATCATAATTGTGCTACCCGACAGAGTAGCGAGAAATTCGAATAACCTAAAAATCTTCTTTCGACAAATTTGGAGGAATGTAATAACTGAAGTGGTCGCGATCCTGTTAGGTTTACAATGTCGCGTTTTCTCTCTTGTTCCTTCTGATGAGCCCAACACAGTTCCTGCTGACCAAACTTTAACACTTACAAATTCAAGGGAACGAAACAAGACATGCTCATTAAACGATACGGGAGTTACATACTTCCCAAACAAGATTCCACAACTTCAATAAGTGCAATATCAATGTATTTGCAAGAGATGTAGTCCTTCCGGAATGGAGGCCTTTCTTGCACTTCCTCGAGTTTGCAATGAATGCCAGTTTCAACACAAATACTTCTTTCGCGGACTTCACGTCTCTCGATTTTATAAAATATCCACCTCAACTGCGAGTTGCCTACATTCGAGTTGATAGTCGGAGGGTGTCGTATTGCACTTTTTCTTCGTATATTGAAAATCATGAAATAGTTTACGCCGTACCACGTGTCTTGACGGTCTCCGTCGAATGGTTTCGAATTTTGAATGAGCTGTCAGGCTATGTGTGGTTCGCTTTGATCGTGACCTCACTTTTGTCAGCCAGTACCTTGTATCTTCTAGCTAATAATGCGAAGGACCCTGTATATATTATTATGTTAACTGTGCAACTGTTGTTTGGATTTTCGTGGGGCAGCGATTTTTTGCCATTGCGTGGTCGAGTACTCTTCACAATTTGGCTTTTTTTGTGTTGTCCTTAACACAAGTTATCTGACTACATTTCTGAGCCAACTGACAGTTCCTTATTCTACTGATGCGATAAAATCATTTGACGACTTGGTAAAGTCAGGCTTGCCTGTTCGAGCACACATGCACAAAAGCATGGCTAACCATTTACTCACATTGCCTTTATTCCAACCGTTAAAAGGTAGAACAACGTTTAATGTAAGTGGTGAGCCCGAAAGAGATCGGCACGACATTGCCTACCTGACAAACAGCTTGAAAAAGTATTATTACCTGAGTATGTCTTACCGTTTTCTGCCAGAAATCGTGGATGTGATCTATGTTATGCCAGTGCTGATGACAAAACATCCTTATTACGACCGACTATTTAAAATGGCTTTCCTGAGAGTAGTACAAGCGGGAGCGTTGGAAATGAAACGCAAAAATGATGCACAGAAACAGTCGAGGTGTAGAATACGACTTGAACAAGGAGATCAGAGAAAGCCAATTTCTCTTCGCAACTTTCGTGCTGTGTTCGTGGTGTGGTCCATAGGATGTGGAATAGCCTTATGTGTATTTGCGTTCGAATACCGCCTAGGATATTTGTGATGAAGTTACTGCAATGATATGTTGGTAAATGTTTGTAGTCTGGAAAATTAACAAGCTTCAATTATTGGACAGATTAAACGAAGAAAATCAAACGTCTGTGTTGTAAATGCAATGTCTGTCAGTGATATTGTTTTCTTGAGTAGAACCGGCTTAGAGGTAAGATACCTATTAAAAGATATGTCATGCGTGAGCAATTCATGAGAAAAATTAAGAACGATGCTTCGTCCCAACGAAAACAGCCAAAATAATAAAATAATAATGTAAATAAAAATTAATTTGTGGGCTTCATCTCTACGCGTACTGGCACATTGCAGTGGACTGAGCTTGTTCATGTATTCGGCTCATACGACTTTGCCGTCAAAGATGGAACTGTCGCTTCGTTTACACGCCAGATATGAAGGAAAAAGATATGCGCACAATATTGTGCAATTTTGAACGTAAAAAGTTGCGTGATTGTAATTATCCAGGATATAGCGAATGCGATTGTACGAGGGACGTGCATATGCATTAAAATGGCGCGGGAATGTTTGTCTGGAACGGAATTCTGGCCGTTTTGAAGAAGTGCATTTTCTTTAGAGGCATTTCTAAAATTCATAATACTGTAAGCCGCACAATCACACAATCGCTACTAAATCAGTCTTCAAGTAGCTGTTGTCAGTGTTTTCCATTTTAATACTCTGCGCCCTGACGTTTTGTACTCACTTCTCTACTAAAACGTTGACAAAGCTGACGCCAAGGTCCCTGGAGTATGGTCTTTCTGAGCTACTGCGAAGATAGTCCTCTACCGATTTTTTTTTGGAATGTTTCATTTTTTGTCATTAGCAACTTGCATGAAATTTAATATCATCAATTCGTACTATGGAAATGAAAATAAGTGTACATAAACAAGTAGTAATGATTAAAAGGGATTAATACAATCATGAATTTTCTCGAAAAATTGTCTCTTAAACCCCCTCACCGTATATCAACCTGAAACAAGCATGATAATTTGAAATTCAAGCTTTCAGTGATATCAAAAGGGCTCTAGTCTTTTCATTATCCTTATCGCTTTGTCAAAAATTTAGTCGATGTATGAGGCGCGTTCGTAAAATTAGTTCCACAGAATTTTTCAACGTAGAAAAAAAGTTTAATTAGCATAATTTTAAGTTTTCCTTTTATTTAAAACCATTCGACGGAAACCGTTAAGAGACGCGGTATGGCGTAAACTATTTCATGATTTTCAATGCACGAAGAAAAAGTATCATACTGCACGGTCCGATTATCAACTCGAAGGTAAGCACTTTGAAGTTGTGGCCGATATGATGAATGTTTTGGGACCGTGAAGTTCTCAAAAGTAGTATTTATGTTGAAACTAGCATTCATTGCGAACTCGAGGAAGCCCATGAGAGGCCTCCACTTCTGAAGGACTCCCTCTCTTGCAAATACATTGATGTTGCACTTATAAAGTTGTGAGATCTTGTTTGGGAAGTATATAACTCCCGTGTCGTTTAAAGAGTATGTCTTCTTTCGTTCCCATGAATATATAAGTGTTAATTTTTGGTCAGCAGGAAATATGTTACGTTCGTCAGAAGGAACGAGAGAGAATTCCAAAGAAAAGTTTGAGGAATATAGACCCTTGATAGACTCGATGGGCGACAGATGCAAAGCTGTTTTCAAGAACTATAGTTACCCAACGAAATATTAATGTTCCCTAAAGTGCAAGAGGCGCATTTTGTAAGACTTGTAGCGCATAGCAGCTTTCGTAGGTGGCTCTATTTTTTTGACCCTCGGTTTTTGTTTGTTGTAGTATGTAGAAGCCCAGTTGAAGCCCAAGGAACTGTCTTGGTTATTAAAAATGATATATTCTTTGTTATGACAGTTCTGTGTGAAACAAATGGACATTGTGATAGTATAAAGGGATTATTAAACGAACTGTATACGTTTTTTCTAAAA
>Ga0058701_10002073_pt1 | contig 14902 bp, 6 predicted proteins | sample AgamicOrMae_FD_97039 | JGI IMG/M metagenome (GOLD analysis project Ga0058701, IMG submission 97039) | Agave microbial communities from Guanajuato, Mexico - Or.Ma.e | ecosystem: Host-associated > Plants > Phyllosphere > Phylloplane/Leaf | place: Guanajuato, Mexico | collected 2012-06-04
ATATTATGGAGAAGAGGAATCTTAAAGGCAGTGTAGACACATGAGAAATTCTCCAAAAGCCTCCTTGCCAATGACCACGTCTGTAACTGAATCTGACGCATTGATTGGTCAACGTGGATAGACGCTTCTAGCGGCTAAATACTTCAGCAGGAAGATAAGAATATGCATCTTTCCACTTTGAGTTCTTTCCTGATAGATACCTGATTAAGTACACAGTATTGTGTATCAGTTGCACGCTTTAGAAACGACTTTGGAACTTAAGTCAGAAAACTGGATGCGGCTCATACACGTGGTTAAGATTTCCCAAGGGTTACTCAAAAGTTAAGATTTCTAAATACTACCCTGATTTCCGCGACAATATTTCCGATTTTCCCCCACATGCCTCGCCGACCGATTTCCGATCGTCAGCAAGCTTGAGATTCCGCTTTACCGATATTTTCCGGGAATTTTTTTTTCTGGTAGAATTTTGCACTTGACTGTTGACTAGATATCTACCATGTAGATAGGCTTCTATAGTTCATGACACTGACATTTGCCTCATTTCCCTTACAGCTTTAATTTTCCCAGACATTGCCAGGTTTGTGGCGACCATGTTTTCTGAAACAGCTTCTTTCATTTACGATTTGGGGGCAAGGACACCGAAATGTAAAAGAGCAGGACACATTTTAAAAACAACCTTCATCAGTGTAATACAAGGAATTTTCAAGAGCTTTACATATCAAGAGGGACAACAAAACAGGTTCAAGCTTCTACAAACCGCCCTTCCCCAAGGCATCCCCTGTTACTCTATGTCAGTTTTACAACACGTTTCATATTTTTCGCGCTAGTGTCATAAAAATATTATCTAAACCAAAAACACTCTCCTGGGTGTTTCTCCAGGAAAGTGTGTTCTCAATTACTCCGATTTGAGAGTCTTTCCTTACAAAGTAAAAATATCTTTAAAATAAAATTGGTGAAAAATACAGATCGGAGTAATAAAAACATACGTTCCTGAAAAAACGCCCAAAACGTCCGCCTTCGAAAGTTTCGAAAGCGGGAAAACCGGTCATGGAGCAACACAACGGAGATCAACAATGTACAATGCGGACCCAGGAAGCCAACCTTGTAGTAACGAAACCCTGTTTTGTGCATTTTCAAACAACGTATTGATACGGCGGTGCACGTTGCATACTTACGACGTGCCAAGTCATCTAAATTTTGCTTTCTCCAGGTACGCTTCGTACACACACTATTGTCGCACAAAAAGTGAACCACGGGCAACTGCTACATATTTGTACATACAGTTACATTCAATCTGTCCACCACCATGAGATCGTGGGCAAGTATATGCCTTTAAGTGTTATTACTTTTAAACGTACATACAATATGTACATAATACAAAAAGGTAGTAAAAAAAACAACAAAAAACTAGGTACCGAGATTCTATCAGTAGATAACATCTTCATAGTGCATATCTATCAGTCGTTTTAAGCCTCTGCTTCCGTCATCGTATGCGTAACAGCGAGCGCCAATCGTATCCTGAAACAGCACAATAGCTTCCTGAAGTAACCATTTCATCTTAGAGGAACATCGTATTGTGTTTCTTCAAGATTTTATTGACGAAAATTAATGAACACAGAAAACTCATGCTTGACCAAATGATAGACACTGTTATGTACCTGTTCTTCATATTACTCGAACGCTCACAAGGTGCACCGGGCCGTTGTTCCAGAATGCTCCCTTCACAAACTGAAAATCCCTTTAAAAAAGATAAAAATAAATGAATATTGATTCCGTTTACACCACGGAAGGTATTTTCAGTGGCAGAGCGGTAACTTACCATTCAGCTTCTTCATGTACGTTTTAGACACGACTTAATTTACGTATATGAAACCGCTCATGGAGGTTCTCATGAGCAAATCAAAGGTAAGTCCAACGTTTGTCCGTAAAATGGATTCAGGCTGCTGCAGCTGGACTGCACAACAAACCAAAAATGGCAGGCCCTGAAAGCAGAAAAAGGTGATTCTTAGGAATCAAAACAAAGAATATTAAATCCTAAAAATAAGGAAGGTTAGACGATGTGGAAGATGTGATCTTTCTTTTTGTTAACTGAACAAATTTCACGAACACTTTCGTGCAACCTTATTGGGCGCTTTTCTGCGGTTCACAGTAAAAATTGGCTGTGCTGAATTTGGCGAAATGACCTTAAATAATTCGAGGCTCAAGTTGAGGAATAATTTTTTCCCGCATTTGCTGATGCAGTTCGCTCGAGAGGATTCTCAGTACAGAATCTGTTTCCTTAGATCAACCACCCGTTTTAACAACCTACAGTTAAACCGAAGGGGCTTTGCCAGCAACCTTCTGACACGAGTATTCTTCAAAAAAGAGTTAAAAACTTTGCTGAACACGAAGTTTCATTTACAACGGTTAAACGTAAGTGGAAGAATTTCAATCCAACTGAAACAAAATTCAACCTCTTGTAAAATGGAAACAGCAAAGCCAACCGAACAGGCTTTCCCTCGCAAGTCTTGAAAACAATGTCTCAGCACCCCTGCAAGGAGCAACTCATGGACGGAACTATAATACGTCAATCAGACAGTGAATTGTAAACTTCTGCCTTTACGAGGCTTTTAGGCTTGCCGTCATGAAATAAGGGGCATCAGGCTTGCCGATAGCCGAGCGGAGCACTTGCCAAGCGACGCAAAAGTCACTTAACCTAATATACGCAATTCGTGGGCTGTAAGTCGTTAGTCCTCAAAATGTGATCAAGTTTGAAATTCCTGGGTGGAAAACAGAGAAGGAAAACGAAACCCATAAAAGCCGAGTGTTGCTGCTTCAAAAACTTGCGTTCCGGGAAAGCGTATCCGGAGGAACTCAAGAAAAACAAATGGATAAAATTTTCTTATCAAGCTGAACTTAGACTACCGGAGTACTTCCCTACTCGTAAATCAAACTGGTGATTGCAAAATGAGTAAATATCGTTTCCACAATCTAAAATTACCAGGTGGAGTACAACAGAGTATGCAGAGACTAAAACTTGCACAAAACAAAAAAATCACATCGACCGAGTGGATTTTTAAGTCCAATATCACGACTAAAGACTTCCAATTTATATCGCAGGATACTTGAACCCTGGGCATGCGGTTCATTGGTTTTGAAGATTGGTGAATAGCTTTCCATCATTAATAGTTTCTAACATCGCAAGATGGCAGTCTCTTCCAACACAGCATGGGTATCAAGCCCATTATAATTAGCCGGCATCTTTGCCATGATAATGATTGTGATCAAAGAGACTGTTCATCGATGTGAACGGACTAGAAAAGGGTGTCCTCCATGAACTTTGAGACCTTTCTTGGTCATGATTTTCATCCGGCAATCATGCCGATAACAACGCTAAAAGAAATTGTTGCTTCAGCTTACCTTTTGCGCTGTTACGCTGCCTCGATCAGCATAAGAAGTGCGTCATGTATAAGTTCCAGTCCCAATACTGTCAGTTAGTTCCAAATTTTAATGCACCATGGAGACAAGTTCTATACTTCAGCCAGCCTTTGTGTCTCCAATACCACGTTAGTTTTTGAATATAAATTAAGTTTTACAATTTTCTAACAAAAGAATCATTTCATTCGCAAGAAAAACTAGAGGAATTTGAGTTTCATCAACCTCCCTTCCTGTGCAAGCAAAGTACTCTTCGAAATTTACAAAATAAATATAAATAAAGTCTGTACAAATATTTTTAAGATGCCGTTCTCACAACGGTTGGCTTCATAATTTCTCACAAAACCTAACAGTTTCCCTGAAATTACGTTATTACTACTGAATACACTTAAATTTAAAGTTCACTGGAATAGATTTCAGGAGTTAACGCAACAATTACTAAATATTCTAAATCAAATTTGTTCAGACGTTTGCTATCTCACTCGCAGATAAAAAATCATTTGAACTAAATGAAAACTCAAATTCATACGAATTAATTTCAAATTTAAATAATTTAGGTTGACGGGACAGTTGGACTTCTTCAGTACGATGCACGATGGTTCTTCGCCTTCCTTCATGTAATTTACGTTAGGTTTTAAAAATTGGATTGATTTATAGGTCAACAACAAAAAAAATTAAGAGGTTACTCTTAAGTAAAAACTTGTAGCTAAAAGATCTGAATTCTAAACCTCTTGAAAAAAATGAGCATACTTTAAGAGTGAAATTTATTTTTTTAGAGAATTACTGCAAACTTTGATAGTTAAGACTTAAAACCAAATGAAGGCACTTTGTCAGCCGTGATGAGAAATTTACGGAGATTTCTCGCAGAGGAGAGAGACGATGACGAGTCGGACCGGACGGAGTCTGTTCTCCGAAATTTTTCATCCAAACCAGGTTTTAGTCTCGATTTCTCCAGGCCGACCAAACCTTTTGAACGTAGTGAGTGCTCGTGGCGCTGACGCCTATATCGGCGTTACCATATTCTCGAGGAAACGCGAAAGAGAACTGACAAATACTAATCAAATTGAGCTCTTCGTACAACCACCTTCAGTAAGTCTAACATGTGATGTATCAATACCCGATTCGGAGGAACTTGTCCATAAAAATCTTAACTTCTGCGAGGCGTTAAAAACCGCCTGCTTTTCGAAGAATGTACAACTTTCCAAGCATGCATTTAAAAGGTGCATCGACGTACGCTATCACTAATTACAAAAAAATATTTTTACAATAAATAAATTAATTCGAAAGAACAATTGAAATGTTATTAGGGTGCTAACATGGGGAATGTGTTTCACGGTAGGAAGAGCAGACACAGGGACTCCTATATCTCAACCACTCAGGTCCCAAAACCCCAATATCCTCAATGCAGTGATGTATGGTAAACAAATCATAACCATAAACCAGATCTAAAAACAAAAGATGATAAAAATGGCAAAGTGGGCTTGAATTGTACAGTGACGTTCAAGGATTCTTTCCACCCCTTCAAGTCAGCTCCCCGAGGCTAAGAGAAGTACGGTCACTTCAAGTCCGCAACCGTCAAATAAGTTAAAAAAAAGTAATCACGAGAAAAAGCTCCGAATGTTTCACTAACTAGAGGTCGCTTCATGCCGAAAACTTTGATATGGGCAAGAACTGGCATAGCGCAACTAGCCCGGCTCCGTCGGCACAAAAAAAAACAAGTAGCGCGAACCCAAAGAGAAAATAAATATACAAAATGCTAATACGAGGAGTAAGGGATGGTTATGTACACTGAGATGCAGGTATCGATGAGTTGAGATCGAATGAGCGACCGGAAAGGCCAAAGGACCTGCCGGAGGTAGGATGTCTGAAATACGTATCTAGTCTATTACTGCAACTAAAGTGAAACCCCGAAAAATTGTGCTGGCCTCCCTACAAAGCCAATGCTACCTCGAAACTGATTTCTTGCGGCGTTTAGATTCGGGCGCCGGTTGGACAGGAGTGCGCGATTTCGTTTGTTCAACTGGTTGCGAGTTTCGCGTGCGGCGCCTACTAACTGCTGGAGTGGCTGCTTTCGCAGTGGAAGTAGATCCCAAGATACTATCAACGCTGTGATGGATCCGACACGAACCAGCGCAGTTTTTCTGGTTACAATAACTGCAAGTTGCGAGCGCGCACTTCCCTTTGCAGGTGGCCGAGTTGCAGACGCTGCACCTGTGCTGATTCTTTTCCGCGAGTCTACACGTTCCAAAACACGTCGACTTGCAGTAATTACATTTGGCAATTTTCGTGGGAGGGTAAGTGTGCACCTCTTGGCTAAGGCTTTTCTTTTGGTTGCTATTTTGATTAGCTTTGCATTTACCTTTGCAGCTGAGCGATTTGCAACTATCGCACTTTCTACTTTCCGGACTTACAAACAAACACCGCGAATTATCACAGCCGGCTTTTCTACAATACTGGCAAACAGCCGGGCGGCAGGCGTTCGTTCTGCAAGATCCGCTACACTGCGCCGACTTGCAATGCGTGCATTTTAATACTTTACTTTCGGAGCTAGCTTGATTCTTAGCGGCACTTTTACACGTGCCATCACAACTCACATTTTTACAATAATGACATTTTTTGTACTTTTTCTGTTCACTGCTTGAGCTCGAGACCGATTTCTTCGCGAATTCCACTTGGTGCACACCCACCTCCCCCGACTGAGGTGCCACCTTACACTTCTTGCCGCTACAGGCCTGGCCTTTGCAGTTGCTGCAACTCGCCCTGGCCGGAGTGACCTGAGCTCTGCCTACCGATCCCTCAATAACCCTACATTGCCCCCTGCAAACGGCCGATTTGCAGTTCGTGCAGATGCTCACCCTTTCCACCGGGGCTTTCATGTCTTTCTGAACGTTTCGAGAATATGGCAAGCCTGCGTTACGGGTTTGTTTTCCAGACATGTCGATGGGTTTACGCTCTCTGTAATCACTGCCGTTGACAAGAACCTCCTTCTTGACGGTAGGCGGGTTCTTCGCTAAATCTTGCGGCGTCTTCCCGTTGACCAGGTCGTTCCTTCTTTGGGAAGCTTCGAAGCTCATCTCAGGTATCTTATTGCTACCGGGATGGTATTGCGTATTAGTATACACTTTCGCGCTACTCCTCGATCGATCATTATAATACTGATACTGGTCGTTCCTCACGATCACACTTCCTTCCAATTTCTTTTGGTTCGGATTTTCGAGCGCTTCGGCGATGCTCATCATCATGCGGCCTCGCGGAATGAAGTCCGCAACAGCCTGCGGTCGCGCCTGCGAGCCCTGTTGGGCCTGCGAGCCCTGTGGGCCCAGCAAGGCGAAAGGGCATGGCGCGTTCATGCTCGACCCATGCGCTCTCTCCTCCCAGATGCGCGCAGCTTCCTCCGCCAAAATAGTCAGATTGTCTGGTACTTCTGCACTGACGTGAGGGGAACTATGACCCACACTGTCGATTTTCCCAACACCGACAAGAGCTTGAGGCGAGGAGGACAGCTGCTCCTGAGCGTACACCTCGTAGCTCCTCCGCCTCTGACTCAAGTCGCGTTCTAAACACGAGCGCAGCGGAGACTTGGTACTTAGATCAGCCGGAGTACACTTGTCGACCGTCTGGGGCCATCGACTGTCGTACTCACTCCCGCATCTCAAGCGCTCCAGTTCCCGTTCCCTGCTCTCTGGCAGGCAGTCCCACGGCACGAACTTGTACTTGTCCTCTTCGACTCTCTTCTCCTCTCGGATAGCGAACTCCAACACTTTGGTCTGATAGTCGCTCTCCGAGTAAGGAGAAGAGTAGTCCGGTTTGGACTCCATGGTGGGCGAGTCGCTCGAACTCGCCGCCAACTTCCGCTTCTTGAGCGGAAGGTGGCAGTTGGACGAGTGGTGAGCGCGGTTGTCCGCATCCTCCGTCATCTGCTCGTCTAAACTTGCATCCTGAACCGTTTTGTAGTTTCCGGCGGCCGTATCCGAGTACCGGCGCCTTTCGAGCGCGGCCTGGTCCCCACGCATCGCCTCTTGATACCTCAGCGAGTCAGAGGACCTCGATTCTTCGGCAGCCACTGCACCGGGATAGACGCCGTCTGCTTGATGTTGTCGGCTGCTTGATGGGAGCTCCTCAGGCTCGTCAGCACACTCACCCTTGATCTTGACCTCGACGGACGGCATGTCCGGCGCGGAGAAGGCATGTGAGCTGGAGGGACTCCTGCTCAAAGCCCCCTGCTCGGTAGTCGCCGTCTTCTGGGAGAGCTGCAAATGGAACTCCGCGGACACGGCCGGCTGGATCGCGCTGTCCCCGTCGACTTGCGCGGCCAGCGCGCCTGCCGTGCCGACGGTCGAGCTCGGCTCCGGACTGGCCGTGTCCGAGATGGTTTCCGCCACGCTGCCGTCGACGTCCGTGCTCTCGTCGCCGCCGCTCTTCAGCTCCTGAGAATCCGGGTACATCACATCGGTGCTATCAGGTACTTTGTCCAGCTCCCCGTGGCTGCTCCTCTTCCTCTTCGCGGCGGCGCACTCGTTCAGACACACGCCCGAGTCGGGGCTCTCCACCTTCGTGGTCACCACTTCCGTGGGCACCACTTCCGTCTGCCTGAGGAACATCTCGTCACCGTCGCAGAGACTCGCGTCGTCGCAGAACATCCGGTCCTCGGAGAACACTTCCGACTTGCCGAGGAGGGGCATGTCATCGGACATATCGTTGGACATCGTCGACCAAATTTCGTTGATCAAACTAAGGCAACCGTTATTCTCGACCTGAAAAACCAACGTAAAGCCGGTTAACACTCACCAGAGCTAAATGCTTAAAATTTTCATACGAAGACCATCTCTCGACAGGAAAACTGGAGAGGGTCCGTAAAAGATTTAAGAGCGCCTGTAAGGCAAAATTTGATGTCAACCGCTTCTAAAACTTAAATATCAGGGGCCATATCTGATTAGAACTAGCCAAGAACGCTAAGTTTGTTTTATTCGCTCAGTCCGATGCCCATTTTAACGAGTAGTAACAAAATTTACGAACCGGAACAGAACGGTAACAGCTATTCAAGTAAATACATAAAGCAGCCATTACAGGTGCGCGAACGGATATTTTTAGAGTACTCTCTCACTTACGTACTTTTAATAATCATTTGTTTTAAGAAGATTTGAAACACAAATTCCACCTTACCTCTTCGGGTTTTTCCGAGAAAGTCGGTAAGTAAACAGGTTCTTCCTGACAGTTTGTTTCTTTACAAAACCTAAAGAACGCCTGGAAAATTCAGAAGAATCATCAGACATAAAGCACAAATAATAAACACTTACGCAGATGAGCTCAACTTACCCGACAGGAATCTTTCAGGCTAAATTTTGCTTGTAGGTAAAACTGGGTGCAATTTTTCTTGCTTTTGGGAACTTTGGGTAAAATTTCAGCTGAAGGTTTGGCAATATCGTGATCCTGTGAACCGATAAAAAGGTTGGACCAAGGTGGAACGCAAGAGGGGGAAAATGCCATTTACAAAATTAACCGCAAATCTGGATATTTAGCTTTGTACATACCTGGAAAAATTTAGGGGGCGGGTGCAGTCGTTGAAGGGCGATTTTGTTTATGTTCTTCTTCTCGTTTGCATCAGCAACAACATTCTTCCACAGTTTGAAGGCCAACACGTAGCGGACGTACGTTAGAGCCGATAGCGGCCGACACACAACAAGTTCAGTTAAAACTTTCCTGTAAAAATCAATAAAAATTAGGTTCTGATCTCGAAACATGAACGTTTTGTTGGCCTTGAGAACTTCGACACTTCAAGTTTTCTTCTGCGTGAAACCTTAGACAATTCTGCTGATATGAGAAAATACTAAATAGATTATCGAGGGCACTTGTGCAGAAACAAGACGTAAAGCAAAACACGACATGGTCAAAAAATATACATGTTAGTTTACAATGTCAAAACAAATATCTAGATTTGGCCAATTTGCACGCCGACTGTGACTTAAGATGTATATTTAAAGTCAGCTAAAAATTGAAATGGTCGCAGTTTTATGAAATGCGACAATGATAATTATAGGCTAAAATTCAGTTTTAAAAAATACGATGAATAAAATAAAAACATGGGGTACTTAAACGTGCCGGAAGGTGTATAAAAAGGTTTATGCATGCAGAAAAAATAAAATAATGATAGTACAAACCTGAGAAAAGGGCTACACAAGTTTTTTGAATGTTTGTTGACGAGATGTGTTCTTAAGAGGGCATCCAAAATGTGGTCATCTGAGTGATCTGGAAAAAGGAATGAAATTGTTCAAAACGTACCAAGAGTTCATAAGAATATCAACTTGTCTGTATATGAAGGTGCATTCTTAGACCGAAACTGCTCTAAAATTGACAACAAATCAAAATATAGTTTCTAAAAGAAAAATAAAAACACATTTTTATTTTTTTTTTAAAGTTGGTACAGTTTTTCATACATGCCTACAGTGAAACTATTCTAAACCTCATGCAATAACGCTGTAAGTAGTGTTTCGGCTGGTTGTAAAATAAAAAGCCTTAAATGCGATAAAGAAATTTAGTTGCTCACCTAGTAACGTGCATAATGTTGACGACAGTCTATTGTAAACCTCCTTAACAGTATCTTTCCCTCTCCTGGAAAAAAAACCGAACAAAATCAGTGAGTGATAAGCGATACCAAAGTAAACAAATTCGTCTGTCGGTCGATTTACCTGAATGCCGTGATTTCCAAATCGAGGTACATAGCCATAACTTCAGCCATTTTTTCATGGTAAAAGCCGTTTTCAAGGGGCTGAAAAAAGAAAGAAGTCCGCTATTTAACAACAACCCAGATGATCAGCTTCAACATGCTTACTCATCAAACATAATTTAAAATGTTCGAGAATAAAAAAAAAGTAGTTTTGCCATTTGCAAACATCGAGAACGTGAAAAGCCAAATTCTACCAGAAGTGTATCTTGTATACATACAGTTTGTGCTTATTACTACTACTATGAGTGCACTTGCTAATTGCGGTAAAATAATTTTTCGTTTATAAGAAAAAAAAGTCTCGTATAAACCTTCCATGAAATCATTGTTCCATGCATCCAAAAATGTCCCAAACAATAAGTTTCAAAAACCCATATTTTCCGGTGTAAAAAAGAAATTAATTAATATATTACAACTTAAGTTACAAGCCAAGGACCTTTGAGCTGAGACATGCGACTGCCCACAGGGGGCTGAAATGAAGGATCGTCGGACATAAATACAACCCTATCTTCACCTCAATTAGGAGACCTACTTCGGGTAGGATAAAATCGTCCCTTTCATGACCCATTTCATCCCAACTTGTCGCACGAAGCTAACCGGTTCAAAAACTGTACTTCATTGAGGGATGGGTTGCATTATACCCTTTTTATCACCCAGGTGGTATCTAATTATGCCCATGCACTATTGACATGTACGTAAGCAATCTCTGTGATTTTCAGCCCAACCCGAGTAAGGTCCAAAAAATCGGTAAACTAATTTTTATTTAAAAAAAGGTGATTTGTCCTTTGGAGCCCCAACACTTGTAAAGTTCTCAAAGAAAAATTTAAAGCATTTCGTAACACAAATCAGTTACGACTCTTTACGGCATTGCCGAAAATTTCAAGGCAGCTTTGCTATCCAACTCAACTCTTTCGATGATATATTTTTGATAGACACTTTGACGTGCGTTCGAAAACACCACCCACGCAAATTCTGTCATCATTTCTCTCATAAGCGTTGAATACGTAAGACAGCGATATAAAACGCTCGGGTTCCGTTTTCGAACGTAGCCTCGAATGATCCGACTTAAAATGAGCTTGCGAGATAATGAGCAATTTAGATGTAGTGGAGGAAGGCGTTCTTTAATCACAAATCTGTCAGAATCCGCTCCGTCAAGCTCTTCAAGAAAACATCCAACGAGCTCTCCAGGATTGATGCTGACACTTCAGCACTGATATGTCCAACAAGTCTTCAAGGATCCATATCGTACTTCTTGTATTCTATCCTCTGGTTCAACCTTTCATCATGAAGATTAAATTCATAGAATCACGTATGTTTGTTGACTTATGCCTGGGTTTAATATCGCTTGGCCGTCGCAAAGTTTGCTGCTACGCACTTCTCAGAATCTCGCTTAACAAATGTACTATTTAAAATTGAGAAGATTAAAACTAAGAGCGCGGCGCACCGCTATACGTAGACGTTAAGTCCTTTCTTGAAAATGATTAAGCCCCGTGGCAGGTCCTAGTTGTTCCTGCTCTTGGACCTATGAATTCTCTCGAACAGGCGCTATAACTAAATCAGGAATTTCGTTCAGTGAACACCTTCCTATTTGTTTTATGCAGATGTGTTGAACGCAAAGCAAGCTGCTGCATACAATCCCACGCCTTTATGACAACCCTTTAGACTTCCCTCTTTGATCCATTTTCCTCCGACTTCAAAGAGCTAAAAATAATTTAACGATCTGCAAGGACAGAATCGTGACCACAAAACGGATGGAAACCTTGACGTAACATATCCAAAGTTCTTCACACTTCATATGAAGCTAATTCAATGTGTAAGAACAGAATTCATGCACAGTGGGCCACAGAAGTCATGAACCTTGCATCCATGTATTTCTTATAGAAGCAGGGGCATGACTTTTGTGGCCCACTGTACACACTATAATTGAAAGGCTGCATTCTCTACATGTTTACATTTTTCGTCACCAAGACGAACGTTTATCCTTACCTAAGTTAATCTAACCTAGGGGTTACCAAGTTTAATGCCGATAGCAGAGCGGAGCAGTAACGAAGCGAGGCACAAGGAAAAAATCTAACTACCCGATGGTACGTATTTAATCCTATGAAAGGTTGAATCAAGGTGGAACACCAACGTGGAAAATACAAACTTCAAAACAGATATTGAAGGATCCTTATTTATAAAATTCCACGGAAAATGCTTAATTTTCGTTCAAAATTAACAGGAGAGCTCAACGGGAGCAAAACGCGGAAACGGGCGTTACGATCGCGAAAAAAATAATTGCAGCGGTAGTGAAAAAAGCATTAATCGTCCAAATAAACACTCGAGTATCTTTGAGATAACGGGTAAATCACGCACGGGTCATGTTGTACCTGCTTTCGGACTCGTAAAGATAAGGGTGCCTGCCTGTCTTTAGCTATTCAGGGCTTATCTCAAACAATAAAAAAATGTATAATTATTGTTTTACCGTCGTTGCGCTTGATAACGTCTCCTTTCAACACAGATAACGAAATCCTCCGTCAATATTTACAAAGCAGGTCAAATTCAAAAGGAACGTCCTCTCAACAGATCAAAATAGAATAAGTCGCACTCCTTCCCCACAGTCCTCAGGAAAAGTCATTAGCTTGTATTACACCTAAAGTCCACTGAAAAAGCATGACCTATATAAAATATTAATGATAATAAAAAATTATGTAAGAATAAATAAAAAGAAAAACTTTTTTTTGGCTAGTGCTTTTTATATAGAGGGCAGCACAAACTGCACACAAGACCGAAATTTAATAGGTAAGTACAGTTGAGATCAAAAGACGTGTCACATTCGAATCTAGTGATTTCAATTTTTTTGAAATGTGTGTTGGTAATTGTAACGCACATAAATACGGAGAGTATCGTGCTCGGTCATGTCAGTTCAATGGTAACGCCAACACAAATTTCTAGAAACAAGACGTCCTTCGATTAAAAGCGACACGATATCAGATACGTGCTGTGCAGCTTCAACAACTAGATATTTTGAAAAATGAAAAAAAGGCAAATCATGAACAGAGGGTAAAACTGTAGCATTTCAGCAATAAAGATGCCTAAAAATACCATAAAAAACAGTACAGATGCACAGAGAAAGCATGAAATTTACATAACAAAATTTGAGGGCCTTCCATGGTCTGAATTCTGAATTTACCCATCTCACGTACTCTCATTAAAAGATACGATGAGATAAGCTTAGGGTAAAAATTTGCAAAAGCAAAGGAGAAAAAAATAATTGTTGAACGAGTGAGATCACATGAACAAGCTTCTGTGGTCTAAATACAATACTGAATCCACAGGAAAGAAAAGTAAGAAGTGGTGGTTATCACAACATCCATGCCCAAATAGAAAAAAAAATGAAAAAAAGTACATGTATGTATGGGAAATTTCAAATCTTACCTCATGAAGACCTGAATATAACAAATGCAGAAAAACCATAGTTTCATTGATGTTCCTTTTCAGCTTAAATGCCTTATTGGGCAGTTTTTGGCATTCATTATAATGTGGAGTCACATGTCTGTGGGCACACGGTGTATCAAATGTTTTAAAGGGGAATTAACATAGAGCTGTACATTTCCCTTTGCTAAATACCATGTGAACAAAATAAATGGCAGAACCAGTCAAATTTCTCTGCCATTAAGGGGTGTGTGTAAGACATGAAGCTGAAGGTAGTTTTGATGGTAAATTTCCCTCAACACATTAACAACTCAGTGTATAATCCCAAAATCTAAATCAAAAAGCTAACAAAAATATTCAACTAAAGCTTTATTTCTAAAAACCAAATCAATATAAAAATACTTTTCTCTTTTTTGCTGATTGATAATTAACAAATCTGATATTTCACAGGAGCCTTCAAAAGAATTAGTTTTGTTAACTAAGAATGGAGTCATGGATTTAAGCTAAATCTTCAATGATATTTGAAGTGCTAAGTGAAGGTATTGAAGTGTAAGAAAAGTTTTCAGAATTATTTTAATAAAAATTTACTTCAGACATAATTTTAGAATTATATCACCATTTAAAAATTTACCTGAGCAAGGCAAAAAATATAGAATAAGAAAATAGGTGTCACTTTATAATTTGCTATCCATTTGAGAACAAACAAAATTATTATTACAATAAAATTGCTAAAATGAAGTTTACTCAAAGTAAAAGATACCATATTATAAGTCCCTTTGAATCTACCACTAAAATTATCACCTTTTTAACTTAACATAACCAATAATACTTTTACTTTCAAAAAATATTCTTTATGGACCACAAGCTAAAAAAAATTTAGAACCTCCTGCAAAACTAGAAGTGGAAGGTTTAAAAAATGTTGTGATTTATCACATTAAGAAGGAAAGCAATTAAAAGATCAGATTTTCACAAGGGGCTGCAGTAACAATTCTTGGATTAATCTATGCAAATACATTTGGCATCTTACAATTTTGTTTGAAAAAAAATCTGCCAAAATGACAATTTTTTTATACTATCTTGAATATGTTGAATATGGTTGTGGTGAATTAAAGCAGGTTGTCATAAAATAAGGAGGAGGATCTCCGCAGAAATGATTCTCAATCCATGCTTCGACTTAGCAATGTATTAATACAGCAATTTGTATGAGGAATCATTTAATACTTTTGTTGACCTGGCTGATAAAGCCATTAGTAGGTGTTTCAAGAGTGGAATATGCGCACCATACACAGAGTCTACAAATATGGTTGCGACTTCCACATATGAATATTTCAGCTAGTGTACAATTAGAGGTAG
>Ga0058701_10002074_pt1 | contig 14901 bp, 7 predicted proteins | sample AgamicOrMae_FD_97039 | JGI IMG/M metagenome (GOLD analysis project Ga0058701, IMG submission 97039) | Agave microbial communities from Guanajuato, Mexico - Or.Ma.e | ecosystem: Host-associated > Plants > Phyllosphere > Phylloplane/Leaf | place: Guanajuato, Mexico | collected 2012-06-04
CATTTTTTTAAATAAATATTTTTCAGTAAATTTACCATCTTCTCTGACAAAGTCCTTGCCGCACTCCGTTAATAGCCGAAGAGATACGCTCTCTGCTGGCTTCTTATGAAACCAACAAGCAAACCAATACGTTCCTTCAAGTAGTCTACTAGAACAACCCGTGCATTCTGGAACTTTTTGGTATTTCCCCCTTCCCTACTGGTCCTGTTTTGTTTTTTTTTAACTTTTGGCTTATGAGCTCCCCTCCAAAAAATGGTCAGGCTGCGTCCCCTCTCAAAAGACAGTCAGTAACACGAAACAAGTGAGTGTAGATGCATTTATCATCACCTGTTCATGTTCAAACTCAAGCAAAATACCACAATCTTTCATCAGACACAGTAGTCAAAAAAAAAAATTATTTGACGTGTCGATGCCTAAGATGAAGGGCTGGAGAACACTCAATCATATGGAAGGACAAGAGTATCACTGTTTATATTTCGTATTGCGAGGCATAACTCATCTTGAAGCAGTGAGCCTGCGTAGGCAAGCAGAACACCGAACACGGAAGTGTTGTAGGTTGCCTACCCCGCGTCTGGCGTGTCCGTCCAGGCCGGGAATCTCAACATCTCGAGTTTATCAAAAGTTACATATTTTTTAGACGTTCCCTCGCGGCATTTTTTACAAGGTTGAAAGAAAAGTTAATTTCAACTCGGCCAATCTCGTAAATATTGATGACAATGTAAAAATGAGGCTTTTAAAAAATTTAACATTTTTGAAATGGTTTACCTTCAATAACAATGTTCATTATAATGTTTTACGACTCCTAAAATATTTTGATGGTACTTTAATACCTCCATTCGTTCTACGAACATGGAAGTACACTTGTATTGGTACCAGTCTCGACAAAACTTCTCATGGTAAAGATATGCTCGTCAAACGTAACCTATGATAAACTAAAATCGCTTTCGTTCAGTCACACATGATAGTCACGGAAGAAACAAAGAAAAATTCCGTAAGTTGTGCGACGTCTCTGAAAGTGATCACAACACAATACGTTTATTACTTTACGAAAATAGTAAAAATGTTCTTTAGACTTGCTTCAAAATATTTTGGGAAGAAAATATAACATCGAAAGCACCTCGCACCAAACCTTGCCTTTCGGACCTACAGAAGAAAAGAGATCCATTAATTCGTTTTCGAAGAAATCAGTTTTTCATGAGTCAAGTTTGTAGAAGCCGTATTTAACTCGGCCCTTCATTCTCCCTTAACCTTCTCTTTCGCTTGCTATTTATGTATTGAGACCCTTAAAAGAATCACTACTACTCAATGGCATCAAGGCAAAAAGCACTGGGATGAGTTCAGCCGAACAAAACCATCCTGAGCAGCTAGTTTTGTATAACTTTATTGTACCTATGTTTGCAAAGTTCACGTGGCTGATTTTTAAAGCATAAAAACACACCGGAGCAGTAAATTAAGTACAATGCTACATTAATTAGTTCGTGGCACAGTTTTCTTCACATTATCTGAGTTTCAGTTGATTTAGTACACTTTACTTACGATTAATGAACACCAACACAATTAAGAGGTTCATTCCAGTTTCTAACGCATCAGTAAGATTCGAGAATTCCTAACAATAGGAGCGTGCGATGACGTAAAAAAATGTCAAGCAAGGTTTGCTGAAATATTCAACATTCATATTTTCAATAAAACCAGGAACAATTAATTTAGGAGCTCTTGGAACAAACACTTCATGCAATATCTCCAGCTAGTAACTGGATTAAAAAAATAGGTTTTTGATTTTTAAAAACAAAAAAATAAATATATAGCGAAGCCAAAAGTTTGTAAAACAAAAAATAAGTCCTGAGTGTACCGCAAAACGAACCACACAACCAAATTGTGGTGGGTACCTCAAATTTTAAATAAGATGAACGTCTAAATCGTTCAGTAACGATGAGACAATACCAACCACAGTCTTTGGGATACAGTTTCTTTTTCATTTGACTAGACCGAAAGAAAACTGTTGACACCGTCCCGTGTTGATTATTTTATGCTTCAATCGACATGTCACTTATCCTCAAGAAAAAAAAAATAAAATAAAAAAAATCATCCATCTACGCCAACAGCACAAAGATGGCGAACTTTTTGGACATCAATTACACCTAGGTATGCTTCGAGAACAGGCCGAGAGTAGGGCTCAACAATCAAAAGAAAATACATTTCATTACGCGGACATATCGATAAATAAAGTTTACAAATGAAAATACAATTCATCGCGAGAAAAGGCCAATAAATAAGTAGTTTACAAACAAAAGGAAAGATATCACACGAAAGATTAGTTGATAACAGAAAAAGTTGGGATGGGGATGACACTGATATAATCACTGACGTAAAAGGCCGCAAGAACGAGGAATGATTCGCAGTCCAGCCACAACTGAGTTAGTTCAACACAACTCTTTGCCCTTAAAGGAGAGACTTGGTCTCCGATCCCAATTTAGCGAGCCACTCAGTAACGAAAACGAAAAAAAAGGAAAATAAAAGATTGCTCCAATATCCAGATACGCAGACAATTGACATGCAATGAGGTGTCAGTGCAAATTGATAATTTAAGGTACAGATAACAACGATACTATCGGTTCAAATGCACTGCCCCTTTTCGGTCCAAAACGAAGGAGTAGCTCATGCGCTCCTCGATCCGGGATCGTCCTGACACTGGCACAGCAGCCTTATCTTCGCACGACTTACTGTGGGCTATGATGATGGAAACAGTGTCTGACTAGGAACTTATTTTTGAAAAAGGTAGCAGTGCACAGTCCGCAGTGATAGAGAGGTTGGACCAGCTTGAGCGGGCCCCTGTGTCTTACATTAATATGGTCCAGCAATAAGGCATTGTAGGCGAAGGCCTCCCGACACCGGCCACACACGAACTGCTTCACCGAACTCCGTTTCCACATCAAGTTCCTCATGCTCTGCTCATCGTCGATCCTTCGATTCGATGGCGCGTTCTCCTTCAGATAAAGCACTTGAGCGGAGGGCTCTACTTTCACTGACCTGTCACCCCCTAACTGCAGCTTCCGTCGCACGGAGTTATTCACGGGCCGGTTCCAGAAAGGCTCCTTCCGTCCTGGCACCTCGTGAAAAGGGACAGCTAACTTTGGCGTATCTTGAGCGTCTGCCGGCGCGATGCTCTCACTGGACGAGCTGAAATGATCTTTGATCGATGCAACGAATTCAAAAGAGTGTTTCTTTTCGAGATGAAGCAGAAACAGCTTCTTGTGCTTCTCTGACAGCTTATACACACAAAATGGACACTTGAGATATTCGTGTGTGTTGCTGTATTGGCTAAAAATATTAATAACATCTTTGTGATGAATACGCAACATGTGCTTGGACAACAAATCTTTGGCTGTGAAATTGCCAGAGCAGAAAGAGCATTTGTGGTCGGGAATATCTTCCATCTCGTTCATTTTTATGCTTGGCCGGCGAGATACTTGCCCTGGCGGGGGCTGCTCTTCCGTGACTCCCGTCCTCGAGATGTGCAACAGTTTTTGCATATCCACTGCGAGCAGGGAATAGTCCATCTCGGCGACGAGCTTCTCCGCGGTGACCAACTTTGTACTTGAAGATATAGTCTCGTTGTCTTCCATGTCTGTGTCATCCGATGACAGATAGTCGTCGCTATCCGGGAGCATTGCACCTGCAAACAACCATTCACCACGTCATGCCGAAAAATTCGAGCTCCATACGTTACACGCTAGAAAAAATATCTTATAGTGGTTCAGAAGGATTAGATTTTTCACAGGGAGGGAGTTACAATAATAGAGAATAACAATATTCCTATCACCAAGTTGTATAAGTTAGAGGTACTGTCTCATTTTCTATTTTCATTCAAAACAAGACTCAAAAATTTCTACAGCAAGCATGTAAGCTCATACTTCAGACCAAGACTGGCATGAAATTCAATGCCTAAGAAATTTTGAACATTAAAGATTACAGAAATTTTGGTTGAAAGATATGTTTAATAGACTCAAATTAAGCACCAAAATTAAAATGGGAAAGTTCAAATAGAAAAATGATAAGAAAAGGAACCCATTAATTAAGTGCTCTTCATACCTTCAAGCTTCCTCGCCATCATCTTCAGTGAAGGACAGGAGACTTTGCTTGCTGCTTGTTTGACTTTTGGTCTTTCCTTTTTTTTCTGACTTCAGCTCATTGGACCTACTCTGGGATTTATTTGGTTCATCAGTCTCTGTAGATGGTCCCTTAGCATCTGAATCGGCTTTAGTTTTAATTCTCTTGGAAAATATAATACGATCGTTTAAATTGGCAGGAGCTGAAACAAATCATGTAGTGTAGACAGAGGCCATGAACTCCAGATACCATCATTACCATAACCTGCCTATTACCTTCATCTAGCTTTGCCTGAGCAACTGCTGCTTCCTCTGCAGTAAGGTCACCAGATTTAAGAACAACTACAGTTGGTTTCTCATCATCATGTTCATCTACTTCACTGTCTGAATGGTTGTCTCGCTGAAACTAAACCAATTGGGTCCAAAACATTGCAACTGAATGCAGGCAGAATAAAATTTCTGTCTGAATACAAAGCTATGGTGGAAAACATGAATTAAAAACTCCGCACGATAAGTCTGAGCATTAAACTCGCTTGGCCGTGGTCACCACACGGAACAGTATGAGGGACCTTCACGAGAATAAAACGTATCCCAAAAGGGAGGCCCGTACCCTTTATAGGTTAGCACGACGAAAGGACAGCCGCTATCGCACTAAGCCACAAACGTTAAAATAATAAAACCCAGGTTAACGTGTATGCTCCTGGGTACCACAGCCGCACCTTTTAACGTTCTCGGTACAAAACTGTCTTTGAACACGTCGAATAGAAGGAACTTATTGACTTACTTTCGTATCAACTGATGGGCCCTCCTTGTATCCACACTGTTCTTTCATACGAGTAATAAAAGCTGGCTCATTCGGTTTGATGTAAGAAATATCTCGTTTTCTTTTAGACATCTCTCAAAACATAGCTCACAAATAACAACGAAATCCGGGAAAACGAGTACAACAATACAAAACAACCTGTGCCATCTGTCTGAAAAGGAAAAGCTCTATAATGACCAATGGGCAGAGAAAACCACAAGAACCGAGTCTCGTAAAAATCATCGACAAAGTTGTTTTACGGTTTTATGTTTTCCCATGAGATAAAATAATTCCCAGTAAAAGATATATCAATCAAATAATTAATTTATACCGCTTAACGCTATGAAGTCATGGAAATGCTTTATTAAAGTCAAAGGTGACAAAAAGATTTCTTTCCTGAGACGGTTGTTTTTCTCCTCTGGCACAGTCTGTGTCTTATTCTCGGCCCAAGACCGTTATTCTCCCTTGCTCACAGGCCTATACTTGCTTGCAAAACAAACGCGCGAAATTTTGAAATGCGTTTAGGTGCATGGTGGATACACCTTGATTAGGTGTTTACGCCTAAAGATTCTACAGCTGAAGCTGCTCTACAGCCACTTTCACTAAGATGAGCTACGAGCTGGTTACGAGTAAACGGGAGTTTAGGACGCCATTATCAATGGGTTTGCAAACTTATCGGTCCCCAAAGTGCAAGTTAACCGGAAGTTAGTTTACTAGATAGTAAGTTTACCGTTAGTTTACAAAACGGCCAAATTTGACCGATTATAGTCTTCAGTCAAAGCCAGCGAGGGATCAGGACGTATCGATAATTGAAGAGATCAAGACATGCGGTTGCCTATCCACCAAGAAGCATGATTAAAATTATTTTTTTTAAAAATCGTGGGGACTACAGAGGATACTTTTGACTGTAGAACCCTTGCAAAAAGGTACTGATCAGGCCTCATCAGTAGCTGATCAAGAACTGATCGGTTACTGATCAGTGTCAGATAACATGATCAGTCGTCGGTGCGCCGCGCAGGCACAGCTTATCGGGCGGTTCGAAAGAATCGCAATAATATTCACTGAATTTTTGTTTTATCAATTTAATTAATTTATTTTTATTTAAACAGTCAACGGGTGGGATACCACATTTTGCCAAAATACACACATCTGCAATTAAATAATTTATACAAAATAAAAACAAAATTCAGATGACCAAATTAAAATTAATGTATATTATTTCGATGTTCGAGTCGTATAAATAAAGTCGAGACGAGAACGCAAAGGAAAGATACCTACTCACTTTTACTTTTTATCGTTGTTTGAATGGATTTTTTTTTCTTTACGGTACACTCTACATACAAAACACTCTCCACTCCGACGCATCTTCGAGTCATACTCTCGAATATAACATGCACTCACACAAACACACCCTGACACACACACACTTAGCCACTCATACAACACACACAAACTGACAGCTGACGCTGCACTATTCTCTAGTCTACAAACTTGCACTAGTTTGAAGCTGCTTAATTTGTTATTGTAAATAGAAAATCTTCCAAAACATATTCTAGCTGTGCCTTAAAAAAAGTGATTAGAAAGCTCTCTGGTGCTAGTGGCTTTCATGATTTCCTTTTCAACGATTTATCTCAGAATCTTAGGGTGGGCCTATATGATTTTCCGGACGAAACAAATGTGCAAATCAAAAATTTCCAAGAGGAGGTTTTTAGTCTCCCCTGCCTGATACAAAAATAACTCAGAACGTCCAAATGCTGTATCCTGAAAAACATCAGGAAGGAAAAAGCGGTTCCGGTATCCGAGGATATAATTGGGACCAAAGATCTGCACTTTCGGAGATCACCTCTTTCTTTGGCGTGCATATTATTATCCTAAACAGCATCAGCACTAGCAAATAAAGCACAGCAAACGCATTTATTTTCCTGGAAAATCATTTTTTTCTCCTTTTTTTTTTAAAAAAAAAAGAATGTAATTTTGCTCTTAAACTTTTTTTTCGGGTGATTTTTCTTTCTCTACTTTGCATGGAATACGTCAGTAAGATGACTTACCAGTATGCGGATTTGTGCCCTAATAAAATTTCATTTCATCCGTTCAAGCTTCGCTTCGCAGATTCGTTACTTTTTTGGCGGTCTAATGTCGTATTGTTCGAATACGACGTTACATAAAGCTGTAGTATTTTCAAAATAAACGAGAAAAAAAACGAAAACAAGAATTTAGCGCACTACATTTATCCGGTGCACATGTTAGCTATCGCTTCGCCTACATTGCATTGTATTCTAAGGTAGGAAAAACACTTTTCCATGAGTGATTGATATCTTTGGTTTAAAGAATGACTTTCTTAGTTATAAATATAACTGGTGAGAATGATGCAACAGGCGTTCTTATTCACCGCACATGGCGCGACCAGAACCAAGAAGTTCACAGTACTGTCGCAGGTGCAAGTTCAGACATAAATATATACATATGACACTAAAAGACAAAAACAAAATTCTTATCTAGAATGGAAGCGCTTCGAAGCATACGCTGGCACAGGCTGATCGTTTCGTAGGCACACTAAAGGAGTACATGGATTTTTTTGAACCTATCCAAAGATCCTTAAGTCAAAGACGTGGGGAGAATCGTGACGGCGGAATGTGTCTGATCTCCGAAAACGGAATCGACGCTCATTGACAGTCCGATCGCAGAACTGAGTTTGACCAGATCGTTATTAAAATAAACCCCCGGGGTGGCTCAGAGGGCTACGTCACCTGACAGGTTGACTCTTGGTTCCGGCTCTCTGGATCTATCCTGTGTAAGGAAAGTTGTCAACTGCCAGACTTGCGATCCCTTCATTGGTCCACCAATGTCCCCTTCTTCCTTCCCACCCCGACGCTAAAGCACTGCCTCCTCAAACGGCACGCCGCAACGAAAAAGTAAGGGGAAAAAATGGGTCCGATACTCAATCTTCCAAACAAGCAATGAGAGTTGATTCATGGTCCGCGTCGACTTTTCTCCATACCAAAATTTCAGCCGGTTCGATAATACGATCGATCTCCGGTTTTCACGAGCGATTCATAACCGGCATTCATGATAGCATGCGCTTTGTGCACTCTAACCTTTGTTTACTGACACCCGACAAAAGCCTCATTAAAAAAAGGTCAACTTTAAAATTCATATCAGCATCGCTGGGCATGCAGTCGTAAATCGCTAGTTTTTGACTGAGGTGCAGCTTCACAGAGAAGAAATAAAACGCACTGCCTTAAATTGGGGCAAACACCTGAAAATGGAGCAGGGCCCTTATCGATGTTCCGATAAGAATCGGGTCGGAGGAAGCGAGAAACCCCAGAGCGAACGAGGGCATACCGTACCCTTTCAGTTCGTCGAGCGTCCCAGAAGCGGTTTGAGCCGCTATGCCAACTCTTGGGAGCTCCTTCAAAAAGAGTTGTTCAGCCGAACTAGAATCGCCTCGAAACCAACAATGGTACTAAGTCTAATGGTTGTACTTTACAAAGCACTCACAACAAGGTCCGCTCCGTCCCACCAAATACGAGTGTACTTGGGGTAGCTTAGCCGCCAGAACCTCGTTTGAGCAGTCTGCGTAAGATATTCTTGAAAATCCTGTCACCATTTCCCGCACCGCACGGAACTTGTTCCACCGTTGGGCTAAGCATCTGAACTTTGCTTGCAAACTTGCTTGCAAAGGGTCTATTAAGTGTTTTTAGCACGAAATGGATTGAGTATGATACGATACATCGTGCAGGCAGATGTGCACACGTGAAAAATACGTGTGGCTTGTGCGTGCGCCAACGCGAATACTGCTAGGCCTAGGCGTCCGTTTGGTTCAAGAGCTGAATTCGGATTTCCGGGGGAAACTCGGCGTTCGTTGGGTCCTCATCTTTCTCTTTACCAGCAGCCTCGGTAATTTTGCTTACAGGCGCCGCGCTCTCGCTCCTTACGTTCGGGACCACGACGTCTTCCTTGAGGTGGCTCGGGACTTGGGGCTCCAGGGCGACCTCGGGGGTCGACACCGTCGCTGGGGGATCGACCAGTTGAGGGGGAGGAGGTGGAGGAGCCACTTCCACGATGCCTTGCACTATTTCTAATGGCAGCGGCTGCGGGGGAACAGGCGGGACAGGGAAGGGGGTCGCGGCCAGCTGGGGCGGCGGAACCATTTCCAGCGTGGGCGGCTTCGTCGGCGGGAGGAACAGCAGCAGCGGCTCGTCCAGAGGCGGCAGATCCTCCGCTGGCTGCACCAGCACTTCCGGTTTGGATGCTGACAAGTCCACGGACGGCACTACAGGTTTCGTCGCGTTCAGTAGTTGGAACAGTGGAGGCAGCTCAACAGGCTGGAAACACACAACACGGATGCTTTTAAAACAGGCTCCACCGATTCGATGATCAACGTTACTGAACAAAAGACCCACATGAACTTTTGTGAATCAAGGAGATGCGTGTTTGAATCAGAGGGAGAGTACTTACAGCGTGAACTTGAGCTGGGATCGCAGAGTTGGGCGACAGCGGTGGTACGACCGGCACGGGACTCGGAGTGGTCGTGGTCGTACTCGAGGTCGTCGTCGGCATCGGAGTCGTCGTCGTGGTGGTGGTCGTGACAGGCGGCGGGGGAGGCACAGGCACCACCAGAGTCGGCGCGCAGCTGGAGTCGCACGGCGAAACGCCGTGGATCTCCGTCATGTTGGTTTCGAACGCCTTCAGCGTCCGCGCAAGATCTTGGTCGCAAGTTAGCGAGTTGTCTGCAAAACAAAGGTGCATAAAGAACTCTGCTAGATGACAGGTTCTCATTATAAACGATATGACCTCGCCGTTCAACTCCCACCCATATCATATAAAATATATTTGAAATATATTCGAGTTCGTACATAGACGCATTTCTTCGATTTGCATATCTGCCGAAAAATCTTCCAAATTGGAAATATCTTTATGATAATACAGAAATACTTTTTATTACTACTCTCGGTTTTCTCGCGTTACTGGCTTGTTCTAAAGCCCTGCATAGGTAAAGAGGCGCAAGCGAGGGTGAGCGCTGCGATTGGTCAACGAAAGAAAGAGAGAGAAAATACGGCTTGCTGTGTGTGCGAGAGAGACAGACACAGTTGCTTGCATAGAAAAAATGGCTGCCGCTCCTATATCGCCCGTGTATAGCGGCCATTTATTCTATTTCATTTGCGCCTCTTTACCTATACAGGGCTTTAGCTTGTTTGTTCAACCCCTCGTTAGATTATGAAAATTAACAAGTATGTAGTGTTCAACAAAGTTATGTATGGTGCCTTGTATTTCGCTCCACTCAGCTGTCACCCCGATTGGCTGTCGCTGAACCTGATACTGCTTACTGATCGGCAACAGGCTGCTCTGCTACCGCCGAAACGAAAGCGGCATCATGCTATGCGACGATAGGTTATGGGCTCCATACTCTGCTTGACGCAACGAAAGGTGGAACACAAGCGGTAAATGCCGTAAAAACCGTGCACTACATACTGTGAAGGTATATCCTGAGCGTCGAGGCAATTCCATGGACAAAGCATCTGGTATTTGCAGTCAAGTCTGGAGTGAGCCTTGTTATTTTGTTGTAAGAAACGTCTGCACGGCACAAAGCAGGCATCCCTTGGAACGCAACCTCAAGCGAGGTTAGCTCGTTGTGTGATGCGAACAGCTCTTCTAAGACGGGCAGCGGGGCCTATACGAAACAAAAGAACCACTCTCAAACTCATCATGACAAGAAAATTACTAACGATAAAAGATGCACCGGTGCCGAAAAGATATCATGCATGAACTTGTTTCTCCAGGTTCTTATTTTCACCTAATAGCTAATTTTTGATCAATGGAATTCAAACCGGAAAATATAAAAAAAATAACAGCGAAATTTTAGTTCTAAATTTAGAAACCACATATTTCTTAACTATTGAAAAGTCGATTTTAGGAGTAAGTAGAAGAGTGCCCGCGCTCTAAACATGATAAAATCCATTTTCCGCGATCTTTTTTCTTGAGAGAGATATAAAATCAGGTGACACAGGCAGAAATGTGCCCATAGAGGGTTGATTTCAAATGTTTTCTCGTGATGCATCTGCCTCACAAACATACGCTGGGCCGCGTTCAGAGACAGCATTTGAAGCCGCTCTGCTTGGCAAATCGAGTTTTCGAAAACCCTTCAGGTGGTGTCAATGCGAGCCCCTGTCACACATTCTATAGGCAACCAGCACAACACGCGCGCACCTTGGTTGCCTACTTGTTCGTAGCTCCACATCGTCGGCAGTCTCTCATAACATCAAGTGGATCTCCACTCCAGTTACCGACGTTGCATTTCATACTTTCTCTACTTCAAACCCGGTCCAATCCTGGAATATCGTGAAGCTCACTTCTCGGCGGCACTGAGTTCTGCCGAGAAGTGAGCGCGATCAGGCTTGGCGACCGTTAACGACAGGTTACTTTCACGTAGATTACGTTACAGTATAGGCCTTTGTGGCCCACTTAACAATCGCTCCACTCAGATAGGCGACGAAAATTGGACCAAAAGAAGTGGTTACATTTCACCTTTCTAATTTGAAGTGAAAAGTGAAAGTTGAAAACGCAACTCCGAAAATGAATTCATAGCGTGTAGTTATAAAGAGGAAATTCCCTTACCTGAGCCGCGGCATCCATCGTTTGGAGCCGGTTGTAGCTCAAATCTAGAATTCTTAGCTGGTCGAGCCCGATCAGGTCTCCTGGCGTGATTATCTCAAGTTGGTTGTGGCTTAAATTGACCCAGTGTAAGCCTTTCACGCCGATCAACGCGCCATCTAGCGAACGCAGCAAGTTGAATTCCAAATGCAGACGCACCATTCGTGCAGACGGCAGTTTCCCTATCCCCTCAGGCATCCTACTAAGATCCGTCACGGGCTACAACAAAATACCGCCAATCGTAAAGCAAATAAGAACTCATTTGACACCGGTATAGGATGCTGTTAATAAAATGTTCAAATATGTCTTTCAAAAATGTCAATTTTTACTTAGAAATAGAATTTTAAAAGTGATGACGCTGTCTTTGGTGCAGGGTACTTAGTTCTCCTACTTACCAGTAATCGCGAAATCCTGTTATGGCTCAAATCAACATATTCTAGGTAGTCTGGCCCACGGAGCTCCGCCATGGAAAATATTTCAAATTGGTTATGAGTTGCATTAAACTCTTTCAGCCTTTTTGCTGACGTCAGTGAGCCATTCAGGCTTGTCAGCTGATTATGGCCTAGAAATAGCGCCTCCAGTCGAACAGCTTCTGCGAATTCGTCGGTGTACAACTGAAAATAACAAAATATCTTGTCAGAACTTTCCAGGATGACCACAGTCATACATACATGGCCTGTCGGAAAGCATATACAGTCGTTCTCTGGAAAATGGGTCACGAAAAGCTATAACCACTAATGGAAAATCTTACCCTCTGAATGCGATTTTGTGAGAGGTACAAGTTTTGCAGTAGCTTCGCTCGTCGGAATACCCCGCCCACTTCGATGATCTCGTTTTCTTCTGCAAATACGGAGTTAAGATGGACGCACGTAGCGAGGTCCGCAGGTAACCTGCTCAGCTGATTGCCAGCAACATGGACTAAAGTGAGGTTAGTCGCAGCTGGGCACGGCAGCTCATTGTCCAGCGTTGATATGTGGTTCGTATTTAGCAACAACCACTCCAAGTGGATCAGGTTCCTACGAAAATGACCATTTGTATAGGAACCCAAACTTTAAGGATACTTGGGTGCTGATTATTCAGTGTATTCGAAAGCGGCGAAAATAAAACTTTCGACAGAGTTTAAAAAAGAAAATAGGTAACTCCTGGGAGCGTGATTGTGAACTGTCTACCACAATATAAGAGACTTCGACAATATGGGTGATGAGTAATTAAGATGAAATGAAAGAATACATAGAATAAGTACTGTTTTTAAAGGCTGTCTTAGTTCGATAACTTAAAAAACTAGATGGTAGATATTGTTGATGCCCTACAATGTTAGGAGACGATCAAAAATGAGTTTTTGTAGGTAGTAAAGCCCTGGGACTAAGTCTTCTGCCTTCATGTTGCCGAAAACGCAAGGACAGCGCCGAAGTAACCTTAGCACGACTGGTACTTCAAGATCACGTGACCGGAGCTACATTCTCAGTTTTAAAGGTTGCATTTTCTACAAGCTTTTATGCTCTATCATGAGTCAACCGTTCGTCAGATCATGGGAATTCGTAGAGAACTACAACCTCGTAGGTTTGGTAAGATTGTAAGGTTTATGCTAGGTTAGGTGTCCTATACCTCGCTTTGTTATTGCTCTACTAAGGGTGGTTCTGCCTAGAACTACATGGCACCATGTTAGGCAACCACGGTGCGTTATCTTAAGCTAGGTTAGGATGTATCCTTCCGAAGTCGCTCCGTTCGGCATGGCAACGAAAGGCGGAACACAAAAGGTATAAAATGCAACCTTGAAGACTTTGAGAGAAGACATCTGTTGGGTGGAATATATACTCGTAGTGTGGTCGGCCTACGCATACGCACCTGAGAGTGCCGTTCATGTTGGCGATGTGGTTGTGGCCAAGATGAAGATGTCGCAGCGATATGGGTAAGGCTCCTCTCTCCAACACCGCGATTTTGTTGCCTACCAAAACCAGAAACTGCAAGTCTCCTAAAGCCTGCACAAAAAAAAGAGTTAAAAATCTTCACTGAAAATATCAACGGTTGCATTTTCTACCTTGTGTGTTTTACCCTACGTCACCAAGCCAAGCGAAGCTATAGCGTATCCAATCAAGTATAACCTAACCTATCCAAGTCAAGCCTCCTGCTGCTTAAGGCAGCGGTCTCCTTCCTTGCTCCGCTAAGCTGTCGCCAAAAATGGCGCTTCATTCTTGGCGGCAGGCTGATATATTGGCTGGTACCGCCGGAACGGTAGTGGCTTCAGGCTTGGTGACCGTTGCGTTTAAGTAACTAAAGCTAGGAAGAGTCAAGTTTAGTGTCTTATGCTTCGCTCCGCTTAAGGTTGGACTTAAAAAGGTAGATAAAATGCAACCTTGGTCCATCTTTGTTCAAGGCCGTGCATAGTGTATACGAAGTTGCGGTTTGTAGGTTAACAAGATTGCCCAGAGGCTGTTCAGTTCTTTCTTTCGAGCAACGATTTCAATATGATACACGGCCTTTAAGTGTAGCGATCTCATATCACACTCGGATACTGAGTATTTTTATAACTATTACTTGTCAGCTACGGCTATGGTGCCAAACTATATTTGATCATTACGGTCAATAGTGAAATCAAAAAGTAAATCGGTACATCGAGTAGGGGTAGATATCGTTGGATATCCAAAATCACATTATTCCATATTTTGAATCGGCATTTTATCAGGAATTTGGCTTGATTCGATTTAATTCTATTTCATATGAAATTTTTTAAAGATAAAATGAAGTGAACTGATGTGGAGACAATGAAAGACACAAGTCATGAGATTTAAGAAGAAAAAGTAGCCCAGCGCGGAAATTTGGAGCTCCAAGAAATATTCCTTCCAGGCCGCACGAAAATTTCTTTTCTTACAAGTCCTATCGTCCGAGTAAATTTTCTCGAAGCAAGCGGTTTCAAAGTGTGGTGATACAAACCTGGAAGTCTCTGGCCGCTACCGCAAGCAGTTCCGCTCTTCCCAAGTCCAGGGTTCGAACACGGGGCACGATGGCCAACGCGGCCGCCGGAACCGAAGGCATCGGGTTGTCCGCCAAACTGAGAAACTGCGCAGCCCCGAGCCCTCCGAAAGAGGATGCTGGAAGACGGCTAAAACCAAGGAAAACAACAATAAATCTACCGTTTTCAATGAAGCGATCAAGTAGGTCCTCCTGGATTTTGTCTCAGTCTCCTCAAGGAGCGGGCGGTGTGGGACACGCGTGTCACTCACAAGGAGAGTACCTTGACTGTCACACTCCGATTTGCTTGAAACTCCCGGGGGCTGAAGTTGGCGTTATTGTAAGGTATCCCATGTAAAAATTTGCTGCTGAAGTTTATTTTTACTATGTTAA
>Ga0058701_10002075_pt1 | contig 14900 bp, 8 predicted proteins | sample AgamicOrMae_FD_97039 | JGI IMG/M metagenome (GOLD analysis project Ga0058701, IMG submission 97039) | Agave microbial communities from Guanajuato, Mexico - Or.Ma.e | ecosystem: Host-associated > Plants > Phyllosphere > Phylloplane/Leaf | place: Guanajuato, Mexico | collected 2012-06-04
GCAGCACGTTGCTGCGAGCCTGCGACCGAGTCGCCTCGTGTGAAGGGGGTCAACGCGACCAAGCGGTCGCGATCGGTAGCTCGAGGGAGCTGCCAGCCGCGACGGCTCTGTCGCTGTCGCGCTCGTGTCAAGGCCTCCATTTAAATCAATGCTCTGCCATCGGCACCACCAACAAAGTCGCCTCGTGTGAAGGGTAAGGTGATACCTTAGTCGCCACCGACTTTGCATTCGCATCTCTAGTGCAGTTTGATCCCGCCAGCGACTGGCGAGCATCGCGCGATAGTCGCACGGCTGTAACCGCGCGACTGTCGCTCGACAAATTGCATGCCCGCGACTCAGTCGCGCGACAAAGTAGCCTCGTGTGAAGGGGCCCTAACACTTCACTGATCCTCCTCCTCCTCCACCTTCGGAACGCCACATGTCGCAGTAGTGGCTAACCTTCCTACCCCGCCCACGGTGCATAATCCCTTGGGTAGTGTAACCCCCGGTAAAGGTTCTCTACGGAACGATTACCCTCGAAATCTCTCTTCTTTAGACCTCTATACGACGATGCGACTCGCCACCCGCGTATTATGTAGATGAGCTAAAATTCGTCGGATCTATCTCAAGGATCCTTCAATGAATATGGCAAATAAGGCTTTGGACAAATCAGGTCATTCTCGAAGAGGACAACGTTCTCTGTATAAAATCGTTTTAATGAGTCAATTTTTGAGAGCCGATGAACTGTTCAAGAGCTGCACCAAATTACAAGAACAAGCCCTCTACTCCAAATCTAAAAGAGAAAAAAAAAAAGGAGAAGAGCTGACGACGGGCTCGAATCTTCATAACTGTATTACAAAACACCCAAATATTGAGCCCTGAGTTCAGTATATACAGCAGTGAAGCCCTTCAAGCCAGCCAATCGTCAAATCAACTTAGAATTTCCACTTACTCTAAAATTCAATCAACACAACAGCAATTTTGAAAAACCCTCACAGAGGTTTGACCTTTTATCTTTGTTCATTGGTTTATTCGTTATAAAATAACATTTAATACAAATCGTATTTCTTAAAAAAAAAAGTGGGGGGAGCGAAAAAAGATTACAAAGTGCAGCTACCGCTTCAGCATTAGCTACAAATTTCGATTCAACAGCCCACTTTGTATTGTACAGATATAACTAACAACTAAATACTTTACACTATCTTACATCGCTCATCCCTGGCCTTCAAATCAGTGATATGTGTCAAAAGGTAAACACAGCAAATTTATTGAAGTCTTAGGATATTAATCAGGGAAGGAGTTTATTTGAGCCTCCTAACTGTTTGAGTTGTGAAAAGGGGGTAAAAACTATACAATATTAAAGTCTACAGAAAACGAGAACTGATTTCTAATACAGTCGAGTCAGCAACTTTTAATCACTTCAGAAATGATGGCCAGTGAGTGGCTCAGCCACAGGTGACAACGGCCTTAACCACAGCTAGTTGCTCAAGACTAACTATATTAACAAAGGAGAATCTCTCTGATAGCTAAAAGCTCAAAAATGATTAAAAAATTTCTGATCCATCTCACTGATTAGGAAGTTACAACACAAGAAAACTTACACAAACCAGACCCACACAATCATATTTACATGGCCGATAACGGAAGTCTACTTTAACTCATTTACATTAACAAGTTACACGAAATATAACAATAACTAAAAAAAGGAAAAACAAAAACTAAAGCAACACAAGACTTATCTATAGCGGTATAATTATTTGATTTTTTTTAAAGCACCAAGTTGAAATAGTGTTGCTAATGTATTTTAAATGTTGATCGTTACGTACATTCCTCGATGAACCATCAGTATTTGCGACGACGAGGAGTTGAAAAGTCGATGTAATAATTTGTAGAGTTCAATACAACTAGATTCAAAACCGAACGGGAGCGGGCAGCGTTTCGAAGATATATTTTTATAAATTTAATGAAAATTGAGCAACAAGGTGGTTACTGACACAAAGCGGATAAACAATTACACATCTATAAATACGCTTTCAATTGGCTGAGTAACCACACCAAAAAATCTCCGCTCGAATCAAATAAAACATTCCGTCACTCCCGCGAGGCACGTCAAATGAACGACCAACTTTGGGAACCGAATTACGAGAAAATTGCCTAGGCTACATGTGCAACTGACAACGAGCACATCCAACCCATCCAAAACCAAATGCTTTCAAAAAAAAAGGAATTGAAAAAAAATACTGAATCCAACCTTGTTTGCAGTCATACCTACTTAAGTTAGCAGCAGATACGTTACGTCCTCAAACAGAACTCACTTTAAGTGCAAGAAAATGTTGCACATGCCTACATGTATGTAGCAAATAACAGCCTTGGGAAGCATCACAACAGGGACCTCTTTCCACGATGGGCAACCCTGACCTACATTACCTTATTCTGAAGGCTACAAGTTGGAGCAACATTTCTGGAATCCATCCTGCTTGTCATAGGTAGTGATTCATCCCGGCTAGGTTAACATACAGTATATGTCTTGCAAATGGAATCCAAATCGAGGTCGTCTCCACTAAATTGAGAACACTAAATTCAGACGTCTGTTTTGTTTCGTTGGGTTAATTTGTATACCGGAGTTGTAGTCGTCAGTTCCCTGGTCAAGTTAAGTCGTTTATTCGACTGGTTTCGCCCCGTATTGCCACTATGGGGGAGTGTAGTCTTAATGTTCATAACAACTGGCAGCTGGGCTTAATCACAGATAGAATAATGTTACTAAGTTACGTTCTCTTAGAGTTTGATAGAGCATAAACTTTACCTGCACTCGTTACTCTTTCACAGTTTTAATCTCAAGCGCAGTGACAAGTGAGACCGCAAGGCCCCTACCACCTGAAACTGGCTTATTCCTCTGGCGGGGGGCCATGTGCTTTCAGTCACAACTGTACAGACACTACCTCTGTTTCTACATACAGAGGAATGCAGTGAGGAAAGCAGTGAACTTGCAGAGAAAGAACACTTGCTTCGTTCGTTCCGCGAAATTACAAGTTTATTCTACATACAATTGTACTTCGGGGATCACTCAAAAGTTCACGACACCGCTGATGTCTTTGCATCGCTTTCATTGTGACTTTTTCACTGAATTGTCAGGGTGCGACGCTTGCTTCAGCTTTTTCGCTGTCTCGAAGAGATTCCTAATATCTGCTAATGCTTTTTCCACACCCCTGGCAAACCGGTGGGAGTCCTGAAAACCAAAGATATGCAACCAACGATCAGCTTTGAGACAATCGGACACCCAACCCATGCACAAGAAGCGCCCCTTCCTTTTCCATTTTCAAACCTCAAAAAGTGGATTGCGTTATAGGGGATGTCTTATCTATGGGTACAACACGAAAAAGGAGAAAATTAGGAAATCCAAAAAACTTTAAATACGTGTTATCAGCTAAAACTCAAAAGTTTTTGGCATTTTAAGTGATTGAGAAGGAGCCTCATCGGCCGGAACTTCTGCGCACAGAGTGCCTGCGTTACAGTAGAGAAACTACTTACTCAAACGCACAGTGGTGCCCACCTTTAGTTTCAGTCTTAGCTAAATTAATAGCTGCGATATGCGAGTAATCACCGTTACGCGCGTTTCACAAATACATAGAGTGCTCACCCAAAGATTGCAGATCTTTTGATATCCTTCCAATTCAGTCTAATCATATTCGTAGCAGCTCTAATCGTTTAGGAGATAGACACGTTCAAAATATTACTACAAAGGCCTTCCCTTCTTTACAGGCAGGGGGTTACTTGCGACTACTCAGGGAGGTTCTTGATTCCTCGATAGAACAATCATTTCGCGCTTTGTTTCATCCGAACCCATTGAGTCGTTGACGGGAAAAAAAAGTAAATATCCTGTTCAGTGTTCCACCGAACAAAGAAATTAGCCCCAAAGTACTCACTGTTTCAGGAGAGCTGGCTTTACAGCTGATATGGAAAAAGATGAGGTCCTCTCCTGCGATGATGTACGACACTCCGTAGCCATCATCCGCGACTGGACCAAAACCTCCTCCCGCCGAGATGCACTGAGGGAACTTCTTTAGGTCCATTTTCGTGGTCTGACCGTGCGGAGTCTGGGACGTAGACAGACGCCAAGGTTCGCTCAGCACTTCCTGCAGTAACAATCAAATAATGACTCATTTTGTTACAAGAAGCTACTCAAAGAAAACAAATCCGTTGAGGGACAACAGCTCATTCCCAATTATCTAAACACGATTGCTGCGCCGTTGCCATAAGGGAATCCCATGATTTTTTCTGGTGCTAAAGTCGTTTCCCACAACTCTTTCAAAACAGAAATTCAGCGTTTCGTGACTTTTTCCGAAATTAAAATTATTCCGGCTTACTTCGGCTGAAGTTAAATACAGCTTTCAAAAACTGTCGGGCTAACGTAAATCGTGTCGCCCTCGTTCGTAAACCACTTCCAGGGTTAATAATTAAATATTCTGGAATAAGCTTGCCGTGTTTGCTAAATGTCTGGCTGGAATAACCTTAGCTTTGCAGTAAGCTTGTCCAAGCATTAACCTCTGTGAGTAAAAGTATACGGCTTACGTATTACGGCTAACATGGCTAAATTATAACTATTAAGGCTTCAAATCTATCGTGATTACCGCAATAATAAAGTACAACCCAATGCCTGTTTAGTTCAATAAATTCGGCTAACACTGTATCCTTTTAAAGAAAAAAATAAGAGGCAAATCGTTTCTTTTAAATTTATAATCAAGAATGTTTGTGTAAATTTCTGTGCTATTTCCTCCTTTACTTGTTTTTTCAGTTGTATTTTTTTTCCTCTCTGTACGCCTTTATTTTTGTTGCACTCTATACTCGTATTTCTCTGTAAGATAAGAACTGTGACTGTTCGCACGTTCCACTCTACCTAAACAGCCCCAATAACGGAGATCGGCTCTCTGGGCAATTTTCTTGTAAATAAAGAACAGTAAATAAATTATCAAGCTTGTAAGTTAGCCTTCAATGAGCTTGAGATAACCTACCTTTACAGTTATGTCTATTTAAATTAAGCTTGGTTTAAGATTTCCCTTTCAACGCAAGGTTTACAATATCCTTTGCTAAGGTTAGTAAAAAGACAGGGAAAAAACACCAAAACAAATCCACTAATCTCCCCATTTTCCTTACTTCTTTAAGACGAAGGAAATTACGTGATTTTCCCTGGTAATTCAAGTTTTGCAGGTAGGTAACAACGCGAAATGATGTACCTCACAGAACAAATATTTGTCCCGGCAAACGACGCGCACTAACCTTTAAGAAAGGAGATTCGACTTCAAGATACTTCGATACGACGTAGAGACAGAACAGATGCCTGTCAATGCCTTTGCCGCACATGGCATCTTGGTAACCGAGCTGGTGGACTTTGCATGCTTTTTGTAGCAGAGAGATTCTCTGGTTGATCTGAAATAGAAGTAAGTCACATTCAAGCAATATCACTCAAAACCAATGAACAGGCACGTGACCTAGGAACGTCATTTTTAGCACGAAGGGAGGTGTGTTCTCAATCGCACGACAACGCGAATGTTCCTTCGAACAGACTTGAGTTGACTTGCTCGAAAATACTTCATTGAAGTTGGATTAAGTTGATTAAAAGATTGTTTCGACGGCTTGAAAACTGCGAACCAGCCGACTTACCGTTGCTGATTTATCTTCCATCGATTTAACCCAAGCGGAAGATTCAACAGTGCAGGGCCTCACAGTTTCTGTCCTCCCTTCGAGATACAAGCGGGTCATAGACGCCTCGTAGGTCAGATTGAAACGACCAGCGTCCTGAAACACGAACGTCAGGCAAATGAGCGTCGTTGATGAATTAAGACGTGTGTGTTTAGTGAGTTCCAAACCTGGCCTGATTATCAAGGGTTGTTTGTAAGATTTGCTATCATTTTGATGCTAATTCGACTCACTTTTGTAAGGCAGACTGTCTACTTTTGCAGTTTTTAGATATTTCCGATTAAACAAACTCGGTGAACCCAACATTCCCTTCAACTTCCCGACATACATTGGCTAGAAAAACAAATAAGTTTTCTAGGCCTCTTTAAAAACGCAATTTACATTTCTGACCAAAGATTAAAGTCGATGATCTCAGTCGATAGACCACGTCGATGACTACAAAAAAAAAATTAAGTCGTAGATGATCCCACAGACCACATCGTGGGTCCCCTCGCTAGTCATATGTTAACCATGGTTCGCACTATATTTTGTTGAAGTTAACCTTACTTTTTGAAATCTTTTTTTAAATAACATGTATCCCCTGACTTTCCGAACAGAAGACATTTCCCGATTTTCCCACGTACAATAACCAAGCCATACAGTCCTATTACACCATTCATTTTTCGAAAAAAACTGTACAGACCAGAGTAAAGAATCGCTGAATCCTACTCAAGACACAGTACGTAGAAAGTGGCGAACTGTGACGAAATCAACAAAACTGATTGGTTGCTGTGGTCACGCGGTATAGGGGTCCACTCTCTGGGTAACTATAGGCTCTCTATCTTACCCGGTAGTAGGCTAGCTGAAGAGCCATTTGGATGTAGGCATCTGGGCTAACTCGGCACTCCTTCATGAATCCCTTGCCATACGCGCTGTGAACGTAGATCCTCAGGTCCAGGTCGTTAAGGAGATCTTGCGCTACCTGAAAACGAGCAACACTCTTACTCCCCAACCTTTCCCATACCTCAAATTATACAGCTTGCATCTTCTGCCTTTAGTGTTCTACCCTGATTTCATCTTTCATTTCATATAAGGATCTACAACGTAGAAGAGCGTAGGTTTAGGTAATACTAAGCAAAGTGTGACGCTGTTTCTTGGCGACTGTTAGATTATCTTCGGCTAAATAACGTGTCTTGAGGCTTGCTTAGCGACAAAAGGTGGAACACAAGAGGTAGAAAATGCAACCTTTGAAGCTCACATTGCATCATGAAATATGTAACTGAATCTCGCGCGGAAAAATAATTTTCAAAGTTTACCTTGTACGAGACATCGATGGCTGCGAGAACATCATCTTTCAAATCCCACTGAAGTCTTATCGGTTTTGGTGGGTCGAACTCGGGAGTTCCCTTTGCATGGCCATCCGCATCATATCTGCGTCAAATACAAAATTCATGGAGTCGATGGGCAAATGCGGCGCACTGGCATCCGGTTGTAACGTGTTCCTGTTCCGGTGGAACGCGCTATACTAGGCATAGACGTGCGAACGGAATTCCGGAGTTATTTAGCGATTTCGTTCTTTAAGTAACTTTATATTCCGTGAGTAACTTTACATTCAGTAACTTTATAAGTTTTATATTTAGCGGGGCATGAAATGACCCCATACTTCCAAAATTTCAACATTCAATAAAAAATTAAATTTTATGAGCTGCATTTCGACTGTACGTTTGAACTGTATTTTAAGATCCGCATCGTACTTACACGCGGCTGACGGCAGTTATTCGTTTTCCTCGGAATAGTTCCGGTATCTTAAATAAAAAAAAAACGCGAATAGGTGGCAACAACGCAGAGGGGGTAAATTTAACCCTCTAAGTGTGGGTTAAATAGAAGAAACGACGCAAAAACGCCGGTTAGAACTGATAGAAGCACTCACGGCGGGTTGGTCATTTTGGTTAAGTTCATAACAAATGAAGCATGCAATTAAAAATCTTATTACTTCGTAAATTTAGGAGAGGATCTCTCGGTTTAGTTGGTTATTGGTTCTTTAGGGGGTTATTTTTTACAGGTTTGCGCTAGATCATTCAAGAAGGCCTGTTTTCAGCCGCCCCACAGGTAGCAACTCTTATTTACAAAAGAACAACACACGTTGAATACAATACTTCCAGGCGCAGACTTTCCATGAGTGGACACCGGTTACTTCACTAAAAAAATGTTCCCCCTTTTCGGTGGTTTGATTTTATGACTAATTTGCGTTCGGTTAAAATATTCGGCTCGAATCGGCAACCAACTCCAACCGGAAAGCACGCACATCGGCTAAGATGCTTGCGAACGGCAAGCTGATGATTATAAAGAGCCTGCGCCTGCAACACGTGATTCAAATCTGGGCGGGAGGACTCGACTAGAGAGCCTCATAGGGAGAGAGGCGACAACTTATTCCCGCGGTTTGTGCTGATTCGTGGGGTGCATGAAACCAGCAACGCTGATTGGTGCGTGACGTGGCAGTTGACGCCTTTCTCCCTGTAAGGCTCTCTACACCCGGCCTTTGTGCTAAGCATAGAGGTCGGTAAGTTTACAGGTGAAGCTATCGCTTTTCACGGCAGAATTCTGGACAAAGAAAAGCTATCGCTTTAAAAAGGCAGAATTCTAGACGAAGAAAACTAAATAAACAGCGTTCTAAGAAGGAAGCAGACTCATCAAGCAGGTATCAAAAATGCAAATCAAAACAATCTTTCATGTCTCGAGGCTAATGCGTTTGCACTAAATACAGCTAAATTCACGCGGGGTTTCTCATAGAATAAAATAAATGAAGATAAACCATTACCCAAGTTCAGAATCGCCCGCAAAGACATGTTCCCACATGTGGCCCATGACAGGTGCATCCGCCCTGGTAAACCAGAGATAAATAATAAAAAGGTGCTCCACTCCCACACTGCTTCCCACAGACACCCACAACCAGTCATTAGCATAGACACCTGCCACCAGTGCGGTTTAAGTTGCTGCAGAGCTAAAAGTTAAACGCTGGTCATCAGAGAGACCTGCTTAGCAAGATGTACCTCCCCTGCAAGCGCGACGAAGAAAAGTAAAATTAATAAGGGAGACAGAGAGAGAGGTTTGGGAAAGGAGAGTGCAAAAGTACTGATAGAAAACGAAAAGTTGAGAAAAAAAATATCGAAGGGGGACGAAGAAGGACAAGTGATGTGAACAATAAGAAGCCGTTGAGGTTAGGTGAGGCCAGTTTAGGTTAGGTTCGGAAAGGTCAGGCGAAGTTGCAATTCGGTGCAACTGGTTAGTTGGATATAAGCGGAATGCAGTTTGACTCTGAGTCTGAAAAATAGAAATAAGAATTTTAGAAGGAGAATGTGAGTAGAAGAACAGGGTGAATAAAAGTCAGTATACAGAGACAGATGAAAGAGGACCTACAGCCAAAAATCCCTATTCACGGTGCAATATCGTTTCAAAAAAAATCCATTTTACGGCGAAAATAGTGACTGCCCGTTGAAGATCTCAAAAAATGTGGCAGAAAAAAAAAACGACTAACTACAAAATACCTGTACGCACACCTCAACACAGACAAAATAAACTAGGTGTAAAATAATACAAAAAAAATAGAACAAAAATCTTGCAAAATTTGATAGAAGGACGGACATCTACTCGCTGAAGGCAAACAGTAGCTTAGGGATGGGCTAAGATAGGCAAACATTGCTATAAGCGCTGTGCAAGTGCAGTTGTTTGACTCATAATCTGGAAAAAGAAGTTTAAAAACTAAACCAAAACCGGACCTCGATTGATTTCTAAATTAAGATGATTTAAGGCTGCGATGATACGTCATAACCACTGTTTAAAAAAGATAACATGCTTAGTCGCGGAACCAAAATCGACAGAGGAACATTGAGTTATAGAATTCCGAGAGAAGACCCAGTAAAAGAGGATTTAAGGCTTCGAGTACACAGAGATTAAGAAACATCCCAGCCACCGCCCTGACAACCACGAGTTTCTCAGATTATTGCGGCTCTAGAAAACTCTTCCGATGGAAAATAGAAATTCCACAACTATGTAGTCGCAACGTATACATTAGTTGTACACGAAATGTTCACATTTTTTTTCTCGGGAATTTTGTTTGTTCGAATTCCTCGTTTGGTCGCCATCACTTTTAGGGCTCTGGAATATTCCAAAATCTTACTGGCTCAAAGTCCCTTTAGTCCACCCCAAGGACGACAAATATTGAAAATCAACAAGTTACTCCGAAACACATTAAAAGAATAACGACGCTATGTAATAATGGTACCCACGTAACTCAAAATGTATTTTGAAATACCAATTAAATGCATATTGCTAACTAACTCCTTCCTTTGCCTCTTATACTGAACTGCTAACAAGGAAAGAACTTGATGAAAATTAGTAAAAAAAGAACTAGAGATAAAGTTTCATTTCGTAAAATTAAGGGCTTATTTGTTTCGATTACCTCCCTAATTATGTGAACAACTTCAGAAGACGATTTATAAAAAAAAAATAAAAAATAAAAAAATCACATTTTTTTTGGAAATTACAACACAGTAGCTTGAAGTCAATGTCGCAACTGTCTCAAAGCATTGACAAGATTTCTTTTCTTTTTTTATATATAATATATGTAAATGGGTGACCCAATCAGATAGCTTAGTTTTCCTGTATGTGATAACATTAACGGATACTTTAATCCTTGATCTGTTTCCGTTGAAAGAACGATTTTTTAGCCCGTTTGATCATTTTTATGATCAAATATAATGATAAGTATTTTTGACCCTGACATTCATATATACACTGCGCAAATCAGTTCGAACATGCTCACATATTCATCCACTACGGCCATCAAGATTGATAGTCAAGGTGTTCAGGCAGGCAAGCGTGTATAGGCAGAGAACAAGATGTATCGAGATGTCGAGTTAGTGTCATTTACCCAGCAATCATTGCTTCTTCAGTGATAACATATTCCCACAGATGAGACATGACTGCTGCATCAGCCCTGTGAAACATTATAGAAAAGGCATTTCTTCAACGTAATGCATTAGTCAACGACAACTCAACACAATAAGCCGAACATTCTTCAAAACTAAACCCCGAACTACATCAGCGTCAAAGAATCAGTCTTTCTCAAAAAGACAACTGAAACCCAGACATCATGACGTAAGGTAAGGTGGCTATCAAAAGTTGTTCAACCCAGGTGCATGGAAAGGTGACAACTTAAAATGCCAACACGTTTTCTGATATCAATAAGGCTGCTTCAACCTGCTTTCCAGTGTTGCCAGATTTTGCGAAATCGCTTAACTGAATCAAGATCATCTCTAAGACTGACGGAGATAATCGAGCAATTAAAACCACTTTTGGTAAAAGCTCGGGATTTTTAAAAAAAGGTGGGATTTGCCCGGTTATTTCCATCCGTTTGAGAGATAACCAAAGTCAAGTGGAGCGATTTCCGAAACCAGTAATAACGCTTCAATCTACTTTGTCTGCTAATTAGTTCAAAATCTTGACTAATCAACAACGTCAAATTTTGACTGGATGAAGTACTCCCAACACGGAAATGCTGTGACACAAAGCCTCTATTGAGAGTGCGTGAAATTGGGTTATATTTTTCTTGAACTACGCCTGTGACAGGAATCATCCTTCACTTCAGGTAACTGTCTAACAACTGACATGATTTTGTCCGTAAAACAACGACACAGAGAATTAATTTCACAGGACCTAGACGAAATTAAAAAAAAATTACCTATTACACAAAATCTAGGTCGAAGTTAGGTGTTAGTACCGGTACAATGTTAACGGTGATCTCCATGAGAGGCGCGACGAGAGCTGTCGCTGCCCGTACCAGTGTTGCCAGATTCCGCAATTTCGTAAAATTTAATCGCGTCTAACTTTGTAACCATTAAAGATAACCAAGCCTGTCGGGAATGTTTTGGATCGCTCTCGAGCTGCCCATTCCAAAAATAGGTTATGTTATCTCTAACGGTTAAAAACTTAGACGCGTTTAAATTTGACGGAGTCGCGGAATCTGACATCACTGGCCCATACCCCCAGTCCCGCTTCTCGTGAGCGCGACCTTATCGAAAGGGGACCTCTGGTAAAGGTCCCTCTCGAGCGGTAGCCGCTCGCACACCACCTTCTCATAAGAGCTGACGGACTCTCACGGGGTGGTACTCAGGCAGGAGTATCTCATATGAAGTCAGGTGATGGATGCCTTTCACGGCGGCTCTTATGAAGATTACTGAACGTTAATCTGATTCACGGGTTTAAACAAAGCTGAGATGGCAAACTACGCTATAAAACACACTGAAGTTGATTCAGCGCTGGCGCAGAGGGCATGAAACCGTCTGAAATGACAATATTGTAAGTACACAAGGCAAATGACATTCGCATCACCAACCTGCAATGGAATATACGTAAATAACGACATATTGCGTCATTGCGATACCATTTCGAAATATTTTCTATACAGTCAACCGTCATTCATTGCCAAGCTAAAGATATTCAGTATCTTATCGCGCCACGACTGGCCGCAGTGACGTATCATTTGGTAAATAATTTTAACATAGGTGTAGTGCAGGCATTACATTGCAAGTACGAACGAAATTTTCAAAATCCACACCGAACAACTCCGAAAAATGAAAACAAGTGTTACTATAAAAATGTTCCTCTAAGGGATTAATTTAAGCAGTAGAGGCCTTTAACCTTTAGTTTTGAAAAAATATTCGGAATACTTAACTCTTACAGACAAGTTGCAAAATCCGTTTCCTAAATGTAACAAATGAGAAGTGTCCAAATCTAATTTGTTATTCAAAGGCGAAAAATATCCAGTCTCTTTTTCCAAAAAGAAAAATTGAATTTTGCTGAATCAATAGTTTTTATAGGCAAAATTGTTTTATAGTTAAAAATATTGGGAAAATTTGATATGAAATAAGGTAAAGCCAGTAGTGAAACTAATTGAATTGTTCTTAAGTAGGTCAATCTTCCGCAGTGAGTACTTACCATGAGTGTTCCGCATTAAACCCAACCTGAAAAAATAAAAGTTAAAAAGTTAAGTTCAACCTAAGTGTTTAAAATGTAAGATGTAAACAGTCACATTCAAAAGTCTCCGGTCTCTCGATTGATTCCTAAAGGACGACGACATTTGAGAACGACTGTACGTGAGACTTACTCGGCCATTGGTCCCAAAACACAGCGTGAAGGATTTGTCGAACCATCTATCGTAGCCTTTGCCGTGTAGAAGAACGCGTCCGTAATGATCTAGAAGCTCAGGTTTAGCCTGAAAAAAAGGCGTTGTATTTAGAATCGAATGAAAATTATAAATCATTCCTCTGACTTGACAATATCAAAGGCCTCACCGCCGACACGGGAGCGGTTTCTGGAACGTATGCTGATGATCAAAACTCTATACATATGTGTTTTAATATTAAGGACAAAGGAATATCGCGCAAATACAGATGTTAATCTTCGGATTTTTTTCCGGAAATCTACGAAAAAAATTACGGTGGTCAATCTAATGTTAAAGAACTGTTTTGCAAGTTCTTCATAAAAATTAGAACGTCTAATTCGAGACAGGCCTATTTTTGAAGCGAATGTTCATTGATTATATTGAGATAGTTTACACCGAAATATCACAGAGATACTGAGATCATCAAAGGTGTCCCTCAAATTGGACACAGAGAAAAAGACGTTTGAATTCTTTTTCCGTTTCCGTAGGCACTCTGAGTTTTACTTTATCAAGCTTTGTCCAGCTTGGAGCTATGAGTCAAGCTCACATTCACTGGCAATTTACTTACATTAACGTGGAAAGATCGAAAAACAAACTCTTGAAGACAGTCAAAGTAGAATAAGCCTTTTATATGAATATCTACAGTCATTTTGAAGTTCAATGGTGTTTTGGGGACATTTCACGATGACTTTCGTTTTACACACTAGTAAACTTCAGAGATTCCTAACTAGATTGTCTGATAGCTGCCTTGTCAGACCACTCGGAAACATTCAAATTAACCCAAGAAGGAATACCTTTTGAAACTTTCATAATGATTAAAAGATAGCTCTCCAAGTCTTTAAAACCAATGGTAGTCTTTCTAAAAACGTCTCTTACGAGCTTTTCTAAGGCAAAATTCCATATTAATGCTCAAGAAGCCAACGTTTTTCTGAAAAAAAAATTGCGCGTCTGACGCATAAACTACATCACTTGAATCTTAATCAGAAATGGTATTGAAATTCAATGAAAAAGGGGCGTTTATATCTGCTTTGGCAGTACTTACCATATCGAATTCGTAGGGCTCGTCATCCAGGGCAACCGTGAATGCCGCCTTCTCGATAGCGTCTAAACTCTGTCTGTTGGTGCCTTTGAAGAAAGAGTTCTGCCTAACATGCGCCCAGTGTTCCCTCTCCCCAGCCGTCAGGGCTGCCAACTTCTCCTCGCCTCTCTGCGGCTCCGAAGTGTTATCCAAGATGCTCTGCATCTGAATCTCGAGCTCACAGGGCTGCAAGAGACGGCCTTTGTGATAAATAATCACTTTAAAGTATCGGCCGCGATGATAGACAACAATATGGTTCGAGTCGGCGTAGTGGACTATCTTGTCGGTTTCTACTCCAGGCACTCTGGTTGTGTTGAACACTCGTTCGTATTGAGCCGAACATAACGGCACCAGACCTTGGACCATGATTGGCTCCAGCTCTTGTCTCTCGATCGCTCTCCTGTACTGCAAGCAGGTGTATACGACGGTCGCGGCGCGGGCAGCTTGGATAGACGTGTGGTTGAGGAGGATTGCGTCGATGCCGTAGAAGTTGGAGTTCACCATGATAGGCGATCTTCCCCGGAGGTACACATATTCTTCCCACCAATCGGAGACGTAGTTACTGGACCACCTGGAGCAACAAACAATTTTTCATACCCGCACGATAACAATTTTTCATACCGGCACGATTACATAACACAAAAACGTTTCCCTTACTCCCCACAATATCGAAGCTCAAAACAATAGGGGGGCATTCGATAGCGCCAAAAACCACAAGCGCCAACGCCGCCAGCGCCAGTCCGTAACCGCCAAACGAGAAACGTCGCAAACGCCAAAGTTCGTATAGGTTAGGTTACGTCAAGTTAGGTTAAGTGAGGTTAAGTTAGGTTAGTATTGCGGTTAAGACCTTTGGCGTTTGCGACTTTTCTCGTTTGGCGGTTACGGATTGGCGCTTGTGGCGTTGGCGCTTGTGGTTTTTGGCGCTTATGACAGCTACCCTTGGAATCC
>Ga0058701_10002076_pt1 | contig 14899 bp, 15 predicted proteins | sample AgamicOrMae_FD_97039 | JGI IMG/M metagenome (GOLD analysis project Ga0058701, IMG submission 97039) | Agave microbial communities from Guanajuato, Mexico - Or.Ma.e | ecosystem: Host-associated > Plants > Phyllosphere > Phylloplane/Leaf | place: Guanajuato, Mexico | collected 2012-06-04
AGCCTCCTGGGTGAGAGCCAGGTATCCTAGCCACTAGACCATACCGGATTACTGACATCCGTGTGTGCGCTTTTCAACAAAGTTGGGAGCGCAACCCTTCCACGAATGCCGAATGCATCAGGGACGAACCACGGAAATCCCCCGACAGAGCCCAGAGAGCCCAAACTCAAGGAACTGCAAGGGACCCCTACGCATTCAAGAAGCAATGGTTACAATGCGCGGATTAGCGCCGCGCCGGGAGAAAGCTGTGATCAACAAATACCGGCAATCAAAATCTAGGACAACATAAGAGAAGAAAATTGCTGATTTAAAGTTGTACATCGCTAACATTGAATCTTGATACCATTAATGAAAAACTAAAGAAAAAAAGAGATGGGTCAAGGTTCAACTTTGTGGGAAATGCCAAGGGAATCTATGATCACGATTGTACTTTTTTTTTCCTTTTTACTAAACCTGTCATTAAGGAAAGGAAGTAAGGAACTCTAAAACGGGGAAATGAAAATGTAGGGTAGATTGCTGTGATATGTTTTACTTTTACAAAGCGAGAGTTAATTTATGCAAGATGCAAACTCCTCGCCCGCTCGTCAATCAAAACTAGAGAGAGACTAGTCTCTCTAATCAAAACTACTGCGATTTCGCGCTTGCGCAGCAACTCGCCAATCACATTCCTTCTTCTCCCACCACCTTCATAAAGAACCGAGAAAAAAACAAAATATGACCGGTCACATTATTTCCTTAAGTGGGAAGCGACTTTAATTTTATCTAAATAGACGATAATATTTTACATTCATTAAGCAAGATTAGATGCTGCATTGTTTTACATAGGAAATGAAGTCCAAAAAACAACAATACTCTGTTGTTTTTTTTCTTTTAACAGTTGGTCGTCCGATGAAAGAAGGAGGGGCACAAGAACTCACCCACTGAGCATGCTTCTTTGCTTACCTGTCCCGTGCAGAAGAAAAAATCCATTTTATCCAGCTTAAGAACAAAATCTACCGCCGTCATGGAACAAAATGCGTTGAACAGCGTAAGTGGCAGGTTCTACAAGCGCAGTCGTGTTTTGCTCGCTTTAGTCGCGTCCCACTTCGCGGTTCAGTCTTTGATTATCATCGTGAACGAAATCTAACCTCCGTGGTCGCTTGACTTCTGCTACTGCTCCTGCAGCTGAGATACTATTTTTCACGTTTCAATTGTTTTTAAAACATGACAGCGCGAACGGGTTCGGATTATCGCACGTTGAAATTTCGTGAAATTCAACCGATACCGTGCTTTGCCTGTTTTCTTATTTTCTACGACAGACGAGTGTGATGTGACAACGGATGTGGTAGTTTTTCCGATTTATTTTTTAATTATGTTCCTAGGGCGGGGAAAAAGAATATTTCCTCATTGTTATAGGAAGAATAACAGTGCTTTTCTGAAGATAATTCCGAGTCCGATTTTCTAATTTTTGATGTGCGAGTCAAGGTGATGTGTGTTTTGTGGAAGGTGGATGTGTCTGCCCCATGGAGGAAAAATATCTTAATGTAAACTTCTTTTAATATACGCGTCGTAAAGGATACGTATTTTAATCATTTCTAAATTACGTATCCTTTACAAAACCCGAGTTTTAGTCCCCAGTGCGTCTTCCCAGCTGTAAAAACCCCTAATTATCAACTTGATCCTTTACCGTATCAGTATTTTTGATGCAATGAAAACAAGTATATGGTTACGATTACGGATCATATAGGCTGATCCGTGCAGTTACTTTACTACTTACCGCTTTTTTTTTTCATTCTTACCCAACACATATGCAGTTTTTTTACCGACCCCCCCAAGTTTTATGCAGCCATCTGTAACGATTTTGCTTTCCCAGTTTTCAAAGACTACCGGTATTGACTGATTGCATATAATTCTTTATGACGATAATTGTAGGATCGCGGCCGTAGATGGTTTGCTTCATTTTCCTTTAGGACTATAGGGCCTATATTAAACCAAAGAAAAAGAAACACAAGAAGAAAAAACAATATCACCGGGAAATTAATTCAAACGAACTTGTTCACGGGTTGGTCTTTACTTTTGTTATTTTTGCCTACAGATGCGGGACTTTCTGCAAGTATACAACTATATGTCGGAATCGTGTTTCCTGCGTTGTATAAACGACTTCAATACCAGAGACCTCACGAGCGATGAAGTAAGTACCTAACTTGGAGCCCATTTCTTAGTTCTCAACTACGTGTGCAGCGAGGCATCTTTTATTTGATGGGTACCATTCTAGTTTAATCTGTCATTAATTAAATTATGTGGATTAAAAACATACAACCTCGCAACGGTTAGCTTGCTTAAGGTCGGCTGACGTCATATACCGTACCGTGTCTCACTTTGTCCGACACGAAGAAGTTGCCTGACAAAATCGGTGCTACTGATGTGCAATTCATAGACAGACACCCGCCCGAAAGTGCCCGGCCAGGCACTGATCAGAAATCCATCAGAGACTGATCAGATTTTCGTACGTATGATCGGTGTCCGTTCAGTGCCTGATCGGTATCTGATCAGGCTCTGATCAGACTCTGATCAGACCGATCAGGCCTATTTACGAGGGCATGAAGTTGTTTGATATGTACAGTCATCTTCAGGAAATGGTCCAAGAGGCGCTGCAGAATCGCGGTTGCCTACCATTTCAAAAGGAAGGGCCACCGAGGCACAGTGGTTATTGTACCCTTTCAAGTCCGATTTAAGAGACGTTTTTCGTGGGCGGTGGACCTTACATAGTCACCTTTCAAATTTACGATGGATAATTTATGTAAAGGTTTATTTTTGCAGGGTCGCTGTATTGATCTATGCTCGGGGAAGCACATCAACGTAAACCATAAGGTGATGAACACGTTCGTCGAACTGCAGCCCGCGATCACACAGAGGCGCTTAGACGAAGCAGCGGAGGTTCATCGTAGGCAACAGGAGGCGATAGCCAAGCAGCAGCAGGAGCTAGAAAAGGCGCTAGAAGAACGAACCAAGAGCGAGGAGTCGGCGGTGCAAGCAGTGACAGCCGAAGTAGCCAGCTAAGACAGGATGGCTAGCCAGCGGCCTGCATCAACTGTGTGCATCGCCCTCATCGTTGGCCTGCCGGGCAGCGGCAAGACAACCTTCGCAGACTTTCTCAAGCACGAGTTCTCCTCTCCGGAAAGAGTGGAACCGGATGTGACTCTCAATGTGATCCATATCCGTTACGATGAAATGATTACGCCGGAAGTCAATTATCGAACTAAGATCGACGTTTGCAGCAACAAGTGCACCACCGCAAGGCACGAAGTCATGACCGTTGTAGAAAAATTAGTTTTCATGCTTAAAGATAGTCCGGCTGAAGGTTCCGGCCACAAGATTGTCGTTAAGGCCGGGTCGGATAATCAGTTTGTGAAGGTAACTCTCGAATGGGAGTTGGTACCACTGCACCGCACTCTCATAATCATTGACGATAACACGATGTGCGTGAGCAGCATGCGCTATTCTTACTTCGAGTTGGCTCGCCGGCACAGCGTGAGTTTCTGCCAGGTTTATCTAGAAGCTGTGGAAGACGAAGCTCAGCTGCACAACAAGAGCCGAGCCCCGGAGGAAGTGATTCCTGACAACGTTTTCCGGAAAATATCGCTTGCCCTGGAGCCCCCAGAGAGTAAACCGTGGGAGAAACACTCGCTCGTGCTCCCGGCTTTCGAATCTTTTAGGAGTGAAAGCGCCGTTTCGGCAGTGAAAGCTCTCATCTCAAAAGCGTTCTTGGATCCGGAAGAGCCGATTGGAGACTGGAATCATATCGATGAGTCGACCCGCAACGCTTGTATGGCCACCATAATCAGCCAGGCTGATGTCGCTATGAAAAATTTCGTTAGTAAGAAGCTGAAGAAGCTAAGAGATAACGGGGTGGATGCCGATGAGGCACGGGCTAAATCTCGGATGTACGACAGATGTCGGGCTGAAGTGCTGGAGGGTATCAAAACGAGGGAAATAGTGGTACCGAACGATATCTACTTGATGTTCCAGTGCGACCATCCTTTGGCTAATTTTCGTCTACGCACTTTTCTGAAAAATAAGCTATTTCCAAAAGGAGAGTAGCCAGATTATAAGTGTTTGTGAGCGACTCTGTCGGCCTTGTGCTTCCATTGACTTATCATGTTGGTAAAGCTCGCTAAAATTGAGCGGATCTCGTGCGTGAACTGTATTGAAAGATAACTCCGCACTTCAAGCAAACGCGTTTATGTGCCTTGTGTAACGTGAATCAATAATGCCTGGTTTTGTTAATAAGCCCTTGAAAAAAAAAAAACGTAATTCCGATTGACATTTCTAAAATGTCTCTAACCGCCAAATTAACTGCTGCGTCCAGTCTAATTTAGCAGTCCTCGAAATATCCCATACAGAAGGAACATTTCTTTCTGAACAGCCTTGGAGGAAAAAATGCTTCGAGTTGTTCTAACTTTTCCTTGCTGGCCATTATTTTTCTTATCCGCAAATGTGCACAATGCTTATTTCATAGCTATGAAAGGCTGTCAGTGACAGCTTGTGGCATTTGTTTTCGTTATCTTGTAGATTTTTTTTTTCAGGTAGCAAATAAGACATTCTTTAAAATGAGTTTTAAAAAAATATATTCTTGCATGAATTTCTTCGCTTCTCAAGTTTACTATGACGACGTGGTGATTAAAATCAAGAATCTTCCTTTGTAAAAGGCAAACGCGCAAACGAAAGCTTGTCTTGCGTGTTGCTGCCAATAATAAGTCACCGATTCAAAGCGTTACTTTGTAAAGCAATGGCGTAGAAAATTGTACTTATTAGAGTTTACATTTATCTGCATGCGGGCAAGCTCGATCCTGTTCATTCATTATCTGATATTCTTGTGATACTGGTTGTTGACTTTAAGGAAACGCACATCGTAACGGGTTATTTAAGCGCTCTATCGTCGACTTAACTTTATAATAATTGTAACATAGTGTGACATTAGAAAAAGTTCGTTGTTATCTACACACAAGTTGAGTAATTAAAATATTGTTCTATTTGTAAGTTCTCTTTCAATTTTCCCCACGTTATTTATTCGAGTTGTCTCTTTCTAATTTTCATTTTAAGTGACTAATTGAATTAAAATGAGTTTTCCCGTTATTTTTAATGATAACCCAGCGCAACCTTAATGAAAAGAAAATGTGGAAAGCAATTAGCTTCAAAAGCTACTTTATTCATAGAATGATTACTAAACAAAATTAGATAATAATACTCTTATTAAAATAAACCATCAAAAGATTTCTAAAAAAAATAGCAACATAGTACTCACAAAATTATACAACTTCTTACACAGCATACGGACTTTGGTCGGCGATTTCTACTGCAGTAGTTTGCATAATTCTTTATACTGAAACAAAACCGCAAAATTATTAGAAAACGATTGGTTCACAGCGTCTTTAAAATTGAAAATGAAACTCACCTCTTTTTCCTTTTCGTATAATTCTGTAACCAAGTTATCCAGGATCTCGCTGAAACGTTGCTGTAGAGCCTGATTTTCGATTTTCGAAATTTCCTCTTCTTGTTGCTGACAACGCATTCGAATCATCGGCAGCTCCTCTTCCAGCTGTTCTTTGCGCGCCCGTCCTGAAGAAAATATATGAAAAAACAAATTCAATAAAGGAAAAAAACAAAAAAAAACAGGTGCAACCGATCGATTGTCACGGAAGTCACTTCACGTTGACGAAAGGGTGAAAATAAATGCACGAGCGATTGCCATCCTGGAAATAGCAGTTAAAATCGCAGATTTTTCATGTAGAACAAAACGCACTATACGCTGCTTTCTCGTTACATGGCTATGAAAACTTGCCGTATTTTTATCGATTTCCTGGTAATATGTTACACTTAAAAGGCGAGCTAACTTTGCTCCAAAGGTGATTTTGATCGTATCTCTGATTTAAATTCAACAAAATTTCAGGATTTGTAAGAATTAAACATTTTTTCCCCCAAAATGGTTTTCTTTTGTTTCGTTCTGAGATGCCCTTGTAACTACCTGGCGATACGGGTATTAAGTCGGGCGAAATACCTCACTAACACATTCTTCCTCTAAAGCAAAATTTCTTTTCTTTTTCTTATTTTTACAGCTTTTATGAATTGAAGAATTCTCGTAAGGAAAGGTATGCGAATAAAGTAGCCAATAATTCAAGAGCAGTCCGACTTCCTACCGATGACCGAAACCAAAAAATCTCCGCTATTCTAAAATATAAAAAAAAAAATTTAAAAAAAAAATAGAGAAAAAAAAAACTTAAGATGTACACACGAAAATGAATGATTTTTTCAGAAGCACACTGCTCTATCCTCTTTGAAACCTGAAACCAATAAGTACGCTTGCGCAGCAAATCAACTCACGTTCAGCGTATACATTGCTGTTGCTACTGGACCCCTCGCCGCTGTATCCAGAACTTCCAGGCATATCAAAAATATAGTAGTCCGACTCTTGCTTGGTTACTCCGTGATACATATTCTGAATGGAGTTGACTGCGTAGTCGTCCATCCGCTCTTGCTTGATATTTGAGGTCGATTCTTTTTCAATCTCCACGTCATGGTCCCGGTCATCCTGGCGGTGGTATTCCCTGTCATGATCTTCTCGATCTCTATTCGGCGAGGAGGGCCGATTCCGCCCTAGGAACATCTCTCTCGTGAACTGTGTCACCAAAGGCTTCTGCTCTGAGTGATGATGAGATTGAGCACCCTGTGTAAACAAAAGTACAAAACAACATCTATCATAAGAAAATATCAAATGTAACTAGCAAATTTCTATCTAAACATTTGCCTCTCCTTTTGCAAAAAGCAAAGAATAATTTGAAAAGTCGGAGGCTACCACAGAGTTTGGTGTATGTGTTATGATTCTCACTATGTTTTCAGGCACTGAAAGATTGTTCGTATCAATTAACACAATCAGTTTTTCATGCAGTGCTTTGATTGCCATATTAGGCAAAGATATGTAACCTCACCTGAAGAGAAGTTGTATCAGTGTGCATACTATCATCAGCAGATAAACGACTGTTTTCATCCTCCATTTCAATTATGTTAATGTTTGTTTCTTCCTCCTCAGAATCACTGACAGCTTCACCAAAGATATCATGTTCCGCTGAAACCATAAATGCAAAGTTAAGGCTTGGAAAATTCAGTTCTACTCGATATGTTAGCAATTAAAATGCCTAGGGAAATGTTCTTACCAACATCAACACTGTGTTGATTGCTTGCCTCCATCGATGCATCTCCACCCACAGCACCACTTCCATCCTTAGAGGCTCCGATATTTGTCTTTTCCTCATCTTCATTTATGATCTCAAACTTAACATGAACAGCGTCATTATCATTGCGGAGTAATCTTTTAACTTCTTTTTCGATTTCTGGTGCTTCAGCATACTTCTTCTTCAGAGTTTTCCGGAAACGGCGTTTCCTCACGTTTTTCAGTGGTGGTGTAATACCATGAGGCCATAGGAATTTCTTATCAACTTTGTTAGGATCTTTCTTCTTTTTTGCAGGTGATTCTTCATCAGTAGTTGTCTGATCATCTTCTTCTTTACAAATCATGATCTGCGGGAGGGCAATGAAAACTTACTCACCACCATAAAATTGACTGAGCACAAAATGTCTAGCAATGCTGACTAGAAGTCTTCTTACCTGGCATACATCGGCAGTTTTATAGAAGCTCTTACCATCAATTGTCTTCATTGTTTCTATAATAGTTGGCAGATCAAGAAGCTGAAAAAAAAAGGAGTCATTGCTATGTTAGATAGCAACATTACTGACCTATCCATTGTCTAAAAGCATATACGTTCATAAGTACCTTGGCGTGCATGAGCCAGTGATCAACTCGAACTTCACCATACCGCATATCAGAATCAAGCTTGATAGAGAGCCTGTCCTTCAAATTATTTGCTCCAGAACGAATAGCCTCCCTCAATATTTTGGCAGGTTCCTGAAAATAAATAATCAGTTAACAAATGGTAAAGTTCACGTCGGTGAAGACATTTACCGAGAAATGACCTGCATTGTGAAAAAACATCAATCCTGAAGTAATTACATAAATAAAAAACGGTGAAGAAAACTGAATAAAAAGTAACTTTAAAAAGTTTACAAATGAGAAGAATACCGAATAAGTAATAAGAGAAATACTTGTGGGTTGCCAAAAATATTTGAGGTTAGAACGTACCGGAGGCAATCGTAGTATGAACTGGCTTTCGAGTTCGGCGTAGGGCTCTTCCCTTCTGTACTCTTGATTCCTATTCATCTTTTTAATTTAATGATAGCAGAGGAGCGGATGAAAAACTCAAACGTATTGTCAAAATAAATATTGACAGAGGTGGACAGAAACAAGTTACGTTGGTACGACTACATAAACACAAGTGACTGAAGAGATCAGGGAGGGGGGGAGGGAGGGGCCGGGATGGAGGGGAGGAAAGGGGTTGTATGAGAAATTCTACGCCAAAGACCGGTGTCTCGCTCGATGCAGTGATCAATTGATGAAGGTAGATACGATTTAACATAACAATAAATTAAATTATTTAGAAGAAAAAAATCAGGATAGAGCGAACGATTGCTACGTTGAACTTTGCTTGGGCTAACGCAAAACTGTATTCGATTGAAAACTTTCTCATACATTTCCTCCACCGCTGCATGGTGCCCGCAATATTCAAACACAATACTCCATATATAGCTTTGAACTGACTTTGTGAAGTTGTGTTTTTTAATGGTGAAATGTTACGGCACGGGCCCATGTTCGGGATCTAAATAAGAAAAATATTGCCAGACTTTATGCGTTTACCTTCACTTGCCCTCGAGCTGGGCAATCCAAAGATCGGCAAATTAGTTATTTCTCCTAGTTGAAAAATTAACCGTGTTTAACTCAAGGAAGCAAAGTTGAGCAACATTTTAAATCAGAATGAGAAATGCTGAGACCGTCATTAATTCTGGTGTCTGTGACATCCTCAACGAGCAAAGTGATATCTTCTTAGGGTTGTCCGAGCTTAATTAATACTTCAGTTTCATGAGTAGGTGTACCAATAAACACCGTCCTCGATGGGCTCGTTTTAAGTGCAACAATACAACTGTTTTTTTTTCTTTTATATTACCAGAAATAGGGTACGGCCATTGCGAGATACATGGAGAGCTTTCCATTAAAATAATACATAAACAGCGGATGTTATCTGTTTGCACGGGTTGCCATACCCCGACGTGCATTTCGGGAAGTAGGTTTAAATAAATTCCAGAAACAAATACAAAACGAAATTATTTACTGGCAAAGGTAAAAAAAAGAACAAAATACAAAGATAATCGCTCCGCTAATCACAATCATCACCAAAACTGAAATCTTTGGTTATAAAAACTTCGGAAAGTATGAGATTTTCAACCCATCAGCACGCAAAATTTGGTTTCGTGCTTCATGGAAGCCCACTGGCATAAACGGAAGTCATACTTAATAATATAACGGCCGGAAAATGTCCTTCCCTTGTTCTGCGTAAGGGCGGGCACTAATAAATCAAAACACGAGAAAAACTATTGGTCCCCAAATCAAAAGATGAAGCAACGTTCCGTTTCGCCTGAATAGCCACAACCTTCATACTCATCGTTCTGATAAGGCTCGCGGCAAGTAACTCAAGAGGTAAACAAAAAAATTTAACAAAAACTCCTCAGAACTGTTCACAAGACAATAAAATAAGACTCCACACGGACATTTTAAAGCATTGCTTAAAGAGATGTGATCTCTGGTAGATACAAAACTGTACAAAACTAGGGCCTAAATCACGTAGGCACCGGTACTAAAATCGAAAAAGCTAAAGCGTAGTAGAAAGAAATGTCATGTGAAGGCACGGTAAAAAAATATAATCAGGTTCTACGTACCTACGAAATCAGGTTCTTCGATAGCTCACAGATAGGTCGCATTGAGGTATTAAGAAAGTTGAAAGGAGACTCTAGCACAAACTTTGGCTCAGGCGGCGCCTCTTTGAAAAAAAAAAAAAAATTAAAAAAATGTTAACCTGAGGATTTCTGAAATCACAAGCGACTTCTCTGTGAAAACATACCGGAGAATAAGCGTAATGAGGTAGACAAGATCAGAAAGATTTAATCATCTGACTCTTGATTAACGAGATGATCTCTTCTATATCATCGGACTCGTTGATGGCTGGATCGAGCTTAATCCGCTTCGACGCTCGCTTCACGTCCCTCCTTGGTCCGCTGGTCCGAAAGCCCAGCATCTGGAGGGTGTCGACAGCGGAGCTGAACAGGATTGAGCGTAACCGATGTTTCTGAAATCGAAAAAGTCAATACAGGTCAGTTCTGGGCTTACAAGGCGGTAAACAGAAACTTCGCGCTCTCAACTGACGTCTGCTGAAAGCGATAGCATTTCTAAAACGCAATGTTTGGACGTTATGAAAATAAATACATTTTTTTTTGAGGGCGTATTTTTTTTTTTAAGAATCTCTGAAAGTGATCAATTCACAGCGTTTAAGCTTGGCGGGGATAGTAATATTTCTTCATCAAACATACTTAATAATCGAGATTTCAAGTCTCCACCGTACTTCAATAACACCCAAGTACCTTGTTGTGAAGATAAGCAATCGTCACGATTTATTATTTTATTATATCTATTATTCTTCCTCTACCCTACCTTCCGAGAGCAGTGCTCTACACTAGGGGGGGTGCTATACTATCAGTCTCAAAAGTATTGATTGCTCGAATTTTTTCAAACCACTTCAACTTTGAAACGGAGGGAGATACGTCAAATATGCACAGAACAAAATCGTTAGATCTTCAAGAAATCCGTCAATTTAATCTAGCTTTTTTTGTCGTATCTCTTACCGTTCCAAAGTTACAGAGGTCTGAAACAGTTTGAGCGATCAATACTTCTGAGACTGCTAGTGCATAGCCAGCGATGAACATAAACAACGATGAGCTATAGGTTGCTAGATATGACTTCCTAAAACTGATTTTCCTTTCTTTTAATACTTAACTTCCTCTAGAAAAAGGACATGAGAGAATGGGTTTTTGTTTCCAAAGATTTTTTCTTTTTTCAATATACAGTACTATAACATAAGAGATTATTTATTAGATCGATTAGATAGAGAGAAAGAAAAACTTCACGGTTTTGGAAAATACAATCAGCAGTTACTTTGATTGCGCAGTCGATCGAAATCTAGACAAACCGACGTAAAAAATAACTCTCCCATTGAGACCCTTGCAACTAACACATTTCTCATATAAAACCCGACTGGTCGCGACTTTTTTCTCCACTAGGAATACCAGGCCAAGTCACGTCTATCAAACATGCACCCCTTTCATGCTTACCCGACATCATCACACATTCCTTTCACAGCCCAAACAATCACACAAAGAAAGAACAGAATACTGTCAGTATAAAAACACCTGACTTTCTCATACCACATCAACTGTGGACGGCCATTTGCTGGGACGTGCTGGTCAACCGTCGACACTCAATGGCAAGATGCTCAAAAAGGTTCCGGGAAGGAAGAACTGAAAACGATAGAGAGGGTGTGACCTCCTGACTTGGGACGTCTTGCAGAATAGTCGAGGCGCTCATGACCTCAGCGGTGGCCTCAACTATCTCTCCTTTCGAATTAACGACTTCGGGAGAAAAATCCCGCTGGGTTGTACTTTTCAGCTCTTCGGGTGAACTCGGCTCGTTCCGTGGATCTGTTTCCTGATCGGAATCGCTGTCCGACGAACTCGATTCGGCTCTAAGGCGTTTTCTACGGGGCCCTCCATCATATGCAACGGCGTGAGTTCGTCGCTTACTCCACTTTTCGACTTCCCGTAGATCGTTACTGGAAGTCCCTTGCTCCCAGTTCAAGATGTTTCCTTGCCTCTGAAGGAACACCTCAATCCGGCGAGTAGTCGTCGCCTGCACATCCGATAACCAAGGTTAAGTTGATTCGGTTACCGCTTTTTCCCAGCAACACTGCAAAGAACAGCGCAGCTGCTCTTGAACCTCCTTTCAAGAAATCTATTCTTAATCCACTCGTTCTCGTCACGAGCATACATCCTTTGCTCAGTGACTTTGGCTCGGACATTCATTCTTCACTGAACCACGCATTTTTGTACGGATTTCATTCCAATGACGACCGCTCGGTCTAAGATATCATACATTTTTACAAAAAAATACCTATGAGTGTAGTCCATTAATTTTACCTCGAATGACTTTGTTTCGGGCAAATGATAAAGTTTCACTTTCTCCTCCAGTTTCCTCGACAGCAAAAATTCGTCCTCACATGGAGGAATAAATAACCAAGGCGATGCGTTCGCAGAGAAGTGGAATACCACCGACGGTTCATCAAGATTACAACGGAGCCTATAAATTTGATCAGCAGTACTCGTTGATTGTAAATCACGACAAGTGGCCGAACACCTCAGTTAGCTCAGCCCGGCTGTCATACTGACACGGTTTCGGCATGGAAGGCAACTTTCAGTAAGTTTCGTTAACACACCCGAGCGGTTAGACATACAGGATAGGGCACGTAGTAATGCTAACAAGCCATTCACGTGTGCATCAAGTTCTTTGGGCAACTTTAAAGTATCCTTGTAGGTAAGCTACTACATCAGTACCAGTTCAATTTGAGGTATAACGTACTGAAACAAGTTCCCCAATGTCATCTCTTCTTCAACGACGTGCCCACTCCACGAGACTATGAAACAGCGTTGTAACCCGGTGGCAACATGGATTATCAACTCTTTTTTTCGGAAAGCTTTCTTAGATTCGGAAAGATTTCTTTCAACAAGGAAGAAACAAGCTTTGGTAAACGTTCTGCTTAACTGGTATTCCTCGATGAAATTTTTAAGCTTGCAGGGGTGTTAGGATGGCGTTTAGTTTCAACTTACCGAAGTTCTATTAAACATTCACGGGTGAGAGCCACAAGTCCACAGTGCCACTCACACTTTTAAACGGAAACAAGTACCTCTAATCACGACAAACATTCAACACCAAAATCTATTCCAGAATAGTAGCCAAAGGCTGCTCCGGTTACTACGTCTTTCTTGACTATTCCACAAAACAGTAACATTCCATTAAAAAAAAGAAGAATAAGAAGAAAACTTTAAGAGATTTTGTTGCATAAGAAACGCGGCACGTTAAATGCCCCAAGAAGAGCTCCTCTCCCAAAACGCGCTTCAGATGACATGCCAGCGGAAAAAACTTATGAAACAACTTTCCCAGATATCTACAAGAGAGCACTGATACAGAAGGCAAAGAGAAATATCCTAACAGAAAAAAATAAAGACGAAGTAAAAGAAGATTTGTTCCGTCCAGCTCGTGCTGAGAACCATGCTGACAACATTTCGACCAAAAAACAACACACAACACGCAAACTCAACAAAACCGTCTCAAAAAACTTCAAACGACTAGGAAGGTGGATTTTTCTGCTTCATATATCCCATCTTTCGTCCCCAGGCCACGTGAGGCGAGACACAAGCCAAACAATCGCGGTTCTCAAGCCTAATAGCGCTTGAGAGTTACCTCCTACTTCTCCGGGGCAGTACTGAAGCTGATTGTGAGAAATAGTAACATCAGGGACAGGGACCGCGGAGCGACAGCGAAGCAAAGTACAAGACACTTAACCAAACTAACGTAAGATAATCTGACTTACGCGGTTAAACAGGGTGTTCGGATGTGACTGTGCCGACCGAAAATGGTTGGTAGGGCTCACAAATCTAAGAGGATTTCGCCAAAGGACCCCTGTCCGGAAATATACCGTTTCGCGTACGGACGCATGTAATGAGTTTTTCAAGTACCCGTCGTTGTAGCTTGAGAGTGTCGCCCAAGAAAAAATTCCCGATAATTCAGTCGTTTTGCATTGTTTTAAGAAATTTTCATGTCAGGGATTTTGTCATGAAATTAATAATTAAGGCGGCGAAAGCGAAAAATTCAGGATCCGAATATGCAGCGTCAAATAGGACAATGTTTACATTTTGTTTCTGACCTCCACCGCCTACATTGTCAATGTTATGACAAAAGTCCCGACATAAAAATTTCTTGAAACTATTCAGAACGACTGAATTATCGAGATTTTTTCCTCGGGCGACACTTGCTTTAGCTACTACGACGAATAATTGAAAAACTCATTACATGTATCTGTACGCTAAACGGTTCATTTCCGAAAGGGGGTCCTTTGGCAAATCTTAGATTTGTGAGCCCTAACACCCAATTTCGGTTGACACACTTATTTCCGAACACCCTGTATTTAATTGATCTCCACAAAATAATGAAATACTAAACAGTGGAACACAGGCGACAGAAATTTCCACCTTTAATATTTACAGTATTCAAACGAAGTCGTTGACCAACCTGAGTGGTAAGGTAATATTTACAGTATTCAAACTAAGTCGTTGACTAACCTGAGTGGTAAGGTCTTCCTCATCGCTCAGCGCACTCGTTACGATCGACCTCTGTAAAATTAAAACAATTACAAACAAGAAAGCACGTAGGCGTTCTCAATGCAGGCTACCTATTTAAACGCGGTTGGGCCCACTAAACGACGTCCATTATTCTTTTCTGCTTCCATATTTTTTTCCTGAAAAGCCTTCACCACGATCAAGACCTCGCATTCCGCCACACCATTTACGTGTCCGAGTACGCGCTTCTCTCAAGATAATTCGTCCCTACAATTCGTTTGTCCGAAAAGACTACGTTGAGGCCTGAAAATCAGCTGGGCCAGCATCATGATTACTTTGAATACTTGAAATTTCGGCGCTTTACAGGTCTACTTTTCAATATCTTTCGCGGGACATCTCCAGTTTATCGTCTGCCCGACAGTTTTTTTTTATAGTTCAATTTTTAATGCTACTTTCGTGATTGGTAATTTCAGCTTCTGCGGCTGATTTACGACCAGAATATCTTAAAATGACAAGAATTAAAAAATCCGCGATG
>Ga0058701_10002077_pt1 | contig 14897 bp, 7 predicted proteins | sample AgamicOrMae_FD_97039 | JGI IMG/M metagenome (GOLD analysis project Ga0058701, IMG submission 97039) | Agave microbial communities from Guanajuato, Mexico - Or.Ma.e | ecosystem: Host-associated > Plants > Phyllosphere > Phylloplane/Leaf | place: Guanajuato, Mexico | collected 2012-06-04
CCTTGCACCAGGCCTCGTCGCTGCACCAGGTATCAGCAAGGTGTACTCATGCGCATGATGCTGGCGCTTTGAACGGTTTTTGACTCAAGGTGACTTGGAGAAGGTATTCCACTTTTCATTCTTCAGTTGGCACCACTGGTGTAAAGCGCCACGGCAGAAAGGTCGCCGATGACACCCTTAGCGACATATTTTTCAAAATCTAAGCTCATGGCTCGGGGTCAATCGTACCAAGGTGTCCATTTCTACAAAAAAAAACAAAAAAAAACCAGGAAATCGAGGACGTCATCGACAGGAAATCGAGGACGACCTCGAGGGCCCCGATGATGTCCTCTTTTTTGTGGAAACCAATGCACTGGTGCGATTGAAACCGAGCCATTTGCTTAGATTTTGAAAAATATGTCGCTAAGGGTGTCCTCGGCGACCTTTCTTTCCGTAGCGCTTTTTACCAGTGGTGCAAACTGAAAAATGAAAAGTGGAATATCTTCACCAGGTCACCTTGAGTCAAAAACCGTTCCAAGCGCAAGCATCTTGCGCATGAGTACACTTTGGGGATACCTGGTGCAGCGACGAGACCTGGTGCAAGGTTAAAAAACGATGCATAAAGTGTTGGAAAATATTAATCTCCCATTGAGAGGATATGTGAGATGGTTTTACGTCTCAAATTTAGAGGCATTTTCGTTTCGTCGTAAGAGGCAATGCTCTTATGATGAGAGGTTTACTCTCAAATGAAGAGGAAATTGCGAGAGGAATTTTGATGGCGCATTTTCCTCTTCTTTTAAGACTTCTTTTTTCTGAGTGTGACTAAAACGCGCCACAGAACTGCCCTGTTGTCCGACATTGCTCGTGCACAGTGAATAAGCTTGTGCAAAAATTTCCCATTAAACGTTCGGCATGTCCCATCTATTTTTTTCCCCTACGACATCAGAAATAAAATCTTTCTGATGCCAGGTTTAGTCGTAAAAGTGATAATCCATTGCATAAATAGTATTAATGATGATGCGGTTTTCCTCGTGTTTTATGGGGAAGATAAAAACAGGGCTAAGATGCGAAGATAGCCGATATTGGCTGACTCTTGGAAATGGGTACCTACTTATCTCGGATAGCCCTAAACCTGCACTTTTTGAAAACGGCTTCTATTCATTTATTTTGCGCCTTTTGATCAGCTAAATCACAGCCGCATTCTAAAGATGCATATTTGCATTTTCGCTGCCAAACCAAAACGCACCGAAAAGGCAGCAAGGCTCTCGATCAAGTCTTAGTAAGCCAACTTCTTCTCGGCCAAAATAAGTCTTCTAGTCTCCAATAGCTTTTTTGAGCAAGGAATACTTATGTCCCGTTCCGCTGTCGATGTACTTGCGATGGTTTGTTTCACTTAAGAGATGCATTATGCATCGCGCTTGGCAAAAAAAGATAAAATACGCATAGAAAATTCAACTCTTGGTGCATCGTAGTAGTAAGATGCCATTTTGTCTCCAAGCAAAGGCAAGAATATCGTGTGGACTCGTTGTTACGCTCATGTTATCAGTCCATCCAGAAAGTCCCAAAGAAAGTACAAAGATAACACCTTTAGGAATAGTTTCTAGGCTTTTTGTGGGTCACCGTTTAGGTCTCTTTAATGTCTCAGAAGATGGCATGGGATCCTGTTTGAACCTCCACGGGCTACGGATTTCTCATTTTTATGCCTTTCCCATGAACGATAGAGACTCTCATTCCTACTAGCGAGAAGTGTTTCTGGCGATCGCTTACTATACCAATCGCCATTAATAAGGATATATATTTATAACAATAGCTATTTGCAGAAGGGAGAGAAAGCGCTCGCTATATCAAACGGGTCTTCCGCCATGGTTCAACCATCCCCAATTCCCATCAAAGTTGTCGTTGCCAAACGTTTTGAACCTTGATATCTAAAGTACCTCCAAATCCGATAACTAATTGATCGGTCACTGCTGCGCCTAGAGGTCTCTTCAGATAAGGGCCAGTAAGAACGCATTTGTATTCTTCTAGTAGCTGGTTATGAATTTGGTATTATCGTGTGAAAATTTTCTCCACAACTTTCACCGACGTTAGTAGTGGTCTGGGAAACCTTTTAGGATAATAAAAGGTTTTAGTTGGCTGGTGATTATTAGTACAATTCCAATTTCGAATAAACCACCAACTCTTCGGTGAGTTGGGATGGACTGTTGCGAGGAAGGGTTCTAAAGATCATGGTAATAAATTATGTTGGTGATAAAACACTGACCCAGGGAACAGAGGTTTCCTCGCTGAGTAGGAGCTTTCAGGTCAAAGCTTCAGCAGAAATATAGGTGTGGATCGCCTCACGGCAACTACAGCGTTAGGATAATGGAACGCCTGTACTCCTATCAAGTTTTGGTCGTAAGCCATCAGCGAGGTGTCTCATTTTTTACTCAGAATAACTTTGCGTTACTCACGCCTGTGCAAATTTTCTTGAGTCAAAAATCATTTTCTATGGGTCAGTGTAGGTTCTCATAGGATATTGTGCATTACTGTGGAGAATGAGTCATCCATAGCACGTTTTTTGCATGGGAATCAGTTGTGACCCTTTGAAAATTTCCGCATGTGAGCCATATGTCTAATGGGGTACTGTACCGTGGGTAACCGTTAACCAGAGACAAACAAAGGGAGTGTTTTGTATTGCACGTCTGACTTGTTAGACAAGAAATAGAGTAGAGGCATAAAGGATGCGAGATGCAGAGTCCAAACAAGCGACCGCCTACTAACCGTAAGAAATCCGTACCTGGCACATTAGATACCCTCTGAAAATGTTATTTTGACATTGTTCATTTCCGAGATAATGATGAGTTAATTAGGTCATCTGGGCACGGCATGGATGTTGCTTCTAAATCGCTGGAATCGTCATTAAGGGCGCAAAACACGCACTTATGACCTGATCCACTTTCTCTTTGAGGTGTTTCTGAATGTTGTTCGGGAGAAAACTTCACATTCAAAATCCTTTATAGGATCTTTACGGCCAAAGTTTAGATCGTTGCTACTTTGTTAAGAAATCTACTTACACCGCACCAAAGATATTATTGTGTGTACAGTACTAGTGTGTGCACAGGTAGAATTCCTTAGGAGGACAGACAGGGAATCCTATCTCCGTCGTGTGATGCAGGCAGACTATCGTATCGCAGATTCCCCTTGGTTTGCCACATTTACTTAATTATCAATTTCATAATTAATTATTACTTCTCTTTATGTAAAACGGTCCTTAAGATAAATGCTTGGCACTTCGTGTGCACTTCTTCAAACGCCAGGACACCTAATGTAAAGATTCGGCAGATCGTAGGCTCCTTTGACACCTACCTATCTCCAATGAACTTAGCATTTTTTAACTTTAAAAAGGACTTTTTCTGATTTTTTTAAAAATTGTGCTTAAAAAGAGTACAAACATTGTTTTGAAAGAGCGGGGGTTGCTAAAAAAATAGTATAATTTTCATTAATAGAACTATAAAACATGCAGACATGCATTCTTGACATGTAAGGGGGATATACAGTATGAATCGATCTTTACATGGGGGAGGGGTAAACAGAAAAAAAAGGACTGGGTGATAAGACGTAGGTCCATAGTTTTTTTTTTTGTAAAAGGTAGGTTCGTGATTTCTCTCGTGCCTTGGAGCAGGGGATACAGTAGTCGTGATCATTTAGGACCACTTGTTGTATTTTCCCATCGAGCGGCTCGTCACCCCGGCTGACCCTTGTGGCGTTCTCAGAGAGAAAGAGGGAGAGGCCCGATAGAAGGAAGGGCTTTCTTGAGACATAATGATTTATGGCTGGAGAGATGATGTGCGAAGTATTTGGGGCTCGCGCCAATATTTCCTTTACAATTTATCAATTATTGCTTGTGTGTAATATGTCACATGTTGATGCGTTCCTGAGTCATAAGGATTACCGGCTGTGCAACGAGGAAGAAGGATTTGCTGCTAGGTTAAGCGGCGGACAGGTCGACACTCAAAATTGACACATTTTGGCGCTAACAGAACGCCCGTTTTCTTCACGCAGCGCCCTTTCGAGGGAGAGCGCGGTATACTAGTTGTTCCCTTTGCTTCAGGTGTTTGAAAAGAGTGCTTTATGTCGGCAAGGTTTGTTCTGTAGTTACTCTGCTTCACTATGTACTGCACCTGGTATATAGCAGGCCGAGTAGGTGGCCTGTCATTATAGGTCCAAAAGTGTTTGTCTATAGCGCCCGCTCTGAGTAGTATCAGATGCATATTTTTTGACATTATGTTTCTCTGTCAGTCGGACTCCGAAAAGAATAAGCACTCAGAGCTTCTTGATTTGCCTGAAGGCCTCTAGCTGGCAGTCACGATATTTCATATGGCTCAAAATTTCAATCAAAAATGGTTTATCGACAGATGGACATTGCATATTGGTGAGTTGTATGAGTTCTACTGTCCGCCAATTGGCATTGGCATGAACGGTTTGCTCGATCGGTATTTACAGATGGTATTGGTACAGGGCATATTGTAGTTCACCTTTGGAAGGTACGAGGGAAAAGTTAGTCTGGAAACCCCGCTCTTGGGCAGATTAGATTGACTGATTTCATTTTATACGGTATCTTGTATTGGGTGAGAGATCGAGTTAGTCAACCATCTGAGCACAATGCGTGTAAGAAAAGAGGGTTGCCAGTTCTTTTCTGCAAGGAGTCTTGTATCATCCTTACCGCTCTGACGTCAGCATATCACAATGCATGGATATAGTTAGTATTTTGTGGCTTACAATATTTCCTTCTTAGCCCAGAACAGCCCAAAGTATTTAGAGTAAAATTTAGCTTGAGAAAAATTGAAAGGATTTTTTTTCCATCGAAATACGCCTATTTTAAGATTTGGAAAATGCCTAAATATTTAAATTTAAGGTTTCCAGGGAGTTGATATTTCTTGAATAGTGACAATACTGAACTAAAAAGATCCTCTAAAATATTTTTTTCTGTTTCCGAACGGCATCGCTCGGCGGAAGAGGATTAATTTTTAATTTCATATATTTATTTCCCGGTGATCTTTCAGCCAATAGGAGGTTCTTTTCCACGCGCATATATAATTATTGTGCATTTCTCACTAAGGGCTAAAAACTCCTAGTTAAAAATCAAGATTCATACCAATGTAGACAAAGAGTATGCAAAATATCACAATGCAACTCGTTGACATACTTATCTTTCTTGTAATAAATCAGTATTGAATCAAATTTTATCGACAAGGGGTACAAAAAAAATCCTTTCCAGGTCGGCGTTTCAATCAGTACGCGCGTTTGGACGAGGATATCCTGTAAAAGTTAACACAACGACGGTAAAAAAAGACGCAAATCTCCTTGATCCTTTATTTCGGGGGATTTGGTTTAAAGCAAAAAGGGCAAAGCGGTAATAATGGTCGAAATCCACGGAGCTACGGTGCCGCACCGTCCTTTGCAGACATCAAAGTCGACCTTTAAAGGCTTGCCAAATGAATAAAAGGGTTAGTGTCCCCGATCCGGCCGTATGTGGGTCTTCGGACCCTAGTTGATCAAATCGGACCGAGATACAGTCGGTCCGGCGTAACTTTGGGATTCAGTCAACCTTCAGCGCGTTAGGACTCCCACCTAGTTCCTTTCTTTCAGGACCGGCCATTGTTTGCTACGGACGCTACCATAAATAACTGACATCCGAATTTCTGATGAAGGTAGGAACACCAGGAAAAAAAAAGCTTTGCTCCAGTGAGTCATCTCTTACGATCTTCTTTGGGAGGCTCTTTAATTACGACTTTGCTCACTCACTTGCTATCCTCAAACCTTAAAATTAGAAAGAATGAACTCCTAAAATCTATAACAAGTTGTTTTATGACACAACAAAAACACTGTTTTCATACATAACTGTGCATGGGGAAGGAAAAATAATCGAGACGTTTTGCAATTACCATATGAATCGCATTAAAGTTTGAAGGAAACCCGGACAAGCCACAATTTTTGGTATAGGAATATGTGTAAAATAGTGTGTGCATTGAGTGGGTGTTAATATTAGCGATATATAGGCGACAAAAATACTTTGGAAACTCAATTCCGACCGAACGAAAACCAACAGAGGAAATATCACGACCATTTGTTCCTCCGCACTTTTAACCACTCCCGCAATTTGCGACCGGTGTGATGTGAACCCGTGGATTTTTTCGAATCAGTGTTACAAGCTTCGGGACGCTTGAATGTCCATTGTCGAATGTTTTCAGAGCTTTTTTTTTAATGAAGCAGTACACCTCATGTCCGTTGGGAGTGGGGGTGAGAGAGAATTTCAACTTTTTGGATCAGTACGATCTCGCCGTACGATAAGAGTTGACGTCTTACAACTTTTGTCTGGCTTATTCGCCCTTGCAATTTACTGTATTTGAGAAACATATGTGGAAATGATTACAGCACCTCTGAACTTCGTTTTATTGTCAACAGCTTGAGATAAAACGTATAGTTGCATTCTAAGTATCTTTGTATTTTTTGAGTCTAAATGAATCGTCCCACTTTAAATTTGACTGAAATTCAAGATTCAATTTCGTAGAGACGCAAGAGCTGCTGATTCCACTCATGGTCATGCCAAAACGCACTGTTTTGGGGGGATTTTCGTCCAATGTCTCAGTTAAATGATCAATGATGAATAAATTTTTCGGGCTCGTGTATTAGCTTTAACGTTACACTAGAGAATCTCTTTTTACAGCATCTTTAAGACTACTTTTTCCACAAAACGCTGAAAACTGTTGTTTTTAGGCTAGCGTCCATATGAAACCGTATACAATTTGCGAACTTTAGCTCCTCCAGTGGACCATGTCAGCTGTAAGTTTTGCGAGTTCTAACGACTGAAGCCGGTGATGGTTATAGCGATCAAACGCCCTAAAACAAAACCTGGAAATACTTCGTGTCTCGTTTGTTGAAATGAGAAAATTTTGTACCCACGGTAGGCTCATTCGTAGGGAGATATTGTGGATTTTCGAACAAGGTGAGAGCTTTTCGTTGAAAAGTTGATCTTTCTGCTGGCAGGCCCCGGAGCCAGAGCTCCATCTATATTCAGACCAGCACCTAAGCTAGCTTTCATTTAAATAAATGGTCCCCGCTACGGCCGAGCCCGTTACGGCCGAGCCCGCTACAGCCGAGCCCGCCACGGAGCGTCAACGAGGCGATCTCCAGCCACTTCGGTAAACTCTCCATGATATCCATGCAGAGACAACCTAGATTCCGAAAATGTACAAACCCAGTCCTCTCAGGAAAAACGCACTTGTACGGGGAGCTCTTTGTGCTCTTCCTATTTATTCCATTCTTATGTAGGCGTTTTACACAAGCTGAATAATGATTTGATAGGAATTCGTTAGGAAATGAGTGAAAGAGCAGCTTCGGTTGGCTCGCTCAGAGCAAGATTCTGCATAGACTCGCAATTTAGTGCTGATAACCCACGGAAGCGGAAGTGCACAAGTTGTGCTCTAAACGTGTTAAAATAGTTCGGAGAGTCGTGAGCGATGATAGGCTTACCCGGTGTACATTTGTGAGTTAAATTGCCCTGGTAGTGTCAGAAGGGGTCGTTAAGGCTTGCCGGTGTATTGATCGAATGGTTAAGGTTAGCAGATGTCCCTTCCAGCTCGGCAAACAAAAGGCCTTAAGTCGTCTTGTAAAGAAAAGCACGAAAGGTACCCTTAATATTCCAATGCGGTTGGACAACATTTCCCGAAGTTATTATAATACGCTTTAAAAAAGGGTTACTCTCTAGCAGAAGGACAGAGATTCACACACGATGACGCTAGCAAAAAGGCTTTATGAAGGTTTCGAAGAGTTGATGTAAAAAATATAACTCATCCTTTTTTTTTTGCTGGATTAAAATATTTTTATTGAGATGCGAGTCAAACATAACCTTCAATACCTCGAAGCATACTTCAAGTCTTAAGGACAAGCTTCCAACTGCTTTTTTTTAAATTATTGTATTTTTTGAACCCAGATTGAACCTGTTATCTCATTGTTAAGGTTAATGTGGAAAAAAATGGCTAGATTACGGACGTTGTTCACCACTTTATCGCTATAAGCTCAGCTGAGGATCGACTGATACCGCCTACTTAGTTGTGGCAGTGGTTCACAGTAGGTAGAACTCCAGAAGCTTGTGGCCCTTATCATTAGGTTGGGTTAGATGTCATGCCTTTTGTTTCAAAATCATTCCACTCGGTTTTGCAACAAACGATCCGTACACATAAAACTCTCTACTAAAAAAAAGAGAGTGTATCATGTGAAAACCCTAATGTGTCTTTCGCTCGGGTGAATTCCAATTTTTGGCGGGATTATCGAGCTCGCAAACAAATCTACGTGGTTCGCCACCGTGTGTTAAGTGAGTAATCCTGAACCAGTATTTCGCAAACAAAAGTGCCATTCTAGGTGGCGGGAAGTGATAAAATAGACTGCGCCTGGATTTGCACTGATTAATGAACGTGTTGATTCTACCGCCTGCTTATTTTACCTGTCCTCGGCAGGCCCTTTGCGGTCCTTCGTGAGAAGGCCTTTGGCGGCAGACCCTTGGTGAAGAGCCCTCGGTGGCAGGTCCTCAGCTGCAGGCCCTTGGGAACGGTTCTCAGATGCAAGGCCATTGACAACGTCCTTCGGCAGTAGGCCCTCAACGTTAGACCCTCGGCAACGGCTCTCAACGATAGACACTCGGCAACGGCCCTCGACAACAGCCCTGAACGATAAGCCGTCGGCAACAGTCTTGAACGATAGGTTCTCGGCAACGGCCCTTGGCAACAGCCCTGAACGATAGGCCCTCGGCAACGGCCCTCGGCAACAGCCCTCAACGATAGGCCCTCTGAAACGGCCCTCAACGAAAGACCCTCGGCAACGGCCCTCGACAACGGCCCTCGGCGAAAGGGCTGCAGCAGCGGGCCATCGACAGCAGGCCCTCACGAGGCCAGACCTCCCGACATTTCGCTATTGATTCGGAGGCACTCGCCTCCTTCCGAAATATCGTTCGGGATGGAACGATGGTGCTGTGGCGAGGCTGCAGGAGCGAGATAGATGCGAAGCGACGTGGCTGTAGGAGTGAGAGGGGCGGTCGCACAGTGCTGATGGACAACAGGAAATTACGAATGGGACGCCGTCTGATGTAGAGCCGAATAAATTGCAAAGGAAACAAAATAGCTGCGTAGGAAAAATAAAATGGGTTTTAGGTGCTTGTCGGTGACCTAGTGCGTCTCCTAGTCGACAGACCGGGTTTCTGTCTCCTCAGGCCTTTCTGTTATCGCTTCTATGGGTCGCTTGCCCTTGTAAAATTATTTTACGGGGAACGGAAGAAACATGTGGTTTGTCAGGGGTTATGTTGCATCACCTTGGTAGACCTATGGACATCAGCGCCCTTTTACACAAATACTCCATCCCTCCAATTAACAATCGATCAAGTTAAAATGTACGTGTGAAAAATCAATCAATAACTTGTTAGTTTGAAAAAGCAATCAACTGCTATCTATGTACATTGTAGTTGATCGACTATTGAAACGGACGCTTTTACTTGCTCGATTTTTAAAACATGCCCGTTTCATTTGATCGTTTTTTTCTTTGAAGAAATCGTTCTGTACGACGTGTTTTCGGCTGTAATCCGTTTTAATAATGTTTTTTTAATTATCTTCGTGATTCTTGAGATAGTTGGAATTGAGAGAATTGGAATGAGAACACAAGGTGTTATACTCAGAAATCTGCGCACTCTGTAAGGTAGCAATATGGGGCCTATATACCTTGTTTACATTATAGTACTAATCATGGAAATCAACTTCCTATCCAGTGAAACAGCTAAGCCGTATTAATCGCTCGGCCATGATCAATGTGCTTAAGTATTGTAGTGATTGTGAAATGTTGAAAGAATTATGACTGCAATGCTCGAATTTTTGCAAATAATCAAAATAGATTATACACCACCATAAATCTTCTGGCAGGAGCTATTCCACAATCAAAGAAATGTGGTTCATTAATCGTAATTAAAATATGAGCAAATTATAAACACCGGCGTAAGGGAGTAAATGATCATATTTAAAGGAAAAGTGCAGGATTATTATCGTAGCTTTCCGCTGAAAAACCTAGAAACATATAAAAATTCATTTGCCTCTCAAAGCTGAGAAAAAATTGATACCTGGAAGACAAGAGAATGAGCAGCTCTTTGTATTCATTTACTGATTTAGATCAATTTGATTAAGTCAACCTTTGAAGGATTTTACTAAAAAATCAGTCACCGTTCCCCGCCCCTGATACTTTTTGCCAAGCTCCAGCATAGCTACACGGCATGAGGTTGTCAAGTCAAACAGCGTTTGGAGTTCATGGCACGAAAAGAAAAGGAGAATTCGCACTCACAATGTCAGTTGTGATATCACCCGGAACCATGTGTTGATGCCACAAAAGTTAGCCTCTCAACTCCAGGTGAGGCGTTGCGCAAAATTTGAAATAAACGTTTGAACTCTGCCTGCCTGAGTAGAGTGATATCTTGAAAGAAATTTGCCTTTGTAGAGTTTTTGAAGTATTTCAGCAATGATATCAACTCGCTAGAGATTTAACTCAACATACACAAACTGTCTTTAAATAAATTGTGGCAACTAGTTCTTTTAATGTACGGAAAACAGACTTCTTTTAGGTTTACCGAACAATCATTTTTCGGGGAAAGATATGGTTCGAGGCGTCAGGTAGCTCTTCAAAAATAACTGCAGCAGCTAAAATTCATGTTTCCCGCAAATTTGTGGGACGTTGTTAGGCACAGCCTTAGTCTTGTTAGCAAGGTCGGGTTGTTCGGTCGGGTTTCAATGCTTGCCCTGCTCGGTCCAATTTCCACTTAGCCCTCCGATCCTGGAAACATAATTCTCTCCTAAACACCGTGTGTATGCGATACGCATACCCAAACCCCATCATTAATAACTGGCTTACTATCAAATCAAGCGCTGTCTGGAAATTAAAACCCAATTAATTTCGAGAATTTGACTTTAACGCATTTTACCGCAGTAGGCTGTCCCCGACTCTATGCGAATATCAGCTGACTTGAAAAATTAATTCTCCTTTGTGTATTTCAAGCGAGAGTATGTTTATGTCTTAAACAAAATGGCCCCGTATTTATTTCTCTGCGAAAGTCTTTAAGGGAATTCGCAAAAATATTTTTTTTTATCTTTTTTTCCTTTTATTCTATATGGAGAGCTTTAGTATCTCAAAATGTCCTGAAAACTTATGTTCCTTGAAAACACGAATGAAGTGAAGGGAGGAGAGAAACGAAAAGGGACATGTGGCCTGTACTTGCTTCGCCGTACTATCGTGTGCAAAATAAACGGCACCCTTTTTTAGAGGCTGATTTTTTTCGGTTGGCAGCTCTGGATATGTTCTCAAGGAGAGGGAGGCTGGAGAGCTTCGATTGGTCAGACACCGTTGAACGCACAGGAAACGCAGGCGTAACGATATCCTATCCACGAAAACTTTCACAGCTGCCAACCAAAATCACGCTTCACAAAAAAAAGAAAGTACCATTTCTTTATTGCACATGATACTACCTTGCGGACTGGGCTAGATACGCATTATTGGGGGTTTTGTCCCTTATTCCCCTGCGATCTGGTTTTCAAGGCCTACTCTTAAAGAATCTTTGTTTTGGGATAGTTTGAAAGGAGCATGAAATGAATAACGACAACACGAGTGATTTTTTGTAAATCCCTTTTTTATTCAGTAAAATTAACCATTGGTTTAAAAAAAAGTCTCCAATAGATGAGTTCGCCATTACCTAGCAGTGAACACCAAGGCCAACTTAGAGGTTGAAAGCTACTGTATTAGGCATGTTGCCGAACGTGCTGCAATACAAAAAAATAATAATAATAAAAAATGAAAAAAAAAGAAGTCTGGGAATTATTTTAAGGGGTAACAGCCCTTCAGCTTTTTAATAAAATATCTAAAGATTTTTCGTTGTGATTGCTTCTTTTATGTTTATTATTATTTTAACGAAAGATATGTCAGCCTTTTGCTTGTAGTCGGGAAAGTCAATGCTATAGACTCAACTAACAATCGTTCGGTATATTTTTTACTTTTAAATACCAAGTTTCTGTAGATTGCACGGCTTCCAACACTCAGAAAAAAAGTAGTCTTAAAAGAAGATAGAAATTGCGCCATCAAAATTCCTCTCGCAATTTCCTCTTCATTTGAGAGTAAACCTCTCATAAGAGAATTGCCTCTTACGAGGAAACGAAAATTTTTCAAAATTCGAGACGTAAAACCGTCTTACAAATCCTCTCAAGGGGAGATGAATACTATCCAATCCTTTACGCATCGTTTTTTAGCCTTGCACCAGGTCTCGTCGCTGCACCAGTTATCCGCGAAATGTACTTATGCGCATGATGCTGGCGCTTTAGACGGTTTTTGACTCAAGGTGACCTGGTGAAGATATTCCACTTTTCATTTTTTCAGTTTGCACTACTGGTAAAAAGCGCTACGGCCAGAAAGGTTGCCGATGACACCCTTAGCGACATAGTTTTCATAATCTAAGCTCATAGCTCAGTTTCAATCGCACCAGTGCATCGGTTTCCACAAAAAAGAGGACGTCGTCGGGGACTTCGAGGTCCCCGATGACGTCCTCGATTTCCTGTTTTTTTGAAGAAATGGACACCTTGATGCGATTGAAACCGAGAAATGAGCTTAGAGTTTGAAAAATATGTTGCTGAGGGTGTCATCGGCGACCTTTCTGCCGTGGCGCTTTACACCAGTGGTGCAAACTGAAAAATGAAAAGTGGAACACCTTTACCAGGTAACCTTGAGTCGAAAACCGTAGAAAGCGCCAGCATCATGCGCATGAGTACACCTTGCTGATACCTGGTTCAGCGACGAAACCTGGTGCATGGTTTAAAAACAATCCGTAAAGAGTTGGTACGACCGGCCGCGCGGTCCAGCGACCCAGCCGTGTGGGCGGCCAACAGGCCGCGAGCAGCGGCCGCCACCAGGCCACCGGTCACCTGTTCGCCACTAGCCCAGACCGGGCCGCCAGTCGCAGTACAAAATTTATTTGTGTTGGTTGGCAAATATTTGGACAAACTCGAAAGTGAAAATATTTTCGTTTTGAGAGGAATACTCTGGTTTAGAGAGGATTACTCTCGATCTGCCTGTCCAAAGGAAATAATCTCAAAGATGAGAGTAATACTTTGATGACCATTTTTAAGAGGAAAATGTGTCGTGAATTTGAGAGTAATCCTCTCGTTTTGAGATTACTTTTTTCTGGGTGAATAATATGCATAGGCTTTTATATTTTTGGAGCTACACATTGTAACCGGCACTTATTAGCTTATTCCGAATCTTGATGGTTACTAAATATGACATTATACTGGAAACCACCAGTTAACGTGAATTACCCATAAAGGGTATTCTTCTTGCAAGAGCTTTCCTTCTCTCAGGAGAGTGTGTCAACTTCGAGGAGAGTATTTCATTTGAAGTGCTTATTTATCTTTAAAAGGGAGTTTTGTTTTTTAACAGGCACGTATCTTATTAAATGGCGTGTATCCATTAAAGAAAGTGTCTTCTTTAAAGGCCACATCCTCTTTTAAGGAAAGGTATTATTTTGAAAGCATTCTTGCCGCAGGGGCATTTCCCATTTGAAAAATGACCCCTTTTTGAGACACCTGTCTTTCAATGGGCGAGTTTTCTATTTACGGCTGTTTGCCTTGCATTTCTGATGTCTCATTTTAGGTAATCCCTTTTCTCGTGTCCATATTTGGGACGTGTTGAATCATTTCGTCTGTAATGAGGTATCCGAGTGGCGCTTTCGGTGCCTGCGAGAGAGAATCCCGCTCGATTGTAGGGTAGAGTGAGAGGGCCTGAAGAAGACCCAATTAGAGGATAGATTAGCATGGACCGTTTCCGTCTGGTAAGTGGACTAAGAAACCCGGTAACGGTCGGCACGCCACCGAAAAGTTGAAGCAGGAAAGTCCCAGGCCTGGCCGGCGCGGCCGTGTTGTAACTCCCAGGTCGACCGCGCATTACCACGTCGAATCATTTCCTCCTTACAACCAGGCCTCAAAAGCCGGTTGGACTGTCAGCATGGGTCCAGCTGGCCGGCCAGCAGCCGCTTAAACGGTTTATTTGATACACCCCTAGCACTGGCTAACTAATGAGCTCACAAGATTCAAAATCAAATCAAACAAGACTTGGAGAACCCCTGCACGCAAAGCTTCGTTCGTAAGGCACGATGTTTGGGGATTTCAGACCGCGTGCGAAGCAGAATGATGCAAGTAGCTCCACATACGTCTTTATATCAGATTTCTGTTTCGTGTCTGTCCTTTTGTAATTTTTCATCATCCAGTCTATCAGGTGCGTTGCTGGTTCGTGCAGCAATACAGTAAGTCGGAGCTCTCCACTAGGAAAGTCTCTAATATTTTTCAATAACGATGTAGGCCCTAAAAAAAGTCGTTTAATAGCTGTGAGTTGACCCCGCGTGTAATAACTCCTGAGAAGATGCTGATAATTATACGTCGTCACCTACCATAACCTTGATTGCATTGCATTGAGCAGCCAGCTCTCATTACTCTGTAGTAGAATTTGATTTCTCTCTGTCCAACCTAGCTTACCAAACATAAATTTAATAGACCAGATTTAAACCATCGGTCAAACGTAGCTGACCTACCTGAAGGTATCATACATGAAATATCTATTTCCACCTATTTTCTAATACCATGGTGCCAGGTGAGTTTTACAGAATGGAGTCGAAGCTCCGTGAGGCGCGATCACGACATCGGTCAGCTTTCGACTCTTACTCTCCAGGTACAGAACCTTTCCACCACCAAAGATTACTTACTTTGAAGCCTTAGGGATCATTCCAATTGAAAATCACAACAACGGTCCCTCAGCGTTCGTACATATCGTATATTAAGACATTAAATATGACATTATGTGAATTTTGGAACTTC
>Ga0058701_10002078_pt1 | contig 14897 bp, 7 predicted proteins | sample AgamicOrMae_FD_97039 | JGI IMG/M metagenome (GOLD analysis project Ga0058701, IMG submission 97039) | Agave microbial communities from Guanajuato, Mexico - Or.Ma.e | ecosystem: Host-associated > Plants > Phyllosphere > Phylloplane/Leaf | place: Guanajuato, Mexico | collected 2012-06-04
ACTTAGTAGAGAGGCGCTAATCAAACCCCCACTACTGGCACCTCCGCCATGTTGAGCGCAGTTCGCCCGTTAGAAATACTTTGTGCCCATCATGGCGGCCCCCATGGCAGGGGACACCATTCGCGCCTCTCGACGAAGGTGTAGGGCTCTTGATGAAACATCCTCAAGAAGGCTGTGGTTTTGTCGCAGGTGCCTCATCGCTGGCTGGTGTGCACTGACAAGTTATCGCCCGCACACTCACATGTACGAGAGTGCAAATAAGTAAAATTCTTGGCCGGAGGAACGAGGGAGTGCAGACCTCCAAGGAAACTAAAAACAGGATGCAAACGCTATGCCAAAGGACACACGAGACACTCCGGTGAAATGTGGATTGCAGGGCAGCTTTTTTACGGGAGTCAAACTCGCCAGTTTCCAACCGTCGCGTCAATCGGTTTTGACGTGTCAAACCGTATTGCATGCACCCGCGATTGTCTTCAAGTTCGAAAAAGCAGCGTCCACGGAGAGGTCGATCATACAGAGCATCCAACTAAAGAAGTATTTTTTTACGCTGGTTGCGACTTCACTGACGCAATTTGTGGAGTTGTTGAAGCAAACCTCAACATAACGACCATGCAGACGGCTCCCCGGCACCATGATCTCATGGGATTTTTGTGTTAGTTTTTGCAAAGGACAAAAAGCTAAGGGAGCCTCGAGTATTTCCAATAGTAGCGTCATGGTCGCAGCTGTGTTTTAGTCAAGAAGCAGTGGCCGAGAAAACATACACTTTCCCAACATGTCCCCCACACGTATCCCATACCGGTTGCTATGTGATTATGTTGTGTGCAATGTTATTTTGTTTGCTGGCGTAAATGGAAGGGGAATATAGCCTATAATATTATTGTATTAACATTGGAGAATGTCTGGTGATATTTTTCTTGAACCTTTTGTGATCCTAAATTTCGGAAATGTGCGCCGCTTATTTTGGAATAGGCGCACATTTTCCTATCCTGAAGTCATCGCTGAAAACTTCTCTCTACTCTGAGTATTAATGTAATGAACCGTGTTTATCTTACCGCGACACTTACATTTAGGCCAAAATCTCTCCAGACATTCTGAGAAAATAATATTAAATCTATATGTGATTCTATTTCCTGTTTTGATTTCCTTTGGATTAGGGCAGTAGATTTTGTTATATTCAAAGTTGGAAAGAAACTACCTTTTTCCTTGTTACCCTTCTAAAGTTGTAGATACTTGATTTTGTTTCCCAATTCTATTCGCGCTAAAGTTCGATCATTTTGCCTTGTCTGGGATGGTATTTTTTATGTGTATTACATTATAGCCCAGTGCACTTATGTCCATTCCCTATCGATTTTTAAATTTTTTTAAATTTACACGCTTGCTATGGTTGCGAAAGTGTTTGTTGCATTCATTTTATAGTTTTTAAAGATGTGCATAGCACGCCCGTATTCTGTGGTTTTACCAAGCTTCAAACACATGAAGATCTGTTCCTTACTGTAACCTTAGGAAGGATTTTATATTATACTTTTGAGTATGTTTAATTTCAGGAAAGCTGTGAGGCTACAGCAGCTGTTACACATTAATTTGTATTCTTTGGAAAGCATGTTTATATTGTAGTTCTTCTTGAAAGAACAGCCCTGCCTTAATATAAATCGTGAACAAGTATATTAGAGGATGTAAATGTGTTATGTGTGTAAATGAGGGAGAAAAAGGATATCAATTGTTACTTACGGCTGCGACAGTGAGAGGATGTGTAAGCAGCGTGATAATGTGGAAGGGTGAGTGGAACAGATATTATTGCTATTGGCCTTCTTTTAACACAATTTAAACAGAAGGTGTTGGAAAGTCCCCTGACTAATGTTGATTTATATTCTACTTCTAGTGTAGAATGGATCACAAATACTCAGCCAGGCTTTCACTCTGGTGCTCAGGGCTGATTTTAGTTTCATCAATGGCCGTATGAGAATGTCTGTATGAGTAATTGTTTGCTTCAATATATCAACAGAAACCCCACGATTTCTGATATTTTTCCTCTGTCCTCGAAATCCTCAACGCAGGCACAAACATGCGATTTCGGCTCCGAACACTTATTAGGCGCTCGTAACTTATAAACCGCATGTTTCTTAAAAAAAAATCATGTATGTATATTTTGCGGTAAAGAGTGAATGCGAGCAGGATATATAGCGACCTTGGAAACCTGGAAAAACCTTGAAAACCCTGGGAAAACGTGAAATCAGCCCACCAGAGCACCCCTCCTCACAAAATAAAACAAGCAGACCGCAAATCGTGTCGTTTGTCCAATCCGGCTGTTACTTCGCGCCTGAGACGGTGAGACTTGGGGTTTGGGGTTTTCAGGATTGACTAAATTTTTGGTGACTGACCCTCATTCCAGGGTATTTAACTTCTAAAAGGAAACAATTTCCAAAGAAATTAAATTGCCACTGACACTAATACAGTGTTTTTACAAAGGAAAGTAAACAAGAAGCTGTGGAATGTTTAAAGCTTGTATGATGGCAAAGAAAACGATTAAAATCGCGCTACATGAAATCCGAAATTAAAGCAAATAATATAAATATATGTAAATATACATAAATATATTGAAAAAAGTGACAAAAGAAAGCTGGTACAAGTTATTTTTATTCTCAAAAGTGTATTTTTTTTAAATTTATCCTTTTTTTTTGGATCTTGACTAATCAGGAAAAAACCTGGAATGAGATCAGACCATGACGCCTGGGACGCTTGCAACCCTGTACGAAGTACTAGCACCGGAGATAAAAACGATAGCGACGCTATGTTCCCGTCTTTATACCGGTATTATTGATTACACGAAAATTTACTTGGTCAAGCTAGTTGGTCTAATGGAATCAGCAGAAAAGGAATCAGGAAGGAAAGGGCGCGATAATCGTGGCTATGAATCGTTAGAGCTTTTCGAGTTCAAGAGGAGAGAAATTAGTGTACTAGTGCCCACTAAGCAATTTAACATTAAAGGCAATCCTCCCTGGTTCCTCCTACTTGCGGTGACAGCGCCCTCTATCCCTCTCCCCCTCTTTGTTAGTCAGTTCCGTTTCCGTCGTCTGTTCTGTTGACTTGTCTCCTTGTCTCACTGACAGGACAACAAAGAAGCTTGTAAATATTATGTTGTAGAAAATTGTAGGTTTCTTCCAAAAAAATGGGTCAAGGAAAGAGCCAATTTTCTGAAGAGGAGCTTCAAGATTATCAGGCAAGTTCTTCTGAAAATGGGTGTGCGTCAATATGCCAACTTACACGTAAAACACGGAACTGTTTTCCTCTGTCATTCATATCTATCCAACCAATTTGTTTTCACTGAGATTTACTGATGGTTTTGATTTTATTTCAGGACCTCACATATTTTACAAAGAAGGAAGTTCTATAGTAAGTATTGGCATTGTATTGGCTCTTGTTCACATTTTATAGGTTAGGTTGTACCTCTACAAGCCTTCAGTTCTCTAACTCCTCTTTATGTAGAGGCTTAAAGTTTTTATTGTCTTTCTCAATATTGCTTTACATGTCTTGGAACAGTTTCCCAGACTAACTGTGTCAATGTTTTGTTCTTCAGTGCTCATCAGAAGTTCAAGGCACTTGCTCCAGAAAAAGTTGGCCATAATAAGAATGCTAAACTGCCTATGAGTAAAATCCTACAGTACCCTGAACTTCGTGTGAATCCATTTGGGGACCGGATTTGCCAAATATTCAGCTCAAGCCATGATGGGGACTGTACTTTTGAGGACTTCTTGGACATGATGTCAATATTTAGTGATTCTGCACCCAAAGGAGTAAAGGCAGAGCATGCCTTCAGGATATTTGACTTTGATGGAGATGATATGCTGGGAAAAGCTGACTTGCGGCAGGTGGTGGAACGTCTAATCAGACCTCAGCAATTATCGGAAGCTGATATCACGCTTCTTGTCCAAAGAGTCTTGGATGAAGCAGACCTTGATGATGATGGAGCCTTGTCTTTTGCAGAGTTTGAACATATAATTGACAAGTCCTCTGATTTCTGCAGGTAATTAGCTATTATGGTGTGACTGTTCTCTCAAATATTTATTAATTTTTGTGTTTTCTCTTGCAGCACTTTCCGAATTAGGTTGTGAATTATGAAGAATACTCATATTATTACCAAAGACTGATCTAGCATACTCACTGCTTTAATTCATGACATTGCAAGTGTCTCCCTGTTCTCTTTTTGTACTTTGTCTAAGTTTGCTCAGATCTTCTGAATGAGAATCTCATGGAAGAAATATATCTCTCTTGATCTCCCTTTGTGGTGTCGATATATGTCTATTTAATTGGGTGGAATTTCTGTTGTTTCTTTTCTGTTTTCACATTGACTTTCTGTCAGTATATCAATAAATTGTTAAAAATATTCTCCTCACTGTTCATGAAGCCATGCCCAGTTCCCATCCCAGCATTGTGATTGTTTGAAACATTTTTGGACTGTTGATTTCCAAGTAAAAGCACTTTATTGTAAGTGTTTTTACTTTTTTTTTAAAAAAAAAAAAAAAGTGCTTCTAGGTACATATTTTTTTCTTTTATTGACTCACATGTTAAGAATGCATCTGATCAACCTCTGTAAAGTCTTCCAAAATTTTTTGAGTAAAATTGAGCAAATTTCTTCATACTGTCCCAAGAATGAGCTCTCAAGGGACCTATTGATTGATGATCATTAAAAAACCCAAAACTCCTGTCAAAGCCTTTTTTTTTAATCCAGTAATAAGCAAGGAGCTCTCAAACCATTTGCTACAACCGGAGTCATCTTCATCCGGAGTAAGGTTGACTGGGTGTTTCCATTTTGAGCCCTTTATTCATGAGAAGAGGGTCCTCTCATGCTTTATTCTTTTGAAATACACGTCTTTTCTCAAAGGAGTGGCATCCTGAGTGCCTACATCTCGTGAATAAAGTGGAGGCTATCAGTAAGCTACTTAGATTTTTAGGCGCGACGAAAGAGCCGCCTATGGATTTTTAAATTGTGTCTGTATTTTATTTACCGAAACGGCAGTTTAGCGGCTCACACTACTACTGGCTAAGTGGCAAGTTAGACAGCAAAAGACGGGCGCACAGGAAACCACTGTGGGGGATATCAACACATTCTGATAGACAAACAAGTATGTAAAATTTATTTTCTGCCTTAGGAGAAAATATGAGTTCAGGCTGCTGTCTACCTGTTAGTAATACAATATTTTATTATAAAGATTGTTTACGGCACTCCCATCAATATAGTCTAAAAAAGAAACAATATAGACATCAAACACTTCAGAAAAAAACAAAAAAAAAAATAGGATCCCCACCGAATGAGGTATTTTTTCATAGAAATGTACAGTTGTTAGTTGACCCTGGTTGGCCAGACATTTTGAGGTGCAGATTTATGACTGGAGGTAGCCCCTGAGAAAAGGAATAAAATGAAGATCAATACAGGAGAAATCATGTCGCCTCATCCACATTAATGAATCTGGATTTGTGATGTAATAATTCAGGAATCATGGTCTTCCATAACAAATTTGTTGGCTCAAAATACCAGAATTGATGGTCAAAGAAATCAAAACTCTTGAGAACTCCATGGTATTTTGATAGCAATTTCAAAAAATTCATCAAACTGTACTCACGGTAATTTCATTCGCATGAAGACCCAGCAGGTGCAGAATGAGACTAAAATGCAGACAAATCCAACAGATATGAGAAGAATTCGATTGAGCTTAGGAGTTGATGGACTATGAGTCTGATCCAGCACAATGAAGCCTAGTCCTCCCATTGTGAATAAAAATGCCGATGCTAATCCTTCCATGATATATTGCCCATTCACTCTGTATGGCATGAATGCAACCTGAGGAACAAGATACATGTAACATAAATGACAAAATAGTAAGTGCAATTAGAGGATTGAAAACTTGGTGTATAAAGTTGACTCACTGGTCTTGAGTTTCCATGTTCATCTGTTGTAGACCCTACACTGGGTGGCTCAACTATCACATCATAGATTATACCTAGAAGCAAAAACTGAATCAATTTTGAACATTCACAATAGATATACACAAGAAGTAAATGATAAGTGCAAACTAACCTCCTGTGACAAGAAAGTATGAGGCTAGAACGGCCGAAAATACGACCATAGCTGATGGTTGGTGGAACCATGACGGCCTTTTGATTTTCAGATTAGGCACTTCTAAAATTGTGTACGGTAAACTAAATAAATACTCCATAATTAATGTGAAAATTATCGGCGAAAACAAGCAGACAACTAGCCGGTGCAAGACGCTGACGTAGACGTAAACACCCGTGAGAGTGGAGGGGGAGTCAAAGAGATATCATCGTGGGTGCGGTGGGCCGTGTGGGTAGTTTGGCTAGCTACCGCAGCAGGCGCTGCGGACGGCTTGGGTCTCTGAATCTCCGCCAAAGGAATCTACCTGGCTCTGGAAGGAACACGCTTATACATTGTGCTTATGGCTTGTCCGGACCTGTGTTTTATATGACCTTATCTGAATCAGGTTAATGTCCTGAATCGAAAATTAGAAAGTTCCCATCTATGGATGAATCAATACGATTTGCAATATAATACAGCCACTAATGCTGTATACAAAGATACATCTCTTTCCATCAGTTGTTGTTGTCGTTGTTGTTTGGGAGCACCCATGCCTTAGGTAGGCAACGCTCATTACATACATGTACGTCGAGTTGCCTACCCCATGGCAAAGAGGTGTATACGGTAGAAAATACTGGTGTTATCACGCCATTGAAATTGGTTTGATCGTTTTCAAAATGTAATAACTTATACCAGAGTCGAAGTGAAGTAAACAGGATTCCACAACATCCAGAAGTAGTTTTTTACTCATCAGAAAAAAAGGAAATCAGTACGTAAAGCTGAATATGGTATTGTTGAACCAATAACAACAAACATCACCTTCCCCCCCCCCCCAAAAAAAGAGAGCGATTGGCGTTAAGGGACAGACGAACACGGTAGGGGAAACATGGTTCGTCAAATAACAGGGCAAATATTGCGGGAGGGCTATAAGCGGGTTTCAGGCTCGTATTCAAAGACCATAAGACCAAATACGGCAAAACTTCTTCAAAGTCTTCACTTCCTCCAAATTTGGTCAAAATCGCTGTGGTACAAAAATGCTAGCGGTTCCCTTGTGTAACACTGGATCTTTTGTTTTTCTTTCTCACCCCTCCTAGCTTCCCATCTTTCTATCCTCGCATTTTCGCATTTTCTTTTTGCTTCATTTTTATTTAGACCTATTTAGAGAGGGGGAGTCACACTTTTCCATAGGAGAGACCTACTCTGTATCAACCATTTCAGTAGAGTAGCCACGGCCCCAATACTTCAAAATGACCAAAAAGTAAATCTTCACTCGCACTTTTAGTACCGGTTCCCATCAAATATACTCATCTTACATTAGGGGTGGAATTTCCCCCGCTTCCACGTTTTTAACAAAAAAAATATGGTGCAAAAGACGGTTTCTAGTAATCATCAGTATCCCGAGCAGAATTCTACTACTAGGGATAGTAAAAGAAAGGAACTAAATCGGCCGTTTTAGTCAAATGGTCCCACTGCCTGCGCGCCCTCTCCTTCTCCCCACAGTCCTCTTCCGGTTTCAGCCCGCCAGTCGACCAGCGATTAACGCACTCATTTCCGCTGTGCGCGTATACGAGAGAACTCCTTGTCGGATTAGGAGTCTGTGCGTTTCTCTTGCTCCGCAGCGACTCCAGCTCCATCTGAGCTCCAGCGACCCGCGAAGAGCCGCCTGAGCCGTGGCGCCACCTGTCTCCAGCAGCTTACGCTGCCTGCAGCGCAGCGCACCCTAGCGGCCGCCGGTCAAACCATAACCTAGCCGGCCCTCTTCGCGGTGCAGGTTGGCTTTCATTGGCAACAGGTGCACAGGCCGAGTAGGTACGGAGTGCTTCTACCGGCGCGTTCCGCGACCCGACCAGGCCTCACTACGCAACATACTAACCTTATTTCGTTCATCGGTCAGTGAAACAGCGGTTCCGAGTGAGCAGGCGAGAGGACATGAGCAGGAAAATTTTACTCCGTCTCGCCTACTACTTCGTGTGACTTTCCCGAAAAAGTTCGGAGAATATTGCGTTAAGTGTTGTGGTAAGTGGTGGTGTGCTTGATATTAACCACGGATTCGTCGTGCGTGTTTTTGAGTGCTTCGGAATCAACGACAGTTCAGGATACGACAAGGATTACAACTCAGTGAACGGTGAGTGGAACAACCCTTCTTGTTAAATTGTTTTGACAGTGCGGCAATTAAGGAGTACCGATACAGTACATCCTGATTGCAAGTTTAATTAAGGCTACATCATACGGTGTTGTTACTCGAGAGCAAGCTCTTCACTTTTTTGAATCAATTAGATTGGCTTACACAGCCCTTCTCCGAGGATTATTGCAGAGTTTCTCGGAGGGAAAGGGAAGGGGGTCATTTTGCTCCGGGGCGAAATCCTTTCAATCCGGCTCCGACGGAGGCCGAGAAGACATGTGATTTGATTGGGGAAATCGGGGATGTGTTTTTGTCTCGGTCCAGACCCATTTCAGTCAACTCGCAAAGCGGCTCTGCTGTATTGAACTGGATTGTTTACAAGCTGCCGTCTGTCAAAACGGTCCCGTTCAGGATAGCAAGGACTGCGCTTGTTTGACATCTGACACCTATCCCGTAGTTTTATGACTTCTCTGGTAGACAGTCACTTCCCCGATACTGTCAGCAAACCTCCAATCATGTATTTCCATCAACACGATTTATAAATGAAGCGTTTTAGCAGATCAGAGAAAACAAATTTCAACCCCTCCGAAAGGGTTGTTCTGGCAGAGGAATGAATAAGTCTGCTTGTGTGTTTACGATCGAGCTGAAAAAACGCAAAAAGTATCCACAGCAAATGATAGCGCGTAACTTTAATGCAGGTTAGGTAACTTGTGCCTCGTCTTGCTATCGCTCCTCTCGGCTTTGCTGAAATATCGAAAAAACTTGCTAAAATACCGAAAAGCTTGCTGAAAAGCAAGCTGCATCTGCTCAAGTTTACTCAGGTCACTATGGACTTACTTTCCGTGGCGAAAGTTGCGCGCACGATGAGAACGTTGTGTATCGCTACTAGATACGTTTTCACCTGGTGAATATTTTATAAAATATGCCTAAATGTAGCTGTAGAATACGTGGGGGTTTCCGAGGCGTTACTATTTAGCAAATATGCTGGTCGGAGTAGCCACGTTCCGCCGGAGGCATTCCTGAATGATTTTCTACTTTCTTCTGAATATATTTTGATGGGGACTAATAAAATGTTTAGTATGGTAACCAATCGAGTGGGGAGGGGAGAAAACCCGCCGTAAAGATTAAATTACTGTACCGGTATCCAAGAGACCTCAAATTAATAATTCAGGCGTGTTAGGCGAACCTATCGATCCGCCATTAAACATTTTTATCGTACCGGTACCCAGTTCGATTCTGGTACCCGATTCAGCTCCAGTGGATCAGCTTGTACAGTAGGCCACAAAAGTCATGACCCCTGCTTCCGTGTATTTCTTATGGAAGCAGGGGTCATCACTTTTGGGGCCAACAGTGCGGTTAGTTTTTACGCTTCGCAGGACTGCGAGCTATTGGTGGATGGAAGAAAATAACTTGCGTGGCTGGTTGATGGAAACACGTTGTTTTATCGCGTTTACCAATGTCAAAAATCACACAAAACTTATCACTGTACTCGTGCAAGGAAGCATTTCTTTGGACCTGACTTCTTTTCTGCCCTGAAAATCGACCTGTACAGAAAACACTCCACTCTACAGAATCAACTTTTTAACGCTAAAATTTTCATTTTTTTCAAAACTATTCTTGAAAATATTTTCCTGTTAAACTACCAAAATAAACCTGTTTTGAACTGTTCATAGTGTTATTTGTTCAAATATAAAAAAAACTCCTTAAAATTAAAAAAAAAATCTTTAAAACTAGTTACTGTAAAAACTTAAAATGAGAGCTGGAGGAGAACTACGTCCATAATATATTGCGTAATATAAATCAATTCAATTTTGTATTACGTGTCGTTGGGCCACGACAATTAATTCCTTCCCGTGATAAGACACCGGTGAGCAATCACCACGTAATAGATTTGGTGAGTTCAGAAATGCTTTTCAAAGGGATAAAGCCTATTCTGTACAATAACATAAATTTATGAACAGTTAGCTAACTTTGTTAACCAAAGAGATTTGGTCGGATATTTAATAGAATGTCGCACACATAAAAACTTAAAAGTTTCGGTGTTCTTTGAACTTATGGTATAATAAGGAGCCGCTGGATGAGTTGACCGAGTCACAAACCGCAAATTATCATTTTATTGCCAGTCGGTTTTGATAGATACTCATCAGTTTCTTACTAATCGCGGCTAAAATAAATAAAATTTGCCTATTGGTAGATTTGGTATTTCCGGTGTTTTAATTTTTAGAAGCGAAAGTTTTAAGTAGACGGATTTGCGGACTTCTGATTGTGATAATCAATCAGGTCTCCAAATGTCACCCATCAATATAGCGATGAGATCAGATATAGCGTCAGCTTTAAAAAAAACCTTATTGAAAAGAATAATTTTTAGAGAAAAAATAATTTAAATGGAGATTTATGGCATTATTAGTGGTTGTGTAGATTGAAGAATATGGACTTCGTATGTTTACTCCTGAAATTGTTGCCTTGTGCTTCTATACTCGTATCGAAAGTGGTTGTACTGGTACCTTTTTGAACGGAATACTGCGGTCCTGTAAAAGTTGCGTCTGTATTTAGAAAATCCGGAAAATACGGTGCGGGCACATTCAGGAGCTGAAATTATTCTTTACCTTTGAAAAAAAAGGTTAGTTTTAATTTTCACAAAAAAAGAAAAGAAATTAAAAATAAAGAAAAATAATTCAAAATGTACACAAACAGTAATTCTCCTAATATCCACCGAACATAATTGGAAAGTCATTGTGCCCAGAATTTTCGAGTTTTCGCGGGTAGCGAGATAGGTACCCCCGATTAATAGATTGGTCCATAACGTCGTGTCTGGGAGCGTCAGGTGCAATGCAGAACATCAGAACAGCTTGGTCCGATGCTACAAAGACCGTGTTTTTTCTTTTTTTTAATGTGTTAAATGTTCAGGCCCCTTTCACAATCAGCAGAATCTATTGGAAATATATCACTTCTACGAGTTTTTAACCCACTACCACCCAGCGATGCCGTTCAGAAACAGAAACATTTAGTTTAGAGGATCTTTTCAGTTCAGTATTGTCTCAGTTTGAAAAATATCATCCCTCTGGAAACCTGAAATTTAATAACTAGGCATTTTCCCAAGCTTAAAATTGCGTAATTTACTGAAAAAAAAATCCTTCCAAGTTCTCTGAAGCTAAATTTCACTTCAAATACTTAAGGCTGTGATGGGTTAATATCATCATACAAATTTTCTAGCAGACTCTTTAAGTTTTTTCTCTTTTCCAAAAAAAATAAAAATAAAAAAAATAAAAAATGTTCAAAGGCTTACCTTTTTCAAAAGTTTTCGCGTTTTTCTGGGACGTTCTTGTATGTACGGTAATCGTTGTGGAAACGTTGCCGTTTGTGAAGGGCTATGTACACTCGCATGCTGAATCCAATTCACATCAACTTTTCATTTCCCACTCATCAAGACAACGCACGTGTTGCGGTCGGCAGAGAAAAAGAAAGTGGAGAGGTTTGAGCTTGAAGCTCTGCTCTGCTCTGCATTATGGAGTTCACAGATGATAATTGGGCTCGCAGATATAATCCAAGTGGACTGGGAGATGACACAGATCGGCCGGCCACTGTGTCTTCAATCCTGCGCCCACCGTCCTCTCTCAAAATTCGATCTTTCTCACAAAATCGGATTTTTCTTTGACCCTTACAATCCGGCAACACCATATATTTTGTCTTCGGTGAGCCTTCCCCGCTTCTTCACCCACTTTTTTTCCCTTTTTTCTTTTTCTTTTCTCTTCACTTACTCCTTTAACTTGAGGCTTCCTTATAGGTTAGGTTAGGTAAGGTTAGGTAAGGTTAGGTTAGGTAAGGTTACACAAGGTTAGGTTAGGTAAGGTTAGGTTAGGTAAGGTTAGGTTACGTAAGGTTAGGTAAGGTTAGGTTAGGTAAGGTTAGGTAAGGTAAGGATAGGTAAGGTTAGGTTGGGTTAAGTACGGTTGGGTTCGAGAGATTAGGTGGGTAAGGATTAGTCAGGTAGGGTCGGATCATGGTAGGTTAGGTAAACTTCTTACTGTCCAAACTTTCTTGTCTTAGGTTGAAAATAAATCCCTGAAGCATTTGCGTGTACGTTTTCAGTGGTAAAATTTGCAAAATTGGCGTTTTAAAAATATCATTTAAAGAAATTGGGGTTTGAAAAGATGAAACACTGTTATAACAAAGAGTCCTTGGGCTTATTTTGGCTGGTTCCGGATGCGGTGCCGCTAGGGGGCGGTATGATGTGTTGACTGAGGTAAGGTGTTTTTGGTGGCGGTGGGTGAGGTTAGGTTGGGCAAGTTGATTCGACGGTCGGTGAGATGGGGTTAACTTTATTAGTGAGCTTTGTAAGATTCTTTTTGAGAAAATTCCTGAAACTTCTTTTTAATTCCTATTTTGAACTGGTCTCACGGAGGAGAATAATGTGTCACGTTGTGGAAACCCTGTCGAAGTAAACTTTGGAACTTACCTTGCAAGCGGTCAAAGCTCTCTCGAAGCTCATAAACGTTGCAATTTTATCTCATTTAAGAACAAGTTTCACTTGGCCGTATTAACAGAATGTCATTCAGACTGACAAACAAGTTTATTCCAACTTTGAAAGACAAGGACTTTTCGGATTTACACCTGAATGCACTTATAATAGCCCAGTGGCTCGGAAATTAGGGCTGTAAGAAATTTAGCAAGTCCAGTTACCCAACCAGAATGTGCCATAAATGAGAATGACGAAAACACCTTACGGGTTAAACCTGTCCTGTCCGACGATCGCTGCAGCGGAGCCTTCTGGTCGCGAAGAATTTCCCTTGTCTGTCTTCAAACTGATATGCTAGGTACAGTCGTCACCAAAAGTATCAAAGCCCGTTCGATTTCTCTCGATCCAGAGAATATGCGGCAATCTTGCTCATCGTGCGGTCATTTCGAAGGGGCTGCGATCGCGTTATAAAACGTACAGATGAAAAAATCTATTTTCCAGCGCTTGACGCCTAGCTGTCGAGGGCGTATCGCAGAAAAACGGGATAGATTCTTTGGTTTTGGCGGAATATCTGCACGTTGGCATATTCAAGCAAAGAGCTCGACGAGAGATAGAAATGATTGTTGGTAAGTTTATCCCGAAATATACAACCAATTTAAGTGTCAAACCCGTTTTGCCTTACTCAAAACATAGGTTTGGGACAAACCGCAAAACCATTTTTGAAATTTTATTTTTAATAAAAAATATCACCTTAGGCAAGGTTGATAAGCAAGCTTGGTTTATGCATATTTAGGAAGTTCAAATTAACCCATAAGAGCCCAAAGTATTTGGAGTGAAATTCAGCTTTGGAGAAATTGAAATGATTTTTCCCATTAAAATACGCAATTTTGAGCTTTGGAAAATGCCGAAATAATTAAATTTCAGGTTTCCAGAGGGGTGATATTTTTTAAATTGAGACGATACTGAATTGAAAAGATCCTCTAAAATATTTTTTTTTCTGTTGCCGAACGGCATCGCTGGGCGGTAGTGGGTTAAAGGAGGACAGTTTAGATCTAAACATTGGCAGTCTTTTTTTCTTTTTCTTGTAATTTCTCCTCCTTCCCCCCCCCCTATTTTTTAGCAAAGGTTGGAAATTTTGCACTTCCTTCTTTGACGAATGCGTAGATAAGGACTGCGAACAGATCAAGCGAGGTTGGGTTTGGCGAGGTAAGGTTATGACTGGGTTTTGCAAGGCGCTGTTCGATCAGGTCACTAATCCTACCATTTTTTAGCTCATCTCTAAGAACATTGCTCAAAAGTTTCCATGAGTATTGAGGTCTGTCGGAAATACGATACTTGAAGATAAGTGGTCTATTGCTACCTACCTTGTATATTTAGTCCGTAAATATCGCGCCTAATATTGCAACGCGAAATAGCAGGGGCTCGTCGGCACACTTGCGGGCAACCATGTCCGCCGCAAAGTTATCCGCCCGCTGCCGCAGCGCTGCCTCTGCCACTTAACTGGCACCACATAGGTTAACCTAGTGTTCGGGCTTATTGGTACGCTGACAACGGACGACTCGGCGGTGGCGCACTCTGTTGAAACAAATAACCAACAGATCATTTTAACGCTTCCTGGTTACCATTGCCGGTATTATACTCATAGGGCAGCCGCAAGGCCTGGCAGCCAGGTCAGAGCCGGGTCGGAGCCGGGTCGGAGCCGGCTTGGGAGCCCGCTAAGGAAGGAAATCGTATATGCGCCACGTTTTAGCAACCTGATACTATGCTACTTCAGCCATTATTGATTCCCCATAGCGGTTTTCGATCATGTCTGCCGAGGGGTACTCTCTTCAAACCCTTTTAGTGTTTCTCACGAAACACTGTTTCTCTCAACCTGATTAGTTTGATATGCATTGATGTATCTTGGAATATAACCAAAAGCACTTGCTACACCAATTGTGTCTTCATATCCGAAGTAGCTCAATGACTACAGTCTTTGAAAATAGGTATGTTTCGCTCATAAAACTTGTTAGCTTAACATCGGCGATTTCATTGGGAGAAAACGAACTAATTGTGAACTGGCTTGTATATAAGAGATGAAACAAAAATGTCCCAGAGAAACTTCTATTTTCAAGGCGCTTGTCAATCGTGACTAAATGATTAAGCCGAAAAAAAGGGAAGCAAAAATTACCCCTGGAGGGACTCGAACCCTCAATCCCCGGTTTAGGAGACCGGTGCCTTATCCATTG